>Ga0207661_10000044_pt1 | contig 115753 bp, 83 predicted proteins | sample KBSC713LmetaG_FD_184337 | JGI IMG/M metagenome (GOLD analysis project Ga0207661, IMG submission 184337) | Corn rhizosphere microbial communities from Kellogg Biological Station, Michigan, USA - KBS C7.1-3L metaG (SPAdes) (version 2) | ecosystem: Host-associated > Plants > Roots > Rhizosphere ...
TGAAGACGTTCTGCGCGACGTCGTCGGCGTCGGCCGGCGGAAGGCGCCCGAGGAGGATGGCGTGGACGATGGGGACATATTTGGCGTAGAGCTGCTCGAACGACGCGACGTCGCCCGCCTGCGCGGCACGAACGAGATCGGCGTCGGAACGAACAGACATCAGCGTTGAGAAGACGCGAGCGGCGATCGAAGTGTTAACACGTTAACGGTCGCGATCACGATGCCGTCCTCCAGTCGAAAAGGAGAACGACATCATGAACCGAACCATCCTCCGAATGCAGCTTCTGGCACTTCTCGCCGTCCCGCTGTTGGCGTCGCCCGGGCTTACTTCGCACATCGTCATTGCGGGGCCGAACGAACCGGGACAGAGATTGGTGATCACTGGACGCGTTTTCGGCGCGGACGGCAAACCGCGCGGCGGCGTGGTGATCGAGGCGCATCACACCGACGCCAGCGGGATTTATCTGGCCGAGGGCGCGCATGCGCCGAATCCGAAAGTGGCGGCGCGGCTTTTTGGACGGCTGGTGACTGCGCCTGACGGCACGTATCGAATCGATACGATCCGCCCCGGCGCGTATCCCGGCGGCGTGGCGCCGGCGCACATTCACATCCATATCCAGGACGGACGCCACGAGCAATACGAGATGATCGAGTTTGCCGACGACCGCGCGCTGACGCCGGCGATACGCGCGAAAGACGGCGCCGGCGGCACATTCGCGACGATTCAGCCGGTAAGCCGCGATGCATCCGGCGTCTGGCATTGCACGCGCGACTTCCGCACGGCAGGTGGCAAATGAAGCGCGCGATCGCCGTGCTCGCACTTCTGGCGCTGCCGGTCTGCGCCGCGCCGACGCGCTATTACGTGAAGCCGGTCTACACGAGCCTGCGCTTTTCGATCGTGAAGTGGGGCGTGTTGAAGGAGGAAGGGATCTTTCGCGATTTCGACGGGACGCTGATCTACGATCCGGCGCATCCGGAAGCATCGCGGATCGACGTTGTGGCGAAGGCGGCCAGCCTCGATACGAAGAACGAGAATCGCGATCAGGTGGTCACGGGCTCCGACTTTCTCGACGCAGCGCGCTATCCAACCATCGAATTTCACAGCAACGGCGTCGATCACAACTTCGTCACCGGCAATCTGACCATTCACGGCACGACGAGGCGCGTGCGCTTCCCGGTGACGTCGCTCGGCGTTCATGAGATGGCCAACATCGGCAAGATGGCGGGATTCGAAACGACTTTCACGATCAACCGCCGCGACTTCGGCGTCCTCGGCACACGCTGGGGCGCGGTGCCGGGAGTGCTCAGCGACAACGTGGAGCTGCACATCACGATCGGGGCGATCACGCGGCCGTAGATTTGGTTATGTGGCACAGACACTCTTGTCTGTGCTCCTGGGAGGCTCGCGCTTCGTTTTCCAAGTCGCGCGGCTTCAAAAAGCACAGACAAGAGTGTCTGTGCCACACAACCTACGAAAAGTGCGGGACGCCGAGCGCCACCGTCTCGTCGAAATCGAGCTTCTCCGTCGTCCAGCCGGTGAGCGTGGCGTCGGTGTTTGTTTCGACAAACGATTGAACGCGTTCGAGCATCGCATCTGCGGCGGGATCGTCGAGTGAGACGAACGAGACGGCCATGCGTGCGCGCTGGTGGCGGTCGTTGAGTCCGACCTCCCCTGCCGAGATCTCGAAGCGATGCCGCAACTTCTCGCGCAGCGAACGCACCACCATGCGCTTGTCTTTCAGCGACTGCGCGTGCGGGATGAAGATCTCGAAGAGTGCGACGGCGACGATCATGGTGAGAAAGTGGCCAGCGATCGCGATCGCCGGCCACTCACAACTACGCGAGCACTGACGCCAGCTGCTCCACCTTGAATGCTTCGATGATGTCGCCCTGCTTGATGTCCTGGAACTTCTCGATGCCGATGCCGCACTCGAAGCCCTGGCGGACTTCGGCGACGTCGTTCTTGAAGTGGCGCAGCGAGGCGATCTTGCCTTCGAGGATGACGCGGTTGTCGCGCAGCAGGCGCACACTCGCGGCGCGCGGGATGATGCCCTCGGTGACCATGCAGCCGGCGATGACGCCCGCCTTCGGCACCTTGAACGTGTTGCGCACCTCGGCGCGGCCCTGGAAGACTTCCTGGAACTTCGGATCGAGCAGGCCGGTCATGGCCAGCTTCATCTCGTCGACCAGGTTGTAGATGACGGTGTAGAGGCGGACGTCGATGCCTTCCTTCTCCGCCAGTTCGCCGGCCGAACGCTCGGGACGGACGTTGAAGCCGACCACGATGGCGTCGGATGCCGAGGCGAGAAGAATGTCGTTCGTCGAAATCGCGCCGACCGAGGAGTGAATGACGTTGACCTTGACCTCGGCGGTGGAGAGCTTGCGCATCGTGTCGCTGAGAACCTCGACGGAGCCCTGCACGTCGGCCTTGAGGATGAGATTGAGCTCCTTGGCGGTGCCCGACTGCATGCGCTGGAAGAGCTGATCGAGCGACATGCGCGAAGTCTTGCCCTGCGATGCTTCGCGCGCTTTTTCCTGGCGCATCTGGCCGATCATGCGGGCCTGCGTCTGTTCGTCGACGACCTGCAGCGAATCGCCGGCGTTCGGAACTTCATCGAATCCGGTGAGTTGCAGCGGCGTGGCCGGACCGGCCTCGTTGATGCGATTTCCGCGCTCGTCGGTCATGGCGCGAACGCGGCCGGACGTCGCGCCGGAGAAGAAGGCGTCGCCGACTTTCAGCGTGCCGTCCTGGACGAGCACCGTGGCCACGATTCCGCGGCCGGTTTCTTTCTTCGCTTCGAGCACGACGCCCTTCGCGCCGATCTCGGGTGACGCTTTGAGATCGAGGAGGTCGGCGGTGAGCAGGATCATGTCGAGGAGATCGTCGATGCCGGTCTTCTTCGTGGCCGAGACTTCGACGGAGACGACTTCGCCGCCCCACTGCTCGACCTGCACGCCGTTTTCGGCCAGCTCGCGGCGCACGCGCTCGACGTTGGCGTTCGGCTTGTCGATCTTGTTGATGGCCACGATCATCGGCACCTTCGCGGCGTGCGCGTGATCGATGGCTTCCTTCGTCTGCGGCATGACGCCGTCATCGGCGGCGACGACGAGGATGACGATGTCGGTCACCTTCGCGCCGCGGGCGCGCATCATCGTGAAGGCTTCGTGGCCGGGCGTGTCGAGGAAGACGATCTTCCGTCCGCGCTTTTCGACGTGATACGCGCCGATGTGCTGCGTGATGCCGCCGGCTTCGCCCGCCGCGACGTTCGTTTCGCGGATGGCGTCGAGGAGCGAGGTCTTGCCGTGGTCGACGTGACCCATGACGGTGATGACCGGACCGCGCGGCGTGGAACCGGTCGCGCCGGTCTTCTCCATCGCTTCCAGTTCGACGGCTTCTTCGAACGAGACGATCTCGGCGTCGATGCCGAGGTCCTTGGCGATTTCGAGGGCGAGCTCGCCGCCGAGCGGTTGATTGATCGAGATCATCAAGCCCTTCTTCATGAGCAGGTGCTTCATGAGGTCATTGGCTTTGATCCCGAGCTTGTCGGCGAGCTCCTTGACGGTCGCGCCTTCGCTGAGAGGAATCTTGTTGGTGGGACGGGTGAAGTTCAGCACCTTGCCCGAAACAGGCGCGGCCTGTTTGCGGACGTCGCGGCGATTCGACGGAGCCTTCGGCGCACCATCCTCGTCCGTCTCCGGCATCGGGATGTCGGGGCCGAGGTCGTCGTTGATGATCTGCGTTCCGGAGAACGGACCCTTCGTGAACAACTCACTGTCGACTTCGGACGGGCGCTCGCTCTTGCCGCGTTTGCCGGTGGTCTTCTTCTTCGGCGAGGAATCCTCGCTTCCATCGGGACGGCGCGACTTGCTGCGTCCCATTGCGCCGCCCGGCAGCGTGCCGGGAAGCGGCGGCGGAGCGGAGGGACCGGTTCCGGGACGTCCGACGCCGGGACGGAAACTGCCCGGACCTGCGGGACGCGCACCCATCGGACCGCCGGGACGAACTCCCGGTCCCGACGGACGCGTGCCCATGGGCGGACGAGCGCCGGCCGGACCGGCGGGACGCGTGCCCATCGGCGGACGCGACGTGCCCGGACCAGCCGGACGCGCGGTCTGTCCGCCCACGTAGGTCGGACGTGCAACCGGCGTCTGGCCGGCATAGTTGGGACGTGCAGCTTGCGGCGCGCGGGCGCGCGGACCGGTCGGGCCGGTGGGACGGCGAGAGTCGGCCGCGGCGCCGGCGGCCATCGGCGCGGGCGCTTGCGGCGCTGCGGCGGGCGGCGGCATCGGCGCGGGCTCGACTGGCTCGGGAGCCGGCGTTTCGACGACGGCCGGACGCGGCTTGACCACCGGTGGCGGCGGCGCTTCTTTGGCGGCGCGTTCTTCGGCTTCGACGGCTTCGACGAACTCCGGGATGATGACCGTTGGCGGCGGCGTGGTGATCTGCGGTTCTTCGACCGGCACCTCGCGCTTCGGACGCGGCGTCGGCTTGACGATCGCGCGCGGCGGACGGACAGCTTCTTTTTTCGCGGCGACCTGCGGCTTGTCTTCGCGCATGATGACGCTGCGCGTGCGCATGGTCAGTTTCTTGCCGGTGATGAGCGCCTGAATGACCTCAGGCTCCAGAGCCTGATTCGGGTCGGTGATCTCGGCGCCGAGCGACTGCAACTGGAAGATGACGTCCTTCTCGGACTTCCCCATCTTCTTCGCGATGTCGCTCACTTTGAACTTTGCTGCCGCCATTGACTCTCCTTGGTTCGGGTGTCAGGTTGCGAATTGCATCAGCCGGGAACCTGGCAACCCGGCAAGCTGGGAACGGATTACTCCACCTGCGCCTCTTCTTTGGGTGCTTCGGCGTCTTCCGGCGCGGCTTCGGATTCGGACTCTTCTTCCTGCTCGCCGTCGTCCGAGGCCTGGTACGCCTGCTCTTCTTCGTCGCCTTCGGGCGGCGTTTCGTCGATCTGTTCGTGCTTGCGCGCGATCTCGATCATCTGTTCGGCCATCTCTTCGTCGACGCCTTCGATGGCAGTGAGATCCTCGACCGAGGCATTGATCACGGAGTCGAGATCGTCGTAGCCGGCCTCTTCGAGCGTGTTCGCCCAGTCGTCCGGCATGCCTTCGATGTCGTGGACATTCGTTTCCGCGCGCGCTTCGGCCATCGCTTCCTGCAGCATGGCGCTGAGGGCGTCGGCGACCTCGCCCTTGACCTCTTCCTCCGACTTGATGTCGATCTTCGCGCCGATCAACTCCGCCGCGAGGCGGACGTTGAGACCGCGCTTGCCGATGGCGAGCGAGAGCTGATCGTTGTCGACGATGACGTCGAGGTGCGGACGGTGGGCCTGTTCATCGCTCGTGACGGAAACGCGCGTGATCTTGGCCGGAGCCAGCGAGTTCTGCGCGTAGACGACGATGTCTTCGTTGAACGGGATGATGTCGATCTTCTCGCCGCGCAGCTCGCGGATGATGGACTGCACGCGCGAGCCCTTCATGCCGACGCAGGCGCCGACCGGATCGACGTCGCGCTCGCGCGACATGACCGCGATCTTGGCGCGCTCGCCCGGCTCGCGGACGGCGCCGCGGATGACGACGGTGCCGTCGTAGATCTCCGGCACTTCCATCTCGAAGAGCTTGATGAGCAGACGGGGATCGGTGCGCGAGAGGACGACCTGCGGGCCTTTCGGCTGCGTGTGGACGTCCACGATGACGGCCTTGATGCGGTCGCCCTGCGAGTAACGCTCGGCGCGCGACTGCTGGCTGCGCGGGATGATCCCCTCGGTCTTGCCATTGAGGTCGATGATCATGTCGCCGCGCTCGAAGCGCTTGACGTAACCGTTTTCGAGCTCGCCGGCCTTGCCGATGAATTCGTTGTAGACCTTCTCGCGCTCGGCCTCGCGGACCTTCTGATACAGGACCTGCTTGGCCGACTGGGCGGCGATACGGCCGAAGTCTTCGGCGGCCTTGGTCAGCGGGATGTGCACTTCGTCGCCCTGCTCGACCTCGGAGTCGATCTTCTGCGCTTCGTACGTGCGGATCTGCGTGTTCGAGTCTTTGACGACGTCGACCACTTCCTTGGTGATGTAGCTGAGGCGGATGCGGCCGCCGACTTCGACGTCGGGCTCGACTTTCTTCGCCTGATCGAGCGTCCACTGCGCCTGCGGATCTTCGATCTCGTTCTCGTCGATGACGACGTCTTTGATGACGTACATGGTCATCTGGCCGCTGACGCGGTCGATGACGGTTTCCATCGGCTCGCGCGTTTTGTAGTACTTGCGCGCCGCGGTGGCGAGGGCATCCTCGAGCGCTTTGAACACACGCTCGACGTCGATCGACTTCTCGTACGCCAGCGCCTTGATATTTTTGCTGAGATTCTCGTCAAACATGGTGTGTGCTCAGATCTCCACTTCCAGCCGCGTTTCTTTCACATCTGCCAGCGGAACGACGTAGTCGGGATCCTTTTTCATCACCGGATCCGTGACGACGATCGTTTCGCCGTTGAATTCTTTCAATCTTCCGACGATCACATGAAGCCCTCGAATGGCCGTCGTGGTCCTGACGCGGACGAGGCGGCCGAGGAACTTCTGGTAATCCGACAGCTTGTAAAACTTGCGATCCAGCCCGGGAGAAGAGACCTGCAGTTCGTACTCCGCCGGAACGACATCGTCGACGTCGAGAAAGGCACTGACCTGGTGCGAAACCAGCTCGCAGTCCTCGACCGTCACACCACCCTCTTTGTCGATGTCGATGCGGAGCAGGAACCCATGACCCTGCTTCCGGTACTCAATGTGAACGAGCTCGAGACCCTCCGAAGAAACGATGGTCTCGATTTCCTTCTCAACCCGTTCGGGCAAAACGCTCATATGTCCTGACAACAAAAAAAGCGGCCGAATCGGCCGCTTTCGATAGGTTGTTGCTCGAAAGCTGACGGATGATACCACGTTGCAGCGAGCCGTCACAACGCCGTGAACGTGTGATGGATTCCGCTACGCGGTCGTGGAAAAACGACGGCCGCGCGCGAGCGCGGCCGCCGTTCGAATCGACTCGTTGAATCTTAGAACTGGTGTCTCACAGCGCGGTGAATCGTCGTGCCCGATTTGCAGGCGGCGACGTCCGGGCTGTAGATGCAGGTGATGGCGTTGTTCGTGAGCGGAATGAGGTACTGCGGCTCGAGGGTGGTCGGGTCGTTGGTCTGGTTGTCGAGCGACGAGCCGAAGGCGAAGAACGCCGGGCAGCCGGTCGGGCAGCCGTTTGCGGCCGCGTCGGCGGTCGGCGTCGTACCACTCTGCTGGAACACCACGTAAGCGCCGGTGGAGGTTGCACCCTTCGTAAAGTTCGGGAAAATGGTGGCGCTGCCGGCCTGGCCCTGGACGTTGCCAAGCGGCTGCAGCGTGAAACTGTTCTGCCCGAGCTGCGTGCCGGTGGAGCTGAAGAGCGTGGCCGTGATCGTCGTCGTTGAGAACTGCGACGCATTCACGAAACCGATGTTCGTGCGGTACTGGTCCGTGTTGCGGACGCCCACGATGAAGACCTTGTCGAGCCCTGCGCCCGAGGCGGACTCGGAGACGAAGTTGTACCAGGGGATGCCCGAGAACAACTGACCCGTCGTCGGCGCCGTGTTGGTATCGGCGTTCAGCGCGACGGAGTAGATGCGGCTCTCGACGCTGATGTTGCGATAGTTCGCATTGAGGCCCGTGCTCGGATCAGGCGTGCAGTCTGCGTTCGCCTTGCAGGCATTGAAGATTAGCTGTCCGATGCCGGACTGGTTGAGCGTGGTCTTCACGAAATCCTTCAGCTCGCGGCGCTCGCGCGGCAGCAGCGTCAGGATCTTCGGAAAGGGAACCTGAGTTCCCGCGGTCCCGGTAGCAAAGATCACTGAGACGTCGACGGAGTCATCGCTGAGATTCGAGATGAAGACATCCGAGACGAATGTGGCTGACGAGCTCGATGCATGTCCGGCCGCCGGCACGTACACCTGGTCCGCCGCGCGGAAGTTGCTGGCCATCGCCGCACCGGCGAACAACGTGATCGCCGCAGCGATACCCAACTGTTTCACTTTGAACATATTCTCCCCTTTTGCTACGAGTTTTTTGTAATCAGACTGCCTCGATCGGAAAGTGCGTACGCATTCTAAACGACTTCGAAAGCGTGAAAAAAATCAAATTGCAAATGGTGATACGGTCCGACGGAACCGAACGTCACACGCGAAATCATGAGGCTTTCGTGACCGGACTATGCGATTGTAGCATGACGTTTGGCGACCATGAACGTCACGTTTGAAGCTGAGGACGAGGGTGCCAGACTCGACCGCGCCCTTGCCGCGCGAATGCCGGAGCATAGCCGAAACTTCCTCGCCCGTCTCATTGAAGAAGGACGGGTGCTACTGGACGGGAGGCCCGCGCCGCGGCCTTCGATACGCGTGGCGCAGGGGCAGAACGCCACCATCGACATCCCCGCTCCCTCCCCCGCCTCCGCCCGGTCGCAGGAGATGCCGCTCTCGATTCTGTTCGAAGACAGCGATCTTGTCGTCATCGATAAACCGGCCGGCATGGTCGTCCATCCGGCGGCCGGCCACGCCGATCGCACGCTCGTGAACGCGCTGCTGTTTCACGTGCGCGATCTCAGCGGCATCGGCGGCGAGCTTCGTCCCGGCATCGTCCACCGGCTCGATAAAGATACGAGCGGCGTGATGGTCATCGCCAAGAACGACGAGACGCATCGCAAACTGACGTCGGCCTGGTCGACCGACGCCGTGCGCAAAGAATACGTGGCCATCGTCTACGGCACGCCGTCGCAAACGCGCGGCACGATCGATGCGCCGATCGCGCGCGATCCGCGCAACCGCCAGCGCATGGCCATCGTCGCCGGCGGCCGCAACGCCATCACCGATTTCGAAGTGGTCGAACAACTCCGCCACTCCTCGGTGATCCGCTGCAACCTTCGAACAGGCCGCACGCATCAGATCCGCGTGCATCTGAAGTCGATCGGCCACCCCATCATCGGCGATCCTGTCTACTCCGGACCGCAGTGGCGCGGAATCCCGGACAAGAAGCTGCAGAAAGCGATCGCAGGATTCGGTCGTCAGGCCTTGCACGCTGCGCATCTGGTGATTCCACATCCAAAGACGGACAAGCCCATCAGTTTCACCGCGCCCTTGCCCGACGACATGCGCGATTTGATTCTTGCCCTTCGCTGACAATTCGCCTGACAGAGACTTTTTCACGACTCGGTGGCAGAGCCTTGGGCAACCTACGCTGCGGGCCGTGCCCGCCGGAAATCTTTCGGAGCAGGCTTCGTTACGCCAACGGATGAAAGCGAGACAGACCCGCGAGGTGCGCATCGGCAACGTCACCATCGGTGCCAATCACCCCATCGCCGTGCAGTCGATGACGGCCACGAAGACGCAGGACGTCGCCGCCACGATCCGCCAGGTGGAGTTACTCGAAGCGGCCGGCGCGGACGTCATCCGCATCGCCATCGACACGCCGAAAGACGTGTCCGCGCTGGCCGAGGTGCGCGCGGCGAGGCCGAACGCGAACCTCGTCATCGACCTGCAGGAAAACTATCGGCTCGCCGAACGCGTCGCGCCGTTCGTGCAGAAGCTCCGCTACAACCCCGGTCACCTCTACCACATCGAACGCGACAAGCCGATCAAGGACAAGGTCGCGTATCTCGTCGACGTCGCCCGCGCGCACGGCTGCGCCATCCGCATCGGCGTCAATGCCGGCTCCGTCGATCCGGAGAAGCTCGACAAGTATCCGAAAGAAGATTCTCTTTCGCCGATGCTCGACTCCGCGCTCGAACATTGTCTGATGCTCGACGACCTCGGCTTCGATCAGTACGTCGTTTCGCTCAAGGATTCCGATCCGAACAAAGTCATCGACGCCAACATCCGTTTCGCCGAAGCGCGGCCCGACGTTCCGCTGCACCTCGGCGTCACCGAGGCCGGCATGCCGCCCGACGGCATCATCAAAACGCGCGTGGCCTTCGAACAGCTCATCACCCGCGGCATCGGCGACACGTTGCGCGTTTCGCTCACGCTGCCGTTCGACAACAAGGGCGACGAGATCACCGTCGGCCGCCAGATCCTCAGCGACATCGCCAACGGCCGTTTCCGCTCCGTGGCGCGCTTCGAACAGAAGGGGATGAACATCATCAGTTGTCCTTCCTGCTCGCGCGTCGAGAACGAGGCGTTCATCGATCTCGCGCAGAATGTGCGCGAAATGACGACGTACGCGAAGGAGCACGACATCACGATCGCGGTGATGGGCTGTCGCGTGAACGGACCGGGCGAAACCGACGACGCGGACCTCGGCATGTGGTGTGCGCCGACCTACGTGAATCTGAAGCGCGGTCCGGAGTCGCTCGGTCATTACACGTATGACGAGATCCTCGGCCGACTGCGCATGGAGCTCGATAAACTCATTGATGAGAAGCGAGGCGTCGCCGTTTGAAACGAATCCCCTATCTCATCCTCTCGCTCGTCATCATCGTGGCTGACGCCTGGACCAAATGGCTGGTCTCGTCGCGCATCGATCTGCATGAGTCGATTCCGCTGATCCCCGACTTTCTGCAGCTCGTGCATGTGCGCAACACCGGCGCGGCGTTCGGCATCGGCGCGAACGCCGACTCGCGCATCGTTCCGCTGCTGTTGAACCTCGGCGCGATCGGCGTGTTCTTCGTCGTTGTCGCCTACGCGTTCCGCGCGGCGGTCACCGACCGCGTGCTGCAAACCGGTCTGCACCTCATTCTCGGCGGCGCCATCGGAAATCTGATCGACCGCTTCCGCCTCGGCTACGTCGTCGATTTCGTCGACGTCTTCGTGAAGTCGCACCACTGGCCGGCATTCAACATAGCCGACTCCGCGATCTGCATCGGCATCGCGCTGCTCTTCCTCGACATGCGGAAGAAGCCGGATTCCGACGAGGTCACCGCGGCGGAGACGGCGTCGTAGGCTCGGGATCGAGCGTCATATCAACCTCGCCCGGCACCTGCTTGTACGCGCCGCCGTGACTCTCATCAAACTTGTTCGCGGGAATCGCGGCAGCCGACGTGGCCGCGTCGTAACTGCTGGCCGCGATCTGGTCCGGATCGAGGAAACTCGTCGAACTCGATAACGCATAGCCGAGGATCGCGGCGAAAAATCCGACCGGCGCAGCCGCAACTTTGTTCGCCGCCACCGCGCGCGACAACTCGCGATGAAAGTCGACGCGCGTCGGAACGTATCCCTCTTTCGCCAGCGTGATGCTGCACGGCGACGCCGCGCGCGGCACGGTGATCGTCGTCGGAGTCACGCCGCCATACAAAGGCGCATTGCCGCAATCCACCGATACGACCGCCCCCGGCGGATTCGACCGCACCGGAATCTTCTCATTGGCCGTATTGACCATCGTGGCGCAACGACCAGCAGCAAAAACGACGGCGGCAGCAAGGAGGGCGCGTCTCATGGCGACATATGGTACGCGGAACGTAGCGCCGGCGCTCGCCGACGCTACGCTCGTTGCGATTACGCCGTTTCCACCGGTGGCGCGGAATCGGTCAACTGGCGTTGGGCCATGGCGGCGGTGCCCATCAGGCCGCCCATGCCCATCGACTCGACGGCGGTCGACGGGACGATCATCATCGCGCCCTTTTCCTTCAGCCCTTCGTAGAGCATGTTCATGGCACGGAGGTGAAGCGCCGTCGGATTGTCGTGATAGGAGATCGACGCGGCCTGGAACAGCTTCGCGATTTCCACTTCCGCTTCGCCGAGGATCACGCGCGCCGCTTTCTCGCGCGTGGCTTGCGCTTCGCGCGACATCGCGTCCTGCAGTGCGTCGGGGATGATCACGTCGCGCATCTCGACCGACTGCACGGTCACACCCCACGGATTGCAGCGGTTATCGATCAGTTCCTGCAGCTGCTCTTCGATCTTTTCGCGGCCACGGAGCAGATCGCTCAGCGACGTGCGGCCGATGATGTCGCGCAACGCCGTCTGCGCCGCCCAACTCACCGCCTCCTGATATTGCTGCACTTCCAGCGCTGCCTTCTCGGCGTCGTACACCATCCAGAAAAGGACGGCGTCGACGTTGACCGGCACCGTGTCGGACGTCAGCGTCTGCTCGGCGGCGAAGCTGGTCGTGATCACGCGCTGATCGATCCACGACGAAACCGTGTCGAAGAAAGGCACGATCCAGAAGAGTCCCGGGCCGCGCAGCCCGATGAACTTGCCGAGGCGAAGGACGACGGCCTTCTCCCACTGCTTGGCCACCTTTGGCGATTGCATCAGGATCAGTCCCGCGATGATTCCGCCGATGAGCCAGAGCGGATTCGAGGTGACGACGAGCATTGCGACCCCACCGAGAAAAAATCCGAGAAGCACGAAGATCGCGACGATATTCGGCCGGGGACCGTTGAAGTTGCGGACGCGTTCTCTGTTTGCTGCGACGACGGGAATCATGATCAATGTTCTCCTTCCTTCAGTCGCCGCGTGAGCTCTTTGACGGCTTCGCGCGGCGAATATCCGAGGGCTGCGGAATCGGTGAGGAAGCGGTCGATGAGCGCCGCCAGGCGGCGCTCGCGCTGCCCGGCGTGCGCCGACTTCGGCACGCTGTCAGCGATGAACGTCCCCACGCCGCGGCGCGTCACCAGCACTCCCTCACGCTCGAGTGTGACGTAGACCTTTGCCACGGTGTTGGCGTTGACGCGAAGATCGACGGCCAGTTGGCGGACGGTCGGCAACTGGTCACCCGAACGAAGGCGTCCGGTGGCGATGGCCACACGGATCCCGCGCTCGAGTTGCGCGTAGATCGGCGTGCGGTCGTTTTCATCGATGGAAATGGGGGCGCTCACTCCGCTGTCCTCTTGTACTACTAATTTAGTACATCTTGGGCAAAAGTCAAGAGGACGTTGACAGCAAGGTGGAAATCACGTTCAATGCCGCTCGTCCAATCCAGCAAATAACCAATCCGGCCACGGTGGTCCCCCGCGCGCCCGAAGGAGATCCTTATGAGGAACGTGCGTATCACCCTTGCCTTGTCGCTGCTGTTGCTCGCCGCAAGTGCGTTCGGGGCGACATTCACCGTAACGAATACCAACGACAGCGGGCCCGGCTCGCTCCGGCAGGCCATCACGGACGCCAACAGCGCCGGATCGGGCACGGTCGCGTTCAGCATCGGCTCCGGCGTGCAGACGATTATCCCGGTCACTTTTCTCCCCAATGTGGCTGCAAACGTGACGATCGATGGAACCACGCAGCCGGGCTATACGGGCACGCCGCTCATCGAGTTGAACGAGTCGCTCATTCCGGCGTCAGGCTTGTGGTGTTTTCAGTCGAACGGCACGATTCGTGCGCTCGCGCTGAATCGATGCACTTCACGCGCGATCGCGCTGTTCGGAGGCAGTCTTAAGGCGTGCTTCGTCGGAACGGATGTCACAGGCCATACAGCGGTGCCGAATGGCATCGGAGTCTACGTGGATGGCACGGTCGAAATCGGCGGAAATACGGAGGCGGAGGGAAACCTCATCTCCGGAAATGGCCTGGATGTAGTCATTTCTGCCCACTCCGGCAGCAACTTCTCCCACAACAAAGTCGGGACCGACGTCACCGGCGAGGCCGCTCTCGGATTCAACGGCAGCGCGGCGATCTCCGTTCAGAACACAACCGACGTGACGATCCATGACAACGTGATTGGCGCGCACAGCATCGGAATCGAGTGCTTCTACTCTGACCGGACGTCGATCAACAACAACTACATCGGCATCAGCCGGTCGGGCAATCCTCTGTCGAACTCAGTCGGGATCCATGTCTATCAATCGAACTTCACCCAGATTGGTACGAGCGGCGGGAACGTCATCGCGCGCAACGTCGGTGCGGGAATCGAGATGGACGGCGCTTCGATCCGCAACACAGTTCGCGGCAATTCGATCGACCATAACGGCATCGGGATCGACCTCGCGAACTCATCGAGCGGCGACGGCGTCACATTCAATGACTTCGGCGACGGTGATGCCGGACCGAATCTTCTGCAGAACTTTCCAGTCCTGAATAGCGTCAGCTCGATCGGCGGCCAGACCACGATCAGCGGAACGATCAACACCACGCCCAATCAGCTCCTTACCCTCGATTTTTACAGCGGCGGCCAATGCTCGAATACCGGTTTCGGTGAGGGCGACACGCCTCTGACCTCGTCAACAGTCCAGACGAACGGCAGCGGCATTGGAAGCTTCACCATCACCTTTCCCGCCACTCTCAACGCTGGTTCCGTAGTCACGGCCACCGCCACCGATCCTTTCGGAAACACGTCCGAATTTTCGAGTTGCCGCAGCGTGACCGGCGCGGGGACATTTGTTTTCAGCGGGTCCACAAACAGCATCAACGAAGGCAACAGCTCGATAACCGTCTTCGTCACCCGCACGAACGGCACTGCCGGCGCGGCGAGCGTCAACTACGCCACGGCGAATGGAACTGCCACGGCGGGAAGCGACTACACCGCCACGTCGGGGATCTTGTCGTTTGCCGACGGCGACTCTCAAAAGTCATTCAACATCCCGATTACGAACGACGCCGTTTACGAAGGCAATGAGACTTTCACGGTCTCCCTCAGCGGCCCCACGAACGGGACATCCATCGGGAATCCGTCGACGCAGACGATCACGATTTTCGACAACGAGCAGCCGCCCACGATCTCGATCTCTGACGCCTCGCTCCTCGAAGGGAACAGCGGCACGTCAAACATGATGTTTACCGTGACCCTCACGGGCGCAACGACCGTGCAGGCGAGCGTGCCTTACCAGACGTTTTCCAATTCCGCACAGCCCGGCGTCGACTATCAATCGGTCAGCGGCACACTGACGTTCGCTGTGGGCGAGACGCAAAAGACCATTAGCGTACCGATCGTCGGTGACACCATTCCCGAGCCCGACGACACGTTCTATATGGAGCTCTTCTCGCCGGCAAATGCACTCTTGAGCCGCAGCTTTGCATACGGGACGATTCTGAATGATGACACTGGCGGCCCCACCGTAACCGCGTCAGACGTTCGGATCGTCGAGGGGAACACCGGCACGAAGAGCGCGGAAATCACGTTTCTGGCGAACCAGCCGTACTTCGGCTACGTCAACTACTCCACGGTAGACGGTACGGCGGTTTCGGGCCGCGACTATGTGTTCCAGTCCAGCGCCGTTTTCTTCAATAATGAAACGTCGAAAACGATCACGATCCCGATCGTCGGCGACACCTTCCCCGAGGCTGATGAGACGTTTAAGCTGGCAGTGAGTCTATCCAATTTCAGCTCGACGTTTTTCACAGTCCGGTCCAGCATCACCATTACGATCGAAAACGACGACACCGGCATTGGACCTACCCGCCTGACCCTTCCCGCCGGAGGCACACTCCCTCTCACGATCAACCTCGGATCAGCCACGCCGCAGACCATTACCTTCACATCGTCAGATCCTGATATTGCGACGATTCCGGCAACCGTCCACTTCACCGGAATCACGCAAGTCGATGTGGCCGGAATCCATCCGGGAAACACAACGATTACGGGCACTCTGCCACCGGGGTTCGGCAACGTTGTGCCGGTGATCGAGGTATTCGTTTACGATCCCGTCGCGCTGGTACTAAACCCGTCGTCGGTCCATGTACCGGTCGGCGGCACCGCGACGATCCGCGCGTCGTTCAATCCAGCGCTCAACGTCACGGAGACAGCGTTGCTGACGTCAACCGGTCTGGGTGCGATCACGCTCCCGGATCGCGTCACCATCGATCCGGGTCAGACGGCCAGCTTCACCATCAAAGGCGTCAAGCGCGGACACGTCGTCCTCACCGCGGCACTCGGAGCGGGCCGCGCAAACGCGGTCACGTACGTCGATATCGACGTAGACGATCCGCCGACGACACCTTCGATCACGCAGGTCTCCCCCGCCAACGGCCCCGCGGCTGGCGGAACTGGCGTGACGATCAACGGCGCAAACCTGCGCGCCGACTGCACGATTCGCTTTGGTGGAGTTCCCGCGGCGAATGTCAGCTTCGTCAGCGCCAGTTCGATAACTGCGGCCACGCCAGAGCATGCGCCGGGAGCCGTCGACGTGTCGCTCGCCTGCGGCGCCGACGCGTTCAATTTCACCAACGGGTTCACCTACCTCGCCGCGTCCGCGACGCTATCGAGCGTAACGCCGGGCTTCGGCAGCACAGGCGGCAACACGCTCGTGAAGATCGCGGGCTCGAACATCGCCAGCGGCTGTTGGCCGTTCTTCGACGGCATCCCCGCGCGTTCCGCGATCGTGAACAGTCCGGCGGAGATGATCGCAGCCACGCCTGCGCATGCAGTTGCGGCGACGGTGCCGATGGTTCTTCGCTGCACCGGTGTCGCTGATGTGTCGCTAGCCAATGCCTTCACCTACTCGACGGCCGCCGAATCGTCGCCGGTCATCACTGCAGTCGATCCGCTGGTCGGCTCATCCGGGAAGCCGGTCACGATCAGCGGTGCGCGTTTCCGCTTCGATGACGCGGTAACATTTGACGCCACGCCCGCCACGGTCCTCTCCACCTCACCAGACACGCACATCGTTCGCATTCCCGACCTGCCGCTCGGCAAGACGAGCATCACCGTGACGGACATCGGAGGCCACGCGTCGACCACCGGTCCGATCTTCACGATCGTCGAGCCGCAGCCGCCGCAGATCGCGAGCGTAACGCCCGCTACGACTCGTCCATCGAACGAAGTGACGCTCGACGGCAGCGGCTTCCGTCCCGGCTACACGTTCACGATCGGCGATCAGCCGGCGACGATCGTTACGCTGACGTACACGCGGGTGGTGTTGCGCGTGCCGCAACTGGCTCCCGGTTCGTTCGTCATCAATGTCCTGAATGCCGCGTCGAAGATCGCTGCGGTCGGACCGCAGCTGAAGATTCTCGCCGCCGGCCTGTCCGTCACCCGCGTCGCGCCGATCTGCGCGACGACAGACGGCGGCGGTCAGATGACCATCAACGGCACCGGTTTCGTCACCGGTGCGGCGGTCACGTTCGACGGATCGACTGCCGCCGGATCCGTCGTCGACGCGCAGACGATCACGCTGACCCTGCCGCCTCTTCCGGCCGGAAGCCCGCGCATCATCGTCACGAATCCGAACGGCGACTCTGCTTCGCTGACGAACGCATTCACCATCACCTCGCCATTCGATCCGAACGGCTGCTCGCCGCGCGCGCGTCCCGCGCGGCACTGACACCCCGGAGGAACATCATCACGCCCGGCGCACACGCGCCGGGCGCGCGACGGGCGTATATTCGCCAGGGTAGAAGAGATCAAATGAGAAACGCGGTTTGCTTCGTCGTCTTTTCCGCGGTGCTCGCCTCCGGCGCATCCGCCGCGACATTCACCGTAACGAACACGAATGACGCGGGGGCCGGCTCGCTCCGTCAGGCCATCAGCGACGCGAACTCCTCGGTGACGAGCACCGGCGTACCGGCCACCGTAAGATTCAGCATCGGCTCCGGCGTGAAGACGATCATGCCGACGAGCGCACTCACCGTCGGCCACGACGTCACCGTCGATGGCACTACGCAGCCTGGCTATGCGGGCACGCCGGTCATCGAACTGGATGACTCGCTCGTCCCCGTCACCCCGACCTCCGCCTGTCTTCAAACAAGCGGGACGATTCGCGCTCTGGCCGTCAATCGTTGCCGAGGAAGAGGAATCGAGATGCGCACCGGCCGGGTGACCGCCTGTTTCATCGGCACGGACGTCACCGGCCATAGCGCCCTCCCAAACAGCACCGGCGTTTATGTGGGCACCGGCGGCATTCCTGACGTCTCCGTACTCGGCGGTGCTACCGATGCGCAAGGCAATGTGATTTCAGGCAACGAGCAGGACGTTGCCGTCTCGGCAGCGGGAGCCGAGTTGTCCCACAACAGGATCGGCACCGATACCGCCGGCGCAGTCTCGCTGGCGATTCCGTATAAGGACACCGCCGCCATTTCCGTTGAATACACCTCGGACGTTTCGATCCATGACAACGTGATTGCCCACCACAATACGGGCATCGCGTGCCTCTACTCGCAGGGAACGCAGATCAACTGGAATTACATCGGAATCAATGCGTCCGGCACTCCCCTCGGCATTTGGACAGGAATCCGCGTCTATCAGTCCAACTTCACGGCGATCGGAATCAATGGCCCGAATGTCATTGCCTACGCGTATGCAGCCGGCGTTCTGGTTGAAGGGTCTTCCATCCGCAACACCATCCGGCACAATTCCATCCACCACACCGGCATCGGCATCGACCTCCAGGCGCTGAACGACATCAACGGCCTCACGCAGAACGATGCGGGTGACGGCGACACAGGCCCGAACCTGCTCCAGAACTATCCCGTACTGACGAACGTTGCCGCGCTGAACGGGCAGACAACGATCACCGGCACGATCAACACCACCGCCAATCAAGCGATCTCGATCGATTTCTACGCCAGCGCGCAATGCACGGTGAGCGCGAGTGAAGGAGAAACGCCCATCGGCAGCACCTCAGTCCAGACCGATGGCAGCGGCAACGCCTCGTTCACCGTCACGTTGGCCGCGGCCGTGGCTTCCGGCTCCATGGTGACGGCCACCGCCACGGATCCCTACGGAAACACGTCCGAGTTCTCTGCCTGCCGCACGGTGCAAGGCGCGGGAGAATTTGTTTTCCCGGGCGCCCGGATGTTCGTACGCGAAGATGCGGGCACCGCAACCGTCACGATCAATCGGATCAACGGCGCGATGGGCGCCGCAACCGTCCACTACGCGACCAGCGATGCCGGCGTCGACCCGTCTGCCAAGGCTGGCCAGGACTATACGGCGGCATCGGGGACAGTTTCGTTTGCCAACGGCGAGACTTCGAAGACGTTCACCATCCCGATTACAAACGACAGCATTTACGAGCATGACGAGGAATTCAACGTCACACTGAGCGCTCCCTCGGCTGGAACGAGCATCGGGAGCCAGTCGTCCGTCATGGTCGTCATCACCGAAGACGATCCGCAGCCCCAGGTTTCTATCGCTGATGCTTCGCTCCGCGAAGGGAACAGCGGTACGTCAGATATGGCGTTTACACTCACCCTCACCGGTTCCACCTCGCTTGTGGCAACGCTGCACTATTCGACCTATTCGCAATCTGCGGTGGCCGGCGAGGACTTTCAAACCGTCAATGGAACCGTGACGTTCAACGCCGGTGAAACGCAGAAGACGATCAACGTTCCGATCATCGGCGACACCGTCGACGAACCCGATGAAACCTTCCGCGTGATGATTTCGAGCGTGGCCTATGTGACGGTTAGCCGCGATACAGCCGTTGGCCGGATCATCAACGACGATCGTCCCGCGAACGTCATCACCGCGAGCGACGTCACCATTCGCGAAGGAAACGGTGGCACGAGGGCCGCGGCCATCGTACTGACCGCGAATCAGCCGTTCAGCGGCGACGTCGCGTATTCCACCGTCGACGGCACGGCCAGGAGCGGCAGCGACTACACGTCGCGCACCGGCGCCGTCACCTTCAACGATGAGACGACGAAGACGATCTCGATTCCGATCATCGGCGACACCGTCGCGGAGCTCGCGGAAACCTTCACCGTCCACCTCTCACTCGTCAACCCGGCGGCCGCAACGCTCACCAACCCGAACGTCTCGGTGACGATTCTCGATGATGACCCCACAACCGTATCGAGTCTCACGCCGAACTTCGGCCTCACGAGCGGCAATACGCTCGTGAAGATCGCCGGGGCGAACATCACCGGCGGCTGCTGGCCGTTCTTCGACGGCATTCCGGCGCGCTCGGCGATCGTGAACAGCGCGGAGGAAATGATCGCCTCCACGCCCGCGCATGCCTCCGCGGCAACGGTGCCGTTCGTCCTCCGCTGCGCGGGCGCGAGCGACGTGGCGATGCCGAATGCCTTCACCTACTCCGGCGGCGCCGAGCCGTCGCCGATCATCACCGGTGTCGATCCCCTTACCGGCTCTTGCGGAACGACGGTCACGATCAGCGGCGCGGGATTGCGTTTCGATGATGCCGTCATGTTCGACGCCGTCCGCGCCACCATCCTCTCTACCTCTCCCGGCACGCACACCGTCCGCATCCCCGATTTGCCGTCCGGCAAGACCAGCATCACCGTCACGGACCTCGGCGGCCACGCGTCGACGACCGGGCCGATCTTCACCGTCGTCGATCCGCAATCACCGCAGATCACGAGCGTCACCCCGGCGGCGGCTCGTCCATCGAACGAAATCACGATCGACGGCAACGGCTTCCGTCCCGGCTACACCTTCACGATCGGCAACCAGCCGGCGACGACGATGACGATGACGTACACGCGCGCCGTGCTGCGCGTGCCGCAGCTCGCTCCCGGCTCGTACGAAATCGGCCTCGTGAATGCGGCGTCGAAGATCGCGGCCGGACCGCAGTTGAACGTTTTCGCCGCCGGCCTGGCCGTCACCGGCATAACGCCGGCCTGCGCAACGAGCGACGGCGGCCCGAGGATCACCCTGAAGGGCTCAGGATTCGTCACCGGCGCGGTCGTCACGTTCGACGGAGCGATTGCCGCTGCATCCGTCATCGATGCGCAGACGATTACGCTGACTCTGCCTCCGCTTGTCGTGGGAAGTCCGCGCGTCATCGTCACGAATCCGAACGGCGATTCAGCTTCGCTGACGAACGCATTCAACGTCATGTCGCCATTCGATCCGAACGGCTGCGCCACGCGCTCGCGTCCCTCACGCCATTGAGGAACAGCCTGTAGCGCCAGCGAGCCGGATCTCTACTCCCCGAGCTTCGCCTTCAGCTCGCGAAGCTCGGTCATCAGAGTCGCGACCTGCGACTCGAGGCGCTGCACGCGGACGGAGAGCGGCTCGCCGGCGGCGGCCGGAGCGTCGTCTTCGATCATCGGCGCGTCGATGACGGCGCCGCCGAGGATGTTCGTCCAGCGCGCTTCTTTCTGGCCGGGGCGGCGCGGAAGCTCGCGGACGATGGCGTCGCCGCCGCTGCCGAGGCGTTGCAAGGTGGCCTCGACGTCATCGATCGCTTCGAAGGAGTGAAGGCGATCGCTGCGGCCGCGAAGTTCGCCGGCAGTTTGCGGCCCGCGCAGAAAGAGCAGTGCGATGACCGCCTTGGCCGGACGATCGAGGTGCCAGGTGGCGTCGAGATTGTGATCCCAGCGCGTGGCACGTCCGCCGAGGACTTTCCAGACCAGCTTCTCGTCCTGCAGGCGGTCGAGCGCGCGCTGCACTTCGCTCTCGCCCACTTCCATCACCGGCTCGCGGTTCGATTTCTGATTGCACGCGGCGATGAGCGCGTTCAGCGTCAGCGGATAGTACTCAGGCGTCGCGAGCTGCTTCTCCATCAGGCAGCCGAGGACGCGGATTTCGATCGGATCGAGCTCGCGCGCCGGCAATCGCCGAGGCTTGCGTTCGCCATCGAGCGTAGTGACGGAGTAGGACATGGGCGAAGTCTACATCTGCGTCGATCTGCGTCATCTGCGGATGAAAAACTTCGCCTCCCGCGCCACTCGCGGCTGACCGAAATAGTTATCGACGCGCATGGCCGCCTTCTCCGCCAGCGACCGGAACGTAGTCATCTTTCCGCCGAAGACGTTTAGCAGATTGTCGCGCCGCTCCAGCCGGTAGTCTCGAGCCAGCGCGCTCGGATTCGTGGAGCGTCCGACCAGCGGACGCACTCCCGCAAACGTCGAGGCGATGTCGCCTCGCTCGATCGGATCGCGGACGTAGCGGTTGAAGCGCGCGATCAGGTAATCGATCTCAGCATCTGTTGCCGAGACATCGTCCAGCGATCCGTTGTGCATGACCTCCGTCGTCCCGACGAGCGTCGCTCCTTTCCACGGCAGGACGAAGAAGACGCGCCGGTCGCTCACCGATTGCAGCAGCATCCCCGCCTCGGCGATCCGATGTTTGAGCACGAGGTGCGATCCGCGGACGAGCGATAAGCGATAGCGCGAGCGGATGCGGTTCTCCGCCAGCAGCGCGTTCATCCACGGACCGGCGGCGTTGACGACGAAATCGAATCGCTCGTCACTCGTTGGCGTGCCGACGATCCATTGCTTCCCGCTGCGGTGCAGCGACACCACGCGGGTCTCCTCGCGCACTGTCGCCCCTTCCGCGATCGCGGAGTCGACGACGGTACGCGCCAGCGCGTAGTCGTCGACCTGGGCGTCGAAGTAGACAAAACCGCCGCGCAGTCCGTCGCGCGTCAGCGGCAGGCGTTCGATCAACTCATCGCCGCTCAGTGCACGATGCCGCGCGATGTTGTCGCGGCCTGCCAGCAGGTCGTAGAGCGTCAGTCCGACGCGAATCGTGAAGCGGCTGCGCGGACTGTCGTCGTACACCGGCAACAGGATCTCGATCGGCTTCACCAGCGACGGCAGATGCTGCAGCAGCCAGGCGCGGTCGCGCAGCGATTCGCGGACGAGGCCGAAGTGGAAACGCTCGAGGTAGCGGATGCCGCCGTGGATCATCTTCGTCGTCGCCGACGACGTCTGCGCGCCGCAGCGGCCTTTCTCGAACAGCGTGACGTCGTAGTTGCGCCGCGCCAGTTCCCACGCGATCCCCACGCCGTTGATCCCGCCGCCGATGACCGCAAGCCGCACGGCGCGATCGTACCGTTTTTCACGGGACGCAAAGCACGCTTCGTCCGGGATTGGCCCGCGCTTTGAAACGGCTGAGCTGCGAATGGCCATCGAGCTTCTCCAGCCCAGCGAAGACGTGAGGCCGGAACCGAGCGGCGACCTCGCCGTGATGCTCACCGGAGGCGGCGCACGCGCGGCCTATCAGGTCGGCGTGATCAAAGGTCTGGCCCGCCATTTTCCCGACCTTCGATTCCAGATCATTACCGGCGTTTCCGCCGGCGCCATCAACGCCATCTTCCTCGCCGCGCACGACGGCCCGCTCCGCGAAAGCGCTGGCGATCTGGCCGCGCTCTGGTGCTCGCTCGAATGCCGCCACGTTTTCCGTCCGAATTACGCCGCGCTCCTGCCGTTCCGCACGGCGCTCAAAGCGGTCCTTCCGCCGAGGATGTCGAAACGGCCGCACGGACTGCTGAACGCCGGTCCGCTCGCCGAAACGCTTCGCGATGCCTACGACTGTCCGGTGCGCAATCAACCCATCTACGGAATCCGCCGCAATCTCGCGCGCGGCGAACTGAAGGCGGTCGCGCTGATCGGCCTCGATTACACGACCGGCCAGAGCGTGCGCTGGACGCAGGGCCGCGTCATCGACACCTTCGAAGGTCCGAACCGGCGCAGCGTCAAGACGGAGATCACCGTCGAACACGTCCTCGCATCCGCGGCGCTGCCGTTCGTTTTCCCCGCGGTGAAAATCGAACAGAGATGGTACGGAGACGGCGGCATCCGACTCGCCGCTCCCCTCTCCAGCGCCGTCCACCTCGGCGCGCGCCGCATCCTGGCCATGTCGACCGGCTACCAGCGCACGCCCGACGAGGCGAACACGCCGGTCCTGCACGGATATCCGCCCGTCGCGCAGATCATGGGGCAGCTCATCAACGCCGTCTTCCTCGACGTGATCGACGAGGACGTGACGCGGATGGAGCGGATGAACGAGATGATCTCGAAACTCGACGCCTCGCAGCGAAACGGTTTCAAAGCGATCGAGCTCTGCGTGATGCGTCCGTCGGTCGACCTCGGCCGCCTCGCCGGCGAGCACGAGAAGTACCTGCCCCGCAACATGAAGCTCCTCACCCGCGCCCTCGGCACGCGCGAAACGGAGTCGCCCGACTTCATCTCCATGCTGATGTTCGAGCCGCACTACACGCGGCGTCTGATCGAGATCGGCGAGAACGACGTCGCCTCCCGCCTCAACGAATTGCGCGCGTTCCTCGGCCAGCCAGCGGAATCGGCGATCAGCGCGGTGTGAAACCCTCCCGCCGCCTGGGCGGAAGGGTTCCAGTCATCAGAAATTCAGGCAATTGAAGATGTGAACTTCGGTGAAGCGCGCGTACGCGTTCGAATTGAACGACCACGCGCCCTGAATGCTGATCGTGATCGTGTCTCCTGCCGCGACGTTGTAGATGTCCACATACGGCACGGAGCCAGAGTCGTTCCCGGTCCCTCCGTTTAGATAGTAGAGCGTGTATGGCGTGGTCGTATTCGTTCCCGGATGGTAGAGCGACACGGTGGCGTTGATCTGGTCGTACCAGGTCACATCCGGCGAGTACAGCTCTGCCTCCATCTGGATTTCATAGTGGCCGCCCGCACCCGACGGAACGGTGAACGTACGTGTTGCGTTACCCGAAAGCGCATGCATCGCAAACCCCGGCTTACTGTCGAAGCTAAGCGTGGCTGCGCTCAGGCCGCTCAGGCTCCAGCAATCCCACGTTGATTGCTGCTCTGTGAGAGTTTCCGGCGAGTAATCCACCCAATACAAAGAGCCAGCTTGTACCGAGCGGCCGGCCGAGCAGTCGGTGGCATGTGCCGGGATTGCGGCGACGACGAACAACAGAGAGAGAACCGCCAGAAGCGTTTTTCGCATTTTTTCTTCCTTTCCACTACAGCCACGAACAATAAGGAAGGATTTGCGCTTTGTCTACTTCTTTCCGCTAGCAGGCTCTGCCGTACGTCACGCCACCGCCGCTTCGCGGTACTGGATCTCGTACAGCTTCCTGTACAACCCATCCTGATGCATCAGCTCCTCATGCGTGCCTCGTTCGCGGATTTCGCCGTGGTGGAAGACGAGGATGGTGTCGGCGGAGCGGATGGTGGAGAGGCGATGGGCGATGACGATCGACGTGCGGCCGGTCATCAGCGTCTGGATGGCTTCCTGGATCAGCACCTCGGTCTCGGTATCGATCGATGACGTCGCCTCGTCGAGGACGAGCACGGGCGGATTGAAGGCGAGCGCGCGAGCGAAGGAGAGAAGCTGCTTTTCGCCAACGGAAAGACCGGCGCCGCGTTCCTTCACCTCGGAGTCGTAGCCGCCGGGAAGGCGCTGGATGAAACGGTCTGCCTGCACGCGGCGGGCGGCTTCGCGCACGCGTTCGGGCGTGATCTTCTCGTCGCCGAGGGAAATGTTCTGGGTGATCGAGCCGGTGAAGAGGAAGAAGTCCTGCTGCACGATCGCAAAGAGCGCCCGCAGCGACGCTGCCGAGTACTGACGAATGTCGATTCCATTGATGAGAATCTCGCCACGCTGCGGCTCATAAAAACGCAGCAGCAGCGACGTGACGGTCGTCTTCCCCGCGCCGGTGTGTCCGACAAGGGCGATGCGGTCGCCGCGCTTCACCGTGAATGAAACATTCTTCAGAACCCACTCCGGCTCGTTGTACGCAAAGCACACATCGCGGAATTCGATTGATTCAAAGTGATCGATCTCCAGCGTTCCGTCGTCGACGATCTTCGGCGGCGTGTCGAGCGTCTTGAAAATTCGCTCGCTCGCAGCCATGGCAGCCTGCAGGATGTTGTACTTCTCGGAGAGGTCGGAGATCGGCTCGTAGAAGCGCTGCGCGTATTGGAAAAACGCGATCAGCGTTCCGATCGAGAGCATGTTGTGCAAGACCTGTCCGCCGCCGTACCAGACGATCAGCGCGAGGCCGATCGTTTCGATCAGTTCGACCACGGGATAGAAGATCGAGTAGTAGAAGACCGACTCCAGGTTCGCGTCGCGGTGGCGTGCGTTGAGCCCTTCGAATTTTTCCGCCTCATCTTCCTCGCGATTGAAAAGCTGCACCGTGGCCATGCCGGAGATGTGTTCCTGCAGAAACGCATTGATGGCAGCGATGCGGGCGCGCGTGGCGCGGTACGTCTTGCGCGCGCCGCGGCGGAACCAGGCGGAGACGAGGACGATCAGCGGGATGATCGAGAAGAGCACCAGCGCCATCCGCCAGTTCATCCAGAAGAGCATCCCCACGATGCCAGCCAGCACGAAGATATCGCCGAAAATCGAGACGAAACCGGCCGTGAACATCTCGTTGAGCGCGTCGACGTCCGTGGTCACGCGCGTCATCAGACGTCCGACCGGATTGCGGTCGAAGAACTGGATGTCGAGCTTCTGCAGGTGGCCGAAAATCTGTTTGCGGAGGTCGTACATGATGTACTGCCCCATCAGATTCATCAGCACCATCTGCGTGTAAAGAACCGCGAAACCGCCGAAGAGAACGATGAAGTAAATCGCCGCGGCCAGGTTGATGCCGCTGATCGGATCAAGCGCCCAGCCGTGCGCCACCAGCCACGCGCCGATGCGCTGGCTGGCGCCGGCCGCATGCGAGCCCTGCATCGGTTTCACGTAGAGGTCGATCGCAACGGCCACGATGGCCGGTCCGGCGATCTCCATCATCGAAGAGAGGATCACCAGGAAGACCGAGAACGTCGCCCGCGCGCGATACGGCTTCAGGTACCGCAGCAGCCGCCGCGCGAGATGCGGATCGAAGGCTTTCGATCCTTCGTCTTCGTGCCGTTCGATGTCAGCCATGACTTACGCGATTTCCTCGATCTCTTCTTCGAGCGTCTGACGGCGATACAGATCGGCGTAATAGCCGTTGCGGGCGATGAGCGCGTCGTGCGTGCCGCGCTCGACGATGCGGCCGTCGTCGATGACGATGATGTGATCGGCATCCTTCACCGAGGAGACGCGATGCGAGACGATGAGCGCGGTCCGTCCCTTCCGAATCTCGCGCAGCGACCGCAAAATCTGCTCCTCGGTATTCGTATCGACGGCGCTCAATGCGTCGTCGAGGATCAGGATGGCCGGCTCGCGCACGAGCGCGCGTGCGATCGCTGTCCGCTGCTTCTGGCCGCCCGACAGCGTGATGCCGCGCTCGCCGATGACCGTCTCCAAACCTTGCGGGAACGCCGCGACGTCGCCCGAGAGGCCGGCCTGCGTAGCCGAGGTCTGCACTTCATCGACAGTTGCGGCGCGCCGGCCGAAGCGGATGTTCTCCGCGATCGACTCGGAGAAGAGGAACGTCTCCTGGGGTACGGCGCCGATCGAATCCCGCAGCTCGGATGGCGGGAACGACTCGATCGGCCGTCCGTCGATGAAGATCGTGCCGGGCGGCGGCTCGAACGTGCGCGTGATCAGCGCCAGCAGCGTCGACTTTCCGCTGCCCGTCCGGCCGACGATTCCGATCGTCTCGCCGGAATCGACATGCAGATTGATGTCGCGCAGCGTCGGACGCGACGCGCCGCCGTACGTGAAGGTGAGATCGCGGATGTCGATCTCGCCGCGCAACGGCGCATCGAGCGGCGTTCCCGAATCCGCACGGACGTCGGGCTCGACGGACCACACCTCGTGCAGCCGCACCATCGAAGCCATGCCGCGCTGAAAGAGATTCGTCACCCATCCCAGCGCGATGAGAGGCCAGACCATGCGGCCGAGGTAGAGCTGGAAGGCGATGAAGCTGCCGATCGACAGCGTGCCGTGGATCATCTGCCGGCTGCCGATGAAGAAGACGATTCCGAAGAGGACGCCGATCATCGCGTGCAGGCCGGGATAAAACAGCGCCGTCAGCTTGATCACGGTGCGATTGCGTTCCACGAATTCGCGATTCATGTTCGCGAACGTGGCCTGCTCCACCTTCTCCCGTCCGAACGCGCGCACGACGCGCACGCCCGCCAGGTTCTCCTGCACGCGCGCTGAAATGTCGCCGAAGTAGTCCTGCACCGCTTTGTACTTCACGTGGATTCGCTGTCCGAAGTACTGCACCATCCAGATGACCACCGGCACGCCGGCCAGCGCCATCAGCGACATCTCGCGATTGATCCGCAGCATCATCACGAAGGCGCCGACGACGACGATGAGCGACGACAGCACGTGCATGACCGCCGGCCCGACCAGCATCCGCACCGAGGCCAGGTCGTTCGTGGCGCGCGAGAGGAGATCGCCGGTGCGCTGCTCCTGGTAATACGAGACCGGCAGCGACTGCAGATGACCGTAGAAATCGTTGCGCATCTCGTACTCGATGTGCCGCGATTCGCCGATGATGATGCGGCGTTGCAGGAAGAGGAAAAATCCTTCCAGCGCCGCCGCGCCGACGAGCAGGAGTCCGTAGCGGACAAGCGCGCCGCGCGTGACCGCCTTCGCCAATTCATTGACGGCGTTGCCGATGATGAGCGGCTTGAGCAGCGAGAACGTCGCCGACGCCGCCACGCACAGCGCACCAAGCATGAGCGCCGTTTTGTGACGCGCGAAGTATCCGAGAAGCCGGCGAAGCGGAGAGAGAGTCAAAGCCAAGGTTGGATGATGAACAGCGATGCATCATTCAACATTCATCCGGGACATTCAACCCGTGCGCGCTGTCATCCTGAGCCGCCGGAGGCGTCGTAGCCGAAGGCGAAGCGCCGCAGGACGGCGAAGGATCTCAAGTTGCGCAACTCCGGCTGAAACCCGCTGGGATTCAACGCAGCTTGGGAAGCTTGAGATCCTTCGCCGTCCTCCGGCATCTTCGCCTGCGGCTTCGTGCCTCCGGCAGCCTCAGGATGACAGCTCCCCTACAGCGTCTTCAACTGCTCCTTCGGGTAGTTCCGCGCATCCACCTTCGCATGCGCCTCGGCGATCTTCCCCTTCTCGTCGATCACGTACGCGATCCGTTTCGCGTACTCGTCTTTCGACGAATCCGCGGCGCCGTACGCAATTCCAATCTTGCGATCGGTGTCGCACAACAGCGGGAACGGGAAGTCATACTTTTCGGCGAACTTCGCATTCGCGGCGACGTCGTCGAAGCTGACGCCGAGGATCGTGGCGTTCTTCGCGGCGTACTCGGAGCTGAGGTCCCGGAACCCGGAACCCTCGGCCGTTCAGCCAGGTGTGTCGGCCTTCGGATAAAACCAGAGCACGACCTTGCGCCCGCGCAGATCGTGCAGCGCAACTTTGTGGCCCTGATGATCGGTGACCTCGAAGTCGGGAGCCTCGTCGCCCACGTTGAGCATGCGTCCTCCTCGGAACGAATTCACTACAAATCGCAGCTTGCCTGCCAGAGACATGCCGCGATTGTAGTGGAGGTAGGGAAAGCAGCGCGGTCTACACTCCCCTATTAACGAACGATGAGGACTTGGAACCATGGCTGACGGACCGAAACTCGATCGCCGATTGATGGAGCAGTTGATGTTCGGCGCCGGACGCGTGCACCGCTTCACGCAGGACTCGCCGGTGCTGCCCGACGTCTGGCTGCAGTACATGAACGAGGGCGTCGACGACAGCGGCGCCGATCCGCCCGTCAAGCTGCTGCTGACGCCGTTCCGCGAAACCGGCGCCGGCGAAGTGCGGCGCGTTCTTCATCAGCGACTGGTTGCCGATCGCGAGAAAAGTCATCAGTCGAAGCCGCTGCCGCGCGTGATCTACAACCAGACCACCGTCGCCGCCACGCTCGACTTCGAGGACCTCGTGCGCATCGTGATGCCGATGACGGAGTGGTGGGAACGGATGCTTCGCGATCTCGAAGTCACCGACCTCGGCATCCTCGGCGATCCGCAAGTGCAGGACCACCTCGCAGGCGCGCTCTGCGATCCCGAGCACCGCACGCGGGCGCTGCACTCGAATCGCGAGTATCCGCCTGACCTGCTCTGGCTCATTCGCATCGTCGGAGCGATGGCCCTCGTTCGCCGCAACAACCCGCTGCCGGCCATCTTCGGCGAGAAAGACGGTGTGGCCAAAGCGACGAAAGAGGATTGGGATCCGATCGTCGCCGCGGTCGCCGAATTGATCGCCGATCTTCCGCCGCTGGACGACGACGCGCTCGCCGAAAGCGGCGACGGCAGCCCGGTCACCACGGACAAAGAGCGCGCCCGCATCTACTCCGTCAGCCTCAATCGCGAGGCTTCGCCGACCGTCTCGCGCTCGACCCTCGCGATCAAGGCTGATGCCGCGCGCCGCCTGTTCAACATCTCCTGCGCCGATCTGGCCTGGGGCATCATCGACAGCGGCGTCGACGCTTCGCATCCCGCGTTCCGCGTCCGTCATGAGGAAAACGGCGAGAAAGATGTCGCGTTCAAGGACCCCTTCGCGAAGCAGCCGAACGGCAAGTGGGTCAATCAGACGCGCGTCGTGGCCACGTACGACTTCACGCAGATCGACGTCCTGCTCGATCCGGTCAGCGGCGACCAGCCCGATCGCATCAAGAAGCTGCTCGCCGATCCGAAAGTTGCGGACCAGGTCCGCGCCGAGCTCGATGAACTGAACAAAGCGCTCAGCCGCGGACGCACGATCGACTGGAAGCTCGTCGCGCCGTTCCTGCGCATTCCGCACGACGACACCTACGTCGCGCCCAAAAACGATCATGGCACGCACGTGGCCGGAATCGTGGCCGGCGACTGGCGCGCCAAAGAGCCGGGCAACAGCACGCCCGGCGATCTGATCGGCGTCTGTCCCGACCTGAAACTCTACGACCTGCGCGTGCTCGACGCGTCGGGCCGCGGCGATGAATTCGCAGTCATGGCCGCGCTGCAATTCATTCGCTTCCTCAACTCGACGAACGATTACGTCTCGGTGCACGGCGTGAACCTCAGCCTCTCCATTCCGCACGACATCGCCAATTACGCCTGCGGCCGCACGCCCGTCTGCGACGAATGCGAACGCGTGGTCTCGTCGGGCGTGGTGGTCGTGGCGGCGGCCGGAAATCAGGGCTACCGCAAATACACGACCGAGGAAGGGACGACGAGCGAGGCGTACAACAGCATCAGCATTACCGATCCGGGCAATGCGGATCTCATCATCACCGTTGGCGCCACGCACCGCTTCCGCCCGCACACGTACGGCGTCAGCTATTTCTCCAGCCGAGGGCCGACCGGCGACGGGCGTATCAAACCGGATCTGGTCGCGCCCGGCGAAAAAATCACCGCGCCGCTGCCCGGCGGTCTCTCCGGCGTGAAAGACGGCACGAGCATGGCCGCGCCGCACGTGAGCGGCGCCGCAGCGCTGCTGATGGCGCGGCACAATGAGCTGGTCGGCCGCCCCGCCCGCGTCAAGGAAGTCCTCAAATCCACCGCCACGGACCTCGGCCGCGAACGCTACTTCCAGGGCGCCGGCATGCTCGACGTCCTGCGCGCGCTGCAATCGGTCTAGGAGAAACGCGATGACGGTCACCTTCGAAGCACTCCGCGCGAAGTACGGCGATGCACTGATGCTCCATTACGGCCCCGACGACGACCGCCAGCTCGTCCTCATCGACGGCGGCCCGGCCGGCGTCTGGAAGGACGCGCTGAAACCGCGCCTCGATCAGCTTCGCGAGGAGCGCGGCCTCGATGCGAAGGCGCCGCTCGAAATCGCTCTGTTAATGGTCAGCCATCTCGACGCCGATCACATCACCGGCATCCTCGAGCTGATGCGCCCTCTCGCCGAAAACCCGAACGATCCCGCGCTGTACAACGTGAAAAAAGCGTGGGTAAATACGTTCGACGACCTCACCGGCGAGAAGCCCGCCGGCGGCGCCTCCTTCGGTGCCGCCGATGCCGCCGCCCTTCCCTCCTCTCCCCTCGGCATGGCGCTCGCGAACACAAAGTCCGGCATCGAGCTGGCCAGCGTCGGCCAGGGGCGCGAGCTGCGCAACATGATCAACGCGCTCTTCCTGCAGAACAATCAGCCCTTCAATGACCTGGTCACAGGCGACAGCCCGCACAATCCCGCCGTCATCAAAGGATTGAAACTGACCGTCGTCGCCCCGTCAAAAACGAACATCGACGCGCTGAAAGCCGATTGGGCAAAGAACGTCAAACCGAAATTGAAGGAAGCGAAACACGCCGAAGTCGCCGATTACGTCGACCGCTCCGTCTACAACCTCTCCAGCATCGTCGTCCTGGCCGAAATCGACGGCAAACGAATCCTCCTCACCGGCGACGGCCGCGGCGATCACGCATTAGCCGGCCTCAAAGAAAAAGGCCTCCTCGACGCCAACGGCAAGATCGAAGTGGACATCCTCAAACTCCCCCACCACGGCAGCGAGCGTGACGTAAAGATCGACTATTTCCAATCCATCCACGCCAAACACTACGTCATCTCCGCCAACGGCAAATTCAACAACCCCGACCTGCCAACGCTGAAAATGATCTCCGAAACCCGCAAAGGCGACGACGACTTCACCATCTGGCTAACCAACCCCACCGCCGAATTCGAGCTCCCCGATATTGGCAAAGGAGTCCAGGCCTTCTTCAACGCAGAGAAAGCGGCGGGCCGCACCTATCGCGTGAATCAACGGAAGTCGGAGGATTTGTCGGTGGTCATCGAGCCGTAGCGGTGTAGCCGCCAGGATTCACGGATGGCGCGCTACGTTTCAACGGCTTTTATTGCGCCCAGTGTTGCGTTGGCCAGCGACGAACCTTCGGATCAAGACCATCGACCGTCGGCTACTGGCGCGTCGTCGCGATCAGCGGCTTCGTCGCTGGCCCAAGTACCAAAAACACGCACGGCGTGTTTTTAACGTACTACTTGACTGATGTCGCTGTAGACTTCCGTAGCACCTCCAAACAAGTTTCCGGGAGTCAGCGTCGTCGGGGAGGATTGGATGTCTACAGGTCGCGGTCGTTTTCGCATGCATGCACGCATCTCGTTCATGGCTTCCATAAACCGAGACCGCCGCCGCAAGGCAGGCCGCGTGACGAATATCCCGCTCTTGACCCGTGCGGTGCTAGTGGCGATCCTCACAGCTTTCTGCGACTCGGCGTTTGCTGCTATTCCGGCTTCAGAGCGACAGGCGCTGGTCGACCTTTACAACAGCACCAACGGCGCGAACTGGCAGTTCAAGACGAACTGGCTTGGCCCGGTTGGGACCGAATGCTCGTGGTTCGGCATAGGCTGCGACGAAGCTCAGACACATGTCGTGCGTATTTCCAGCAGTAACGATTATGCGGGGACGCTGCCTTCGTCGCTCGCAAATCTCACTAGCTTGAAAACGATCCGAATGTCGGGCCACCTAGTCGGTATTCCTCCATGGCTCGGGCAAATAACCAGTCTGACTGAACTCAATTTATCGGGTTGTAACCTAGGCGGCTCGATCCCTGCCGAACTCGGCAACCTGAGTAACCTGACTTTTTTATACCTGCAGTCAAATCAGCTCAGCGGGACAATCCCGCCTCAACTCGGAGACCTGACCGCACTTAACTATCTTTACCTGGAGCAAAACCAACTCACTGGAAACATACCTCCCCAGTTGGGCAACCTCACACATCTCAAAGAGCTGGGGTTGGGACTGAACAAGCTCAGTGGGACAATCCCCGCACAATTCGGAAGCCTGACTGACTTGAACGATCTCGACCTCTTTGCCAACCAGCTAACTGGTCCGATCCCCAGTGAACTCACCAATCTCACAAATCTGAGTGTGCCGGGCTTAGCAATCGACCGCAACGCTCTATACAGTACGAATGCGTCGCTTTCTGCGTTCCTTTCCTCTAAAGAACCCAACTGGCAGGCCAACCAAACGATCGCTCCCACGAATCTGACCGTATCGCCGGCCGCGTCCACCATCACGATAAATTGGACTCCCATCACGTATACAGGCGATTCTGGCTTCTATCAGGTTTTGTATTCAATGACATCGCGCGGCCCGTACACACCTTTCTCGGAGACAACGAACAGCAAGTCCAGCTCGTCACTGACTGTAACTGGTCTCGCTGCGAACACGACTTACCATTTCGTCGTCCGGACGACAACACAGCCCAACGGCAACAATTCGAATACGGTGACCAGTGACTTCAGCGCTGAGGTATCCGGCAAGACCGCTTCCGTACAACCACGTCCGACCGCCGATTTCACGTTTGCGCCTACTTCACCTCTCGCTAAGCAGCAGGTGACCTTCTCGGATACATCAACGGGTTCACCGACCTCGTGGTCATGGCAATTCGGTGACGGCGCTTCGAGCACAAACCAGAACCCGACGCACACCTTCGATAGCGCAGGGAACTATTCGGTGAGTCTGGCGGTGTCAAGCGCAGGCGGTTCAAACTCGGCGACAAGGAGTATCACCGTGTCCGCCGCTACCGTGGCGCTGAAAGCAGATTTCTCGATTAATCCAAGTGTTCCGGCAGTCGGCCAGGAGGTCACGTACCTCGACGCTTCCGCTGGTTCTCCGACCTCGTGGTCGTGGGACTTTGGCGATGGCAAGACGAGCACGGATCAGAATCCGACTCACATTTATCTCGTCGACGGTTCGTACGACGTGACATTAACGATTAGAAATGCGAGCCTGACCGACTCGACCAGGAAGACTGTCTTTGTGACTGGCACGTGCCCGATCAAGCAGCCAATCCTTCCGGCCGATCCTGCTGCGCAAGAGATGGAGAGGCTTGCTCTAGGCCGTACGCTGGGCAATTGCTCCGCGGCTGGTTTTACGCTGGTGCCGGACTACGTAAATGGAGCTCTGGATGCAGCGGTGACGTCCCTGAAGCTTTCCCTTCCGTCCGAAATCACGATCAGCCGAATCTCCGGATACCGAAGCAAGGCTTATCAGCAGCATCTATACGACGTAAAGACCGCGCACGACGACCTGTATCGACTGAGAATTACCAATCCGTCAGCAGCATCCGGCTGCGGATCGCTAGATACATGGATTACTGCTGAAATTGATAAGCATTGTTTGACGCCACACACGAACGATCCATACTTGGCCGTCAGCCAACCTGCTTCATCGGCTCACACAGTGCAGCGAGACGAAGGCGGTGCTCGGGCGCTGGATTTGCAAATTACTCCCGCCAGCAAGGCATCGACCGTTACAACAAAATTGGCGTGCTGTGGGCTTTCGCGATGTCAAAGTGATAGTGCCTTTCACGTTCAACTGTCATCTGACGGTAATTGCAGACTCCCACAAAGCGTCCTTGCCACTGCGCGATCGAGCGCAGCCGCAAATGGTGCCGTGACCAATGCCGCGTTGGGCGCCGCGGTTCGAATGCTCGTAACCGACTCCAAAGGGCGCCGAGTCGGATACGATCCCATCAGCGACAAGGTTCTCAATGAGTTCCCGGCAGGTGTCGCCGAGTACATCGGAGATGACATGACGAACACCCAGATCGTCATCGCCGATCAGGGAGACTCCGAGTACACATTAACGGCGGTCGGTGTGACGAGCGGAACCTATGAACTCGTTTTACAGAGTATAGACACTGAGCACGGAGACGTCGTCCAGCAGCAGGTTATTCGCGGCACGGCCGCGGCGGGTATCGCTATAGCCCCGGCAACGATCGTAATTCATGAAGTGTCTCAGCCCATTCAACCTTCTACAGGTCGAAGACGCACGGTCTTACATTAGTCTCACGCGGATACCTCGGACGATTGGTCAGCTCTCCACCAACCCCCTCAACTGTCTGCTCGCCACCGTGAGCATCGCCAGGTCCACCGTTTGCGCTGCTTTGAGGTCGGTCATTAGTTGGTCGATGCGTTCGACTTCGCGGGGGCGTGTTGCCAGCCATTGGTCGACGGGGTCTTTGGCGCCGTCGCTTTCGGTGAGGACTTTCGAGGCTAGGGTGCTTTGGTAGTTGAAGAGGTCGTCGACTACGGCTGCCAATGCGGCTTTTTGCCAGGGGGTTTCGGCGGGGATTGAGGCGCCGGCGGTGCGGAGGCGGTCGAGGCCGAAGCGGGCGCCGACGCTGAAGTAGACCTTGGCCACGTCCTCGACCGGGCGGCCGGTGCGGGAAAGACGGACGATGTCGAGGGCGGCGCCCATCACGCCGAGGCTGGCGATGCGGCGGGCCACCGGTTCGGGGACGCCGTCCATTTCCAGCTCGCCCTGGCGCGCGCGTAACGCGCCGAGGAGGGCGGCGGGAAGGATGTCGTTGAGATTTTCGGAGATGGCGGCGATGGCGGGACGGAACTCGCCGACGTAACGGGCCGTGTCGAGCGACTGGTAATCGCTGATGAGCAGCCAGTTCATGGCGCGCTCGAGGAGGCGTCCCACTTCGGTCAGCATCTCGATCTGCACGCGCGCGGGAAGAACGTTGTCCTGCGACTCGATCTCCGTCCAGAGCGAGCGGAGGTCGAACGATTCGCGGATGATCGTGAACGCGCGCGCCACGTCGGCGGCCGGCTTCCCGGTCTCCTCGGTCATCTGCCAGACGTACGTCGGGCGGATGCGATTGATGATGTTGTTGGTGACGTAGGTGCCGATGATCTCGCGGCGCAGGCGGTGGCGCTCGATGGTGCCGCGATACTGCTCGCGCAGCGGTTTCGGGAAGTAGAGGACGAGATCTTCGACGAGCAACGGATCGTCGGGAAGATCGCTCGCGAGAAGGTCGGCGTAGAGCACGATCTTGCTGTAGGCGAGGAGGATGGCCAGCTCGGGACGCGTCAGTCCGATATGCGCGGTGTGGCGCTGCGCGATGGTTTCGTCGTCGGGCAGGCCTTCGAGCGCGCGGTCGAGCCGGCCGGCGCGTTCGAGAGCGCGCATGAAGCGCGCTTGCTCGTCGAGCACCGATTCGCCGAGAGCTTGCGTCAGCGAGATGGCCTGCGTCTGCTCGTAGTTGTCGCAGAGCACGAGCTGGCCAACTTCGTCCGTCATCGACGCCAGAAGCGTATTGCGTTCATCGAGCCCTGCCAGCTCGCCGCGTTCGATGGCGTCATAGAGCAGAACCTTGATGTTGACTTCATGGTCCGAGGTGTCGACGCCGGCGGAATTGTCGATTGCGTCGGTGTTGATGTGGCCGCCGCCCATCGCGAATTCGATGCGGGCCTGCTGCGTGAAGCCGAGGTTCGCGCCCTCCCCCACTACGCGTACGCGCAGTTCGGGTGCGTCGACGCGCAGCGCATCGTTGGCGCGGTCGCGCGCGGCGGCGTGATCTTCGTCGCTCGACTTCACGTACGTTCCGATGCCGCCGAGCCAGAGCAGGTCGGCGCGGGCGCGAAGGATCGCTTTCATCAGCTCGGCCGGAGCCAGCGTCTTCTTTTCGAGATCGAGAACGCGGACGACTTCGTCCGACACCGTGACCGTCTTCGCGCTGCGCTCCAGAACCGCGCCGCCCTTCGACAGCAGGTCGGTGTTGTAGCCGTTCCAGTTCAACCGTTGATCGAACATCCGCCGCCGTTCGGCGAGGCTGACGGCGGGATCGGGATCGGGATCGAGAAAGATGTGCGAGTGGTTGAAGGCCGCGATCAGTTTCGTGTGCGGCGAAAGGAGCATGGCGTTGCCGAAGACGTCGCCGGACATGTCGCCGACGCCGACGCAGGTGAAGTCCTCGCGCTGGATGTTCGTGCCGAGCTCGCGGAAGTGGCGCTTGACCGCCTCCCATCCGCCGCGCGCGGTGATGCCCATGGCCTTGTGGTCGTAGCCGGCGCTGCCACCCGACGCGAACGCATCGCCGAGCCAGAAACCGTATTCGGCGGAGATGGCGTTGGCGATGTCGGAAAACGTCGCCGTGCCTTTGTCGGCGGCGACGACGAGGTACGGATCGTCGGCATCGCGGCGCACCACGTCGCGCGGCGGGATCACGTCGGCGCCGCGCAGGTTGTCGGTGATGTCGAGCATGCCGCGAAGGAGCGTCTGGTACGCGGCGACGCCTTCTTTCTGAAACGTCGCACGATCGGCAGACGGATTCTTGACCACGAAGCCGCCCTTCGATCCCATCGGCACGATGACGACGTTCTTGACGTTCTGCGCCTTCATCAGCCCGAGGATTTCGGTGCGGAAATCCTCGCGGCGGTCGGACCAGCGGATGCCGCCGCGCGCGACTTTGCCGGCGCGAAGATGGATGCCTTCCATCGACGGCGAGTAGACGGAGATCTCGAACATCGGCCGCGGCAGCGGCAGCTCGCGGATCGATTGCGAGTCGAGCTTGAACGAGAGGTACGGCTTGCGATTGTCGCTGGCGTCGCGCTGGTAGTAGTTCGTACGCAGCGTCGCTTCGATGAGCGTGAGGTAGAGACGAAGGATGCGATCCTCGTCCGGATTCTTGATGCGGTCGAGCGCGTCCTCGATCTGCGCGCGGATTCCGCCGGCGGCGAGGTGGCGTCCGGTCACCGTCTCCGAGGCCATGCTCGCGCCGCGCAGCGTGGCAGAGCCGAGCGACGGATCGAAGTGCGTTTCGAAGAGCTGGATCAGCAATCGCGCGACGTCCGAATGCGCCGACAGCGTCTGCTGGACCAGCTGCTCGCTGACGTTCACGCCGATCTGGCGGATGTACTTGTTGTACGCGCGCAGCACGACCACTTCGTGCCACTCCAGCTCCGCGGTGATGACGAGGCGATTGAAGCCGTCGTTCTCGGCCTCGCGATTCCAGACGCGGACGAAGGTCTCTTGAAACTTCTGCTTGATCGGTGAGAGGTCGTCCTGCATCCCCTCGGCATCGAGACTGAAGTCGCGGATGCGCACGACGGAACCGCCCAGCGGCTGCACTTCGTACGGTTCCTCGGCCAGCACCTTGAGGCCCATGTTTTCGAGCCGCGGCATGATCTCCGACAGCGGCACCGGCGGACCGGTGTGAATGATCTTGCAGTGGAACTGCCGCTCGTCCGTCTTGTGGCGATAGAGATCGACGACAAGCCGGCCGTCGGCGAGCACGTCTTCGATGTGCTGGATGTCGTACAGCGCCGCCTCGGCGCTGAAGCGCTCGCTGTACGCGGCGGAAAATGCGCGCTTGTAGCGGCGCTGCAGCTCGATGCCTTCTTCCTCGCCGAATCGATGGCAGAGCGTGTCGAGCAGGCGATCGCCCCACGTGCGCGCGGCGTCGGAGAGCATCGCTTCGATGCGCTTCTCGTCGATCTCGGGGATCGCACCCGCCGTCGTTTTGATGATGAAGAGAATGCGGGCGAGCGGCGCGTCGGTGACGTGCTCGTAGACCGAGGTGTCGCGCCCGTTGAGCTGCTCTTCGAGGATCTGTTTCGCCTTCTCGCGGAACTCGACCGTGTTCTGATCGCGCGGGACGAAGACGTAGCAGGAGACGAATCGCTCGAAGACGTCCTTGCGCGTGAAGAGCGCGACGCGATGGCGCTCCTGCAGAAGCAGGATGCCGCGGGCAATGTCGAAGAGCTGCGCGTCGGTGATCTGGAAAAATTCGTCGCGCGGAAAGGTCTCGAGGATGTCGACCAGCGCCTTGCCGTTGTGACTGTGCGGATCGAGGCCGGCGCCTTCGATGACGCGCTTCGCTTTGAGGCGGAGCATCGGAATCTCGCGGACGCTGCGGCTGTACGCGGCGGAGGTGAAGAGCCCGAGGAAGCGATCCTCGCCGATCAGATTGCCGTTGTCGTCGTAGCGCTTGATGCCGAGGCGGTCGAGCGGCACGTTGCGATGCACGGTGCTGCGGGTGTTGGCCTTGGTGATGATGAGGAGGTCTTTCGTGCGCGCGTATTCGCTGAACTCGGGCGTCAGCGGCTTGGCGGCGCGCGTGGCCGACTCCTGGCGAAAATTGCGCAGGATGCCGAGGCCGCTCTCGATCACGGGCGGCAGGTAGTCTTTGTCGCCGCGCGTTTCGAATCCGTAGCGGCGGAAGCCGAGCAGGATGAAGTTGCCCTTGTCGAGCCACTCCAGAAACGCGCGCGCCTCGGCCACTTCCTCCTGCGGCATCGGCAGTTTGGCGTGCTCGAGATCGGCGACGTCGGCGCGAAGCTGCGCGCGCATGGCCTGCCAGTCGGTCACGGCGGCGCGGACGTCGTGCAGCACGCCTTCGAGCGACGCACGCATCGTCTCGAGCTCCGCCGAGTCAGTCTCCTGATCGATCTCGATGTGCATGTACGACTCGACGATCGCGTCGATCTTCGCTTCCTGCGTGGCAGTGAGCTCCGCGCGCTTGCCGCCGGCGTCGCGGCGGACGCGCACGACCGGATGGAGCAACAGATGGATGTTGCGTCCGAGCCTGGTGACCTCGGCACTGACGGAGTCGACGAGGAACGGCATGTCGTCGTTCACGATCTCGATGACCGTGTGTTCGAGTCCCCAACCATTCGCGTCGACGGTGGGATTGAAGAGCCGGACTTTCGGCTCGCCGACCGTGCGGATCTCGCCGAACTGCCAGAGCGAAAGCGCGCCGCCGAGGAGGGTCTCGAAGGAGGTGTAGATGATGTCGTCGGGAGCGACGAGGGCGAAGTAGCGTCTGACGAATGCGGCGGCGCTCTCCGCCTCGGCATCGCCGACTCGTTTTTGTGCTTCGGTAGCAAGCCGCTCGACGAGATCGGTCTTGCGCTGCTCAGGGGTAATGGTCATGAATCGCGGCTCCTGCAACTGCGGGCGCGGATCATATCGCGGAGGGAACCGCCACTCCGAAACAGTGAGAGATCGGCAGCCGGATCGATCCGTTTCTCATACAGATCGCCGGCCTTTCACTGGTCGATGGTAGGCTCGCGCAAGGAGTTCACGCATGCCGCTGCCAGGTCCCGGCGAAGCCTTCTTCCTCGTTCCTCAGTGCGCTCAGGAATTGTCTCTAGGCTGGTACGGGGATGACCTCGTGCCGGTGCTTCGGCCCATCTCCGACCGCTCGCCGTCGCAGCGATGGACGGGCACCTTCACACTGAACGCTCCCATCTACGACAACCCGGCGGCGACGGGCATCCTGTGGTGGGGATACGACTTCGACAAAGTGTTGGCGTTGGGGCAGCCGAATACTCCGGCGATCGTGAAGGCAGGCGTTGAGGCCAACGGGACAGACATCGGTTCGTGGAATCTCTCTACCTTTGGCGAATTCTTCGGGTTTCAGTATTTCCTGAATACGGATCAGAACCTCAACGTCGCAGGCGACGGACCTTACCCCGCCGGCACCAGCATTCTCGGTTGGAGTTGGGGTGGCGGAGCTCCGAACGAGCTGTGGAAGTTCGTGCCGTTCGACTGATCAGCATCATCGTGCGGAAGGATCCCCGGCAAATCGGAACCGCACTGTGACCGCGGCGCACTGCCGTCCTTCCATCTGCGATGGTAGTCTGCGTGCGGGCCGGGGTTTTGCAGATTGCCGGTTGCGCAACCTCACCACACCAAGCAGGGAGAACGGATGCTCATGACAGCAGCGAGGGAAGGGAACGTGCCGACGTCGTCGATCGTGATGAAGGCCATCGACGCGAAGACATTCACGGAATTGCAGGCATTCGTCAAAGATTTGGAGAGCCGCCCGACCGAACGGTTGCTGCGCGATCTCCCGGAGCTCGTGAAACTTTCCGACGCGAAAGCCGAGATCATCACCTACGTCATCGCCACGAAATACCGGCACGCCTCACCGGATGAGCGCAAGACGATCCGCGAGAGCGTGCAGGCGACGTCCGACCGTCTGCCGCATGGGCAGGAGCGGTCGCGCGTGGGTGACATCCTGGAAAGAATTCGCGGACTGGCGGTCTGAAAAAGGCGTTTCACCACAAAGACACAAAGGGCACAAAGGGATCTCTTTGTGCCTCTGTACAACTAACCATAGATGCTGCGCGCGTCGCGAAGATTTGTTTGACTGTTCTCGCGCGTTCTTCCATCGAGAGTCCTTCTCCCCCGGCGTCTTTTTGCCGGGGGAGAAGGTGCCGAAGGCGGATGAGGGGGCGGAGCTTGCGCGACCTGCGGTTTCAGGCGCCGCCCCTCACCCGCACTCCGCTTCGCTGCGTGTCTCCCTCTCCCCGGATGAAGCTCGGGGAGAGGGACTCTCGACCGGAAAGATGCTTTTGGTTGCGGCCATGCCGCGCTGTGCCTCTGTGGTGAAAACGGTTTTTAGAACAGCGCCGGCTCCTGATACGTACCGAATACGTCGCGCAACGCGTCGCTGATCTGGCCGACGCTGGCGTACGTCTTCACCGCGTCGATCAGGTACGGCATCGTGTTTTCGTTCGGATCGGCGGCGGCGTTGCGGAGCGCCTGCAGTGACGCTTCCACCTTCGCGGAATCGCGCGTGGCGCGGATCTGATTCAACCGCGCGATCTGTTCGCCGGCCACCGACTCGTCGATGTAGAGAATCTCGTACGGATCCTCGGTTTCCATCTTGTAGCCGTTGACGCCGACCACGATCTTTTCGCCGGAGTCGACCGAGCGCTGGAACTGATACGCAGCATCCCAGATCTCGCGCTGCGGGAAACCGGCCTCGATCGCTTCGACCATGCCGCCGAAGGCATCGATCTTCTCGATGTAGTCGAAGCAGCCCGCCTCCATCTTGTTGGTCAGCTCCTCGATGAAGAACGAGCCGCCGAACGGATCGACCGTGTTGATGACGCCCGACTCGTGGGCGATGATCTGCTGCGTGCGCAGCGCGATGCGCGCGGCCGCCTCGGTCGGAAGCGCCAGCGTCTCGTCGAGCGAATTCGTGTGCAGCGACTGCGTGCCGCCGAACACTGCCGCCAGCGCCTGGATGGTGACGCGCACGATGTTGTTGTACGGCTGCTGCGCCGTCAGCGAACAGCCGGCGGTCTGCGTATGGAAGCGGAGCTGCCACGAGCGCGGATCCTTGGCGCCGTAGCGGTCGCGCATGACCTTGGCCCACACACGGCGCGCGGCGCGGAACTTCGCCACTTCCTCGAACAGGTCGTTGTGCGAGTTGAAGAAGAAGGAGAGCCGAGGGGCGAATTCGTCGACGTCGAGACCGGCGCGAACGCCGTACTCCACGTACTCCATCCCGTCGCGCAGCGTGAAGGCCAGCTCCTGCAACGCCGTTGATCCCGCCTCGCGGATGTGATAGCCGCTGATCGAGATCGGGTTGTATTTCGGAACGTTCTCCGCGCAGAACTTGAACGTATCGGTGATCAGCCGCATCGAAGGACGCGGCGGGAAGATGTACTCCTTCTGCGCGATGTACTCCTTGAGGATGTCGTTCTGCAGCGTGCCGGAAATCTTCTTCCAGTCCGCTCCCTGCTTCTCCGCGACGACGAGGTACATGGCCAGCGCGATTGGCCCGGTGGAATTGATGGTCATCGAGACGGTGATGTCCTCGAGGTTGATGCCTTCGAAGAGCGTCTCCATGTCCGCCAGCGTGTCGACAGCCACGCCGCACTTGCCGACTTCGCCGGCGCTGAAATGATGATCGGAGTCGTAGCCGTAAAGCGTCGGCAGATGGAACGCGGTGGAGAGACCGGTCTGGCCGTGCGCGAGCATGTACTTGAAGCGTTCATTCGTCTGCGTGGCGCTGCCAAAGCCGGCGAACTGGCGCATGGTCCAGAGTCGTCCGCGATATCCGCCCGGATGGATGCCGCGCGTGTAGGGAAACTCTCCAGGAAACGCGATGTCGCGCTCGAAGTCGAGACTCGCTACGTGGTCAGGCGTCGCCAGCGGATTCACTTCCATGCCGCTGACGGTGGTGAAGTCCTTTTTCCAAGCCGGCTTCTTCGACGCGCTCTGCTGCCATCGGGCCGCGTCTTTCCGCACCACGTCGAGCGCGGCACCGGAAAAGAGAGGGAGCTGTTCGGCCTGATCGTGCGGAATCGGCGGCGGGGCGGAAGCTGGGGAGATGTCGAGTCGAGTCATAGCGGCGGTCACTGTAACGGATGAAGCGTTTCACCACAAAGGCACCGAGGGCACAAAGAAATCCGATTTTTCTTGTGATGAAACGCCTGGCGAACCTCTGTACGATGCGGCCAAGCGCATGCGGACATCGGTAGCAGCAAAACTTCGTACGGTCTTCGGTCTCAGCCTTTTCATCCTCGTTGTGATCGGCGGGATCGCGTTTTATGACACGCAGCACCTCGTGGCCGTGACCACCGCGCGGTCGCAGGCGCGGCAGTTTCTGGTCGATCTGGAACAGCTGGTCGCCAATCTGCGCGGCGCGGAGAACGAACAGCGCGGATACCTTCTGACGGGCGAGCCGGCATTTCGCGCGGCCTACCAGAAATCGACGGCGACGTTCGGTCCGGCCATCGCCGATCTGAAGCGCCGCGATCCGGCCTTGAGCGGACGGCTGAACGCGCTCGAACCGCTCGTCGCTGCCGTGATCGCGGAGTTGAATCACGGCATCGAGGTGCGCGACCAGAGCGGCGTCAACGCGGCCATCGCCGGCATTCGCGAACACAGTAGCGACAACGCCATGGCCTCGATCCGCACCGCGGTGACGTCGATCGAGGCGCAGGAAACGCAGGTGCTGAAGTCGCGCGCCGACGAAGCAACCGCCACGGCCAGGCGGACGTTCATGACCATCGGCTTCGGCACTCTCTTCGCCCTCATCGCCCTTTCCTTCGCCTCGGTGGTGATGTCGCGCGGCATCACGCGGCCGGTGCAGAAGCTCGTGGCGGGAACGGAGCGCATCGCCGCCGGCGAGCTGTCCAGCCGCATCGTCGCCGAGAGTCACGACGAGATCGGCGAGCTGGCGGGATCGTTCAATCGCATGGCGGAGTCGCTCGAAGTGCGTACGCGCGCGCTCAACGAAAGCGGCGGCGCGATCACTGGCGGCATTCGCGTGATGACCAACGGCAGCGACATGCTGCTGATCCGCTCAACCGAACAGTCGCAGCTCGCCGAACGCTCCGCGCAGTCGCTGGTGAGCGTACGTGACATCACCGAGCAGGTGGTCCGCACCGCCGAGGGAGTGACGGCGCGGACTGAGGATTCGGCAGCGCGCGCGACGGAGCTGCGCGCATCGAGCGATCAGGTGCGCACGACGATGACGCTGCTCTTCGAGTCGGCCGCAAAGACGTCATCTTCTACGACGGAGATGTCCGCCGCATCGGCGCAGATGTCCGCGATGACCTCGGCACTGGCCGCCGCGGGCGACGACGTGCTGGCCTTCGTTTCAGAGATGGAGGCGACCTCCGGCGAGCTCGGATCGCTCGCCATCAGTACCGCCGATCTCTCGCGCCGCGCGCGCGAAGAAGCGATCGCCGGACGCGCCGCCGTCGACGAAACCGTAGCCGGAATCGAGCACTCGCGCGAGCTGACTGACCGCGCCTCCGACGTGCTGGCCGATCTCACCGCACGCGTCGGCCAGATCCGCCAGATTCTCGAAGTGGTAGGCCACGTCACGCAGCGCACGAACCTGCTGGCGCTGAACGCGGCCATCATCGCCGCGCACGCCGGGGAGCATGGCCGCGGATTCAATGTGGTGGCCGAGGAGATGCGCGAGCTCGCCGAGCAAACGCGCAAGTCGACGAACGAGATCAGCGTCATCGTCAACGGCGTTCGCACCGCATCCCAGGCGGCGGTGGCGGCGATGCAGGACGGCGTCGACCGCGTGCGCGGCACCGTCGAACTCGCCCGCAACGCCAGCGATACCCTCGGGCGCATTGTCGAAACGTCGACGTCGTCGTTCTCCATGTCCGAGCGGATTTCCGCGTCGCTCGAACAGCAGGCCGCGGCTACGAGGAGCCTGCACCGCACGGCGTCGAGAATGAGCGATCACATCGGCGAGAACCGGCGCTCGATCGAGGAGCAGGCCCGCGCCGCGACGCTGCTGGCGCAGGAAGCGGAGGCCGTGCACAACATCGCCGCGCAGGTGCGCTCCGCCAGCGATCATCAGTCGACCGCCGCGCGCGGAATCGCCGAGGCGATGGAACAGATCAACCTCGACGCGACGACGATTCGCGACATCGTGCGGAAACAGTTGGGACAACTCGAAGAAGTCTCCGGCGCATCGAGCTCGATGCGCGACATCGCCCAGAAGAACAACGCCCTCGCCGAGGAGCTGACCGCCACGGTGCGGACACTGGCGCAGAGCGGCGAAAAATTCGAGCAGGTGGTTCGGATGGGGTCGTCGTAGGGTCAGGCGCTGCACCTTGCACAAGCACAGACAAGAGTGTCTGTGCCACACAAACCTTACCGGCGGCGCCGGTGTGGCACAGACACTCTTGTCTGTGCTTGTGACTTCACGGCTACTTCGGATAGTACCCACTCGTCGCGCGCACGCTCACCCGCCGCCCCGGCACTTCCACGCTGATTCGCCGCAGCTCGCGGCGCGATTTGTCGGCGGGCGACACGTACGTCAGCAGGTACTCGCCGCGGGTGTCGTCGCGGATCTGCGCGAAGATGCGGGGCAGGTCGACCTTCCGCACAAAACGAAAATACGCGCCGCCAGTGCCGTCGGCGATCCTCTTGAGCGTCTGCAGGTCGTACGAAATGCCCGACGTAGGAACAATCTGCACGATGTACAGCGGCACGCCGATCTCGCGCGCGTACTGCAGCACCCCATCGGGCGAGGCCCCGCCGCCGTTGTTGAAACCATCAGTAAAGACGATCAGCGCGCGTTTGCCGCCGACCCCGCGGAACTGCTGCAGCGAAAAAAGAATGGCGTCGAAGATGGCCGTGCCGCCGTGAGCCTGAACGTCGTCAATCGATGCGCTCACGCGTGCTCGGTCGCTGGTCAGCGGCTGCAGCAGCCGTGGTAGCTCGTCGAAAGTCACGACGAAAGTCTGATCGGCGGGACCGAGCGATCCTTTGACGAATTCGTTCGCGTAGTCCGCGACCTGCATCATCGACGCGCGCATGCTGGCGGAGGTGTCGAGCGCCAGGCCGACCGAAATCGGATCGGCGCTGCCGCTCTGCACCTGCGCCGAAACCGCGATGCCGTCCTCCTTCACGACGAAGTCGGACGACTTGAGACCGTCCACGTACCGCCCGTGCTCCTGCACGATCGCGTAGACCTGCACGGCATCGACGCCGACCTGCGCCACACTCCCCGCGGCGTTCAACAACTTCACGTCCTCGGCCGTCGCACCCGAGTCGTCGCGAGCCACGGCGCGGATGAATCCAGATGCCGACGGCGAAGGCAGCGTGAGCTCGTATCGGAACGGAGCCGCGGTCATCGTGATCAGCTTTGTATCGTTCCAATAGAGATCGACGCCGGTTAGGCGGGTCCCTTCCGGCACGTGCGGCTTCACCTCGACCATCGCACGCGTCGTGACGCGGTCCTCGCGTGGCGCGACGATGCTGACGCCGAGAGAAACAGCGCGATCGTTCAGCGTCACCGTCTCGGCGCCGAGCTGGCGCTCCTGCGCGTCCCAGGCAACGGCGCGCAGCGTGTGCACGTGCGGCACGCTGCCGAGGTTCAGCTTCGCGCGGAACGGACGGCGAGTCAGCTCGACGACGCGCGCATCGTCGAGAAAAAGATCGACGCGGGCCGCGTCATCGGACGTCGCCACACCGAAATCGATCTTGCCAACGAGAACGCTGCGATGCGGAAAAAGAAGATGGACGTTGCCAGCCGCGACTTCGGCGCGCAGCTCGGTTTCGGGTTCGGAACCGAGCGCGTCGAGATGCCGTCGCGCGGCCTCGGCGATCGGCGACGGCTTCGGCGCGAGAGTGAACGCGTGCTGATAAGCATCGACCGCATTCTTCGCCTTGAAACGCGCCCGATAGATGTGGCCGAGGAGCAGCCATGCGCTCGCCTGGATCTCATTCGTGACGGCGTGCGCGGCCAGATCCTGGAGATCGCGAAACGCGGAGTCGATTGTGTTCATCGAGCGCATGTTGGCCGCAGCAAGTCCGAGCCGCGCGCCCTGCCACGATTCCTGATCGTTATCGCGCTTGGCCGTCTCGATGGCGTCTGTGAAAATGTTCGTGGCGTCATTGGTGAAGCCGGCGTCGAGCAATCCATTCGCCCACGTCAGCGTCGAACGCAGGTACATGCCGGCGCGCCGCTGTTCCGCGGCGCGAATGAACGCCGCCGTCTGCTCGCGCAACGCGTTGAGAGCGATGCCGAAGTTGTCGATGTCGCCGAAGGCATCGTCGAGATCCATGACCACGCCGCCCCGCGGATCGACCACCAGCAAGTGCCGCTTTCTTCCGCGAAATTGCTGGAAATCCTTGAACGCGTCGCCCTCCGGAACGTTCGTCTGAACGGCGAGCACCATCAGATCCATCGTCCGCGCCACGCTGCTGGTTTTACTGGCGCGGTCGATCCACGCGTCGCCTCTCTTGTCCGAGGGACCGCTGCGGAGGTCGAGCAGGATGAGACGTCCGCTCGCCTGCGCCGTTTTCAGCGCGTCATCGAGCGGAAGCCAGATCCGTTGGGCGTCAGCGACCGCCGCGACAAAGAGAAAGCCGAAGGCCAGCACCAAGGTGCGCAAAGACATGAATCTTCCCTTTGGGTGGTGCCGGCGGGCGACATTGTACGCTGCGAGTAGAATGCTGCGATGCATCGCGCGACAGATGTCGTCAACGTCGATCCCGAGATCATGAGCGGGATGCCGGTTTTCGCCGGTACTCGCGTCCCCCTCTACAACCTATTCGACTACCTCGTGGCGGGTGACTCGCTGGAGAAGTTTCTAGCCTCCTTCCCCTCGGTCAGACGGGAACAAGCCATCGCGGCATTGGAAATCGCAAAAGAGGCAATGCTGGAAGTTGCGAGTTCTCGTCGATGAATCGCTGCCCGTCGAGTTGGCGGATGAGCTGCCAGGATGCGATGCGGCCACAGTTCACGCTCGGGGCTGGCTGCGTCTTCGGAATGGCGTTCTGCTCCGGGCTGCAGTCGATGCTGGATTCAGCGTCATCCTGACGGCAGACAGCAAGCTGCGGCATCAACAGAATCTCCCGAAAATCGGAATCGCAGCCGTGGTGGTCGTTCACGTGCGAAATCGCATCGAAGACTTACGGCCTCTGATCCCCCGAGTCGTCGAGGCACTTCACAGAATCCAACCCGGCGAAGTGATCGAGATCGACGGCTGATCAAATCCCCGTAACGCGCACCACTTCTTCGAAACTCGTCACGCCTTCGGCGAGTTTGCGCAGCGCCGATTGACGCAGCGTGCGCATGCCGCGTTTGACCGCCATGTCTTTGATCTTGAGGAAGTCTTCGGAGCGGTCGATGAGGTCGCGGATGGCGTTGTCGATGGGGAGGATTTCGAAGATGCCGGTGCGACCGAAGTAGCCGGTGTTGCGGCAGCGGATGCATCCTGCGCCTTCTTTGACGATGATCCGTTTTCCCGGCGGCGCCTGCAGGTTGAGCATGCCTGCTTCTTCCACGCTGAGCGGGCGATTGCGTTTGCAGTCTTCGCAGATGCGGCGCATGAGGCGTTGCGCCATCGTTCCGACCAGCGTCGATGAGATCAGGAACGGTTGGATGCCGAGGTCGATGAGGCGCGTCACGGAGGTCGCGGAATCGTTCGTGTGCAGCGTGGAGAAAACGAGGTGGCCGGTCAGCGCGGCCTGGACGGCATTTTGCGCGGTTTCCTCGTCGCGGATTTCGCCGACCATGATGATGTCGGGATCCTGGCGAAGAATCGTGCGCAGTGCGGCGGGGAAGGTGATGCCGATCTTCGCCATCACCGAGGTCTGGTTGAAATCGTCCCAGACCATCTCGATCGGATCTTCGATCGTGCAGATGTTGATCTCGGGCGATGCCAGCGACTTCAGCGCCGAATAGAGCGTGACCGTCTTGCCGGAACCGGTCGGACCGGTGACGAGGATGATGCCGTGCGGACGCTTGATCCATTCGGCGAACGTGTGCAGTTCGTCTTCGTAAAACCCCAGCCCGCCGAGGTCGCGGATCAGCACCTCGGGATCGAAGATGCGCATGACCAGCTTTTCGCCGAATGCGGTCGGGAGGGTCGAGACGCGCAGCTCGACCTCTTTTCCGTCGCGCTCGGTCTTGATGCGTCCGTCCTGCGGGCGGCGACGTTCGGCGATGTCCATGCGGCACATCGTCTTGATGCGCGAGGTGATGGCGAGGTTGACGAGTTTCGGCACGCGCTGAATTTCGTGCAGGACGCCGTCGATGCGGAAGCGGATCATGGCCGCCTCGCGCTTCGGCTCGATATGAATGTCGCTGGCGCGCGAGTCGTAGGCGTGCTGCAGCAGGAAGTCGACGGCGTTGACGATGTGCGCGTCGCTGGTCTCGATCTCGTTGCCGGACTTCAGCTTGACGTACTGCTCGAGATTGGAGAGATCGATCGCGCCGCGGCCGAGATCGCGTCCGGCTTTCGTGACCGAGGCGCGGAAGCCGTACTGCTCCGTAATCACGCCCATCACGTCGCTCTCCGACGCCACCACGATCTCGATCTCCTGCTTCACCATCTGGTGGTAGGTGTCGAGAGCGCCTGTGTCGAACGGATTGACGACGGCGACAATCAGCTTTCCGTCGCGGATCGCAACCGGCGTCATGCGGTGTTTGCGCGCGAACGGCCGCGAGATCTTCGACTCGATCATCTCGACGTCGAGCTTGAGCGGATCGATTTTGAAGAACTTGAGCCCCGCATCCTCGGCGATCAATCGCGCCAGGAGGAAGTCGTCGATGCGCATGCCGCTGGCGCTGGCGTCGGTTAGGTTCATGGCCATGATGGCCTTGAACGGACTCGCTTCCTCCTCGCCGCGCGCGCGTGCGGAACGCGATTGCGCGCGAAGCTGGCGGTCGAGGTTGTCGATTTCGCTCTTCTGCTTCTCATCGACGAAGCCGGCGTTCTGCAGCAGCTCGCCGAGGTAGGAGACGGTAACCTCGCGAGACTTGCGGCCGGCAGCGAGCGGAGTGGCGGTCATGAACGAAGGATGCTACTCCTTCTGTTTCACGACGTGAATGTTGCGGACGACCTGGCCGTCGGGCTGCTTGAGCGTGCCGGTCATCTGGTTGCCGGAGCGCGTGAAGGCCCAGGTCGCGCGAGTGCCGTCTCCGGCGATCATGACGCCGACAATCGTGTGCGCGGCGGGATCGACGTGAAAGTCGAGCGGCGGACCCATGACCACGTCCTTCCCGTTGACGATCTTTCTCGCATCCATCGTGACGACGTCCGCGGCTTTGCCTGCCGTAATCCAATACGACGCCGTCTCGTCGTGACATGCGGGACGCACCGGCGTACAGATCGAAGGTCCGACCCAATGGCCAAGAAACGGCTGACGCGGATCAGCGGCCGCGAGAAAAAGGAGCGCGGTGAGCGCGAGCGTGCTTTTCATGACGCCCGAAATTGTAGAGCAGACGTTCGGCGGCGAAGCGCGCAAACGGAGCGCTGGCGTCCTCGCCGGCTGGCTCGGCTGCGTCCTCGCTGCCGAACCGGCAAACCCTCAAATTTCGCTGGTAACAGTCGCCTGCGCAAGCCTCCCATTCGGCGGCGGGGACGCCGCCGAGCCAGCCGGCGGGACGCCAGCGCTCCGACCGCGAGCTACGTTTCGCCATCCATCCCGATCTAGGTACACAAGATGCAGAGGCTGGCTCGGGAGGAAGTTCGACATGCTGCTGATCCTTGCCATCATTCTGCTCATTGCCTGGCTTTGCGGGTTCCTCGTGTTTCATGTCACCAGCGGATTGATTCACATCATCGTCGTCGTGGCGATCATTCTCTTCATCCTGCATTTCGTGCGCGGTCGTCGAACGATTTAGCGCACTTCCAGCAGGAAGCCTTTCAGGTACTCCCCTTCCGGACAGAAGAGCGATACCGGATGGTCTGGCGCGGCCGTCAGGCGGCGGAGGAACGACACCCGCCGCCCGGCGTCCTGCGCCGCGGCAAAGATCACCTTCTGAAAGAGCTCGAGCGGCATGTGGCCGCTGCACGAGAAGGTGAGCATCTGCGCGCCGGGATCGAGCAGCTTCATGGCGAAGAGGTTGATGTCCTTGTAGCCGCGCGCGGCGCGATCGACGTCGCCGCGTGACTTCGCGAACGCGGGCGGATCGCAGATCAGCAGGTCGAAGCGCGACGGCGTCTTGCGCACGTAGTCGAAGGCATCGGCGACGATGAAGGTCGCCTCGAAGCCGTTGAGTGCGTGATTGGTGCGGGCCATTTGTATTGAGGATGTTGAGATGTCGACGTTTTCGACCGAGGCCGCGCCGCCGACGGATGCGTAGACGCCGAAACCGCCGCTGTACGAGAAGAGGTTCAGCACGCGCCGGCCGTGCGCGAGCGCGCGCGTAAGCTGGCGGTTCTCGCGCTGATCGAGGAAGAATCCGGTCTTCTGTCCCGAGGGTGGATCGACGCGAAAGCGGAGACCGTTTTCGCGAATCTCCGTCGACGGCTCGCCCTCCCCCATCCACTCCGGCTGCATCGAGAGCTGTTCGAGTTTGCGCGGCGCGATGTCGTTCTTGAACCAGATGCCGCGCGGTTTCAGTTCGCTCTGCAGCACATCAATAATGAGAGGGCGAAGCTGCTCGATGCCGGCGTTGGCGATTTCGATGACGACGATGTCGTCATAACGATCGATGACGACCCCGCTCAGATCATCTCCCTCGGCATTCACGATCCGCATCGCGTTCGTGTCGTCGTTGCGCATGCGGCGGCGGATGGAGGCTAGCAGACGATCGCGAATGGTGTCCTCGGTCAGCACCTCGTCGCCGAAGGTCAGCGCGCGAAGCCGGATCTGCGAATGGCGCGAATGGAATCCCGAGGCAATGCGGCGGCCGCGCGGATCGTGGAGATCGGCGATGGCGGCATCGGCCGGACCGCTCTCGCGCGCGATGGCGCCGGCGAAAATCCATGGATGGCGATTGGCGACCAGCCGCTCCTTGCCGGGCTTCAGCGTGAGGATGCGGCGGCTCGCGGGATCGAAGTCATTCACGAGGCCGCATCGTACGACGTATGCTCTGGCCATGAGCAATAGCCAAGCGGCAGGAATGCTGTTCGCCACATTCTTCGTGCTCTTCGTGGCTATCCTCGTGGTCATCGCGCGGAAGTTCTCAACGATGCAGAAGCGGCTTCTTCCGCTGGTCACTTCGTTCGGATGGCAGGACCCGCGGCCCGGTTGGTGGAACTCGATCCGCGGCCAGTGGCGCGGGATGTCCGTACGGCTGCAGCACATGGGACGGTACAAAGGCGTGCCGGAGCGCCTGCAACTGACGGTGAAGGCGGGTTCCCCGGCGCGTGTAATCGCCAAACGGCGGGCGGGCTTCATGACCAAACCGATCACGCTGTTCGGGCCGCCGATCGTCGAGCCGATGAACGTCCCGCGCGAACTTTTCTGGCTTCGTTCGGATGAGCTCGTGTTCGTCGAGCGCCTCTTTGCGCGCGCCGAGGTTGCGGCCGAGTTCCAACGGAACCTGATCGCGCGATTCGACGTGATCGATCTGAAGGGAAAAGAGCTGCGCATCCTGCGCGCGGTGGACGACGGCGCGGTGAAGCAGCACTTCAACCGTCCGATCTTCCGGTTCACCCGCGATTACGACCTCATCGAGACGATTGCCTCGGAAGAGTGGAAGCTGGCGGTGACGATCGTGGAGACGCTGGGGCTGCGCGGGTACGAAACGGCGTGAGCGCGGGCATAAACCTGTCACGTTTTTGATTCCATCGGTACCCGATTTATTGTAAATTGACTCAACGGTTCGACCGACGAGCCGATCTCAACCACAACTAGAGCCGATCGACCTGCCCCGGGAGTGAGTGTGTTCGCGTGCGTGGCGCTGCGTCGTGATGGTTTCGCAGGAGAGCCATGCGTCTTCGCAGTCGTTTCTCAGTTACTGTTGCGTTCCTCCTCACCGCCATCATCTCGACGCCCGGCGCTCACGCCCAATGCGTCAGTCTGACAACGCTCGGTTCCGCGTACACGCAGAACTTCGATACGTTGTCGAACACCGCCGGGTCGACGACCAACAACCTCACGATTCCGGGCTGGTTCATGACCGAGTCGGGAGGCGGAGCCCGCGACAACGAGCAGTATGCGGTCGATACCGGCGGCAGCACGACCGGCGACACCTACAGCTACGGCGCGGCAGCATCGACCGAGCGCGCACTCGGCCAACTGCGAAGCGGAACGCTGATCCCGCTCTTCGGTGCCTGCTTCACCAACAACACCGGTGCGGCGATCAATAGCCTCGCGGTCGCCTACAACGGTGAGGAGTGGCGCCTCGGTACGGCAGGCCGTACCGATCAGATGAACTTCGAGTTCAGCACGAACGCCACCGACCTCGTGACCGGCACGTGGACCAACACTGCCGCGCTCAATTTCGTGACGCCCGACACCGCGACGACCGGCGCAAAGAACGGCAATGCGGCAGCAGACCGCACAGCGCTCTCCTCGACTGTCGGTTCGCTCAACATTCCGAACGGAGCAACCTTCTGGATCCGCTGGAACGACACGGATGCGACCGGCGCGGATGACGGCCTCGCCGTCGACGATTTCTCGCTGACGCCGCAGGGCGCTGCTCCCAACACGCCTCCTACCATCACGCCGCCGGCGAATCCCGCGGCGACCGTCCCACAGAACGCAGCGCCGTTCACTGTCGCCATCACCGGCAGCGACGACCACAACATCTACAACTGGTCGGCCACGATCGGCACAGGCATCTCGAACGTTGCCGTCACCGCTGGACAGGGAACGTCCAACGTCACCTACACGGTCACCGTGACAGCCGGCTTCAGCGGCATCGCCACGTTCACGGCCACGCTCAGCGACGGCGTCAACACGGCGGTCAATCAGGCTGTGAACATTGCCGTGATCGCACCGCCAGCGGCGCCGACGGGATTGGCCGCCACGGCGGGCACGAGCCACGTCATGCTGACGTGGAACAACGTCAGCGGCGCGACGTCGTACAACGTCAAGCGCGCGACGTCGTCCGGAGCCGAGATCACCATCGCCTCGCCTGCTACGAACAGCTTCGACGACACAACCGCTGTCGATGGCACGCCGTACTTTTACGTCGTCAGCGCCGTCGGTTTCGGCGGCGAAGGCGCCAACTCATCCGAAGTCACCGCGACGTCGATGGCCGCGCCGACCGGACTGGTGGCCACGCCGGGCAACGCGCATGTGGTCCTGAACTGGAACACGGTCGCCGGCGCCACCGGCTACAACGTGAAGCGTTCGACCTCGACCGGCACGGAGACGTCGATTGCTACGCCGGCCACGAACACGTACGACGACGTCACCGCGGCGAATGCAACGCAGTATTTCTACGTAGTCACCGCCACGAATGCGAACGGCGAGAGCCTCGCCAGCAGCGAGGTCAACGCCACGCCGGCCGCGCCGGGCGTTCTCGTCCTCAGTCAGGTTTACGGCGGCGCGGGCTGCGGCACCGTCGGCTGCTCGACGTACAAGAATGACTACATCGAGATCTTCAACCGCGGCGGAAGCCCGGTCTCGGTCAACGGCTGGTCCGTGCAGTACGCGTCGGCTACCGGCACGTCGTGGCAGGTAACGAACCTTCCGAACGTATCGATCCAGGCGGGTCAGTACCTCCTGGTCGCGGAAGGCGCAGGCCCGAACGGCGTCAACAATCTCCCGACGCCTGACGCCACCGGCAGCATCGCCATGTCGGCGACTGCCGGCAAGGTGGCTCTCGTCAACACCACGACTGCCTTGAGCGGCTCGTGCCCGGTCTCAAGCTCGATCATCGACCTGATCGGCTACGGTTCGACGGCGACCTGCTTCGAAACGGCAGTAGCTCCGGCACCGTCGACGACCAATGCGGACGTTCGCGCCGCCAGCGGCTGCACCGACGCCGGCAACAACAGCACGGACTTCGCAGCGGCCGCTGCAAATCCGCGCAACACCGCCTCGCCGACCCACTCCTGCTTCGCCGGCCCGAACAACGCGCCGACGATCACGCCTCCCGCCAATCCGATCGCAACCGTCGCGCAGAATGCGGCGCCGTTTACGGTGAACCTCACCGGCAGCGATGACGGCAACGTCTACAACTGGACGGCCACGCCCGGCACCGGCGTGGCCTCGGTCAATGCCACCAGCGGCGCGACGTCAGCGACGGTGACCTACACGGTCACTCTGACGGCCGGCTTTAGCGGCACGGCCACCTTCACGGCGACGCTGTCGGACAACTTCAACTCGCCGGTCAACCAGACGGTGAACATCAATGTTGTCGTCCCGCCGTCTGCGCCGACCGGCCTCAACGCAACGCCGGGCAACGGCCACGTCGCGCTGACCTGGAACGCGGTCGGCGGCGCGACGTCGTACAACGTGAAGCGTTCGACGACGAGCGGCTCCGGCTACAGCACGATCGCCTCGCCGGCCGGCCCGAGCTACGACGACGTCTCCGCGGCGAACGGCACGACGTACTACTACGTAGTCACGGCTCTAAATGGAGCCATCGAGAGCACCAACTCTTCGGAAGTCTCCGCCACACCGGTTGGCGCTCCCGCGGCGCCCGCGGGGGTCGTCGCTACGGCAGGCGATACCCAGGTTTCTCTCGCATGGAACAACGTCGCAGGCGCGACGTCCTACAACGTCAAGCGCTCGACGGTCAGCGGCAGCGGCTATTCGACGATCGCCAGTCCGACGACGAACTCGTACCCCGACACGGGTCTCACGAACGGCACCACCTATTACTACGTCATCACCGCGGTCGGCCCCGGCGGCGAGAGCGTGAATTCGTCCGAGGTTTCGGCGACGCCCGCCGTGCCACCGGCGGTGCCAACGGGACTCGCGCTGTCCGTCGGTGAGGCGAAGGTTTACCTCGTCTGGAATCCGGTCGCGGGAGCGACGTCGTACAACGTCAAGCGCGGCACGTCGACCGGAAGTTACACGACGACCACGTCCGCGCCGTCCGCCAGCTTCATCGACAGCACCGTCTCCAACGGCACCACCTATTACTACGTCGTGACTGCGGTCAACGGCTCGCAGAGCGCGAACTCCGCCGAGGTCAGCGGAACGCCGAATACGGCATCGAACCTCGGCATCGTCTTCAGCCAGGTTTACGGCGGCGGCGGCAACAGCGGCGCGACGCTGAAGAACGACTTCCTCGAACTGTTCAACCGCGGATCGCAGACCGTCAATCTGAGCGGCTGGTTCGTGCACTATTCGAACGCAACGCAGACGACTGCCTGGAACTCGCCGCCCGCCGCGGGAACCACGCCGACCGCGCTCTCCGGCACGATCGCGCCGGGCCACTACTACCTCGTTGGCGAATCCGCCGGCGCCGGCGGCACCGTCGATCTGCCGGCAACAGACGCCACCGGCACGCTGACCGTCGGCGCAGGCGCGGGCAAGGTCGCGCTGGCTTCGGTCGCGACGATCTCCGTGCCGTGTCCCACCGATTCCTCGATCGCCGATTTCGTCGGCTATGGTCCGACCGCAAATTGCTTCGAAGGTGCGGCTCCGACCGCTGCTCCGGGAAACAACACCGCGGTCATCCGCGCCAACAACGGCTGCACCGACACCAACAACAACGGCAGCGATTTCTCCGTTACGGCAAGCACGCCGAGTCCCCGCAACAGCGGCGCGCCGGGCGTGTCGTGCGGAGCGCTGTCGAACAATCCGCCCTCGATCAACGCACCGGCCAATCCGGCCGCAACGGTCCTCGAGAACGCCGCGCCATTCGGTGTGAACATCACCGGCAATGACGACGGCGGCGTCTACAACTGGTCGGCTACGCCGGGCAACGGCATCACCTCTGTGAACGTAACGAGCGGCCAGAGCACGAGCAGCGTGACGTTCACCGTGACGCTGGCGACCAACTTCACGGGCACCGCGTCCTTCACGGCCGCGCTCACCGACAACGTCAATCTTCCGGTCAGCCGTACCGTCAACATTCAGGTCAACGCACCGGCGGGAACGGACAACCCGCCGACGATCAACCCGCCGGCGAATCCGATCACCACCGTCGCCCAGGAAGCACCGCCGTTCACCGTGGGCCTGACCGGCAACGATGATCACGGCGCCTACAACTGGTCCGCGACGCCGGGAACTGGCGTGGCCACGGTGAACGTCACCGGCGGCCAGAGCACCGGCACGGTCACGTACACGATCCTCGTCCAGAGCGGCTTCAACGGCACCGCGACGTTCACCGCGACGCTCAGCGACAACGTCAATCCGCCGGTGAACCAGACGGTCAATATCACCGTCAACCCGAACGTTCCGCCCAATCACCTCGTCATCAGCCAGGTGTACGGCGGCGGCGGCAACAGCGGCGCAACGTATCAGAACGATTACGTCGAGATTTACAACCCGAGCGCCTCTCCGGTCTCGACCACAGGATGGTCGATCCAATACGGAGCTGCGACCGGAACGACGTGGCAGGTACAACCGCTCGGCGGCATCATCGGACCGGGCGAGTACTACCTCGTGCAGCTCGGGACGGGCGGCGCGACCGGCTCGGTCAATCCCGATCCGAACATCTTCGGCAGCATCAACCTGAGCGCCACGGCGGGCAAGGTCGCCCTCTCCAATGCGGGCGCGCCGCTGGGTAGCTGCAGCGACGCCTCGATCGTCGACCTCGTCGGTTTCGGCAGCACTTCCAATTGTCACGAAGGCTCCGCGAACGCGCCGGCGCCGAGCAATACCACCGCCATCTTCCGCAAGAACGGCGGCGCCACCGACAGCGATCAGAACGGCAACGACTTCCTCACCGGCGCGCCGAATCCACGCCGTACCACTCCCATCCAGGAGGTCGGACCGTCGATTCTCACCATCGATGGCACCGACTCCAACGCAGGCTCCACCACCGCGCCGCGCGATGGCAGCGTCACGGTCAACTTCAGCGAAGCGGTCGACGTCGACGCGAGCTGGTTCACGCTCACTTGCGCCACCAGCGGCTCGCACGCGAACGCGACCTACGCCAGCAACAGCAGCAAAACCACCTGGGTCATCACGCCCGCCGACAACTACACCCCCGGCGAGCAGTGCACGGCCACCGTCATCGCGGCCGCGATCCACGACAGCGACACTGACGACAGCACTCCGGGAACGGATACTCCGCCCGCCGATGTGCAGAAAGTCTTCACCGTCACATCCGACGGCGCCGGTACGACGCCGGAGAATGCGGCCATTCACCTGGCGATGGGCAATCCGTCGAACGCGACCACGGACCCGGTCGTCCAGCCGAACAACTTCCTGATCTCCAAGCCCGAATACGCCGAGTCGTACAGCCGCGACCTCGGACGTCCGAACTGGGTGAGCTGGCATCTCACCAGCGCCTGGACCACGGGCGTCGGTCCTCGCACCGACACGTTCCGTCCCGATCCGCTTCTGCCTCTCGGCTGGTACAAGGTGCAGGCGTTCGACTTCTCGTCCAGCGGCTTCGACCGCGGCCACATGGATCCGAGCGCCGACCGCAGCTCGTCCGAGCCGGTCAACGAGGCCACGTTCACGATGACGAACATGGTCGCGCAGGCGCCCGGAAACAACCAGGGTCCGTGGGAAGGCCTCGAGTCGTTCCTGCGCACGCTCCTTCCGGCCGATGAGCTCTTCATCGTGTCGGGACCGAACGGCGCCGGCGGCACGGGCAGCAACGGCGGCCTCACCACCACGCTCGCCAACGGCCACGTCACGGTTCCCGCCAGCACCTGGAAGTGCGCGCTCATCCTCCCGGCCGCTGCCGGCGACCCGGTTTCGCGCGTGACGGCGTCGACGCAGACGCTCTGCGTGATCATGCCCAATCTCGATTCCATCCGCCCCGACGACTGGCACATCTACGTGAAGAGCGTCGACCAGGTCGAAGCGCTGACCGGCTACAACCTCTTCTCGAATGTGCCGCCGGCGATTCAGAACTCCATCGAGGCCGGCACGTGGGGCGGCGGCACCAACCCGCCGGGCGCCGCCGATCAGTCGGTCAGCACGAACGAAGACACGCCGAAGGGCTTCACGCTCGACACCGCGAACGCGACGGCGAACCCGCTCACTTACACGATCGTCACCGGTCCTTCCCACGGATCGGTCACCGGTTCGAACGGATCCGAGACGTACACTCCGGCGCCGGACTTCAACGGCACGGACACCTTCACCTACAAAGTCAACGACGGTTCGCATGATTCGAACACGGCCACGGTGACGATCACCGTTCTCGAGGGGAACGATCCGCCGGTTCCGACGAACGACTCGAAGACCGCTACCTCCGGCACTCTGTTGTCCTTCCCGTCGTCCGATCTCTCCGCGAACGACAGCACCGGCCCGGCCAATGAGTCAACGCAGACGCTCATCGTCACGGCGGTCACATCGACGGCGACGACGCACGGCACCGTCTCGCTTTCGAGCGGCACCGTGTCGTACACCTCGACAGCAGGCTTCAGCGGTCCGGCGAGCTTCACCTACACGGTCTGCGACGACGGCGTCACCGCAGGCTTGGCCGACCCGCGCTGCACCGACGGCACGGTCAACGTGACGGTCAATGCGCCGGCGGCCACCCACTTCACCGTAACGATTCCCGCCAACGTCACGAGCGGAACGCCGTTCAACATGACGGTCACCGCGCTCGATTCTTCGAATGCGACCGTCACCGGCTACACCGGCACGGTCCACTTCACCAGCTCCTCGGCCGGAACCCTTCCCGCCGACTACACGTTCGTCGCTGGCGACAACGGCACGCATACGTTCAGCGTCACGCTGACGTCGACCGGCGCGCAGTCAGTGACTGCCACCGACGGCGGCATCACCGGCAGCGGCAACACGACTGTCGCTCCGCCGCCAGCCACCCACTTCAACGTCGCCGCTCCGGCCAACGTCACCAGCGGCGTTGCCTTCAACGTAACGGTCACCGCGCTCGATGCATCGAATGCGACCGTGCCCAGCTACACCGGCACCGTCCACTTCACCAGCTCCTCGGCCGGAACCCTTCCCGCCGACTACACCTTCGTCGCCGGCGACAACGGCGCGCACACGTTCAGCGTCACGCTGACGTCGAACGGTGCACAGTCGATCACCGCAACGGATGGCGGCATCACCGGCAGCGCCAACACCACCGTCGCGCCGCCGCCTGCCACGCACTTCAGCGTCACCGCACCTGCGAACACAACGAGCGGAACGCCGTTCAACGTGACCGTCACCGCGCTCGACGCGTCCAACGCCGTCGTCACCAGCTACACCGGCACGGTCCACTTCACCAGTTCCTCGGCCGGAACCCTTCCTGCCGACTACACCTTCGTCGCGGGCGACAACGGCACGCATACCTTCAGTGTCACGCTGACGTCGACCGGCGCGCAGTCGATCACCGCGACGGACGGCGGCATCACCGGCAGCGCCAACACGACCGTCGCGCCGCCGCCTGCCACGCACTTCAGCGTCACCGCGCCGGCGAACACGACGAGCGGAACGCCGTTCAACGTGACCGTCACCGCGCTCGACGCATCCAACGCCGTCGTCACCAGCTACACCGGCACCGTCCACTTCACCAGCTCCTCGGCCGGAACCCTTCCCGCCGACTACACCTTCGTCGCGGGCGACAACGGCACGCATACCTTCAGTGTCACGTTGACGTCGACCGGCTCGCAGTCGATCACCGCCACCGACGGCGGCATCACCGGCAGCGCCAACACCACCGTCGCTCCGCCGCCGGCCACGCACTTCAACGTCACGGCACCGGCCAGCGTCAACACCGGTACTCCGTTCAACGTCACCGTCACGGCGCTCGCCGCGTCGAACGCGACGGCCACCGGCTACACCGGCACCGTCCACTTCACCAGCTCTTCCGCCGGCACCTTGCCCGCCGACTACACCTTCGTAGCCGGCGACAACGGCACGCACACGTTCAGCGTCACACTCACCTCGCTCGGATTGCAGACGATCACCGCGACCGATACCGTGACGCCGTCGATCACCGGTACGACCTCGACGAACGTCGTCCTCATCTGCCCGCCGGGACCGGCTCCGACGGCGAATGCCTCGAACAGCGGCCCCGCCTGCACCGGCACGACCGTCAACCTCTTCGCCACCGGCAACGGTTCCGTCTTCTCGTGGACCGGCCCGGGCGGCTTCACCTCATCGCAGCAGAACCCGACCGGCATCACGGTCGCCGGCACGTACACCGTGACCGTCACCGACCCAGGTCCGTGCGGCGGCAGCGCGCAGGCGTCGACGACCGTCGTCTTCAATCCGATTCCGTCCGCGTCCATCACCACTGCGGCCAGCGTCTGCGCGACCTCGGCCGGCAACAGCGCGTCAGTCCCGAGCGCGGGCGCCGGCGCGACGTACGCATGGTCGATCACGAACGGCTCCATCACCGGCGGCAACGGAACGCCGAGCGTCACCTACACCGCCGGCTCCCTCGGCGGCGTGCATCTGGCCGTGACGGTGACGTCCGGCGCCGGTTGCAGCGCCAGCAACACCGCGGATGCCGTCATCGCGCCGCGGCCGACGATCACGCTGCCGTCGACGATCAACGTCGCCTGCGGTACGACTTCGGTCAACATTCCCTTCACGCTCACCGGTACCGGACCGTGGTCGATTCTGTGGTCCGACGGCATCACCCAGAGCGGCATCACCTCGCCGGCGTCATCGCGCACTCTCACGGTGAGCGGCTCGATGATCCTGAGCGCGATCGTCAGCGACGCGAATTGCTCGAACGGCAGCGCCTCGGTTGCGATCAACATCAGCTCGTCGCCGGTCATCACCACGCAGCCGGTCGGTCAGGTCGTTCAGCCGTCGCATCAGGCCACGTTCATCGTTACGGCCAGCGGCGCCGGCCTTCACTACCAGTGGTTCGTGAAGCATGCGAACGGCACGACCGTCGCCGTCGGAACCGATTCGCCGTCGTACACCACGAATCCCGAGGGGAACGCGATGTGGTTCGTGCGAGTGTCGAACTCGTGCGGCAGCGTCGATTCCGACTCGGTCACGGCGCTCGTGATGACGCCGCGCCACCGCGGTGCTTCGCACTAACAAACAGTCATCGTGACGCCGGAGTCCAAATGGACTCCGGCGTCACGGACGGCCGCCGTTCGGCGCGGCCAGCACCGCCGCCGGTTGCGGCGCCGGATAGGCCAGCGCGTAGAGGCGCAGCTGGAACAGCGACGTCCACGCCGCCGCGAAAAGCACGATCAGGATGATCAATCCCGTCCCGCCCGTGCGCACCTCGACGAGCGCGGGCAACGCCGCGAACAGGGCCAGGACCAGAGGCGTCATCAGCACGACGTCGAACAGATACGGATGCAGCGCCACGAGCTGGCTGAAGACGGCTGCGTTCAGAACGTACATCCCGACCAGCGTCATCACGATGATGATGGCGATCCGCGGCGCGCGGCCGCGCAGGTATGCGGCCAGCAGGATCAACATCGCCGCGACGCCGGCGAAAAACAGCGTCTCCCACCGAAACAAAAACTCCTTGTTGCCCGCGCGCTGCGCACGAACGACATCGCGGCCGAAGGCGATGTCGAGCGGGTTGCCGTAGAACATCGCGTCGCCATCGAGGCCGGTGCGATAGAGAAATCCCGATCCGACCACGGTCACGCCCTTGCTTCGCTCCGATCGCGCGCCGAGCAGTTGCAATCCGTAGATGCTCATCGCGGCAACGAAAGGGAGAAGCAGCGTGATCAGCAATCGCCGCACGGGCGGACGATCTCCGCGAAGCACAAACAGCGTCGCCAGCCAGGCGGCGATGAACATCACCGCCAGCACGAACTCGAAGTAGACGAATGCGAAAATCGCCAGTGCCTGCAGCATGGTGATGCGGCGCGTGCGGCGGCCGTCGAGCGCTGCTTCTTCGAGCAGAAGAAAGACGAGCGCTGCGGCCAGGCACCACGCCTGCGCCGTCAGTTGCCAGAAGATGGCGAGGTTGTCGGGAAAGGTGAGCCACACCATCTGCGCGCTTACCGCCAGAATGAACGCCGCGAGCGGCGCTGCTCCGAAACGGCGCGCTACGCGATACGCGACCAACGCCAGCAGCGCCGAAATCAGCACCCCGATCAGCAGGTTATGGATCGCTCTCAGGCGCCAGCCGTAGCGGCCGGTCACACCGATCCAGATCTTCTCCGCGACGAACGACGTGAGCATCAGCGCGCCGGTTCCGTTGCGGTAGAGCGTTTTCCCGTCGTCCGTCGGCCAGAGCAATCCGTGCGAGGCGAAGTAGCCGTGATCGATCCAGTGCACGACGACGTTGTGCGACCAGACCGGTTCCGTCGCCGAGGACAACTGCGGCACGAGCCGGTGCTGCACTGTCATCCACGAATAGCCGAAGGCGATCAGGCCGGCGATGACGAAGAACGCGTAAAGCGTGCGCCCGTGAAAGCGTTCGTTCACCGCTGCCTCGATTGCCGGAACAGCCATCGCCACAGCTCAGCGTCGCCGAAAGCGCGGTCCCACGAGTTGTGACCAACGCCGGCAAATTCGACGAGCGTCGCGTCCGCCCCTTCCTTCTTCAAGGCCTCGGCCATCTGTCTCGACTCGGCGATCGGAATGACCGGATCGGCATCGCCATGAAACATGCGGATCGGAAGATGCCGCAACGCGTGCGCGGTGAACGCGTACGGATCGCCCTTCCCCATCGTCAGCGGCGATTGCTGCACGGCCGTCGTCGTCGCATGCGGCAGCAGTCCGCCGCACACCACCACCAGCGCCGCGAACGTATCGGGATGCGCAAGCGCGAGGTGCCACGAGCCGTAGCCACCCATCGACAATCCCGTGAGATACACGCGCTCACGGTCGCCGTGAAACTCGGCGATGCTCTGCTCGAGCGCCGCCATCGCCGCATCGGCCGGCTCGCCGAGCCAGCGCGAATCCGTCGGTGCCTGCGGGAAAACGGCGATGGCCGGCACGCGGTCTGGATTCGCGCGAATTGCCGCCCCCACACCGATCTGCGTCGACTTCAATCCATCCGCGCCGCGCTCGCCGGAGCCGTGCAGAAAGAGGATGACCGGCCATCGCTTCGACGCGTCGAACGCGCGCGGAACGTAGACCGTGTATGGATACGCGATGCCGTGAATGGTCACGGAGCGGATCAGAAATCCTGTTTCGTGCGGCATCATCGTGCGGCACGAGAGTAACGCGGCGAGTGCAAGTAACGGCAGGCTGTGCAATCGAATGCGCACGCGCGAGGATACAACTTCGCTCCATTGCGCATTGGTCCGCACACGCGACTCCTTTGCTTTACAATCAACGCTCGTGATGGTTTCGAAGCGCGAGAAAGCATTCAACACTGCCTGCCAGGAAGAGGTCTACCGGCAGGTGAAGTCGTATCTCGACGAGCTGGTCGACGAACATTTCGACGACGCCGAACACTGCGACTTCTACCTGAAGTACGGCTCCACGGTCCTCGAGATCTCCATCGATCCGTATCAGGAAGACGACGCCGTGATCGAGGTGCTCGCCTTCTGCGTGCAGGGCGTCGAACCTTCGTTCGAATTGATGACGGAGCTGCTCAAGGTCAACTCCGAGGTGCCGCTCGGGGCGTTCAGCATGGACGGCGAGCATGTCTTTTTCTCGCACTCATTCCTCGGGCGGCGCCTCCGTCCGGAGCAGCTCATCGCCTCGCTCGACGTCGTCGCCAACGTCTCCGACGAATACGACGAGAAGCTCGTGGCGAAGTACGGCGGCGAGACTGCCATCGATCGTCTGCGCAGCGGCGGATTGCGTCCCCCCGTCCAGCTCGCCGCGCGAAAGGCGGACAGTAATTGAATCGTGCGGCATACCGCTTGCTTTTTCGTAGCGATATGACGATCCGATTTTCTTCAGCCGCCTCGGCGCTCCTGATCTGTGGCGCACTGCTGACGCATTGCACCGGCGGCCAGGAAAGCAAAGCCGCAGAAGAGCAGGCGCCGAAGAAAAACGGCATCACGGCGACGTCGACGTCAACCACCGACACGACCGCGCAGCCGCCGCAGGTCGATGCCAAAGCGGCGTTGAAGTCGATCAGTGCCGCCATTCCCATCTACGCCGGCGCGCGCTATCGCGACGATCTGACCCGCCGCGACTCGGTCATGATCCACAACCAGTACGGGCCGAATGCCGAGGTCTACACGCTGGCCACCGACGACTCGTTCCCGCAGGTCTACCACTACTACACGACCTACCTGGCGCAGTTCCGCGCCTTCCCCGCGCAGTCGCCGTACCCGGCGCCGCAGAACTGGCGCACGCTCGAGGTGCAGCTCAATCAGGCCATGCAGGATCCGTTCATCCCCGGCGATATGCTCAAACCGGGCGACAAGCAGGTCACGCTGCAGGTCGCCGAGACCGAGGCCGAGCCGAAGACGGTGATCCGCTACGTCATCACGCCGAAGCCGATCGCCTCGGCCGCGGTGCAGGCGCCGAAAGGGTCCGGTTCACCGAACGCGTTTGACAGAGAGTGACCTCGGTCGTATTGCAGCCGGACGTTTGACTTACATGTACCCGTGGCGCCGCATCGTCATCCCGACCGATTTCTCGACCGCGGCCGAGTGGTCGTTCGACTCCGCCGTGCAACTGGCCGGTTCGACGGGCGCGGAGCTGGTCATTCTCCACGTCCGCTCCACGCGCACGTCCAATCCTGACGAGTTGCGCTTCCCGGCCGGCGACTCGCTCTACGAATACGCCGAAAAGTATGAGCTGGAGAAGTTGCGCGATCACGCCCGCCGCCGGAATGCCGAGGTCGCGACGCGGCTCGTGGTCCAGCGCGCGCCCGACGCCGGCGCGGCAATCTGCCGGGCCGCCACCGCCGAGAATGCGGACCTGATCGTCATCTCCACGCACGCCCGGCATCACGTCGCGCATCTGATCATCGGCTCGACGACGCTGAGCGTGCTTTCCAGTCCGCCGGTGCCTGTGCTGGCCATCCGCTACGGGATTGCGCGGCGGAAGGGCTTCGGACGCATCCTCGTCCCCGTCCACCTGCATCAGCACTCGACCGACGCCGCGTCGCTGGCAGCGGCGATCGCGAAGCGGGAAAAGTCCGAAGTGCACCTCATCATCGTTTGCGACGACGCCACCCGCGAGCCCGCCGACGCGCTCCTCGGCGAGATGACCGCAAACCTGTTCGCGGACGTGAACGTGAAGCCGGTCGTGCTGCAGGGAAAAGACATCGACGCCGAGCTGGTGCGCTACGCGCGGGGGGCGGACGCCGATGCCCTCTTCCTCAACGCCGCGGCGCACGAGATCAGCACACGCAAGCAGGACATCATCCGGCAGGTGGACGCGCCGGTGATGCTGGTCCCTCCCGCCGCGTCCTGAGTGCCTGAGAACGCGGGCCGTTTGGCCCGCGCTCCCAAGCTCAAAAAAACTTTTTTGGACGGGGGGTAGGGATTTCCCGGTTCCGCGACACTCCTACTATTGGAACCGGTTATGAAACTCGTATCGATGAAGGGAAGTGTCGCCGGGCAGGACCCGGCGACTGAGACGATTTTCCTCTCGCAACGGCACGCTTCGTTCTTGTCGAAGATGTCGGGCGAGATCAATCCCGAGATGCCAAAGGCATTCGGGTGGCCGCATGCAATCCGCACGATTCTCGACCGCATCGAGGAGAGCAACATCGATCTCACTGTTGCGAGCAGTGAGTATGAGATCGCTCAACTCGCGGCAGGCGAGCTGCGCGCGAAAGGCAGACGGCGTACAGCGGTATCCCGAGGTGCCTAGCGGGTTTTCCGATTCTTCATGGGCGATCCGGTCAGGAGCTCGACTAGCGATCCGATCGAATCCGCCTGTGAAAGATCGACGTTGCTCTGGAAAGCAGCTTCGATCAATCCTCGGATGATTTCCGCGCGGCTGATTGCCTTGCCATGCTTCAGACGGATGTCGATGGCCAGACGATCGAGGTACGCGACGTGCCGATCCAACAGGACGACTGTGATTTTCGCCCAGGGCTCGGTGTGAACAATGGGTCTCCCGCGGTTGCTTTTTACTGGTTGCACACGTTCTCCTCTCATACGATTTTGGACAAACCGCGGACAGTGTAATGCCGTCCGGGTATCCGTGTCCATCAGTATTTAATGACTGAACAGCTTAAGTGAACGATTCTGGCGCGCAGGGGAGTCGCCCGGAAATCTTACCGCGCTCCTCCCCCGCAGCAAAGCCCAAAGTCGCGGAGAGCCCCACGCTCAACTCATCGCGCGCTTGTCGAAGGCCCGCAGTCCCAGGTACATGAACAGGACTGTCAGCACCACCAGCGCGCCGAGGATCAGCAGCACCGGCATGTGCGGCACGCCCGGCGTCAGCGCGGCGCGCATCCCTTCAGACACGTATACGAGCGGGTTGATGAGCACCAGCCACTTCATTACCGGTACGTGGCTCAGCCCCGCCCACGGGTAATACGTGCAGCCGAACATGATCATCGGCGCGACGATGACGCTGAACATCAGTCCGATCTGCTGCGGCGCGATCCCGGTGCCGAGGTAAAGGCCGCCCGCCGAAAACGCCGCGCCGCCGAGAACCGTCACCACGAGCAGCAGCGGCGCGTTGTGAAAACTGAGGCCGGGAATCGGCCCCATGATCAGCCGCGCCAGCGGCAGGACAAAGAGGGCGGCCACGATCCCCTGCAGCACGCCGGCGACGACTTTTTCGACGGCCACCAGTTGAATCGGCACTGGCGACAGCAGCCGGTCTTCGATCTCTTTCGTGAATCCGAAGTCCTGCATCATGGGCAGCGCCACCGACTGAATCGCGGAGAGCGTCAGGCTCAGCGCCACGATGCCGGGCAGCATGGTCGTCGAGTAGCCGGCCGGAATCATCCCCATCTTCGGCAGCAGAAAACCGAAGACGATGACGAACAGAATCGGCTGCAGCGCCGTGCGCACGAGGAAGTACGGCAGCTCGCGGCGAGCCACGGTGAGATCGCGCAACAGGATGGCCACGAAGACGCGCCACGGCGCGACGGGAGTGAGCGAATCCGCGGTCATGTCAGTTTCCTTCCGGTCAGCGAGATAAAAAGAGTCTCCAGGCTGGGACGCGAAAGATGGATGTCGCGCACGATCCTGCCGTTCGCTTCGCCGGCATTGATCAGCGCCGGGATCACTTCGCCGCCCCGCTTGCTGAAAACGCGCAGCAGCGGCCCGCGCGCCTCGGCATTCGAGACCGCTTCGATCGATCGCGCGGCGTCGGCGACCACCGAGGCGTCGCCGTCGAACGTGACCTCGACGAGCGTGTCGCCGGGAGCTTTCGCTTTCAACGCCGCGGGCGTGTCGAGCGCGAGCAGTTTGCCCTGATCGATGATGGCCAGCCGGTCGCAGAGCTGATCGGCTTCCTCCATGTAGTGCGTCGACATCACGATCGTCCTCCCCTGCCCGTGCAGCTCGCGCAGGATGTCCCACAGCGCCAGGCGCGCCTGCGGGTCGAGCCCGACCGTCGGCTCGTCGAGGAAGATCACGCGCGGATCGTGCGTCAACGCGCGCGCGATCATGAGCCGCTGCTGCTGGCCGCCGGAGAGTTGGTCGACCTTCGCGTTCATCTTGTCGGCGATCCCCAGCCTCTCCAGCAACTCCGTCCCTTTTCTCGCGGCCTCGGCGCGCGCAACGCCGAAGTACGTGGCGTGGAAGACGAGATTTTCGATGACGCTGAGGCTGCGATCCGGATTCGGACGCTGCGGCACGACGCCGATGCGCCGCCGCACGGCGGCCGGCTCAGTGGTGACGTTCGCGCCGGCGACGATCGCCTCACCCGAGGTGATGCGGACGCGCGTGGTGAGGATGCCGATCAGCGTTGTCTTCCCCGCGCCATTCGGCCCGAGAACGCCGAAGAATTCGCCGTCGGTGACCGCGAGGTCGAGCGAATCGATAGCCACGATGCCGCTCGACGGCGGCGCCGGAGGCGCAGGCGCGCCGCGGCGTTTCTTGATCGCAGGCGCGGGATAGACCTTCCGCAGCGAGCGGCTTTCGATTGCGTTCATAGGAGGCGCAAAGGATATCCGAACCAATCTGTAACGTTGTGGCGTTCGTAGTCACTACGAAAGTGAGATGACTGAGATGTTCACGCAACTGCAATGGAACTTCGCCATCGACGACGCCGGTTGCGCGCGACTCATGAACGCCAGCGCGCCAGCGGCCGTGGAGACGGTCACCCCAGGCGAGTACCTGGTCACGCTGCTGCCGCTCGCCACCGCGCGTGAGTTCGGACTCACCGCCGACGTCGACGGCGCCTCCGGCTTCATCGCCGCAACGCCGGGAGACGACGACGGCAACAAGCCGAACACCGTTCGCGTGCTCACCGTCCGTCCCGACAACACCTTCGGCCCGAATCCGTTCCGCCTCGTCCTGCGCAGCGCGTAGCTACTTCACCGAGGCCATGAACTTTTCGATGTCCTCGGCCTTGCGCGGTGATCCCGATGACAGCAGCTTCGCGCCGCTCTCCGTGATCAACACGTTGTCCTCGATGCGGACGCCGATGCCGTCGTAGCGGTCGAGCGCCTTCGCGATCGAGGCTTGCTCGTCCTTCGTCAGTTTCGCGTAGACCGGACTCGCCAGGATGTCGTTCTTGCGCACGTAAATCCCCGGCTCGACGGCGAAGACCATGTTCGGCTCGATCTTGCGATCGCGATCGGCAACGTCGTGCGTGTCGAGGCCGATGTGGTGGCCGGGCACGTGGCGGAAGTACATGAAGACCTGCTTCGGATCGTCTTTCGAGATCAGTCCGAGGCGAAGGAGCTCGCGTCCGATGACGGCGATGGCGGCATGGTCGGCATCGCGGAAATGGCCGCTCGGCTTGAGCGCGGCGATGGCCGCTTCCTGCGCCTGGTACACCGCGCTGTGAATGGCGCGCTGATCGGCGGTGAACTTGCCGCTGGCGGGATACGTGCGCGTCACGTCGGCGGAGTAGCCGAGGTATTCGGCGCCGAGGTCCGTGAGAAACAAACCGGCGCGATCGACCGGGCCGTTGTTGGCCATGTAATGCAGCGTGGTCGTGTTCGTGCCCGAGGCCGCGATGGATGGGAAGGCCCAGCAACAGGTACCCATGTCCTTGTAGGTGTAGTCGATCACGGCGTCCACCTGGTTCTCGCTCGTCGCGGTCAGCACCCGTTTCATGGCCGCCTTCTGCGCGGCCTCGGTGATGTCGATGGCGCGCTGGATGAGGGCCACTTCGCCCGGACTCTTGACCTCGCGCATGTGCACGAGCAGCGGCTGCGCGTCGCGGAAGCGGAGCGACGGAAAACGGTCGCGCAGGTCGCGCACGAAGAGCTGCTCCTGCGTCGCCGGCGCGGTGGCGTCGGGGACGCGCGCCTCGTTCACGGTCCAGATCTCCGCGGTGCCGTTCAGCACCGCGTCGTAGTAGTGCGGCATGGAGCGCGGCGGAAGGCGTTCGGTGAGCGCATCGAAATTCGTGACGTACGGCCAGCCGGTGATGGCGGTGTTCACGAAGTTGCGCGCACCGCGCGACGACTCCACGCGTTTGATGCCGCTGATCTTCGAGATCTCTTCGTGCGGCGGAATGCGTCCCGTCCAAACTTCCTGCTGCGGATTTCGATCGCGCACGAAAAGGACTTCCGCGAATTCGGGATCGCCGGGAACCATGACCAGCGTGGTGTCTTCCTCGTCGATGCCGGTGAGGTAGAGGAGATCGTCGCTCTGCCGGAACGGCCACTCCTGATCGCCGCTGCGAATCTGCAGCTTGGGCGAGAAGGCGACGAAGATCGCATTCGGCCCGATCTCCTTGGCCAGCCGCGCGCGGCGCGCCGCATATTCGGAGGCGTCGATGGTCGGCTTCTGGGCTAGGAGCGGCACGGCCGCGACGAGTGCAATGAGAACGGTCATCAATCTGCGCATAGCCGCTATCGTAATGCCGTGAACTATCTCGCGCACCTGTTGCTCGCCGAGCAAACGGCGGAATCGCTGATCGGCAACCTGGCCGGCGATTTCGTGAAAGGGCGCATCGGCGACGAGGTGCCGCCAGCGATTGCCGCGGGAATCCGCCATCACCGCCGCGTCGATGCCTTCACCGATGCGCACCCCTCGGTGGCCGCATTCCGCCGCGTGCTGATCCCCGAACACGGCCACTACGCGCGCGTGATCGCGGACGTCTTCTTCGATCACTTTCTGGCGGTGGACTTCACGCGTTACTCGTCCGAACCGCTCGATACGTTCCTGAGCCGCGTCTACACCGCGATCGATCCACACGTGGACACACTTCCCGGCCGCCTGCGGATCGTCTATCCGCGAATGCGCGACGAAGGATGGTTATCGTCGTATCAATCGCTCGAAGGAATCCGCCTCGCACTCGGCGGCATCTCGCATCGTTTGTCGCGGCGTCCGCAGCTCGCGTCGGCGGTGCGTTTTCTCGATAATGCCGGCACGCGCGCCGAACTCGAGCGACTCTTCCACGAATTTTTTCCCGATGTGATGGAGCTGTAGGCCGTCGGGTGTCGGGTGTCGGGTGTCGGGTGTCGGGAGCGAACCCCGTCGGCGAAGCCGGCGTGAGAACCGTAGACCCCGGCTTTGAGCCGGGGTTTCTCGAGTCGGTTCGGAATTGTGAGCGCGCTTGAGCGCGCGATAGAAAGCTTTCTTTCGCCCGCTCAAGCGGGCTCCCAAATCGTGCGCTCTCTCCGGTCCCCCAGCTCAAAGCTGGGGGCTACGGTCCTTACCCCGGCTACGCCGACAGCACGCACTCCGACACCCGACACCCGACGGCCGGAATACAATCCCCGCCGTGACTGAAAAAAGCATCCAGGAAACCTACGCGCCGCAGAACCGCTGCTTCGGATGCGGTCCGGCGAACGACAAAGGCCTTCGCATCCGCAGCTTCCGCGAGGGCGACGAATTCGTCTGCGACTGGACGCCGGAGCCGCATCACGCCGCCTTCGATAACGTCCTGAACGGCGGCATCATCGGCGCGCTGCTCGACTGCCACAGCAACTGGGCGGCGACGATGGTGCTGATGGAACGCAACGGCAGCGCGACGCCGCCGTGCACCGTCACGTCCGACTTTCACGTCTTCCTGAAACGTCCCACGCCGATGGCGCCGCTGCGCATTCGCGCGCACGTCGTCGAAGCATCCGACGATCGCGCCGTCGTCGAGGCATCGATCGAGTCGAACGGCAAGATCACCGACACCTGCCGCGGCACGTTCGTGGCCGTGAAGGAAGGCCACCCGGCGTACCATCGCTGGTAATTCATGTCCGCTGAACGCGATCGCCTCACCGGCGCTCCGCACGACATCGCCCGCTGGCGCAAGTGGGGGCCGTACCTCGCGGACCGCGCGTGGGGCACGGTGCGCGAGGACTACAGCGCGAACGGCGATGCGTGGTCGTATTTTCCGCACGATCTGGCGCGATCGAAGGCGTTTCGCTGGGGCGAGGACGGCATCGCCGGGTTCTGCGATCGCTATCAGATCCTCTGCTGGTCGCTGGCGCTCTGGAACGAGCAGGATCCCATTCTCAAGGAGCGCTACTTCGGCCTTGTGCCGGGGGAGGCGAATCACGGCGAGGACGTCAAGGAGTGCTACTTCCATCTCGATGCGCTGCCGAGTCACGCCTACCAGCGCCTGCTCTACAAGTACCCGCAGCGCGCGTTTCCTTATGGTCAACTAGTTGACGAAAATCGACGGCGCGGCGGCCACGATCCCGAGTTCGAGCTGATCGACACCGGCATCTTCGACGACAGCCGCTACTTCGACGTCGTCATCGAGATCGCGAAGGAAGACGCCGATGCGATCGTCTTCCGCATCACCGCGTATAACCGCGGTCCCGAGCGCGCGCCGCTGCATCTCATTCCGCAGCTCTGGTTTCGCAACACCTGGAGTTGGAGTGGCGAATCGGTGACTCCACCGTCGATCAGTGCGATCGAGATCGACGGACGTCCTTCCCTCCTCGCCGACGACACCAGCACTCCCGCGCTCGCCGGCCTGCTCCACGACGCGCACCTCGGACCGCACGTGCTGGAGCTTCCGTCCGGCACGCAGTTGCTCTTCACCGACAACGAAACGAACGGTCCGCGCGTCTGGGGCCCGGGCGCGCAGTCGCGCAGCCGCTTCGTCAAGGACGCCTTTCATCGCCGCATCGTCAACGGCGAGCACGACGCCGTGAATCCGGCCAACGCCGGAACGAAAGCGTGCGGATGGCAGCGCGTCGAGATCGATGCCGGCGCGTCGTACAGCATGACCATGCGCCTCGCACCGAGCGGACATCCACGCGGCGGCGACGACGTCATCGAAATCCGGCGTGCCGAGGCCGATGAGTTTTACGAGAGTGTGCATCCGAAAAAGGCGTCGGCGGAGGAGCGCAACATCCAGCGGCAGGCGTTCGCGGGATTGCTCTGGTCGAAACAGAGTTACCTGCTCGACGTCGACATCTGGCTCGACGGCGACGATCCGAAATGGCCGCCGCCGCAGGAGCGCGAGCGTGGACGCAATGCGCGCTGGCGTCACCTCAATTCCATGCGCATCCTGTCGATGCCGGACAAGTGGGAGTACCCGTGGTTCGCGGCGTGGGACCTCGCCTTCCACACCGTGGTCATGGCTCTCATCGACGCGCACTTCGCCAAGGAGCAACTCTGGCTGATGCTGTTCGAGCAATTCCAGCATCCGAACGGCCAGATCCCCGCGTACGAGTGGGAGTTCTCCGATCTCAATCCGCCCGTGCACGCGTGGGCGGTCTGGCGCGTCTACAACATGGACCGCATCCGCAACGGTGCCGACCGGCCCTTCCTTGAGAAATGCTTCCACAAGCTGATGCTGAATTTCACCTGGTGGGTGAACAAGGTCGACCGCGAAGGCAACAACGTTTTCGAAGGCGGCTTCCTCGGGCTCGACAACATCGCCGTCTTCGACCGCAGCAATCCACTGCCCGGCGGCGCGTCACTGGAGCAGAGCGACGCCACCGGCTGGATGGGGATGTTCTCGCTGGTGATGATGCGCATGGCGCTGGAACTGGCCCGCGAGAATCCCGCGTATGAAGGTCTGGCCACCAAGTTTTTCGAGCACTACGTCTACATCGGCGCCGCGATGAAGATGATGCGCGGCGACAAGACGCTGTGGGATGAAACGGACGGTTTTTTCTACGACCTGCTGCGCTTCCCCGACGGCACCAACGTCCCCTTCCGCGTCCGTTCGCTGGTCGGCCTCATTCCGCTCTACGCGATCGAACGTCTCGAACGAAAGTGGTTGGAGCCGTTCGAAGTCTTCCGCGAGAACTTCGATTGGTTCATGAAGCATCGCGCCGACATCGTCGACTACTGCGTCAGCACGGTCCACGACAACGGCGACACGACGCACGTGCTGGCCGTCGTCGATCAGAATCAGCTGCAGCATCTACTCGCGCGCGTCGCCGATCCGGCGGAGTTCCTCTCGACCTACGGATTGCGGAGCCTGAGCAAGGCTCACCAGCAGCAGCCGTTCGTCTTCGGCGACGCCTCGGTCGCCTACGAGCCGGCCGAAGCGTCGACGAAACTGAAGGGCGGCAACAGCAACTGGCGCGGCCCGGTGTGGTTCCCGACGACGTTCCTGATGATCGAGACGCTGCGCAAACTGGAGAAGGCGTACAGCGGAACGGTGCGCGTGGCGCTGCGCGATGCTCACGATGTTCCGGAGCCCGAACATCGCGACGCCACCTTCATCGACACCCGCGCCGACGAAGGCCTCGGCGCCGGCAGCACACGCCGCCGCGGCATGACGCTGACCAATGTCCCGGTCCCGCCGCCGGAAAACACAACCACGCTCACTGGCCTGGCCGCCGACCTGGCCCGCCGCATGACCGGCATCTTCCTCCCCGACGCCGACGGCTACCGCGCCTCGAACGGCCCGCGCGGCAAACGCCAGGCCGAGCTCTTCGCCCACGACCCGCATTGGAAGGACCTGATCTGGTTCTTCGAATACTTCAACGGCGACACCGGCGAAGGTTTGGGCGCGTCGCACCAAACGGGATGGACGGCGTTGGTGGCAAGTTTGATCGACGAGTGGAGCGGGTGACGATCGCGAACGCGCCTTACGACGCCGGAGGCGTCTCGTATGGTAGCCGGTGGTCGCGTGCGAAGCGCGAGACCACCGGATCGACATGCGGGATGAGAATTCGACCCCGGAGGGCGTCGCGTATCAAATACAAAGCGCAGTGAATTCCCTCCGCGACCGCTGCCGCGGTCGGAAAAATAGGGCGCGTTGTGTTTCCGGTGGTCGCGCGCTTCGCCGCGACCACCGGCTACCGTACGTGTCGCCTCCGGCGACGTTCTTCCCCTCCCACCCTGCTACAATCCGCGCGCTTTTTTTGGGGACCTTCGTAATGTCGAAAAAGAACATCGTTCATGTCGTCGGGACCGGCACGATTGGGGAGCCGCTGATCGGGCTGTTTACGGATTTCAAGGAAAAGTGGGGCATCGACGAGGTCACGTTCCACAAGCGCACGCCGAAGTCGGACGACAAGGCCATGGTCGAGCATCTCATCAACCATGGCGGACGATTGGTCGTCGACGAGGATGCGCGCGACGAGTTCACGCGCCTCGGGCATCGCGTTTCGTTTACCACCGAGGAGGCGCTGGAGCGGGCCACGGTGGTGGTCGATTGCACGCCGGCGGGACTCGACAACAAAGCCAAGTACTACAACCGCTGCGTCGGGCCGAAAGGTTTTCTGGCGCAGGGATCGGAATTTGGATTCGGCACGCCGTACGCGCGCGGCATCAACGAAGAGGTGCAGTCGCCGGACGAGCGCTTCGTGCAGATCGTCTCGTGCAACACGCACAACATCTCCGTGCTGCTGAAGACCATCGCCTCGCAAGACGGCAAGATCGATCTCGCCGCCGGCCGTTTCGTCTGCATGCGCCGCGCGAACGACGTCTCCGATTCGAAGGGATTCATCGCCGCGCCCGAGGCGGGCAAGCATGACGATCCTGAATTCGGAACGCATCACGCCCGCGACGCCTATCACCTCTTCCAGACCCTTGGCGAGAAGCTGAATCTCTTCTCCTCGGCCATCAAGATCAACACGCAATACATGCACACGCTCTGGTTCGATCTCGATCTGAAGCACGACACGACGCTGGAGCAGGTCAAGTCGTTGCTGCGCTCCAATCCGCGCGTGGCCTGCACGAACAAGCGGTCGGTGAACCAGATCTTCTCGTTCGGACGCGACCACGGCTACTTCGGCCGCATCCTCAACCAGACCGTGATGCCGCTGTCGACGCTGACGGTGCCGACGCCGCGCAAAGTGGTCGGCTTCTGCTACACGCCGCAGGACGGCAATTCGCTGCTGTCGTCGATCGCGGCCACGCTGCGGTACCTCGACGTCACGAAGCTCGAAGAGAATCTCGACGTGCTGCGGCCGTACATCTTCCGGGAGATCTGACGAACCGCGAGACCGCGCGCTCCCTCCTCATCTGGGCCGCCGCCGTCGTCTTCGCGGCGGCGCTGATTCGCGTCTACCACGCGCGCGGCGGGCCGTACTTCGAGTTCCCGAAGACGGTGCAGGATCACGTTGCGCCGGCGATGTATCCGAGCCGCGACATGATCCTGTTGTCGCAGGCCGCGGCGGACATCGTGCCGCGCGGCGCGACGGTGACGGCGATTCGTCCGGCCGAGGCGCCTGACTACGACATCACGCTGTATTTGACGGCGGGCGGGACGATGCCGCGCCATCGAGTCGTACCGCCCCACCTCGACGCCGCCGACCGGCCGCAGTTCGTGCTGGCCGTTCGCGAGCCGCTGTCGAATCCGAATTACCGGCTGTACCGCGAGCTGCCGGAAGGTCGCATTTACGAGGCGGTGAAATGAGCGCCTTCATCGCCTACTTGCTCCTGCCACTCGTCGGCATCGGCATCTGGCGACTCGATGCGGTGAAGAAACTCGACCTCGGCGGACGCATCGCGGTCGCGGGCGCGTTCGGAGCGGCGATCGTTGCGGCAGTGCTCGCGGTGTTATCGATTGTCTCGATCGGATGGAGCCGTAGCGTCGTCATCTCGATCGTCATCGTGATCACGGCGATCAGCATCTACGTCGCGCGGCCGCTGCGAACGCCCGAGAAACATTCGATTGATCGAATGGCGCTGGCGGCGCTGATCGTCATCGCCATCCTTCTCATCTACGGCTTGCTCGACGCGCGCCTGAGCTGCGGCGATCTCCATTTCTTCTGGGGACCGAAAGCGGTGCGCTTTTATCGCGACGGCGGCGTCACGCTCGGATTCCTGGCCGACCCGAACACGGTGCGGATGAATCCCGGCTATCCGCTGCTGCTGCCGCTGATCTACGTCTGGTCGGAGACGATCGCGCGCCAGTTCTCGTGGTTTGCGGCAGTGCTCTCGACAGCGCTCTTCCTCTTCGGCAGCGTTGCGCTCGTGCGCTCGACGTCGCGCGACGATCGTTCCTCAGTGCTGCTGGCGGCCACGCTCGCCTACGCATTCGCCATCGCGGACGCCGCCGGTGCCGGAGAACCGCCGCTGATCTTCTTCGAGACGCTGGCGATCGTGGCTATCACGTTCGTTCGCGACCGCCGTGCACAGATCGTTCTCGCCGCCCTCGGATTGGCCTGCGCGGTCATGACGAAAATTGAAGGCGCAACGTTCGCCATCGCCGTCGTCATCGCGCTGATCGTCATTCGACGAACTTTCAAACAAACGATGCTCATCGCCGCCCCTGCCGCGCTCCTCCTCGGCGCATGGCTGGCGTTTGTGAGAATGCACAACCTCTCCGAGTACTACCGCGGCGCCGCGATGCCGATTTACTTCGCGGCGGTGACGAAGACGCTGCTCACGCTCGCGAAAGCCGCCAGCTACGAGCTGTACGGCCTGCCGTGGATCGTGCCGATCGTGCTGATCGCCATCGCCCCGAATCGCCGCAACGCAGCGCTCCCGCTTCTCATCGCGTTGCTCACGTTCGGCGCCGCGTTCTTCTTCTACATCCACCTTCCCGACCCGACATGGTGGATCCTCTCCTCGGCGCCGCGCGTGCTCCTGACGCCGCTCACCGCGCTCGTGATCGCCTCCGCCGCAGCATGGCGCTCCGCAGACGATTTGAGCTAGAGTCCCCGCCCATGGCGTGGTTCCGGAAAGAGAAAAAGCCGAAGGAAGCGGTCGAAAAGCAGGTCGCGATTCCCGAGGGGCTGTGGGTCAAGTGCGACGATTGCAAAGAGATCGTCTATCGCAAGGAAGTCGAGCAGAACTTCAACGTCTGCCCGAAGTGCGGCTACCACTTCCGCCTCAGCGCGCGCGAGCGGTTCGATCTCCTCTTCGATGACGGGAAGTACAAAGAGTTCGCCGGCGACATCCGCTCCGCCGATCCGCTCGAGTTTCGCGACACGAAGCGCTACCGCGACCGGCTGAAAGTCTACGAGTCGCGCGTCGGCAAGGGCGACGCGGTGCTGTGCGCCGAGGGAAAACTGGACGGCATCAGCGTCGTCATCTGCGCCATGGAGTACGCGTTCATGGGCGGATCGATGGGCTCCGTGGTCGGCGAGAAAATCACCATCGCCGCCGAGCGCGCGCTGGAGAAAAAAGAGCCGCTGCTGGTCGTCTCGACGTCCGGCGGCGCGCGCATGCAGGAAGGGATTTTGTCGCTGATGCAGATGGCGAAAATCTCCGCCGCATTGGCGCGGCTGGCCGAGGCGCGGCTGCCGTACGTGTCGATCCTCACCGATCCGACGACGGGCGGCGTGACGGCGTCGTACGCGATGCTGGGCGACCTCAACATCGCCGAGCCGAAAGCGCTGATCGGCTTCGCCGGGCCGCGCGTGATCGAGCAGACCATTCGCCAGACGCTGCCCGAGGGATTTCAGCGCGCCGAGTTCCTCGTCGAACATGGGATGGTCGACCTGATCACGCCGCGCGCGGAGATGAAGCCGGCGCTGGCGCGATTCCTCCGCATGTTCACCGGCAAACGGCGCGAAGCGGCGTCGTGACGCCCGAGCCGTTGCTCTGGCTCGATGCGCTGCAGGGTTCGGGCATCCGTCCCGGCCTCTCCCGCATGCGCACATTGCTGCGCGAGCTCGGGAATCCGGAGCGCGCCTGTCCGTCGATCATCGTGGCGGGGACGAATGGAAAAGGATCGACGTCGTCGACACTCGCGTCGATCCTGAACGCCTCGGGATATCGCACCGGTCTCTACACGTCGCCGCATCTGGTCGAGTTGCGCGAGCGTTGGATGATCGGCGATTCGATGATCTCGACGGAGGCGCTGTCATCCGCCATCGAACAACTCCGCGCTGCTGCCGATCGCGCGGACATCGTCCCGACGTATTTCGAAGCTCTGACCCTCCTCGCGTTCATTGCGTTCAAAGATGCGGAATGCGAGGTGATGGTGCTCGAAGTCGGCATGGGCGGCCGGCTCGATGCGACGAATGTAGTCCGTCCGCTCGCCGCGCTCATCACCCCGATCGGTTTCGATCACACGGAGTTCCTCGGCACGACCATTCGCCAGATCGCCGGCGAAAAAGCGGGCGTGATCCACCGCGGCGCGATCGTGCTGACGTCGAACAACGATCCGCGCGTCCTCGGCATCCTCCGCCACCGCGCGGCGATGTTCGGCAATCCGTTCCATGTGGTGACGTCGCGTCATCCCACTCCCCTTCCCGGCGATTTCCAGGAACGAAATGCGGGGTTGGCGGTACGTGCGGCCGAGGAGCTGGCTCCGTTGCTGCCTCGAATCACGCGTGAATCGATCGAGCGTGGCGTTTTCGAAACGCGTTGGCGCGGACGCCTGGAGAAAATCGAGCGCGACGGAAAAACGATCTGGATCGACGGCGGGCACAACGCGCATGCGGTCGCCGCGATCGTGCCGTTCATCGCGCAGCGTGTTCCTGCTCCTCGCCTGCTCGTGTTCGGAATCATGAGCGACAAGAACGTCGGCGAGGTGACGTCGGCGCTGTTTCCGCTGTTCGAGGCAATCATCGCCACGGAGCCGTATCCGCCGCGGTCGGAGTCGGCGTCGCGGTTGGTCTTGCTTGCGGGTGATCGCGGAATTGAGGAGGCGCAGCCTTTTCGGGCGATCGAACGGGCGTTGGCGTCCGACTACTCGTCGATCGTCATTGCGGGGTCGTTGTATCTGGCTGGGGCGGCGATTGAGTTTTTCTCAAAGACGCGGAGACAGTGAGAAGAACGAGGATCGAGATGAGCCAGGCGATGTGGATCAGCGTTCGGTGGCGGCCAAAGGTCAGCGTCACCGTGCCGCTGCCTGGAACGATGACGCCGAGGCGGTCCAGGTTGACGGGAGTGGTGGCGAGATCGCGTCCGGACATGGTTGCGGACCAGGCGCGAAAGTAGGACTGGTCGACGGCGAGAAGCGCGGGACCCGAGGTCGAAACATCGATCGAGATCGTCTGGCCATTGCGTGCGACGCGCGTGACTCGTGCGCCGGGCGCGGACGTGAATGACCGAGGGGCAACGGCAAGGACGCCGGCTTCGATCATGTTGACGGCGTCGGGAATCGTCGGCGCGGCGTAGGCGAAGGGGACGATCGACGGACGCGCGGTGGTGATGCGCAGCCAGTTCGGGTTGTGCGTCGCGGCGAAACGTTCGGAGGCGATGCGGCTGAGGAGCGAGTGCATGCCGTCGCCGGAGCGATTGAGGACGTATTCGAGTCCCGCGGTCGCGCCGAAGAGCGGCTCGAGGCGGCGGGCGCGTTCGCGGTAGTCGTCGCGATCGATCGATTGTCCTCCGGGCATGCTCGGAGCGAAGACGCGGCGGGTGGGTTGCGACACGACGCGATACGGCGCAAACCAGTCGATCGGAATCGTGAACAGCATCCAGATCAACAGCGGCGCGAAGGTGACGATCGTCCAGATGCGCGGCGTTTTTGATTCGCGCACGTACTCCGCGGCGAGGACGACCAGTGCGGCGCACATGACGATGGCGAACTTTTCGGGGTAGCGTCCGATGCGCAGCGCGCTTGCGGCTTCGACGAGCATCCGCACGAGCGGATTGAACTTGCCGAGGGCGAAAAAGAGCATCGTCGCGGCGATGACGGTGTAGCGCGATCTTCGGAAGATCGCCGGGATGATGATCAATCCGAGGAGGAGCGTGGGGAAGAGATGCGGCGCATCGATTTTCATCAGCGGGCCGATGAGGATTTCGAGCAATCGTTTTGGATCGAACGATGCGTTGAGGACGGTTTGGGCGGAGTAGCCGTGGGCGCGTTCGACTTCGCTTGCGATTTCGGAGTAGGCGATTAGTTGAGGGGCGGCGATGATCGCTGCGATGAAAAGAGAGACCGTTGTCACGCGGAGACGCGGAGGGGCGGAGAGAATCAGGACGGCAATTGCGGTGGCGATGACGACAACCGGCTCCCCCGCCAGCGCGAGGAGACCGAAGGCAACGCCGAGTTGAACCGCGTTGCGGCGCTCGGCGCCGAGGAGCGCTAGCGGGATCAGCGCGATTGAGGTGATGAGGTTGTAGAACGAGAGCGCCGACATCGCTGCGCCGGAGAGGATCCAGAGCCAGGCGCCGAATCTCGATCTCGTCAGCGATCGCATCGCGAACCAGCCGAGGATCAGGTGCAGGAGGAAGTGGAGATTGAACGCTACGTGCGCTGGCAGGACGAGATAAAGAATGTTGTCGGGATAGAACGTCAGCGTGTTCGGATTGCCGGCCAGCGGCTGGCCGCCGCCGTCGGCGAAGTTCCACCACGGGATTTCGGCCGATCGAAATGCCGCGGCGGAAAGCACTTTGATCGGGTAGTGCGTCGAGAAGTTGTCGCGGAAAAAGAAGAAGCCGAAGGTGGCGATGAACGCCAGCAAAACAGCGCCGAGAAGCAGAAAAAAGAGCCGCGTACGCGCCGTCATCGCCCCGCGATTATCGGGTAAGATCGCCTCATGACTACGACGATTCACGAGCCGCAGAGCGCCGCCACCGGACACGATTTCCTCCAGCGCGCGCTCCCAGACGTCGACCGCGAGATCGCCGACGCCATCCGCCTCGAAACCGACCGGCAGAACGACACGCTCGAACTGATCGCCTCGGAAAACCATGTCTCGCGCGCCGTGCTCACGGCCATGGGCTCCGTCTTCACGAACAAATACGCCGAGGGCTATCCGGGAAAGCGGTACTACGGAGGCTGCGGGCCGACCGACATCGTCGAGAACATCGCCATCGATCGCGCGAAAAAACTGTTCGGCGCCGAGCACGCGAACGTGCAGCCGCACTCCGGCTCGCAGGCCAACATGGCCGTTTACTTCACCGTCCTCAAGCCGGGCGACACGATCATGGGGATGGATCTTTCACACGGCGGCCATCTCACGCACGGCCATCCGCTTTCGTACTCGGGGCGCGACTTCAACGTCGTCGCGTACCACGTCAAAAAAGAGGATGAGCTGATCGATTACGACGAGATGGAGCGGCTGGCCGAGGAGCACAAGCCGCGGCTCGTGATCTGCGGCGCGTCGGCGTACTCGCGCGTCATCGACTTCAAACGCATCCGCGAGATCTGCGACAAGAGCGGCTCACTGATGATGGCGGACATTGCGCACATCGCCGGTCTGGTCGCGGCCGGATTGCATCCGTCGCCGGTGCCGTACGCCGACTTCGTGACGACGACGACGCACAAGACGTTGCGCGGACCGCGGGCCGGTCTCGTTCTCTGCAAGGCCGAATACGCGAAGGATCTCGACCGATCGCTCTTCCCCGGCATTCAGGGCGGGCCGCTTGTGCACATCGTCGCGGCGAAAGCAGTCGCGTTCAAAGAGGCTCTGCAGCCGGAGTTCAAGGAGTATCAGGCGCAGATTATCCGCAACGCGAAAGCGCTGGCCGAGGCGGTCGGCAATGCCGGATTCCGCATCGTCAGCGGCGGCACGGACAACCATCTCTTCATGACCGACGTTTTCTCGAAAGGGATCACGGGGAAGGACGGTCAGAATTTCCTCGAGGCGGCCAACATCACCGTGAACAAGAACACGATCCCCTTCGACACGCAGAAGCCCATGGTGGCCTCGGGTATCCGCATCGGTACCCCGGCCGTGACGACGCGCGGACTGCGCGAGCCGGAGATGAAGACGATCGCGGAATTGATCGCGCGCGTGCTCGACGGGAAAGGCGACGCCGGAGTGATCGCGCAGGTCAAGAATGACGTGAAGGCGCTGTGCGACCGCTTCCCGATCTACTGAGACTGTGAAGAAATGTGGGGAGTTGTCATCCTGAGCCGCCGGAGGCGCGTAACCGCGAAGCGGTGCAACGCCGCAGGACGGCGAAGGATCTCAAGTTGCGCGATATCAGCTGAAACCCGTTTTCAGCATAATTTGCGCAACTTGAGATCCTTCACCGTCCTCCGCTGCTTCGGCTTCGCCTACGCAGCTTCGGCGGCTCAGGAAGACAAATCACCCGCTCCCCGGTTCAACGAATGAAAAAACGCTTCCCCTACTATCCGATCTACATCGACATCGAGGATCGGAACGTGCTGATCGTCGGCGGCGGAACTGTCTGCGCGCGCAAGGCGGAGACGATGATGCGGTACGGCGGTCGCGTGACCATCGTCAGTCCCGAAATCACGGATGAAATCGCGGCGTGGGAAGGCGATGGATCCCTCGCCGTGCGCCGCAAGACGTACGAAGCAGCGGACCTCGACGGCGCCTCGATCGTGATCGCGTCGACGGACGATCCGTGCGTGAATGCGCGCGTGGCGCGCGATTGCCGGCGCCGCAAGATTCCGGTGAACGTCGTCGACGTCACGCACCTCTGCGAGTTCATCGTGCCGGCCATCATCGAGAAGGGATCGATCCAGATCGCCATCTCGACGGGCGGCAAATCGCCGGCGCTGGCGCGGACGCTGAAGGAAGATCTGCAGCGCTCGATCGGTCCCGAGTATGCCGAGGTCAATGACCTCCTCGGCACGCTGCGGAAGTCGGCTAAGAGCGTGCTGCCGACCGACATCGACCGCAAGCGTTTCTTCGACGGCATCATCGCGGCAGGCGTGCTCGACATGCTGCGCGACGGACGGCGACGCGAGGCGTTCGAAGCGGTCGCGCGCGCGTGCCAGGCCGAGGGCGTGGAGATTTCCGGCGCGCTGGCTGAGGCGTTGGAAACGTCTACGCGCTAACCCGCTGCGGATCGCGAAAAATCGGGTGCGACCAGATGCGCTTCTTGTGCATCTTGTACAGCACCATCGTCTTCAGGATCTCCAGGCCGTAGCGCACGGAGCGCCAGAAGCCGATCTGCGAGGCCTCGTCGAAGTAGCGCGTCGAGATCGGCACCTCGCGGATGCGCATTCCTTTCGCCACACCCTGCGCGATGATCTCCGTGTCGAATACGAAGTTATCGGAGTTCGCCTCGAAGTTCACGGCGTCGAGATAGCGCTTCGAATACGCGCGGAATCCGGAGTGGTACTCGCTAAGGAAGATGTAGAACGTGGCGTTCTCGACCATCGTCAGAAAGAGGTTGGCCAGGTACTTCCACTTCGGCATGCCCCCTTCCATCGGGCGGCCGCCGAGCATGCGCGAGCCGAACACCGCCTCGCACTCACCGCGCAGGAGCGGCTGCACGAGCTGCGGGATGATCTTCGGATCGTATTGATGGTCGGGATGCACCATGACCATGATCTCGGCACCCATCTCGTCCATGGCCGTGCGGTAGCAGGTCTTCTGGTTGCCGCCGTAGCCGCGATTCTTCGCGTGCACGACGACGCGCATCGGCAGCGTGCGCGCGAGCTCCACAGTCTTGTCACGCGAAACGTCATCGACGAGAAGGATCTCGTCAACCCAATCGTGAGGGATGTCGTCGAACGTGGCCCGCAATGTTTTTTCGGCGTTGTACGCGGGGAGCACGGCCACGACTTTCTGGTCGTGCAGCGGCATGGGCGCGGGAGAATAACACAGCGAAATGAGCGGCCCGCCGAGTCGACTACAATCGCGCGCCGTGAATGACGCGACGCTTCCACCGGCCAGCCGCCGTTCCGATCTGCTCGCGCTCGCACTCCTCTTCCTGATCGCGACGATCTCCTTTGCCGACATCCTCTTCGGCGTCAACCAGCTGTACATGCGCGACCTGACGCGCTACTACTACCCGGCCAAGCAGATCCTGCGCGACGTCGTGCAGCATGGCGAGTTTCCCTACTGGAACCGCTACTTCTCCGCCGGCCAACCGATCGCGGCCAATCCGGAGCACGAAGTCTTCTACCCGCTGACCTGGCTCATCCTCCTGCCGAGCTACGACCTCGGCTACCGGCTGCACATCCTCATCCACATCTACATCGGGCTGCTCGGGATGTACCTGCTGCTGCGATCGATGGAGCTGCGTCCACCCGCGGCGTGGTTCGGCGCGCTGTCGTTCGGCCTCGGCGGCATCTATCTGTCGTACGTCAATCTGCTGCCGATCCTTTTCTGCGCAGCGTGGCTTCCGCTGACGTGCCTCTTCGTCCGGCGATTTTTATTGCGGCGCAACCTCCGAGACTTCGCCGCCGCGTCGCTTTTTCTGGGGATTCAGTTTCTAGTCTCCGAGCCGACGACGGTGATGCAGACGGGCTTATTGATCGGCATGTACGCGCTGTATCGAGGGTGGTACGCGAAGCCTCGCGTGTCGAAGATGATCACGCGCGTTTTGTGGATCGCGGTGATCTCGGTGACGGGATTTTTACTCGGCGCCGCGCAGATTCTGCCGGCCATCGATCACGTCCACGACTCGGCGCGCTCGCGGCCGTTCGAATTCGACCTCGTCAGCGCGTGGAGCATGCCCTGGCCGAAATTCGCGGAGCTGATCTATCCGAACGTCCTCGGCCACATCTCGATCGGCAACGTGATGCACTACTGGGGCGGCGGTCTGTACCCGGGGATGGGATCGCCGTTTCTTTTCAGCATCTACGCCGGCATTGCGGTGACGGCGCTGGCGATCGGTGGCGCGTTCTCACGGCCGCGCGGCGGACGGCTCGTTCTCCTCATCGTTTTCTTCTCATCGCTCATGGCCCTCGGCGGACATACGCCGCTGCTGCGCTGGCTCTACGACAACGGCATCGCCACATCGATCCGGTATCCGGAGAAGTTCATCCTGATGGCCGTCTTCGCGATGACCATCTTCGCGTCGCAGATGCTCGACCGGATGCTGGCCGGCGACGAAGACGTGCGCAGCGGCGCGCTCGGATTCGCGGCCGCGACGATGATGGTCGCGGCGATCCTGGCCATCCTCGGATTCACGCCGTTCTATCCGCGCCTCTTCACTCTGCTGAGCAAGGCCACCGACCTTGCGTCGCTGCGCAAAGCGTGGAGTGCGACGGCCGGATCGGCAACGACGTACGCGATCACGTTGTCGCGGACCGACTGGATCATCGCCGCGCTGCGCAGCGGCGCGCTGATCGCGCTGCTCGTCACCGTGCGCAGCCGCGCCAGGAAGGCCTGGCTCGCCGCTGCCGCCATTTTCGTCATCGCCGATCTCGGCTACGTCACGTGGGAGCTGAATCCGCGCGAGCCTCGCCGATTCTTCGATCCGCCGCCGGTGTCGCGCACGTTTCCGGCCAACCATGCCGACTTCCGCGTTTTTCACGAGGCGGACTGGTACGGCACCGAGAAACCGGCGCAGCAGTACTTCTCGACCGGCGATGCCGTCTACTGGGTCGTGCGCAACGGCCTCTTTCCGATGACGCCCGCCGGCTCAGGATTGCGCACCGTCCTCGAGCGCGATTACGACAAGACCGCGCTTCTGCCGACCATCGATCTCACCGAATCGGTGTGGGACGTCAAGCGCTCCGGCCGCGCCGATTGGTTCAAGCCGTTCCTGGCCATGTCGAATGCCTGGTATCGCGCCACGTACCGCGACTTCGAAACGGAGAAAAAACGGAACCGCGGCAACTTCAAGGAATCGCTTCCGGTCGCGTTCGTGGAAGGGCCGCACTACCCGCGCTACTACTTTGCCGATCAGGTGGTCACGATCCGAGACCGCTCCGACTTCGTGAAGCAGCTCAGCACCTCCAGTTTCAGCAGCGCCGTCGCCTTCGTGGCCCGCCCCTCGTTCGTTCCCGCGCGCGGCGTCGTACAGCGCGTCGTCGAAACGGCCAACACCGCCTCGCTCGACGTGGAGAGCCTCGGCGAAGGCTTTCTGGTCATGAGCGTCACGCCGCACAAATACTGGAACATCCGCATCGACGGCACGCGCGTCCCCGCCATCATCACCAACATCGCCTATCAGGGCATCGTCGTCAGCGCAGGCCGGCATCACATCGAGATGGAGTACCGCAACGAATTGGTGCGCGTCGGGATGCTGATCTCGCTGATCACCGCCGCGGTGCTGATCGGAATCCTCGTCGTCTATCGGCATCCCAACGTGGCCGCGCACGCGCCGGCGTACGAAGAGCCTGTGCACGTTGTGGCAGATGCGTACGGAACGCATCTCGAAGCGGTGATCCCGGAACCGGAACCCGCGGACGAGCCGCCCGGTGATGACAACCCGTCGAGCTGATGCGATGCGGCGCTGGTCTCTTCCGCTCGCGCTGTTGATCGCCGGCGCTGTTCTGATCGCGGGACTGCGCATCTACGTCGCGTGGGCCGACCGCGATATGAGCTCGTCACTCTTCATCCCTCGGCCGACAAAGATCACACCGGAGGTTGCGTTGCTGCAGCAGTACGTGCGGATCGATACTTCGAATCCGCCGGGCAACGAACTTCCGGGCGCGCAATTTCTGGCGAGCCTGCTCGAAAGGAACGGGATTCACGCCGAGATCATCGAGTCCGCGGCGCGCCGCGCCAGCGTTTACGCGCGCATCGCAGGACGGCAACATGGAGACGGGCTTCTTCTCTTCAATCACATCGACGTCGTTCCGGCCACGACGAGCGGATGGACGCGTCCGCCGTTTGCTGCCGAGGCGCATCTGAATCAGGTCTACGGACGCGGCACGCTGGACATGAAAGGGATCGCCATCTGCGAGCTGCTCGCCTTCATGGACGTCGCGCGCACGCACCGTGTGCCGGAGCGCGACATCGTCTTCCTCGCGGTCGCCGACGAAGAAACCGGCGGAAAACTCGGGACCGCCTGGCTGCTCGAACATCGCCCTGACATCTTCGCGGGCATCCGCTACGCCATCAACGAAGGCGGAATCACCGAGACCACGCAGGAACGAATCGCCTACTTCGGCATCGAAATCGGGACGAAGATGACCGTTCGCGTGCGGCTGCACGGGCAAGACCGGCAGTCGATGCAGCGCCTGCGCATCGCCCTCGAACCGTTCGTCTCACGCGTCGATGCGGATCGGGTGCTGCCGGAGGTGCGCGAGTTTCTGCATGACCTCGCGCCCATCCGCATCGAACAGGGTCAATTTCTCAACGACATCGACCGCACCATCGCCGCCGGAAAACTGTGGCTTCTTCCGGCCGGATACCGCGAGCTCACGCAGAACGTGCTTTGGCCGGATTCCATCGAATCCGACGGCCGAGGGGTCACGATGCGCGTCAACCTCTTCAATCTGCCGGATGAGAATCCTGACGCGCGCATCGAGTGGCTGCGCGGGTTCGCGGCGCGATACGGAGCGTCGGTCGACGAAGTCCTGGAGAAGAATGGACCGGCGCCGCTGAGCTCGCGCCGCACACCGATGTTCGCGCTCTTGTCGGCGGAAGCGAAACGGCAATACCAGGGCGTGCGCACAGGCACGGAGGTGCTGGTGTCGTGGTCCAACGACTCGCGATACCTCCGCGTGCGGGGCATCGACGCATACGGCGTGATGCCGTTTCCGACCGACTGGTATCAGACGCAAGGCATCCACTCGATCGATGAGCGGCTTTGGGCGGACTCATTCACGAATGGCGTCGAGCTCATGCGGCACATCACACGGCGCTTCGCCTTCGAGGCGCTGCTGCCGCCGCCCTGACACAATTTGTCAGCGCATCGTCGCGAAAACCGTCAGACGACCGCTCTTCGCGATGATCAAATCACAAGGATTCAATGACTTACGCCGGTGCTCCATCGGCATCCCGCTTGCGGTCAGGGCCTACCTCAGGAGGGTTCATATGATTAAAAAGAACCAGAAGGGTTTCACGCTCATCGAGCTGCTGATCGTCGTCGCGATCATCGGCATCCTGGCGGCAATCGCCATCCCCAACCTGCTCACCGCCATGCAGCGCGCGAAGCAGAAACGGACCATGGCCGACATGCGTTCCATCGCTACGGCGTGGGAAGCACGCGCCACGGACGTCAACCGTTACAACGCTGCCGGTGCGAACGCCGGTCTGGGGTCGGCCGTTACCGGCACCAACCTCAGCGGCGCTCTGTCGCCTACGTACATCAAGAACCTTCCGCTGAAAGACGGCTGGGGTAAGGATTACGAGTTCGGCGCTGACCAGGGTTGGGCCAACGGCACCGGCACGGCCGCCCAGCAGTACGGCATCCTGTCGGCCGGCCGCGACGGCACGGTTACCTACGCGGCAGGCAGCGCCACCGGCGCCACGACGAACTTCGATTGCGACATCGTCTACTCGAACGGTTCGTTCGTCGTCTATCCGGAAGGCGTTCAGACCCAGTAGTTCGCTTCGCACTGATGTTGGAAAGGGCGCCTTCGGGCGCCCTTTCTGTTTATGAGGCCATCGCTTTTTGCGCGGCCACCATCGGTGCGTAGAGCCGCTCGTGATAGCCGTACGCTTCGCGGTAGATCTGCTGGAACGCGCCGAGATCTTTGGGAGCGACGACGAGATTGACGCCGTAGAGAAACGCAGCGTTGCCGTCCAGCGTGCGCAGGTTTTCGGAAAAGAGGATGAAGAACGCCTTGCGCCGGTCTGCCGGAGTGAGCGAGATGATCGGAGCGAATTCCGTCAGCGGCGGCGGCGTCACCTGCGCCGGATTGAGCATCACCACCGGCGGAAACTCCTGCATGAAGTAGTCGCGGGCCTGCGCGGGCGCGGCGATGACCACCGGCATGAAGCCGATCAACTTGGCGGCCTGCCGCAGCGCGGGACTGTCGTTGCCGACGATGAGCGCTTTCGCGCCGAAGCTGTCGTCCTCCTCATGCACCTGCGAATGCCCCTCGGCATGCGGAGCCGCAGGCGCGGACGCCGCGGCGGCGGCCATCTCCAGGTTGCGCCGGTCCACCGGCAGCTTCGTTTCGCACACCGGACACGGAATCAGCACCGGCTTCATCGGCAGCTTGGTCTCGTCGATCGAGAGCACTTTCTGGCAGGACGTGCAGGTGATCTTCATCGCACTTACTCCAGCATCGACAACATCGAGTCGCCGCCACTCTCCTCGGGCTGCGCTTGCAGATCTTCTTCGGTCATGCGCAGCGCGAGGTTGGTGGGATTCGTCGCGTAGGCAAGCGCCACCTCTTTCGTGATCACGCGCTTCTGCCACAACTTCTCCAGCTCATCGTCGAAGATCTGCATCCCGTCGACCGAACCGTCGTGCATGGCGTCGATCAGCGAGCGCCCCTCGGTTTCGCCTTTGAGCACGTAGTCGCGCGTGCGCATCGTCGACTTCAGAATCTCCAGCACGGCGATGCGGCCGCCGCCGGACTTCGGCAGCAAGCGCTGCGAAACGATGTAGCGGAACGATTGCGCGAGCCGCGTGCGCACCTGTGGCTCCTGATCCTTCGGAAAGACGCCGATGATGCGGTCGACGGTCTTCGCAGCATCGATCGTATGCAGCGTCGAAAGGACGAGATGTCCCGTCTCCGCCGCTTCCATGGCGATCTCGATCGTCTCCACGTCGCGCATCTCGCCGATCAGGATCACTTTCGGCGCCTGGCGCAGCGCGGCGCGCAGAGCCAGCGCGAACGACTTCGTGTCCGCTCCCAGCTCGCGCTGGTTCACCGTCGACTTGATGTGCTTGTGCATGTACTCGACGGGATCTTCGACCGTGATGATGTGGTACGCGCAGTCGTTGTTGATCTTGTTGATCAGCGCCGCCAGCGTGGTCGACTTCCCCGAGCCCGTCGGCCCCGTCACCAGCACGATGCCGTTCTTGAGGCTGCAGATGTTCGACAGTTCCGCCGGCAGCTTCAGCGACTCCAGCGTCGGAATGCCCTCGGGGATGACGCGCAGGACGATCGCGTACGTACCACGCTGCGCGAAGATGTTCACGCGGAATCGCGTCTTCTGCGGGATCGAGTACGACAGATCGACGGAGCCGTTCGTCAGCAGCGTGCGCGTCAGCTCGCGGTCGCCGCGCAGCATGTGCATGGCGATCATCTCGGTCTGATACGGCGTCAGGCGCGGCAGGCCGGGAAAGTTGACGGCGACGAGCTGGCCGTCGATCTCAACCTGCGGCGGACGGCCGACGGAGAAGTTGAGATCGGAGACGCGATCCGACATCTTCAACATGGCCTCGAGAATGGCGTCGAGATTGAAGTTCTTCATGGCAGCGCTCGAGTGGGCGCCATTGTACGCATAGTGCCAAGTACAATCGCCGCGCATGTCGATCATCGCCATCGATTACGGCGGCCGCCGCATCGGCGTGGCGGTGAGCGATTCGGGCACGATCGCCAGGCCGCATTCCGTAGTGAAGAACGAGGGGGAGATCATCGATAAGCTCGCACGCATTGCCTCGGAGCTCGACGCCGAAACGATCGTGGTCGGCATCGCGCGCCGCGCGAACAGCGGCCTCGGCGAACAGAAGTTCCGCGATTTCGCCGATCGTCTGCGGCAGAAAACGTGCAAACCGGTCGTGCTCTGGGACGAAGCGCTGAGCACCACCGAAGCCGCGCGCCAACTGCGCGACAGCGGGACGAAACGGCGCGATGCCCAGCGCGAAATCGACATGCACGCCGCCGCCGTCATCCTTCAATCCTACCTCGACGAACAAGCCCGGAGGGCGTCATAGCCCGCCGCGGCCGTGCGCGCGGCGGCTGCCGCAAACTGCTGCAGTCGCTGACGACGATCGGCGTCTTCGCCATCATCCTCGCCATCGCTGGCGGCTGGTTCTTCCTGCGCGCCATGCGCTCGCCGTACAAGAATTACAGCGAGCCGTTCAAAGACGTCGAAGTGCGCCACGGCCTGCGCACCTCCGCGATCCTCAAACACCTCGAATCCGAGGGGATCATCCGCGACGAATACATCCCGCTGATCTACATGAAGGTGGCGCGGCACAACGACAGCATCAAAGCCGGCATCTACGAATTCTCGAAGCCGATGACCGCCGAGGAAGTGCTCGACAAGCTGATTCGAGGCGACGTCGTAGCCAAGAGCGTCACGGTCCGCGAAGGTCTGGACCGTTTTGCGGTTGCACACATCTTTGTGCAGGAAGGATTCGGCCGCGACACCGAGTGGGACAAGCTCACCGGCGATCCCGAGTTGATCAAAGACATCTCCCCCGAGGCGAAATCGCTGGAGGGATACCTCTTTCCCGATACCTACAAATTCAATCCCGGCACGCCGCCGCGCGCGATCGTGGCCGCAATGGTGGCCAATTTCCGCAAGCACTTCGGCGGCGAGATGAACTACATCACCACCGGCCTCACTCTGCACGAAACGGTGACGCTGGCGTCGATCGTCGAGACCGAGGCCAGGATGCCGCAGGAGCGGCCGCTGGTGGCGTCGGTCTATCTGAACCGCATCAACAAGAAGATGCTCCTCGGCGCCGATCCGACCGTCATCTACGCGTTGAAGCTCGCCAATCGCTGGGACGGCAACATCCACAAAGCCGACCTGCAGATCGATTCGCCGTACAACACGTACCGGTTTCACGGCCTCCCGCCTGGTCCGATCGCGAATCCGGGATTGGCGTCATTGCAGGCCGCCGCCGCGCCTGCCAAGAGCGACTTCCTCTACTTCGTGGCCAAACACGACGGCACGCACGCCTTCTCCACGAACATCGCCGACCACGATCGCAACGTGCAGATTTATCAGGTGCAGTGGTACCGCGATCAGCGCGCAGCGTCGCAAACTGCAAAATAACTTACTGCGAATAACCTTTCGTGCTATCCTCCCGCGCACCGCAAAAACCTGGGGGTCCGTCGAGTATGTCTGCGAAAAACCGTCCGTACGAGCAGTTCGGTTCGTTCATTCTCTTCAAAAAACTCGAGACCGACGCTCTCGGCGACCTTTGGCGCGCGGGGCGCGTCGACAACGGACAGCTCGGACCGGTCATGGCCGTCCGCCGGCTCCTCGGCGGCAATCGCGCGGCGCTGACGGCGAGCGCCGGCGAGGCGCATAACCTCGTGCCGCTGCTGGCCGGAACGACCTTCGCCAAGGACCAGACCATCGACGTCGCCAACGGCATCCCGTTCGTCGCGCACGAGTACGCGGGCGGCCGTTCGCTGCGCCACATCGTCGACCGCGCCCGCGGCGGCAACGGCGTGACGGCGAATCCGATTCCGCTCGATCAGGCCATCGTCATCGCCGAAAAAATCGCACTCTCCCTCGCTACCACCGCCGATCTCCGCTACCTCGGCAATCGTCTCGCGCACGGCGCGCTGATTCCGCAATTCGTCTGGATCACCGACGAAGGAGAGATTCGCGTCGGAGGCCAGCAGCTTGGAAAGGGCCTCATCGCCTCGATGTCCGATACGAAGGTGGCGTGGGAGCTCGGCCGCTACTTCGCCGCCGAGTACCGCGCTTCGGGCGACATTACGAAGACCACCGACGTCTACTCGCTCGGCGCCATCCTTTATCTTCTCGTCACCGGCCTCGAGCCGCCGGATGCCGTAACCGGCAGCGCGTTCGCGCAGACGCTCCGCGCCGCGAAAACGTTCGCCGGGCAGCCGCTGCCCGACGATCTCCGCGCGATCATCGAAAAGTCGCTGGCCATCGATCCGAATGTGCGCTACGCAACGATCAACGACATGAAGCAGGTGCTGTCGGCGCTCGTGCACGGCGGCAACTATTCGGCGTCGACGTTCAACCTCGCGTTCTATCTCAGCAACCTGCTCAAGAAGGAGTTGGAAGGCGAAGCGATCGAGCGCGACAAAGAATCGAAAGTCAACGCCGCCGCCTATGCGGAAATCCCGATGGCCACCGTGACGGCGATGCCGGCGCCGGAAGAAACGCCGGAGAAGAGCCGCATGCCGTTGTATGCCGCTGCTGCGGCGGTGATCATCGCCATCGGCGCGGGCGCGTACTTTTTCCTGAAGCCGAAGCCGGCGCCGCCGGTCGTTGCGCAGAAGGCCGTGGCGCCGCCGAAGCCGAAGGTGATCTCGCAGCCGGTCATCGCCGCCGCGCCGACCACCACCGGAAGCACGACGACCGCGGCGCTCGATCCGGCCGCCGAGAAGAAGGCCTTCGAAGCGGCCGTGCAGCAGAAGATGCAGGAAGAGATGATGAAGCTGCAGGCTGACATGAACAAACAGCTCAAGCAGCAGCAATCCAAGAACGCACCGGTCCAGACCGCGAGCGTGATCTCGTCCCCGCAGCCGCAGCAGCAGTCCGACGATCGCGGCGCCGCGGCCGCTCTCGATCAGCGCCGCCTGGCCGCGCAGCCGCCGGCACAAACGCAAGCGGCACAGCAACAACCGGTCGTTCCGCAGCCGCAGACGTCCGCGGTATCGACGCCGCCGGTGACGCAGGCGCCGGTCTCGACGATCCGCGAGGGCGACGTCGTCGACGTCACGGAGCTCGACAAGATCCCCGAGCCACTCAGCGCTCCCCGGCCGTACTATCCGCCGCTCGCCGTTCAGCAGCACGCCACCGCGAGCATCATCCTCTCCACGTTGATCTCGGAGAACGGCGACGTCACGGACGTGAAAGTGCTGAAAGGCGATGCCCGCTTCGGGTTCAACGAATCCGCCGTCCGCGCCATGCGCGCCGTTCGCTTCACGCCGCCCATCAAGGACGGAAAACGCGTCAAGACGTGGCGGCCACAGACGATCACCTTCAGCCGCTAAGGCCGGCACGGCCGGCAGCGTTGATTGCCCAAGGCTCAGTGACCACCTGCGTCTAACTGAGCAGTTCCTGCGAGTCTGCGCGGCAGAATGATCGAGCGAAGATGGTGGCCGAGCCTTAGGCAACCAACGCCGCCGGCCGTGCCGGCCTAAGGCGTTGCTTTCCAGAGAATCCGGTGCAGTTGCATGCCGAGGTCGCGCGGATCGCTGCCGCGATGCGCGCGCGACAGATTCATGACGTGATCGACGGCGATGATCAGCTCGTCCGGCGTGCCGCCGCGTGAATCGACGGCGTACAGCCGCTCGACGTTCGCCTGCTTCGGCACGAAGCGATCGACGACGCGGCCGTCGAGCATCACCGTCACCGCCGGCGGCGGCTCACCCTCGAGCGGGAAGGTGACGTTGAATCCGAGTTGCGCGCGATGCGCCAGCGGCTCCAGCGTCGTGTGGCTCGCCGCGCCCATCCAGCGCCACGCCTCGCCGTCGTCGCCGCGCTCCTCGCTGTACCACCCGTCGCCGAACTTGATCCAGCCGGACATCGGCATCACCGACGCCTCGAAATAGCGGCGATTGAAGAGTGCCCACAGCGGCTTGTGCACGCGCCGGAAATTCACCGCCTGCCCAAGAGAACTCGGCCGGTCCACGACATACACCGCGTTCGTCTCCGCATGCGCCGTCGATGGATCGAACGAGTCGGGAACGTTGACCACGTCGTAGTCCGGCAGAAAGTAAGCGGCAAACGGCTCCAGTCCGCCGGCCGTGTAGACCTTGCCGCCGCGCGCGACGTTCCGCCGGATCCAGCGCATGGCCTGCACCGGCGGCGAATCGGTATGACGCACCTCGCGCAGACCGGGCCGGACCCAGAACACGTAGCGGCCGATGATGACTGCCGCGAAGAGCGCCTGGAGTGCGATGGCGAGCCGCTCGTGCCGGCTGTCGGGTGTCGGGTGTCGGGTGTCGGAGATCGAGGACATAGAAGCTGCGACTCCCGACCCCCGACTCCCGATAAGCGCCCGTACTCGTGACGCGATGAACGTCGCCACGACATCCATCCCGTCCGCGGCCAGCAGCGCGTTCGCGGCGATGTAGCCGAGGGAGAGGCGGCTGATGCCGGTCGGGCTCAGGAGGAACCACGCCAGCAGAAAATTCGGCTCGAACGTCAGCACGATGTCCAGCTGCGCGCGGCGCGGACGAAAGAACGAGAGCAGCGCGAAGATGAACATTGCCGTAGACGCCGAGCGCGATTCGAACGGATCGAAGAGAAAGTCGTGCAGCAGATCCAGCATCGGCTTGCGGCCCGGATTGAACGCGCCATCGACCGTGGCCACGTAATGCTGATGCCATTTCGTGGCGAAGATGTACTCCTGAACGCCGGTCAGCTCCGCGGCGATGCCGTAGCCGGTCAGCACCAGCACGACGATGAGTGCAGTCCCCGCGAAAACGTCGCGGCGCTGACCCGAACGCATTCGCCGCCACGACGCCACGATCCACGGCCAGAGCAGCAGCACGTTCTGCGCGCGAACGAGCATCGTGGCCGCGAAGAGGATGCAGCCTAGGATGTACGTGCTCCGCCGGCGGTCATCGCGCAGCAGGAGCGCCGCGCCGGCGAGCGACGTCACCAGCGCCAGCTCGTCGGTGAACGCGGTGCCGCCCCAGTACCAGACGTTCGGCAGAAAACAGAACAGCATTGCCGCCGCGATGCAGGTCCGGAATCGGAAGCGCAGCGACCGCGCCAGTGCGAAGATGGCCGGGAACATCAGCATCGCCGACAGAACGCTGATCGCGCGCAACGCACGGAAATCGTCGTGCAGGACCATCCTGGCGAGTTTCGCCATCGCGAAAAAGAGCGGAAATCCCGGCGGATGCGGATGATGCTGCGCGACGTCGTAATGCTGCAGCGCCGAGGCGAAGAGCGCCTCGTCCCAATCCCACATCGAATGCGAGACCGCGTAGAGGCGCGTCAGCGCGACGAAGAGAGCGAGCACGGCGACGAACAGCCGCTGCCGTGAAGTCAACGTTTCGATCGCAGCGTCGCTCGCTCGAATGTTGAATGTTGAATGTTGAATGTTCAATGTTGAATGGACCCCGGGAGCCTTCATTCAACATTCAACATTGAACATTCAACATTCAACATTTAGCTTTTGTGATGAGGGCGGCACCATTCTCGCAAAATTCGCGGGCATCATGCCGGGAAAGGGCGTCCGTCGCCGATGGAACCTCGACCTTCACGGCATCCGCCGCCTCGGCACCAAGGAATCCGGCTTCACCTACAGCAGCGCAGAAGGTGCAGCGGTCGACGACGAAAAGACCCTCGCCCGCATTCGCAAACTGCGCATTCCGCCGGCGTGGCAGGACGTGCGCATCGCCCGCAGCGACTCCGCGCCGCTGCAGGCCGTCGGCGTCGACAAGAAAGGGCGCACGCAGTACCTCTACCACGCCCGATTTCGTGCCCAGCGCGAAGAGGAAAAATTCAAGCGCGTCGTTGAATTCGGCGAGTCACTACCCGCGCTGCGCCGCCGCGTGCGCGCCGATCTCAAGCGCGACGAGCTCGATCGCGACCACGTCCTGGCTGCCATCGTCCGTCTCATCGATCAGGGATTCTTTCGCGTCGGCAACGACAAGAGTGCGGCGTCCGAGGCCACGTACGGGCTGACGACGATCCTGGGCAAGCACGTGAAGGTCGACGGAGCGGTGCTGCTGTTCGACTACGTCGGCAAGTGGCGCAAAGCGCAGAAGCGCGCCATCGAGGACGCCGACGTCGCTGCCGTCGTCGAGAATTTGAAGAAGCTGCACGAACACGAGCTCTTCGCCTTCATCGACAACGGCAAAGTGCGCGACGTGAAAGACCGCCACGTCAACGACTACATCCAGTCGATCATCAGCAAGAACTTCACGGCCAAAGATTTTCGCACCTGGGCCGGCACGCTCCTCTGCTCAATCGCCCTCGGCATGGAAGGTCAGGGCGCGAGCAAGACCGAGCGCAAACGCAAGGTGAAACGAGCGATTCAGGCCACCGCCGACCAGCTCGGCAACACGCCCGCGGTCTGCCGCTCGTCGTACATCTGCCCGCGGCTGCTCGACGAGTACATGGACGGCAAGCCGTTCGAGATGTTGCGCAAACATCACAAAGGGTCGCCCGTCGTGCGTGTCGGCCTTTCGAAAGAGGAGCGCGCGCTGCTGAAGTTCCTGCGCGAAACGATCGCCGATCGCCGCCGCCGGCCGCGCGCAGCGTAATATTCGAAAAAAACAAAACCACCGGGTAGGGAAAATCGCTTCTGATTTCTCTCCCTTAGGCAAGCGTTGCATCCGGGTCCCCAACGACGGCAACACAGGCGGTGAGAATGGCTGAGAGGGCATCACTCATCGAGGAGAGGATCGCGTCGCTCGTGGTGACGGTCGGGCGGAAACCGGAAGATTTCGCCTGCCTGATGCCATCGGATTGGGTCGAACTGCGCGCGGACGTCGCCGGCGATTTCGACCTTCGCCCGCTCACATCCGCCACGACGCTCTACACGCTGCGCGGCGTCATCGCCGAACGGCGCGAGCGTCTTCTGCGCGCGGCGGCGGCGTTCGATCTTATCGATCTCGAGCCGGCCGATCTCAACGACACGCTGCTGCTGCAACGCATCCATCCCGAGCGCCGCGTCATCACCTGGCGCGGACGCGCGCGGACGATGGACGAACTCGACGCCGCGTTGCACGCCATTCGCCGCGTTCCGGCGCGGCTGTATCGCATCGAAGTCGAGACGCCGCGCAGCAGCGAAACGCTATTGCCGATGGCGCTGCTCAAACGCGAACGGCGCAGCGACCTGACCGCGTACGCGATCGGCGCGATCGGCCTCTGGACGCGCATTCTCGCGCCGCACCTCGGCGCACCGATCGTCTTCGGCGGCGACGACGACCGCATCGACGGCATGCTGCCGATGGAGCTGTGCATCGGCGACTACGGCTTTCCGCGCCTCGATCCGATCGACGAAATCTTCGGCATCGTCGGCGATCCGATCCTCCGCTCGCTCTCCCCTCGCCTGCACAACGCCGGCTTCCGCGCCGTCGGCAGGCGCGCGCTCTACCTCCCCTTCCACGTCTCCGACTTCGCCGACTTCTGGACGGCCATGATCGAAGACGGCGGATTTGAAACGCTTGGATTCAAAGTCGGCGCGTTGTGCGTCGTCTCGCCGCACAAAGAGATCGCCGTCAGCGCGCCGCCGGTGCGGACTCCGATGGTGTCGCGAACGCGCTCGACCAACTTCTTCATCAACGAAGGCGGCGTCTGGACCGCCGACACGACCGATCCCGAAGGCGTCCTGCTCACGCTGCGCGAGCGCGGCGTCGAGCCGCGCAACCAGCGCGTGGCCGTCGTCGGCTGCGGCGGATCGGGTCGCGCCATCGCCGCCGCGCTGCAGCAGGCCGGCGCGGACGTCACGCTCGTCAATCGCGGCCTCGACCGCGCCTCGCTCGCCATCCGCCTCCTGCAACTCCCCTTCGTCCCGCTGGCCAGCTTCTCGCCGCGCGGCTACGCGATCGTCGTCAACGCCACGCCGGTGGGCTATCGCGCCGGTGAGTCGCCGTTCGATCCCGACAACCTCGGCAACGACGCCGTGCTCATCGACCTCGTCTACGGCGACGAACCGACCGCGCTCGTCACCGCCACCCGCGCTCGCGGCCAGATCACGATCGACGGCCGCGACGTGCTCCGCACCCAGGCCATGAGCCAGTTTCATCTCATGACCGGCGAGCCGATGCCGGCCGAAGTTCCCGCGGAAATTCTCGGCTGGTACGAAGAGACGATCGCCGCTGCCACGGAAGGCGCCGCATGACCGCCGAGCCGGTCACCGCGCGCTCCGGCGCCGACACCATCGCCGACTTTTACCTCGCGTCCGAACGCGTCGACCTCGTGGCCGGTGTTCGCGCGCTCGCGCGCGAGAAGCTCGCGCCGCGCGCCGCGCACTACGACGCCACCGCCACCTTTCCGCATGACGACTTCCGCGATCTCTTCGAGGCAGGCCTCCTCGGCGCCGCGATTCCGCGCGATGCCGGCGGGCTGGGGCTCGGCCCCTATCGCGGCGACATCTTCACGCTCTGGATGCTGACGAAAGAGATCGCGCGCGCCGATCTCTCCCTCGCGCGATGCTGGGAAGGCCACGTCAACTCGCTCGTCCTCATCGACGGCATGGGCACCGACGAGCAGAAGGCGCGCTGGTTCGACGGCGTGCTCGCGCGCGGCGAGACGTGGGTGGCGTGGAGCGGCGAGCCGCAGGCGCGCGCGCCCGGCGAGACCACGCGCTTCGGGACCTACGCCCAACGGGTCGACGGCGGCTGGCGCCTCGACGGCACCAAAGCCTTCGCTACCAGCGCAGGCGGCGCGCGTTGGGCAATCCTCCTCGTCAACACGCAAGGTCCCGGCGGCGCGCGACACGCGTCGGGCGACGTTGATCACCTCCTGCTCATGGCCTGCGATCTCACCGATCCCTCGGTCAGCATCGACGGCTCGTGGTGGGATCCGATCGGCATGCGCGCCACGGTCAGCCACGCCGTCCGTTTTGAAAACACCTTCATCCCCGACTCCAATCTCCTCGGCTATCCCGGCCAATACCTCCTCGAAAGCTGGCAGACCTGTTTCGCGCCGCAATACGGCGCGTCGTTCCTCGGCGCCGCAACCGCGGCCTACGACTACGCGATCGCCTCGATCGTCGCGCAGAAAAAGGGGGGCGATCCCTACGTCCAGCATCACGTCGGCAAGATGTCCGTCAACCTCGACACCGCCCATCTCTGGCTGCGCCATGTCGCCACGCTGTGGGAAAGCGGACGCTCCGCCGAGGCGCAGGTGGCGGGCAATCGCGTGCGGCATCTGCTCGAGCATCTGTCGGTCGAGACGGTCGATCACTGCATCCGCTCGTGCGGCGCGCGCGCGTTGATCAAGCCGAGTCCCGTCGAACGAATCTGGCGCGACCTCTCCATTTACGTCCGCCACGACAACGACGATCACGTCCTCGCCACCATCGGCAAGGCCGTCCTCGGCAAGAGCTACGACGTCTCGTTTTACAAGCCGTAAGCGAGGAGAGTCATGGACAACAGCGGAGCTCCCGTCAAACGCGTCGACCGCACCATCTGGCTCTTCGGCCTCGGCTACTTCATCGCCTACACGCCGTACGCCGGTCTGGTGAAAGCGATGTCCGCCGGCAAACTGCCCGGCCTCAACGGAATCGACGGTCTGACCTTGCTGCCGTCCGTGCTCGCCGGCACGATCGTGACGCTGCCGATTTTCGTGCTGTTCCTCGGATGGTGGCGGTACGCGCGCGTGCCGTCGCGCGCGATGATCATTTCCGGATTCGGAACGTCGCTCATCATCGCCACGACCACGCTCGCCTACGCCTTCCACGGCATCTCGGTTCTCTTCGCGCTGCTTCTGCTCCGAGGGGGAATGCTGATCATCGCGCCAATCACTGACCTCCTCGGACGCCGGCGCGTGCGCTGGTTCTCCTCCGTCGCGCTGATCATCAGCCTCACCGCGGTAGGCCTCGGCATCGTGGCGACGACGAACCATCAGCTCACGCTCGCCGCGATCATCAATCTCGCCGTCTATCTGGCCGGCTATCAAATCCGTCTGCCGCAGATGACGAAACACGCGAAAGTTCAGCATCCCGAAACGACGCGCACGTACTTCGTCGGCGAGATCATCGTCACGCTGATTTTTCTCGCGCTGATGCCGCTCATCGGCGCCGCCGTCGGCGTCAGCAGTCTGCGCAATGGTCTTGCGCTCATCGTCAGCGGCAGCGCGACCGCGAACGTCGGCTTCCTCATCGGCGCGCTTTACGCCACGCTCTACGTCTTCACGACGCTGATCTACCTCGACCGCCGCGAAAACACCTTCTGCATGGCCATGAACTGCTGTTCGAGCCTTTTAGCCGGTGTGGCCGCGTCGTACGCGCTCAGCCAGCTGCTCAACATGGACACGCCGCCGTGGTTCGAGCTCACCGGCGTCGGGATGATCATCGTCGCGCTGATGTTCCTCTCGCCGCTCCACCACATCCCGGAGTGGGCCTTCGCCCGCCTCTCTCCGCGCCTCCGCGGCTCCGCGTGAACCTATCGTGGCATCCAAACATCACTGCGAATTCGAAATACCGCCTCCTGCGCGAAGCGCTTCTTGTACAAATCGATGATGGCCGCGATCCTCGCTTCATCACCGGATCGATGCACGATCTGCACGATGTGCGTCCGCTCGCGCTCGATCACGTTGTGCTGATCGCGCCATTGCCCCGAGGCCTCCCAGGTCGTCAGCCCGGACGGAAAGCGTGACGTGATCTCGTCGGCCAGGAACTGCTGCCACTCCGCGTCGCTGACCACGCCGCCTTCCGGTTTCTGCGTCCCGAAGTAGAGCGTGTCGAGATCCTGCTTTTCGTAGACGGCGAGATTCGCGCAGGAGAGCGTGAGCAGAATGAGGAACGCCGAGGCGGTGCGCATGCATCGAGGAGTCTACGCGTCAGAATCGTTTACTCGCCACCGTTGGCCGAGCCTTGGGCAACCGACGCTGCCGGCCGTGCCGGCCTGAGTAGAATGCCACGCATGCGCCGCTTCGTCATCGTCCTCGCACTTTCGCTTTTCGCAGCCAGCGCGTTCGCGCAGCTCAGTGACGCCGTCATCGACAAAGACGTCCGCGCCACGATCGACGCCTGGCACGTTCCGGGACTTTCGATCGCCGTCGTGCAAAACGACAAGGTAATTTTCCTCAAAGGCTACGGCATCAAAGAGATTGGCAAGACGCAGCCAGTCACGGCCGACACCCTCTTCGAAATCGGCTCGACCACGAAAGCCTTCACTGCGACGGCCATGGCCATGCTCGCGGACGAGAAGAAACTGTCGTGGGACGATCCCGTGCGCAACTACGTGCCGGGCTTCCACGTCTCCGATCCCTGCACCGACGCGTTGATCACGTTGCGCGACATTGCCTCGCACCGCAGCGGAGTAGCGCGCCACGACGAGCTTTGGGATGACAGCGATCTTCCGCGCGACGAACTCATCCGCCGCATCGGCGCGATGAAAGTGTGGCGTCCGATCCGCGCCGGCTATCAGTACAACAACCTCATGTTCGTCACCGCCGGCGAGGCCGCCGCGTCCGCCGCAAAGATGCCGTGGGAGCAGTTGATCCGCACGCGCATCTTCGCGCCGCTGGGCATGACCGAGTCACGCATCACCTTCGCCGAGTGGCCGGCGTCCGATCACGCCACCGGCCATCGCTGGACCTCGAAGACGCAGTCCGCCGCCATCCAGCCGATGCGCAACTACGACGCGCTCGCGCCGGCCGGCACCATCAAATCGTCCGCGCACGACATGGCCCAGTGGCTCCGCTTCCAGCTCGCCGGCGGCGCCATCGACGGCAAACGGCTAATGTCGCTGTCGGCCATCGAAGAGACGCACACGCCGCAGACGATCATCCCGATCGGTCCCGCCTCACGCCTGCTCTACCCCGACATGAATTTCCTGACGTACGGCCTCGGCTGGAACATCTCCGACTACCACGGCGAGCTCCTCGTCGCCCACGCCGGCGCGCTGAACGGCTTCCGCACCAACGTCGCCCTCCTCCCGAAACGCAACCTCGGCATCGTGATCCTCGAGAACGTCGGCCGCGGCAGCGCGCTGGCCGCCCTGCGCAACACGATCATCGATCAATTCCTCGGCCTCCCCGCCCGCGACTGGAACACCGACATTCTCGACGCCGAAAAGTTCGAGGAGTTGAAAGCGAACGACAAACAAGCCGAACGCGAAGCAAAGCGCGCCACTGCGCCGAAGCCGTCGCACGACCTGCCCGCATTCGCCGGCACGTACCACAACGCCGGCTTCGGCGACGCCACCATCGCTGCCACGAACGGCGTTCTGACGCTGCACTGGGAACGCCTGACGATTCCGCTAGCCCACGAAAACCACGACACCTTCAGCGCCATCGACACGACCGAAGACATCGACGAGCCGGTCCAGTTCCGGCTGGGTGCGGATGGTGCAGTGGTTGGATTCACGCTGTTCGGCGAGGAGTTCGTTCGCAAATGAAAGAGAGACGGGTTCACGCGGAGACGCGGAGACGCGGAGAAAACCCCTGGGCTAAGAATCTTCCTCCGCGTCTCCGCGTCTCCGCGTGAAACAGGTTCCCCATGGAAACTAAACGAATCGTAATCATCGGCGGCGGCTTCGGCGGCCTCTACGCCGCCAGGACGCTCGCAAAGACGGACGCGAACATCACGCTCGTCGACCGCCGCAACTACCACCTCTTCCAGCCGCTGCTCTACCAGGTCGCCACAGCCGCGCTGAATCCGAGCGACATCGCCGCGCCGATCCGGGCGGTACTTAGAAAACAAAAGAACATCAGCGTGATTATGGGCGACGTCCAGGCCATCGACACCGATCGCCGCATCATCACCATGGCCGACGGCGAGCTTGCCTACGACATCCTCATCGTCGCCACCGGCGCCACGCACTCGTATTTCAACCATCCCGAATGGGAGGAGAACGCGCCCGGCCTGAAGACCATCGAAGACGCGCTGGAAATCCGCCGCCGCGTATTGCGCGCATTCGAAGCCGCGGAGCGCGAGACCGATCCGGAGCGGCAGAAGGCGTGGCTCAACTTCGTCATCGTCGGCGCCGGCCCGACCGGCGTCGAGCTTGCCGGCGCGTTGTCGGAAATCGCGCGCCAAACCATGCTCCGCGATTTCCGGCGCATCAATCCCTCCAGCGCGCGCGTGATCCTCGTCGAAGGAAAGGAACGCGTTCTCCCGCCCTACCCGCCGCCCCTTTCCGCCAAAGCCGCCGATCAGTTGCGCCACCTCGGCGTGGAAGTCATCACCGACGCCGTCGTGACGCGCATCAACGATCACGAAGTCTGCATCGGCGATACGACCATCCCGGCCCGCACGATCCTCTGGGCCGCCGGCGTCCAGGCCTCCCCTCTCGCGCAGTCCCTCGGCGTGCCGCTCGACCGCGCCGGACGCGTTCTCGTCGAGCCGGATCTCAGCATCCCCGGACATCGCGAAGTCTTCGTGATCGGCGACTTAGCGGCCGCGAAAAATGCTGACGGTTCGCTCGTCCCCGGCGTCGCGCCCGCCGCGATTCAGGAAGGGATTCACACCGCGAAAAACATCGCGCGCATCCTGAACGATCAACCGGCTCTTCCCTTCCGCTACCGCGACAAAGGGTCGCTGGCCACCATCGGACGCGCGGCCGGCGTCGCCGATCTCGGCCCCATCAAACTCAGCGGCTTCATCGCCTGGGCCGCCTGGCTCTCCATCCACATCTTCTTCCTCATCGGCTTCCGCAACCGCGTCCTCGTGATCCTGCAATGGGCCTGGTCCTACCTCACCTACCAACGCGGCGCGCGACTGATCACCGGCAAAATCGAGCCGCTGATGAAGGATCAATGAGCGCTGATCTCCGCGCGATCCGACAACCCTCGCTCACGCACAAGGTTGCGCATCTGCTCCATCGCGACGTTCGGATCGACCACTCCCACCTGTAACGTCGCCCACCCATTCCCCGACCCGGCGTCAACGATCGTGCCGATTCCGCGCTTTTCGATTTCGGCTTCGAGCGCCTGGCGCTCGTGCAGCTCGGCGGGTGTGGCCATGCCGTCGCCGGCGAGTTTGAGTTTGATCGTGATGCGCGGGCGGAGATCGGCGGCGCGAATCCGTTCGGCTTCGCGGCGGACGTAAAGTCCGAAAATCACCAGGATGAGCAGCGGGATGAGGATCCAGATCACGATTCGACCGCTGCGACGCGGCTGCGCTGCGTTTTGGCCAGGCGCTGGAGGAAGTCGTAGGCGATGCCGCCGCTGGTCTTGCGCAGCGTCATGAAGTAGACGGCCAGCGCGATGATGCCGCCGATCCAGGCCAGCGCGCCGAGCTCTTTTGAATGCGCGAAGAACGGCCAGACCATGAACAGCAGCGAACCGACCACGCCCGCCACGAGCAGCGCGATGCGTTGCGCTTTCGGCGCGTCGACATCGCGATTGCAGACCAGCGTGACCACCGCATCGCCCGCTTCGCCCGCTGCCCACGAAACGGTGCACTCCACTCCGCCGGCCGCGGCGATTCCGCGCCGCAGCGGCAGCGTGAAGCGCCGGTCGTTCGCGCCCGATGCGGTCAACTCGCCGCCGTAGAGTTCCACAAGCTCCGAGACCGTCTCCTCGATCCCTTCTCGCGGAATCCGGTCCTCGGTGAATTGCACGGGTTGTGATGCGGTGTCGGGCATTCGTCTCCAGTAGATTAGTGGATTAGTCGATTAGTGATTAGGGGATTCCCGGATCAGCCTTACTGTAGCGATCGAGCGTCAGTAGATTCGTAGATCGTCCAATCAGCTCGCGTCCTAATCTACTAATCCACTGATCGACTAATCCACTAATCCCTCGCCGCTACGATGTTGTACTTCTGGATCTTCGACTTCAACGTGTTGCGGGCCAGGCCGAGGCGGCGGGCGGCTTCGCGGATGCGTCCGCCGGATGATTCCAGGGCCCGCTCGATGAGCTGGCGATCGACCGACGACATCACCTCGTCGTAGACGTCGCTCGTGATCTCCATCCGCCCCACCATCGGATTCAGCACCGAGGTCGGCATCGGCAGCGGTCCGCTGGCGGCGACGGCAACGCCGGCGTCAGCGAAGAGACTGTAGAAATCGTTGCGGGTGATCGTGTCGTCGTTCGCCATCACGATGGCGCGGTGCAGCGTCGCCTCCAGCTCGCGCACGTTGCCCGGCCACTTGTAGCGCATGAAGAGGTCGAGCACGCCAGGCTCCAGGCGCTTCGTCTCCACGCCGAGGTCCTTGCAGATCTTTCGGATGAAATGCTCGGCGAGCAGCGGGATGTCGTCCTTCCGTTCGCGCAGCGGCGGGAGGATCAGCGGGATGATGTTCAGACGATAGAAGAGATCCTCGCGGAAGCTCCCCTGCTCGATGGCCTTCTCGATGTCGAGGTTCGTCGCCGCGATGATCTTGACGTCGGTCTTGAGCGTCTGCGTCCCGCCGACGCGCTCGAACTCCTTGTCCTCGACCACGCGCAGCAGCTTGGCCTGCACCGACATGCTGACCTTGCCGATCTCGTCGAGAAAGATCGTGCCGCCATTGGCGAGCTCGAATCGCCCCAGCTTGCGGCGGTCGGCTCCGGTGAACGACCCCTTCTCGTGGCCGAACAGCTCCGACTCGGCCAGATTCTCCGGAATGGCCGCGCAGTTGAACATGATGAACGGCCCGTTACGGCGCGGCGAAACGTTGTGGATGATGCGCGCGATGAGGCCCTTGCCGGTGCCCGACTCGCCGCGAAGGAGCACGGTCGAATGTCCGGCCGACGCCTTGCGGATCGCGAACTGGATCTTGGCCACCGCCTCCGAGTTGCCGACCACGGAGTCGAGATGCTTCTCGACCAGCACCTCGCGGCGCAACGACTCGTTTTCCAGCGACAGCCGCGCGCGCGCTTCCTCCAGCTCTTCGTAAAGCCGCGCGTTTTCGATCGCGATCGCGGCCTGATCGGCGAACGCTTCGATGAACGTCAAATCCTTCTGCGAGAAGAGATGCCGTGCCTCACGGTGATCGACGTAAATCGCGCCGGCGATGCGGTCGCGAATTACCAGCGGTACGCAGAGGATCGACATGATGTTTTCGGCGATCACCGACTCCGACTCGACGAATCGCGCGTCCGCACGCGCGTCGGCAGAGATCACCGACTGTCCGGACTGGATCACTTCCTTGACGATCGACTGCGGCGATCGCCGCGATCCGCCCTCGGTATCTTTAATGTTGCGCACGATGCGCGTGCGAAGCGCGCTGGTGATCGGATCGAGCAGGATGATCATGCCCCGCTCGGCGCGCACGCGGCGGATGGCCAGATCGAGGACGCGCGTCAGCACCTCCTCGAGGTTCAGCGTCGAGTTGATGATCTTCACGACCTCGTACAGGCCGACCACGCCGCTGTCCGGCGCCTTGCCGGCCGGCTTGATGCGGAACAGCGCACCGCGGGCGCGTTCGAGGTCGTGCGTCGCTTCGAGGCGTTCGAAAATGCGGATGGCGCTGCGGATCGTCTGCGTCGCCTCTTCCGGCTCGTCTTTCAGCAGGCCGATGTCGAACAGCAGCCGCGCCAGTTCGTACGGCGTCTGCAACTCCTCGAACGTCGTCCGCGCCGCGTCGAACTTGGCGTTGGCCGCTTCGCGATCGCCTTGCGACGACAGGATCTTTCCCCACATCCAGTCGTTCTTGGCCAGCGTGAAGCGGTCGTCGAGCTGGCTCGCGTACTTGCCGCCGAGTTCCGCGTGCTTGCGCGCGTCATCGATGCGCTGCTGCGTGAAGGCCATGCTCGCAGCGGCCGTGTGTGCGCGCGCCAAGCCCTGCGTGGTCTGGTGCGATTCGAAAATGGACATGCTGCGCGCGAGGTAGCGCTCCGCCTCGGCGAAGTTCTCGCGTTCGTCCTCGATATTCGCCAGGACGTAGCAGGACTCGGCCACGAGATCCTCGTCGCGCGCACGTTCCGCGGCGGCCAGCGCCTTCTGCGCGTACGCCATCGCTTTGGCGATGTCACCCTTCTTGTTCATCAGGCGCGCCAGCGGGATGTAGACCGACGATCGCGACGCGCGCGTCTCATCGAAACCCTGCAGCGCGAGGCAGCGGTTGTACTGAACGAGCGCGTCCTTCCAGTTGCCGAGCATCTCGAAGGCCTCGGCCAGATTCTCGCGCGCCAGCGCCTCGTACTCGACCGCGCCGATTTTTTCGTCGATGCGCACGCTCTTCTGGAAGTAATCGACCGCCGTCACGAAATCGCCGCGGCTGAACTCGATGATGCCTACATTGTTGTACGCGGTGATGAGATCCCAAAGATCGCCCTCGGATTCGGAGAGCGCGAGATTCATCTTGTAGTACTGCAGCGCGTTGATCCAATCGCCGAGTTTCCAAAGCGTGTTGCCGAGGTTCGTCGACGCCACTTTGCAAAGCTGTTCGGAACCGACTTTCTCGCCGACTTTGAGCGCCTCGATCAGCAGCTCGCGCGACTTCTGCCAGTTGCCGAGGTTGTACTCGACCACGCCGAGCATGTTCATGACGTAGCCGTAGACGATGTTCGGCTCGTTGCGGTCGAGAAGTTCGAGGGCTCGGCTGGCCGAGGCTAACGCGGCTTCGGGATCGCCCTTCTCGCGATGGAGCCATGCCATCCGATTCAGCAGCTCGGCCACCTCGTTCATCATGCCGAGGCGTTCGAAGTGATCGATGGCATTCTGAAAGTACGACAGCGCCGCTTCCTGATCGCCTCGTTTCGCCAGCACCTTGCCGATTTTCTTCATGATGCGGGCGAGGTCGGCGTTCGGCGCGTCGTCATTGCTGCGCGCCTGGATGCTCTTCAGCAGGAATTGGTAGGCCTGCATGGCCGCGCGGTTGTCGTTGCTGCGGTAGTACGCATCGGCCAGCTTCTCGCGCACCTCGGCTTTGCGCGCTTCGTCCGCGCCGGCGAGGTCCATCAGCTCCAGCGCGCTGCGATAAAAGTCGGTCGCGCCCTGATGAGCGATCGTGCTCATGGCCATGTCGCCCGCCTGAACCGCGTAGCGGATGCCTTTCGCTTTGTCGGTGGCGCGCGCGTAGTGGAACGCCACCTGACCGAGGAGATGCGCCGCGCCGCCGAGCAGCGCCGGCTCGAGCGCATCGGCGACGCGCTGATGCAGCTCCGAGCGCCGCCGTTCCGTCATGGCGTTGTAGATCGCCTCGCGAAGATGAATCTGCGGAAAGGTGATGACTTTGCCGTCGTTCGATTCGTCCAGCAGTCCCAGCGCGACCACTTCGCGCAACGCTCGATACGCCTCCTCCTCCGAGCGCGACGCGACGCTCGTGAGCAGATCGACGTTCGATGATTCACCGACTACGGCTGCGGCCTCGATCACTTCGCGAAGTTTCGGATCGAGCGATTCCACGCGCTCCATCAGGATCGACGCGGCGCCGCCGGGGATGCGCAGTCCCTGGATGCGGTCCATTTCCGCGACCCAGCCGTTCGCCTCCCACCGCAGATAGCCGTGCGCGATGAGGTAGTCGACGACGCGGCGGATGATCAGCGGCGAGCCGGCCGACTCCCACAACGTCCATCGCACGAGATCCTCGGAGACGTCGTCCTCGCCGAGGAGCGATTGCAGATGCTCGCGAACGAGCGGTTCGCTGAGCGCGTCGACGCGAATGATCGGGAAGTTTCCTTCGCGCGCGCGAAGCTCCCACGCCGCCAGGTGCGCGCCCGGTTCCGTGGCCGCCTCGGTCGAGGAATCGATCGTCAGCGTTCCGATCACCAACAGCCGGTTCTGACGCGCCTCGCCAATCAGAAATGAGAAGAGATCGGCAGTCGACGGATCGGCCCACTGAACGTCGTCGATGACCAGAATGAGCGGCGACGCGCTCGCCTCTCCCTCGGACGAGCTGGCGCTGAGAAAGCCGTACATGTCCTGCATCGCCTGCACGATGCGATTGAAGAGACGGTACTTCTGACCCGCAGCCGGAGCCGCGTCCTCCCCTTTCGCAGCCATGACCACGGGACGCAGCAACCGCCGGATTTCGCCGGAAACGTCGGCGTCGGGATTCACCGCCATCAGCATCTGCTGAAAAATCTCGAAGAACGGCGCGTAGATGGTCTTGCGATTGATCGGACAGCGTCCGCAGAAAACGCGCGCGCCTTCGAGCTGCGCGCGCAGCGTGGCATCGCGCACGATGCGGCTCTTTCCCATCCCCTCGGCGCCGGCGACGATGACGCCGTTGCCGCGTCCTTCGCGCGCTTCGTCGATCATCGCCGCGAGCTGCGCGACCTCGGCCTTCCGTCCGATCAGCGGCGCCGCGAACAGCTCGCCGCGGCCAACCAGCAGCTCGCCCGCATCGGCCGGTTTTCCGGCAGCGGCGGCAACGTCCTGCAAGAGTGCGGCGGCCGAGGGATAGCGATGCCGCGGATCTTTTTCGAGCAGACGCATGATGATCAGCTCGAGCTCCGGCGGCACGCGCGGATTGATCGACGACGGCGGACGGATGTCCTCGTCAAGATGCATCCGGATCACTTCGATCGACGGCTTGCCGTAGCCGGGCAGCGCGCCGGTTACTGTCTCGTACAGCGTCATGCCGAGCGCATAGAGATCGGCGCGCGAATCGACGCGATCCTGTTTCAGGACCTCGGGCGGCATGTAGTGCAACGATCCGCGAATCTGACGGTCCAGCACCTGGCGGCTTTCGACGGCCACGCCGAAATCCATGATCTTCGCGTGGCCGCGATCGTCGACCAGGATGTTCGACGGCTTCAGATCGAGATGAATGATGCCGAGGTGATGGATGTGATGCAGCGCGGACGCGATCTGCAGGATCACGTCGTACAGCGCGGACCAGCTATGTCCGTCGAAGTACTCCGAGATCTTCTTCCCCGCGAAGTACTCCATCGTGAAGTACGGGAAGCGGTCGTGCAGCAATCCGAACTCGCGAACCTTCACGATGCTCTCGTGCTCGAGCGACGCCAGCGTCGAAAATTCAGTCTTGAATCGGAGAAGTTGCTGCGGCTCGGAGAGCTCGTGGCGAAGGATCTTGATCGCTTCGTCCTGCCGGTCGGAGACGTCGAAGACGCGGTAGACACACGTGGCCGGCGTTTCTTTGAGGATCGCGCGAAGCTGGTAGCGGGCGGGAAGCTGCAGCGTTGGTTCGATCGTCGGCTCTGCGGTTGTCGTCATTGGCTCTGATACGTTTCTGTTAACGGGTCAAATATAACCCTGCCTACGAAAACCGTGGTCAGAAAGTTGACCACGACCGCGTCGTACAATGCGCGCGCTCCGTGTCTGATCTCCCGCAAAGCGTTGACCGCTTCGACGTTGTCCGCATTCTCGGCAAGGGCGGGATGGGGACGGTCTACCTCGCGCGCGACCAGCGGCTGGACCGGCTGGTAGCCATCAAAGTTCTACACGCTGAAGACCTCGCTGCGGAGGATCGCCGTGCGCGGTTTCTGCGCGAAGCGCGAACGGCGGCGGCGATACGACACGCAAACGTCGCTACGATTTACGAAGTCGGCGAGACCGCGGAAGGCGTTCCGTTCATCGTCATGGAGTACTGCGAAGGCGAAACGCTTTCCCAGCGGATGCGGCGGCGGCCGGTCGAAGCCGGCGAGTTTTTGAGTATCGCGCGGCAGATCGCGGCCGGCGCGGCGGCGGCGCACGAAGGCGGCATCGTTCATCGCGATCTGAAGTCGGCCAACATCATGATCGAGCCGACCGGACTGGTGAAGATCCTCGACTTCGGTCTGGCCAAGACGCTGCCGACGGAGCTGACGGCGCGTTCGCGCGAATCGTCGGCCAGCCGCATGTTCGGTACTCTGCACTACCTCGCGCCGGAGCAGATTCGCGGCATTCCTGCCGACGCGCGCACCGATCTTTTCTCCATCGGCGTGATCTTTTTTCAGATGGCCACCGGTCAGTTGCCGTTCAATGCCGACGCGCCGTTGATGGTGCTCGAAAAGATTCGTGATGCCGAGCCGGAGCCGTTCGTCGCGCGCGATCCGGCCTTTCCCGCGGCGGCGACGAAGATCATCGGCAAGCTGCTGAAGAAAGATCCCGAAAATCGATATCAGACCGCGCGCGATCTCCTCGCCGATCTCGACGAGCTCGATACGCCCACCGCGCGTTTCCCAACCTCGGCCAGCCGTTCGCACTCCACGCTCGGCCGCACGCGCCCGCGGCCGCGCTGGATGCGGCTAGTCGTGACGATCCTCGCATTCGTCGTCGGCGCCGCGGCCATCGTCTATTTCAACCGGCACACGAAGCCGCCCGAAACGCCACCGTCGTCAGCGGCGCCGCCGCCGATCCGTTCGATGGCGGTCATGCCGCTCGACAACATCTCGAACAACACGAAGGATGACTTCCTGTCGGTCGGTTTAGCCGACGCGCTCGTGACCAAGCTGCAGCAGATTCCGTCGCTGCAGGTGCGGCCGACTTCGGCTATCGCCGGGTTTCATAACAAGAAGGTCGACACGAAAACCGCCGCCGACCAACTGCACGTCGACAGCGTTCTCGAAGGACACTTTCTCGCCGCCGGCGATCTCGTGCGCGTGAATCTCCAGCTCACCGATTCGCGCACCGGCTACAACGTCTGGGCCGACACGATCGACGGAAAGCGCGCCGATCTCATCAAACTGATCGACGAGGTTTCCTCGCGCACCGTGGCCGGTCTCAATCAGAAACTCGGCGTGCAGAAATCGGGCAATGCCTCGGAGCCGCGGTCGTCGAATCCGCGCGCATACGAGGAGTACCTCCGCGCCCGCGCGCTCAGCGGCAGCCTCGTGCCGGCCGAGCATCAGGCCGAAGAAGCCGCGCTGCGCCGCGCCATCGCGCTCGACTCCAACTTCGCCGCCGCGTACGCCGATCTCGCCATCGCCATGTCCCTCGGCCAGGCGCGCGGACTCGACATCGGCCCTGACGTCACCGAACGCGCGGAGTTCTATGCGCGCTCGGCCGTCCGCCTCGATCCGAATCTCGCCGCCGCGCATCTCGCGCTCGGCCGCGTGTTCGTGCGATTGCCCGACCGTTTCCGCGAAGCCGTCCGCGAAAATCTTGCCGCGCTGCGTCTCAATCCGAACGACACGACCGCGCTCAACAACGTCGCCAATTACTACGTCTCGGTCGGCGACACGCAGCGCGTCCGTTGCGTCGGCGATCGCCTGATCAGTCTCGATCCGAATTCGAATGAGTCGAAAATCCGCGGCTACTGGTACGTCAATGCGGTCGATCCCGACGGCGCGCTCTCGAATGCGCCGTCGGCGTTAGCGAGCAAAGAGACGGAGCTGGCCGGACGCGACATCCGCGCGAACGCATTCATCCTCCTCGGCAATCTTCCCGCCGCGGAAGCCGAAGCGGCGCGCATCACGAAACTCGTTCCGCAGCACTACCTCGGCAAGAGTCTTCGGGCCATGATCGCCGCCGCAAAGGGCGACAACGCGACTGCCGAGGCCGCGCTGAAGTCGTTCGAGCCGGACGCCAATCGATTGCACTGGGCCGCCATGCGCCAAGCCCTCGTCTATGCGAAGCTCGGCAACCGCGATGCCGCGATCCATTGGGTCAACCGCGCCGCCGAGCTCGGAAACCACAGCTGGTTCGCGTGGGTGAAACACCCCTGGACGCAGTCGCTGCAGACCGACCCGGAGTTCCAGACCATCCTCGGCAAGATGAAAGCGGACCTCGATGACGTCGGCGGCGACGTCGTCGGCGTGTATCAGCTCATCTGCCGTCCGAGCGGCCCCGCGGCGTAGTGCGGGCGTCTCACCTGCATCCGTCGCGGCGTCTCGCCCGACGGGGGTTTCCGTGATGAATTCTCATCCTGCGAATGAATCCCAGAAACCACCGCCGGGCAGGATGCCCACCGGTTGCAGGCGAGACGCCCGCACTACGCTTGTTGGAACGCGCCGTGAAACGAACGGCGTCCGTGGTCAAGCGCAAATCGCGGCGCATCCGATTCGACTGGCGAGATCTCATCATCGCCGTCCTCTGGCTCCTGCTCTGGACCACGAACCGGCGGCGGCGGAAGGCCACGTTCGACATGGAGGATCGCGGCGACGTCGAAGGGATGGTGCCGACGTTCGTCGGCATCACCGAGGGCGCGCTCGACAAAGGGAATCGTGTCGAAATCCTGCAGAACGGCCAGTACTTCGATCGGCTGCTGGACGACATCGCCAACGCCAAGTCGACGATCCACCTCGAGACGTTCGTCTGGTGGAACGGCGACATCTGCGATCGTCTCGCCGAGGCGCTGGCGCAACGCGCGCGTGCGGGAATCGAAGTCCGTTTGCTGCTCGACTTCTCCGGTTCGTCGCGCGCGAAGCATCGTCACGAAATGATCATGTCGATGCGCGAGGCCGGTTGCGAAGCGCATCTCTTTCATCCGCTGCGCATCAGCAACATCGGCCGGATGAACAACCGCACGCATCGCAAGATCGCGGTCTTCGACGGCCGCATCGCCTACATCGGCGGTCACGGCATCGCCGAGGAGTGGACCGGGCGCGCGCAGGATCGCGAGCATTGGCGCGACACGCACGTGCGCATGGAAGGGCCGGTGGCCGGGACGGTGCAGGGCGTTTTCTGCGAGAACTGGATCGAAGAGACCGGCCACGTTCCCGCCGGCGAAAAGTTCTTTCCGAAGCTCGAGCCGGTCGGCGACACCGACGCGCACGTCGCCTTCGCCTCGCCGCGCGACAGCATCTCCACCGTGCAACTGCTCTACTACCTCGCCATCGGCGCCGCGCAGAAAGAGCTGCTCATCCAGAACCCGTACTTTCTGCCGCACGCCGACGCCATCGAGGAATTGAAGGAAGCCGTGCGCCGCGGCGTCGACGTTCGCATCATGCTGCCGGCCGCGGAGGTGATCGACTCGCCGCTCGTGCAGCACGCCAGCCATCATCACTTCGGCGATCTGCTCGAATGCGGCGTGCGCGTCTTCGAATATCGCAAGACGCTGCTGCATCAGAAAGTGATGATCGTCGATCAGGAGTGGTCGTGCGTCGGCTCGACGAATTTCGACGATCGCTCGTTCCTGCTCAACGACGAAGTCAGCGTCGGCTTCACCAATCCGAAGATCGCCGCGCAACTGCGCGAGACGTTTTTCGAAGATGCGAAGTCGTGCACCGAAGTGCATTTCGACGAATGGCGCAAGCGCCCCTGGTCGCACAAAGTGCTCGACGGCACGGCGTTTCTGTCGCGCCGTGAGTTGTGAAGAAACGTAGCGCCGCCGGCCCGGCGGCTGGACCGCCAGCGGCTCGCTGGCGGTTTTCTTTAAATGCCGCCGAGCCGGCGGCGGTCCAGCCGGCGAGCCTGTACGTACCGGAGACATGGTGGACGGGTGGCCGGAGACATGGTGGACACATTCACCGGCGATCAGCGTACGACAGAACCGGGGTTTCGCAGGTCGATTGTCCCGAGCTGTTTATGAAAGAAGT
>Ga0207661_10000045_pt1 | contig 108110 bp, 84 predicted proteins | sample KBSC713LmetaG_FD_184337 | JGI IMG/M metagenome (GOLD analysis project Ga0207661, IMG submission 184337) | Corn rhizosphere microbial communities from Kellogg Biological Station, Michigan, USA - KBS C7.1-3L metaG (SPAdes) (version 2) | ecosystem: Host-associated > Plants > Roots > Rhizosphere ...
CGAAGAAAGAATAAAAGCTCTTGCCGAAAGTGTCAACGGTAGGATAAAACTATGGCTGTCCTAGACGCGCTCAACTGGCCGGTTTTGAAGTGTCCCCGACTGGCCGGTTTTGAGGTGTCCCCCGAGGACCGACGCACTCGGAGCCCCCGTCCCGCCCGGCGAGAATTACCGCGCGAATCTCGGCTCCGCCTTCAACGGCCGCGTTCTGGTCACCAACGGCACCCTCGCCGACTGCATCAAGTTCGCCTATGGCCTCGTCAGCGACGACCAGCTTGCCGGACCCGAATGGATCAAGTCGAAGGAGTTCCGCTACGATATCGACGGCCGCGCCCCGGCCGGCGCCACACGCGACCAGATGCTCCTGATGCTCCGCACGCTGCTCGAAACGATCGGCGGTCCATTCAGGTGCATCATACATCCCTGCGGCTCCGGGCTGAATGCGGCGCCAGCAGGCCTCGCGCGTGATAATCTGGATATATTACCGGGTATACTGGAGCAATCCATGAGCAATCCATCGCAGAAACGAGCGATCAAGAACTACCGGAAGCGCCTCACCGAGAGCGGGATGGCCCGCTTCGAGGTCCTTGGGCTGGACGCCGATCGCGAGCTGATCCGGGCTCTGGCGAAGCGGCTTGCCGACAATAGCCGGGATTCAGGACGGATTCGTGCCGCCGTGCGCCGCACAATCTCGGGGGAGCGACCGAACAAAGGGGGGGTCCTCAGCGCGCTCCGCCGGTCACCTCTGGTTGGCGCCGAACTGAATCTCAAACGCGCGGTCCCGGCTGACCGCAAAGTGGACCTGTGAGCCGCTATCTTCTCGACACGAACATCATCAGCAACGCCACCAAGCCGGCGCCGTCCGAAGCGCTGGTCGCGTGGCTGGCGGGGCAATCCGACGAGGATCTGTTCATCTCCTCGCTGACAGTGGCTGAGATCCGCCGCGGAATATTGGAGAAGCCCGCCGGAAAGAAACGCAGGGAGTTGGAGCGTTGGTTTTCCGGTCCCGAAGGTCCGCAAGCGCTGTTCGCCGGTCGCGTGCTCCCGTTCGACGAAGATGCAGCCTTGGTCTGGGCGCGCCTGATGGCCGACGGAGCGGCAAGAGGGCGGCCCCGGAGCCCCTTAGACATGATCATTGCCGCAGTGGCCGAAGCGAATGGTTGTGTGGTCGTGACCGAAAACGAAAAGGACTTCGCCGGATTGAAGATCGTCAACCCGCTGCGCGCGAACTAACGAGCGCGTTTGTCGGGAGTAATCCTCGGCAGGCGGCCTTCCGGCTCTGTACGAGTAGCGCGTAAGCCGATCTGGAGCGGTCCAAACTCGTCAGCACTTCGACGAGATGGGGACAATACGACCAAGTGGCCTGCCATTCTCCCGTGTCGCCGTTTTCTGCCGCAATCGCACCGTTCGGGTTTACCGGGTCCATGGAGTTAAGATAGCCACGATGACAGAGTTCTGGAGAACGCGGTTCGAGTGGTTGAAGAAACTGGGATTTGCCGCCCTGTTAGGAGTGCTGTTTCTAATTGGAGCCTTTCTTGCCAATGCCGGAGTGATTCAAACCGTCTTCATTGTCACGGGCTTTTTGGCTATCGTGCCCGGGTTCTTCTACCTCTTCGCAGTTACGATTTGGCACTGGAAGGCCCGCTACCGGGGCACTCATAGCGATCTGTGGGGAGCCCTGCTTCTCATCGAAACCTCGGGCTGGTTCAAGTTGGTCTACCTATTCAGGCACATAATCCCAGACGCACGGCATTCGGGCCGCTACGCCATTCATGAGTCAACAACGTTCCCGCCGCCGAGCACTGCCGCTGACGATTTGGGTTGAGAGGCGCTGCTGTAGAACACCTAGCCCGCCACTTGGCCACCTAAGACGCCGGATCCACGGAACTGCCAGTGTCGCCGGTGCGGATAGATCGTCGGCGAGTTGGAAAGAGCTCTCGTTCCAAATAACAACCGACAACTCGGCTTGTGGCAATTCAGCTCAAAGCGTCCAACGCCGCAGGGGTTCAGGGCCGGATGGGCAGGCGACGCACTCGGAACCCTTCGTCCTCAACGATCACGAGCGCTCCGCGTGCAAGTTCTTTCGCACAATCGTGGATGACGCGAAAGCGCCGCGGGTTCACGGCTGAAGGCGTTTGGTTTCGCAAGCGAAAGATGACAACGCTGGGCGCCTCGCTGCGCGCGATTGCCAGGAGATCTCCGCAGTCGAGGTCAAATGTGAGGACGACTCAGCTCTCCGCCAAAGGCTTCGCCACAATACTGAGATCGGGAAGGGCGAGTGGGCCCTCACGCGGCAGGGCTCTTGAAGAACCCGATCTCCTCGTTCGCGAGCGCGGATACATATTGCAGAGACTGCCGCACGTCTTCGCGCTCCAGTTCCGGATACTCGCGGATGATCTCTTCCGTGGACATTCCGTTCGCCACAAGGTTTACGACGAGCGCGACGGTGATGCGCATGCCCCGAATACAGGCGCGGCCGCCCATCACGCCGGGATCGAAGGTAATCCGCTCGAACATAGGCTACTCTAGCAGCCGAGGAGAAGCCGTGCCCCCCTCTTGACACATCAGCGATTTAGTACTAATTAATTAGTTATGCTGCGTTGCCTCGCGATCCTCCTCGCTTCCACCGCCTTCGCCCAGCCCGCCTTCGACGTCGCCTCCCTCAAACAAAGCATCCCCGTCCCGCCCGGCGAGAATTACCGCGCGAATCTCGGCTCGGCGTTCAACGGACGCGTCCAGGTGACCAACGGCACGCTCGCCGACTGCATCAAATTCGCCTACGGCCTCGTCAGCGACGATCAGCTCGCCGGACCCGAATGGATCAAGTCGAAGGAGTTCCGCTACGATATCGACGGCCGCGCCCCCGCCGGCGCCACCCGCGACCAGATGCTGCTGATGCTCCGCACCCTCCTCGACGAGCGCTTCCGCCTCAAGCTGCATCACGAATCGCGAGCCTTCGGACATCTCGTACTGACCGTCGCGAAGGACGGTTCGAAGATGAAGGAAGTCCCCACCGACGCCCCGTCGAACATGACCTACACGACCGGCCACATCACCCACACCCGGGCGCCGATGTACATTCTCGCGCTCCTGCTGTCCCGCCAGATGCGCCAGTTGGTCCTCGACGAGACCGGCCTCAAAGGCTTCTACGAAATCGACCTCCGCTGGACTCCCGCCGACGCCCCCGAAGGCACGGACACCGGCCCCCCGATCTTCAAAGCGATCCAGGAGCAGCTAGGCCTGAAACTCGAATCGCGCAAAGACGGAGTCGACGTCCTAATGGTCGATAGCGCGGAAAAAGTCCCAATCGCGAACTAGCTCGACGCGTTCCGCGCCCCTCGGTCCGCTACAGCACACCCGGTCGCAGCCCCCTCTCGCTACCCTCAAAGTATGGCAACCGCAACTGAATTAATCCGCGCTTATCTCGAGGACGCCATCGCCGCCGAGAAGCATTTCGAAACCCAGCTCCGCGCCTTCGCCAAAGATGGCGACGACCCTGTTGCCCAGTCCCTCTTCTCCCAACACGCCGACGAAACCCGCGTCCAATACGACCGTCTGCAGGCCCGCCTCAACGCGCTCGGCGGCACGCCCTCAGGCCTCAAGTCAATGCTCGCCCACATGATCGGCATGCTCCCGAAAGCCGCGCAGATCGGCCACGAGAAGGAGGAGCGCACCGTGCAGAATCTGATGATGGCGTACACCGTCGAGTGCTCCGAGACCGCCATGTACGAAGCGCTCGCGACCGTCGCCCGCCAGGCCGGCGACCTCGAAACCGAGACTCTCGCCCGCACCATCCAGCAGGAAGAGCGCACCACCGGCGACAAAATCTGGGCGCACCTGCCCGTCGCGTCGCGCATCGCCTACAACCGCATTGTCGGCGACGCCACCGAACACTACAAGAGAGCAAGTTGAGACAGCGCCCGGACGCCCACGGTGACACACTGAATTATGACGACACTTTCGGCGCTCGAGGCCAATCCCCTGTCGGCGGATCAGTTGCGCCTCATCGACGCCTGGTGGCGCGCTGCCAACTATCTATCCGTCGGCCAGATCTATCTCCTCGATAATCCCCTCCTCAAGGAACCGCTCCGCATCGAGCACATCAAGCCGCGGCTGCTCGGACACTGGGGCACCACGCCCGGCCTCAACTTCGTCTACGCCCATGCCAACCGTGTCATCCGGAAGTACGGGCTCGACATGATCTACGTCGCGGGCCCCGGCCACGGCGGCCCCGGCCTCGTCGCCAGCACGTGGCTCGAAGGCACGTACAGCGAGATCTACCCCGGCATTCCTCAAAACGAGGCGGGCATGCAGCGCCTGTTCAAGCAGTTCTCCTTCCCCGGCGGCATCCCGAGCCACGTCGCGCCGGAAACGCCCGGCTCGATCCACGAGGGCGGCGAGCTCGGCTACTCGCTGCTGCACGCCTACGGCGCCGTGTTCGACAACCCCGACCTCTTCGTCTGCTGCGTGGTCGGCGACGGCGAGGCGGAGACCGGCCCGCTCGCCACCAGTTGGCACTCCAACAAATTCACCAACCCCGCGCGTGACGGCGCCGTGATCCCGATCCTCCACCTCAACGGCTACAAGATCGCCGGCCCCACCGTCCTCGCGCGCATGTCGCACGACGAGCTTCGCGACCTCATGCAGGGCTACGGTTACGAGCCCCACTTCGTCGAAGGCGACGATCCGGCGGCGATGCACCAGTTCATGGCAGCGACCCTCGACCGCGTGGTCGAGCGCATCCGCGAGATCCAGCACGACGCCCGCACCAACGGCTTCCACGAGCGGCCTCCGTGGCCGATGATCGTCCTGCGCAGTCCCAAGGGCTGGACCGGACCCAAAGTCGTCGACGGCGTCCAGATCGAAGGCACGTTCCGCGCGCATCAGGTCCCGCTCTCCGAACTCGCGACGAAGCCCGCCCACCTGCCGATCCTCGAACAATGGATGAAGAGCTACCGCCCCGCAGAGCTGTTCGACGAGCACGGTGTCCCTCACCCGGAGATCGTCGCGCTCGCGCCCGAAGGCGAACGCCGCATGGGCGCGAATCCGCACGCCAACGGCGGCCTCCTCCTCAAGCCGCTCGCCCTCCCCGACTTCCGCGACTACGCCGTGAAGGTCGAGCGCCCCGGCACGGAGTTCGCCGAGGCCACCCGCGTCATGGGTAACTTCCTCCGCGACGTGATGCGGAAGAACGCCGCCAACCGTAACTTCCGCCTCGTCGGTCCGGACGAGACGGTCTCGAACCGCCTCGGCGCCGTCCTCGAAGCCACCGACCGCGTCTCCACCGAGACCATACTGCCCAACGACGACCACATCAGCCCCGACGGCCGCGTCATGGAGGTCCTCAGCGAGCACATGTGCGAAGGGTGGCTCGAAGGCTACCTGCTCACCGGCCGCCACGGCTTCTTCTCCTGCTACGAAGCTTTCGTCCACATTATCGACTCGATGTTCAACCAGCACGCCAAGTGGCTCAAGGTCACGCGTCAGATCCCCTGGCGCGTCCCCATCGCGTCGTTGAACTACCTGCTGACGTCGCACGTCTGGCGCCAGGACAACAACGGCTTCAGCCACCAGGACCCCGGCTTCATCGACCACGTCGTCAACAAAAAGGCCGACGTCGTGCGCGTCTATCTGCCGCCCGACGCCAACACGCTGCTCTCCGTCACCGACCACTGCCTGCGCAGCCGCGACTACGTCAACGTAATCGTCGCCGGCAAACAGCCCGCGCTCCAGTGGCTCGATATGGACGCCGCCGTGAAGCACTGCGCCGAAGGCATCGGGATCTGGGGCTGGGCCAGCAACGACCAGGGGGCCGAGCCCGACGCCGTGATCGCCTGCTGCGGCGATGTGCCCACGCTCGAAGCGCTGGCCGCGGTCGACCTGCTCCGGCGCAACTTCCCCGACCTCCGCCTGCGCGTCGTGAACGTCGTGGACCTGATGACCCTGCAGCCTTCGACCGAGCATCCCCACGGACTCTCCGACCGCGACTTCGACAGCCTCTTCACCTGCGACAAGCCGGTGATCTTCGCCTTCCACGGCTATCCGTGGCTGATTCACCGCCTCACCTACCGCCGCCACAACCATCACAACTTCCACGTCCGCGGGTATAAAGAGGAGGGCACCACCACCACGCCCTTCGACATGACGGTCCTCAACGATCTCGACCGCTTTCATCTGGCCGGCGACGTCGTAGACCGCGTCCCGCGCCTGTTCAACATTGGAGGCCACTTCAAGCAGTGGCTCCGCGACAAGCTGATCGAGCACAAGCAGTACATCGTCGAGCACGGCGACGACATGCCCGAAATCAAGAACTGGCGATGGAACGCGTGCGAATCCTCGCGCTGAACGGCGGCTCCAGCAGCTTCAAAGCCGCCGTCTTCGATGACCTCCGCGAAGTCTGGACCCGCCACGGTGGCCGCGACATCGACCATCTCCTCGACGGCGCTCCACCGGTCGACGCCGTCGGACACCGCATCGTCCACGGCGGACGCGCGTTCCAGCAGAGCGTCCGCATTACTCGCGACGTCCGCGCCGAGATCGCGCACCTCTCCAGCTTCGCCCCCGAGCACAACGTGCTCGAAGTCGAGGGCATCGACATTGCCACCAGAATCCTCGGCGCCAACGTCCCGCAAGTCGCGGTCTTCGACACCGCATTCCACACCACGATGCCGCGCGAAGCCTACGTCTACCCGGGCCCGCACCAGTGGCTAGCCGACGGTATCCGCCGATACGGCTTCCACGGCATCAGCCACCAATATGTCTCGCGCCGCGCCGCCGAAATGCTCGGCCGTACCGTCCCGATGGTGACCTGCCACCTCGGCAACGGCTGCTCCCTCGCTGCGATCCGCGACGGGAAATCGGTCGACACCACGATGGGCTTCACCCCGCTCGAAGGCCTGATGATGGGGACACGCTCGGGCTCGATCGATCCCGGCGTCCTGATCCATCTCGTGCGCCACTGCGCATACACCGCGGAGGATCTCGACCGCATCCTGAATCGCGAATCCGGCCTCCAAGGCATCTCCGGCCTCTCCGCCGACATGCGCGAAATCGAGGCGGCCATGCCATCGAACGACCGCGCCCGCCTGGCGTTCGATATCTTCATCCATCGCCTCTGCGCCGGCATCGCGTCGATGACCGCCTCCGCCGGCGGGGTCGACGCGATCGTCTTCACCGCCGGCATCGGCGAGAACTCCGCCGCCGTCCGCACGTCCGCGTGCGCGCGTCTGTTGTGGTTGGGAGTCGCGCTCGACGAGTCCGCCAACGCCGCGACCGGCGATCGCGACATCGCCGTGCCCTCTTCCCGCGTCCGCGTTCTCGTGATCAACACCCAGGAAGAACGCGAGATTGCGCGCGAAGTTCAGACGGTTCTCAACCCCTGACGCGGCGCCTACTCCGCCCGCATCGCCGACGCCGGGTCGACCCGTAGCGCGCGCAACGCCGGCAGCAAGCTCCCACCCACCGCCATCGCCAGCGCCAACACGACCGCGACCGCGCCCGCCGCCGGGTCCCACGGCGACACTCCCGCGAGCAGCGACTGCAGCCCCTGCCCGACCGCCACCGCCCCTGCCGCGCCCACCACGATCCCGACCGCCGCCAGCCGCAGCGCGCCGCCGACCGTCATCCCGAGAATCTCCCCGCGGCCAGCGCCCAACGCCATCCGCAGGCCGATCTCCTGCGTCCGGCTCGACACCGCGAACGCCAGCAGTCCATGAATCCCGAGCCCCGCCAGCAGCAGCGCCACCGCTCCGAACGCGCCCAGCACCGCCAACTGCGTCCGCCGCGACGACGTCGCATGCTCCGCGATGTCCGCGAGCAGCCGCACGTTCGACACCGGTTGTCCCGCGTCCGCCGCGTGTACGATCCGCCGCAGCGGCCCGGCCAACGCGCTCGCATCGCCCGACGTCCGCACCACCAGATCCTTCGGCGCGTACCACGGCGACACCCCGTCCGTTTGCTGCCACGAGAGGTACACCTGCGGCTCGTTCGACCGCTCCGGCCCGCGCACCTTCACCTCCCCGGCGACCCCGACGATCGTCCGCACCTGATTGCCGACGTCGATCCGTCGCCCGATCGGATTCTCCCCCGGCCAGTAGCGCTCGACGAAGCTCGGGCTGACGATCGCGACCACCGGCGCGGTATGCGTGTCCCGCACCTCGATATCGCGCCCGGAGAGCAACGGAATCCCCATCGCGGTGAAGTATCCGGGAGTGACGAAGCGTATGCTCACCGTCCGCCGCCGCGCGATATCCTCCGGCCGCCCCTCGATCTCGACGGGCCAGATGCCGCCGCCCATCACGATCGGCAGAAAGCTCGTATACGCCGCCGCCGTCACACCGGGCAGCCGCCGGGCGTCCTCCAGCACGCGCCGGTAGAATGGCTCGCGCGTCTCGGGAGTGTCGTACCGCGGCATCGGCAATTGCGTGCGCAGCGTGATCGCATGGTCCGCGCGGAAACCCGCATCGACCGCCTGCACCCGCCACAGTGCCCGCGCCAGCAGTCCGAAACCCACCAGCAGCACCACCGAGCACGCCACCTGCGCCACGACCAGCGCCGACCGCAGCCGCTCGCGCCGTCCGCCTACACCTGCCCGTCCGCCTTCGCGCAAGCCTTCCGCCGTGTCCGACGCCGCACGCAATGCCGGCGCTACGCCGAACCCGATCGCGGTCCCGAGCGTCAGCATCGCCGCGAACACCAGCAGTCGCGTGTCGACCGCGGGCGCCCCCGCCATCGGCAGCGACTCCGGCACGAGCTGCGCGAACGCCGGCAGCGCCGTGCGCGCCAGCAGCACCCCGAGCGCTCCGCCGGCCGCCGCGAGCAACACGCTCTCCGTGAGCATCTGGCGCACCAGCCGCTCGCGTCCCGCGCCCAGCGCCGTCCGCACCGCCAGTTCGCGACGCCGCGACATTGCCCGCGCCAGCATCAGGTTCGCGATATTCGTGCACGCGATCAGCAGCACGCACAATCCCGCGCCGAGCAGCATCTTGAGCGCGATCCGCGTGCCGGTGGAAACATCGTCGCCGAGCCGCACCGTCGAGACCCCGACCTGCGCCAATTCCTTCGGGTACGCGCGAGCCATCTGCTCACCGATGCCGCGCATCTCCGCCTGCGCCGCCTCGAACAAGACGCCCGGCTTCAACCGTCCGATCCCGAAAACGAAGGTATTGCGGCGGTCCTCGAAAACCGACGCCGGAAATCGCATCGGCACCCACAGCCGCACATCGCGATCCGGAAAGTAGAATCCGCGCGGCATCACGCCGATGATCCGGTACTTCTCATCGTCGAGCCGCACCGTGCGCCCCAGAATCCCGCTGTCGCCGCCGAACGCCCCCTGCCACAGGCCGTAACTCAGGACCACTGTCCCGGCCGCGCCCTCGCGATCTTCCTCCGCCGAAAATACGCGCCCCATCAGCGGCTGCACGCCGAGCACCGGCAGCACCTCCGACGTGATCGTCGCGCCCTCGACCCGCTCCGGCTCGCCTTCCCACCCGCTCAGATTCAACGAAACCGGCACATACGCGCCCATCGGTTGGAACGATCGGCTCATCGACTTCCAATCGCGATAATTCGCCGGCGACGTTTCGTTCCAACCGCCGCCCTTGCCGAACGCCTCCCGCAACTTGACCAGACGGTCCGGCTCCGGATAGTTCAACGGCCTCAGCAACACGTGGTCGACGAGTGCGAACGCCGCCGTCGTCGCGCCGATCCCGAGCGCCGCGATGACCACCGCTGCCGCCGCGAATCCCGGGGACCGCCGCATTCCGCGGAACGCCTGCCGCAGATCCTGCCGCGTCACGTCCCACTGCACCGCGAACGCGTTCCCGACCATATCGGGGACCACTTCGAGCCACACCAGCGGGCCGCCGTCCCGCCGCCGGCGCGCAAAGTCGCGACGCATCTCCTCGCCGAACTCCGCCCGCCACGACGCCGGGTACAGCCACAGCAGCAGCGAGTACAGCATCACGCCCGCTCCTTCGCGAACCCGCTCGCGCGCGCCAACCGCACCAGGTCCGAGAGCCGCCGCGTCTCCGCCCGCGCCACCGCTTCCCCGAACGGCGTGATCCGGTAATACCGCCGCCGCTCGTCGTCGTCCTCCGCCGCCGGACGATCGCCCGTCTCCACGATCAGCCCCTGCTCCAGCATCCGTTGCAACGACCGGTAGAGCGTCCCCGCCCCCAGCCGCAGCGCCTGATCCGTGCGCTCCGCCACGTCCTGGATAATGGCGTACCCGTGACGGTCGCCCGCCGCGAGCGCCATCAGAATATGCAAAGTCACTCCCGGCAACGGCAGGAGAGTCTCGGGATCCGGCAATCTACTCACATCCCGATTATAGCCGCTATGAATATAGCGTCAAGGAGAATAGTTGAAAAGGGGACTGCAGTAATTTCGCGCATCGCGAAATTGGGGCTGTCCCCTTTTCCCCTTCTCGAAAACTCCTACCCCTTTGGAAACAGTGGCGAAGTCATCATCCCCTGCGGACGCAGCCCGAGCTTTCCGCCCCGCAAAAAGGGCGCACCCCGCTCCTGGAAGTGCTCGACCAGCCGCCCGCGCCACAGCCGCAAAGTCGCCTCGTGCGCCGCATCGCCCGCCAGGTCGTGGACCTCATAGGGATCAGCCGCTAAGTCGAACAACTGCTCCTCGCCGTCCTTCGCATGGAAGATGTACTTCCAACGACCGTCGGTGAACCCGTTCCAGTGATTGTCCGGGCTGTAACAGATGTTGTGCTCGAGATCGATATACTCGCGCCACCCCGCCCCGCCGCTCCGCACCAGCGACAGCAGCGACCGCCCGTCGATCTGCCGCTGCACGGGCGCCGACGCCGCCTCCATAAAGGTCGGCAGAATGTCCCGTAGCTCGACCGGTTGCGCGAACGTCTTTCCACGCGCGTCCGACAGCATCCCCGAAGGCATCCGCATCATCATCGGAATATGCGCCGACGGCTCGTATGCGTACGACTTCCGCCACAGATTGTGGTCGCCCGTCATATCGCCGTGATCCGACGTGAAGACGATCAGTGTCTCCTCGAGCATCCCCCGACGCTCCAGCGTCTCCAGCACGCGCCCGATCTGCTCATCCACGTGAGCGATCGACCCGTAATACCCCTGCCGCGACCGCCGCACCTCCGCGTCCGACAGCCTGCCGCGCCAGATATCGTCGCGATCGCTGTTGCGCGCCTCATACCGTGCCGCCCACTTCCCGACCCGCGCCGCCGGCAGCTCCGCCTCCGCGTACTGCTTCATGAAACGCTCCGGCGGATCGTACGGACTATGCGGACGGATGAACGACACCTTCAGATAGAACGGCTCCGGCCGCTGATAATCCCGCAGGAAATTCACCGCCGTGTCGCCGGTCCACGTGGTCGCGTGCAATCGCTCCGGCAGCGCGAACGCCTTCGCCGACCGGTCGTTCCACCCCAGCCCCGTTGCATGCGGATCGAGCTTCGGAGCCTGCGAGTAGAACCACGCCTCGTAGTCCGACCGGTCCTCCGCCGCCGGAATCGCGCCGTTGAGATTCCCGCAGGAGCAGTGCTCGTCGAGAATCATCCGATGGTAGCCGTGCCCGTTTCGCATCGGATGGAAATGCTGCTTCCCGATCGTCGCCGTGTAGTACCCGGCGTCGCGCAGAGCCTGCGGCTTCTCCAGCGGATACCGCTCCGCCATGTTGCGGTAGCCGAGCATCCCGTGATGCCACGGCGACAAACCCGTCAACAACGCGCTGCGAGCCGGAGTGCACGTCGGAGTCGATGAATACGCGCTCCGGAAGACGACGCCCTCTTTCCCGATCCGGTCGATATTCGGCCCCGAGCAATCGAACCGCTGCTGATCGGTGAGCAGAAACAGGATATTCGGACGATCGTTCCGAGCCGCCCGAGCCCGAGCAGCCAAAGCCGCCCCCGCCCCGAGGTGAACGAAACTACGCCGCGTGAGTGGCACCCCTACATTATGTCTAAAACCACTCTGTCCAAACTGCTATCTCCATAACTACCCTGTTCAAGACCCCCGTGGGGCAGACTTCAGTCTGCGCGGGGCTTCAGCCCCGCCTGCGCATCAGTCGGGCTGAAGCCCTCCGCAGACTGAAGTCTGCCCGACATTCCCTACCTCCGCCGCAACATATGCTGCAGCGCAATCGTCAGCGCCAATCCCCCGAGCGCCTTCACGACCTGCGGGTGCTGTGAGTAGAAACTACTCACCTGATCGACCACCGACGGATTCTGCTTCTCCGCATTCGCCGCCAGTTGCTGCACCTGGTCCGGCGACACCTGGCTCGCCACTTGCGGCGTAATCTGTCCGCCGCCGCCCAGCAGCCCCGCCAACCCCGGCAGTCCCGCGACCGCGCCCGGCCCGATCCCGCCCAGCAGCCTCTCCAACAAACCCGCCCGCTGATTCGGGTCCGACTTCGCGAACAGGTGCGACACCATCTCCGGAAACGCCGGTGTACGGTCCGACCGGAACGCCTGCGACAATCCGTCCGCCACCACCTCCGGCGGCGCGTGTTGCGCCACCTGCTCGTAATCCTGATGCGCGTTCTCGGGCGCCGACGCGGTCCCGCCGCCCTGCCCCCCGTAGCGCCCCGCGAGATTCGATACCAGATCCATCCAGCTCATAGCGTTACTCCGGGATCACCAACTCTTGCCCGGGCTGGATCTTGTTCGGATCGGCGAGCTTGTCCCGATTCGCCTCGAAGATCTTCATATAGTCGCCGGAGTTCCCGTAAAACTCCCGGCTGATCTTCGAGAGCGAATCGCCCGACTTCACCGTGTACCGCCGCGTGCTCCCCGTCGACCCGACCCCCGCTCCCATCACCTTCGGCGCCTGCTGCGTCTGCGGCGCCGCCGACTCGTTCACCGAGATGTCGCACGTCAGGTCCGAGTAGCTCTGGTCGACCATTTTGATCTGGTCCCAGACGCGGTTCTTCGCCTCCTCGGAGGGCGCGATGCCGCGCATGAACAGCCGATCGCCCTCCATGTTCAGGTTCTGCAACTGAACCTGATGCTGGTTCATCGCGTTGATGACGGACTGGTACTTCTGCTTGAGTTGCTCGAAGCGTTGCTCGTTAGCCATGCCCCTCTAACGAGCAACAGCGCTACCACTGGCCGCGGGCAACATATTCCGAATAGCGGCGATTCGCCACCCTTCGGGCTTGCGGACGCACACGAGCGTAGTCCACATCTTCCGCGTCCCGATCTCGTATCGCCCGTCCGCGATCGCTACGTCGGCGCTCACGAACCGCACCGTCTCCACCGTGATCGTCCGCTTCCCCGTCTCCGATTGCGACGCGGCCACCGTCCCCTTCACCACCGCCTCGATCCCCCGCCGCCACTCGCCCGACGACACCAGCTGATCCGCGTCCGCCGTGAACAGCGCCTCGATCTTCTTCGCGTCCCCGGCGTCCCGCGCCTCCACGTACCGCCGCACCAGGTCGCGCACCGCCGCGTCCTGTCCGAACAGCGGCGCGGCCAGCAGAACCATCCAGAGCATTCGCATGGGAATATGATAGTCGTGCGCATGAAGGTTCCGCTCTCCCAAATCGCCCACACCCGCTCCGGGGACAAGGGCGACACCTGCAACATCGGCGTGATCGCCAACGAGGATCGCTACTACCCCGTGCTCGTCGAACAGGTCACCGCCGACCGCGTCAAAGCCCACTTCGGCGACCGCGTCCACGGCCTTGTCGAGCGCTTCGAGCTCCCCAACCTCGGCGCCCTCAATTTCCTCCTCCACGGCGCGCTCGGCGGCGGCGGCACCGTCTCCCTCAGAATCGATGCGCAGGGCAAAACCTTCGGCGCCGCGCTCCTCTCCCTGGAAGTCGAAGTATGACCCTCGACGCCCACCAGACCGGCCGCGTCCTACGCCTCACCCTCAACCGCCCCGAGAAGCGCAACGCCCTCAACGCCGCCCTCTGTCTCGACCTCGTCCGCGCCATCCAGACCGCCAACGACGACCCCTCCGTCGGCGCCATCCTCCTCACCGCCAACGGCCCCTCCTTCTGCGCCGGAATGGACCTCAGTGAGATCGGCGTTGCCTCCTCCGCCCAGCTCGACGAAGCCCACGAGCAGCTCTTCACCCTCGGCGCCCGCCTCACCAAACCGCTGATCGCGGCCGTCGACGGTCCCGCCCTCGGCGGCGGCACGGGACTCGTCGCCAATTGCCACATCGTCGTCGCCTCCGAGCAGGCCACCTTCGGCCTCACCGAGATCCGCCTCGGACTCTGGCCCTTCCTTGTTTACCGCGCCTGTTCCGCCGCCATGGGCGATCGCCGCACCCTCGATCTCGCCCTCACCGGCCGCATCTTCCCCGCCGTCGAGGCCCACTCCCTCGGACTCGTCCACGAGGTCGCGCCGCCCGCCCGGGCTGTGGAAATCGCCGACGCCCTCGCCGCCGCCAGCCCCACGGCCATCCGTAATGGCATGAGCTTCGTCCAACAGGTACGCGACCGCGGCTGGACCGAAGCCGGCGAAGTCGCCCGCCTCATCCGCGGCGAAGTCTTCGAAAGCGCGGACTTCCGCGAGGGAATTCAGGCCTTCCGCGAGAAAAGAAAGCCCATTTGGCCCTCACTCGGGTGAGTGGCAGACTACATGCAGTACTCCCGCCGAAATGACCCCAAGATGCAGTAGGCCTCGCGCTTTACTTTTCCCTCTGCCGCGTTTAGTATGGTTACAACTCCCCCGAAGCTGAGGTGCAGGCTTGCTGAAACTCAAACGCGTAGAAGTCCAGGGATTCAAGTCCTTTTGCGACCGCACGGAGCTTCGCTTCAACGGTGAGGGGATCGCTGCCATCGTCGGCCCCAACGGCTGCGGCAAGTCCAACATCAGCGACGCCATCAGTTGGGTCCTCGGCGAGCAGTCCGCCAAGTCCCTGCGCGGCACGCACATGCAGGACGTGATTTTTGCCGGAACGCGCGACCGCAAGCCGCTCGGCATGGCCTACGTCACCATGACCCTGGTCGACCCCGACGTCTACGACGAGGCCGCCGCCCACAAACTCCAGGCCGTCGAGGGACACCAGCCCAAGAAGAGCTCCGAGATCACCATCACGCGCCGCCTCTACCGCTCCGGCGAGAGCGAGTATCTGATCGACGGCCGCCCCGCCCGCCTGCGCGACATTCAGGACCTGTTCATGGGCACCGGCCTCGGACCGGAAAGCTACGCCATCATCGAACAGGGACGCATCGGCCAGATCCTCAGCTCCAAGCCCGCCGACCGCCGCTCCGTCATCGAAGAGGCGGCCGGCATCACGAAATTCAAGACCCGCAAGCGCCTCGCCGAAGCCAAGCTCGAAGGCGCCAAACAGAACCTCGCGCGCGTGTACGACATCCTCGAAGAAGTCACCCGCCAGGTGAACTCCCTCAAGCGCCAGGCCGCCAAAGCCAAGCGCTACTCCGAGCTCAAAGAGGAGCTCGAAGGCCGCCTCCGCGTCGTCCTCTCCGGCAAGTACCGCCTCCTCGAACGCGAAGCCGCCAAGAGCGCGCTCGACCTCACCGCCGCCGCCACAGAATTGAAGACCGCCGGCGAGCAGGTCGCCGAGCGCGAGCAGGCCCACGAGCGCCAGCAGATGGCCTGCTACGAGATCGAGTACCAGCTCACCGAAGCCCGCCAGCAGCTCTCCGAAAAGAATGTCGAGGCGGAGCGCACCCGCGGACGGCTCGCCTCTCAGGTCAAGGAAAGCGGAGCCATCGAGCAGCGCATCGCCCAAGCCGAGAAGGAGTCCGCCGAGCTCGCCGCGCGCCTCGAAACTCTCGACGCCGAGATCGCCGCCCACAAGAAGAATCTCGACGAGTTCGAAGGCCAGACCTCGCAGACCCGCGACCGCATGATCGAGATCAACCAGCAGCGCGAATCGCTGCAGGTCAAGAGCCGCGAACGTGAGCGCGCCATCGAAGCCGGCCGCCAGCTCATCCTGCGCCTCCTCGGCGAGGCCTCCACTCTCAAGAACCAGCTCGCCCAGATCGACGAGTACCTCGCCGGGATCGACCGCGAAACCGCGCGCTCCACTCGCGAAGAACAGGTCGCCGCCGCCGAGATCGAACGCCTCGAAACCGCGCGCAAGCAGCTCTCCGACACCGTCTCCGAACGCCAGCTCGAGCTCGAAAACGTCGTCGGCGAGCGCCGCCGCACCGAGGAAGAGCTCGGCGAACGTCGCCGCACCGCCGCCGAATTGCGCCGCGAAATCGATGGCGCGCGCAGCGAGGTCTCCCAGATCCGCGCCCGCAAAGAATCGCTCGAACAGGTCCTCGCGCACCGCACCTACACCACGGACTCCGTCAAGCGCCTCTTCGCCTCCATGGAGAAGGGCAAGGCGAGCGACCTCAAGGCCCTCGGCGTCCTGGCCGACTACGTCGAAGTCGACCGCCAGTTCGAAAAACCCGCCGAAGAATTCCTCCACGACGAGCTCGAATATGTCGTCGTGCAGAGCTGGGAGCAGGCCGAGCGCGGGCTCGACTTCGTCCGCGCCGAGCTCGACGGCCGCGCCACCTTCCTGGTCCACCCCGAGGACGATGGGACCGAGCGCGCCCGCCTCCCCGAGCCCGCCATCGGACCCGAGACCGGCATCGCGGCGCGCCTCAGCGATTCCCTCCGCCTGACCAACGGCTTTAAGGACCGCGCCGTCGATCTGCTGCCGCGCGTCTCGCTCTGCTTCCTCGCCGAGGATCGCACCGCCGCGCAGCGCCTCTCCATCGCCTATCCGCACCTCTACTTCCTGTTGCCGGACGGCGTTTGCTACCACGGCCACACCGTGACGGGCGGCAAGAAGAACGCCGCCGGTCCGCTGGCCATGAAGCGCGAAGCGCGCGAGCTCAGCATCAAACTCCAGGCCAAGCAGGGCGCGCTCGACGAGATGACCGGCCGCCTCGAAGGTCTCAGCCAGGAAATCCTCGGACTCGAAACCGAGCTCGAACGGCTGCGGTCGTTGCAGCAATCGCGGGAGAAGGACCGGGTCGCGCTCGACCACGAGATGCGCAAGCTCGGCGACGATCTCTCGCGCACGAATTCCCGGTTGTCGGTCGCGCGGCTCGAGTTGGAGCGGCTGCGGCGCGACGGCGAGAAATCGACCGACCAGCGCGAGCGCAATCGCGCGGCGGTCGAAGAGAAGGAAGGGCTGCGCGCCGAGCGCGAGCAGGCCCTCGAAGCCGAGCGCGAGGAGTTGGAGAAGCTCGCCGGCCAGTTGGCGACGATCGGCGAAGAGCACGCCGCCACCCGCGCCGAGCTCGCCGGTCTCGAAGAGCGCCAGCGCGCCGAACGCAGCGCCATGGGACGGCTGGAGCATCAGTTCCGCGAGACCACGCAGCGCCGCAACACGCTCGCGCCGGAGATCGAGAGGCTCGGCGAACACCGCTCGCGCCTGCTCACCGATAACATCGAGCTCGACCAGAAGATCGCGAAGCTGACCGAGGAGATCGCGGCCCTCGAAGCGCGCGTCAACGAGATGGCGTCGCAGGACGCCGGCATGCGCGAGGCGCTCCGCGCGGCCGAAGAGGCGCTGAAGGTGCTCCGCGCGTCGGTCGAGGAGTGGCACGAGAAGAAGTCGCAGATCGAAGTCGAGCTCGTCCGCAAGCAGGCCGAGCTGAAGTTCCTCGACGAGACCAGCCGCAAAGAGCTGAACATCCCGATCGAAGAGCTGTCGCAGACCGACGAGCCGATCCCCGACGGCGACGCGATCGCCGAGGCGGAGCAGCAATGCAACGAGGTGCGCTCGAAGATCGAGGGCCTTGGCGGAGTCAATCCGCAAGCGATGGAAGAGTATCAGGAAGCGCAGCAGCGCCACGAGTTCTTAAGCGTGCAGCGCCAGGACCTGATCGACTCCATCCGCGACACCGAGAAGGCGATCCAGGAGATCGACCTGGTCTCCCGCCAAAAGTTCGCGGAGGCGTACGAAGCGATCAACGCCAACTTCCGCGAGATCTTCCAGTCCCTCTTCGGAGGCGGCATGGGAGAGATGCGCCTGACCGATCAGGAAAACCTGAACGACTCGGGAATCGAGATCGTCTGCTCCCCCCCCGGCAAAAGGCTGCAAAACGTCCTGCTGCTCTCCGGCGGTGAGAAGGCCCTGGCGGCGGTGGCGTTATTGATGGCGATCTTCAAATACCAGCCCAGCCCCTTCTGCGTCATGGACGAAGTCGACGCCCCGCTCGATGAGTCGAATGTCGTCCGGCTGACCAAACTCCTGAAGGAGATGTCGCAGAACACCCAGTTCGTCGTCATCACCCACTCGAAACGAACGATGGAAGCGGCTCAGGCCCTGTACGGAGTGACCATGCAAGAGCCCGGCGTGTCGAGACTGGTGTCGGTAAGGTTCAACGCGACGGCGGAAGCGGCAGCGTAGGGGAGAACTCAGGTGACGTAATGGATTTCGAACCCTTAGTGCGCATGTGGTCGCGAATCGAACACGCTCGCCAGGATTCGGACGCAGCCTTTTTCATGGAGCTGATGTACCTCGGCGAGATGCTCACTAAGACCGTGGTCGCAGGAATGATTGCCGCGATCAACGACGACAGCAATCGGCACCGATATCGGCTCCTGCATCGGCTCGTCCGCGCGGATGGCCTCGGCGAGTGGCAAGATGCGCTTACCGAATTGTTGACGGGAACGCCGCTGCAGCACCTTGCCCCAGCGGCGCTCGACGCTCAAAAGGACCTCACCCAGCGTTTTAGCAGTGGTCATTGGCAAAACACCGCCGTCAGCTTCATCCACACGTGCCTGGAACAGGTCGAGCCAGCTTGCGAACCACTACCCGCCAAAGTAGACCTCCGCCGCTGGTTCACGGACTTCGTGCAACTACGTAATAAGACGCGCGGCCATGGTGCGCCATCAAGCGGAATGTGCGCCTCACTGGCTCCACCACTGGAGAAATCACTTCATTTACTCTCTGACCATCTTCTAGTCTTACAACAACCATGGGCGTACCTGCATCGGAACTTGTCAGGCAAGTACCGCGTCATGAAACTCTGCGCCAATGCGCCAGAATTTGATCCCCTCAAGGCCGATCGCCAGACCGCACTGCAAGACGGTATTTACGTCCACTTCGGCCAACCTCGACGCGTCGATCTCCTCGAATCTAATCCTGACATTCTAGATTTTTACTACGCCAACGGCGGCTTCATAGGTCGTAAATACGAGCTACTTTCTTATATTACGGGCAACAAGGCGCAAGCCGATGGAACGCAGTACTTAGCTCCTGCGACCGAACTGCCGCAGAGCGCCACACAAGGCGTCCAGAAGCTCGAAGTACAAGGCAAATGCTTTACGAATCTCCCTCAACAACCCGCAGAATATATTGCACGATCAGAGCTCGAGGCGGAACTTCACCGCACACTTCTCAACGACCGACACCCCGTTGTGACACTTGTGGGACGAGGCGGTATCGGCAAGACCTCCCTCGCCCTTACGGTCTTGCATAAAGTTGCACAAGAGGACCGTTTCATCGGCATCGTCTGGTTCAGCGCGCGCGACATTGACCTCCTTCCTGAAGGCCCAAAGATCGTGCGCCCACATGTATTAACGAACGCCGATATCGCGCGTGATCTCGTAACCCTGTTCCAGCCGAGAGAACGTGATGACAAGGGCTTTAAGGCGATCACCTATCTCGCGGAGACGCTCACTAAGAGCGCTGTCGGGCCCCTCCTCTTCGTCTTTGACAACTTTGAGACAGTGCAAAACCCGCCGGAACTCTTCACATGGCTAGACACATACATTCGACTCCCTAATAAACTTCTCATCACGGCTCGACACCGCGAGTTCAAAGGCGACTACGGCGTCGAAGTCGGTGGAATGACCGAAACTCAATGCGACGAACTCGTTGATGCGACAGCTGGCACGCTCGGCATCCGACATCTTATTACGACCGCGTATAAACGCGAACTCTACCACGAGTCAGATGGCCACCCGTACGTCGTCAAGATCCTAGTCGGCGAATCCGCGAGTGCCAAGCGACTCCTCAAAATCGAGCGCATAGTCGCCGCAAAACATGAAATCCTCGATGCACTCTTCGAACGAACGTATGCGCGCCTCACGCCGGCAGCTCGCCGGGTTTTTCTCACCGTCTGCGGGTGGCGCTCGGTTGTGCCTACGTTTGCGGTAGAGGCGGTACTCTTGCGCCCCACAAATGAAAAGATGGAGGTCGCCGAAGCAATCGAGGAACTGCACCGTTCGTCTTTCATCGACCTGCTTCAATCCGAGGAGGACCGGCAACTCTTCATTAGTGTACCCTTGGTCGCCTCAGAATTCGGTCGTAGAAAACTCAGCGTCTCCGCCGATAAACCGCAGGTGGAACAAGATACGGCCTTCCTGCAATTATTCGGACCGATGCAGGCCAGCGACGTACGCCGCGGTGTTGGCCCCAGCGTCCGACGGCTTATCAAAACTCTTGCAGAACGCATCTCACGAGGAAGAGCAACATTAGATAACTATGTCGAGGTCCTAGAGTTTGTGTGTCGCCAGTACCCGCCTGGATGGCTCTTACTGGCGGAACTCTACGAAGAAATCGGGGGTAATGACAGCCTCAGCCGGACCAAAGGAGCCATAGAGCGCTACCTAGAAGCCACGCCTCACGACGCAACACAATTGGACGGATGGGAGCGACTCGCCGCCGTTTGCAGGAAGACCCACGACACACGATGCGTCGTCCACGCCTTGCTGCAACTCTGCGAACTTCCCAACGTGGGGCTTCACGCGATCAGTAACGCCGCGAACACCCTGAACGGCATCTTCGGCAGCCCAGAATGCTCCCTCGACTGGCAGGAAAAAACAACAACGGCGAACCGCGTCATCAAAGCCATGCGCGCCTATATTGCGGACGTTGACGCGACAGACTGCTCGCGGCTAGCGTGGTTGTATGTCCGAATCGGCGATCATGAATCTGCCCGCCAACTCACAAAATTAGGCCTGAGCCTGGACCCGAGCAATGAATACTGCTTGCGCCTGGCGCAACGGTTGTTTTGATGAACGAGAAATTACGATATGAAGCGTCCGGCACTCTTCGTCAGCTCAACCTGTTACGATTTACAGCAGGTTCGTAGCGACATTAAGCTCTTCGCAGAAGAACTGGGATTGCAACCTATTCTTTCAGAATACGACAGTTTTCCCGTGAACCCGGATGTGGGCACGTTAGAGAACTGTCTGGACGCCGTCACCAAGTCAGCCGACATTTTCGTCCTGGTCGTCGGATCGCGGTACGGCTCCATCCAGGCTGGAGACAAGTCGATCACCAATCTGGAGTACCTGACCGCTCGCACCAAAGGTATCCCAGTTTACGTGTTCGTGTCTCGGCAAATGCTGAATATCCTCCCCCTTTGGAAAGCAAATCCGCTCATGGATGTCAGTTCGCTTACAGATTCTCCCAAGCTCTTTGAGTTCATAGCAGACTTGAAGGATAGCGGGACGAATTGGGTATTTGGCTTCGGGAAAGCACAGGACATTTTCGACGTACTGCACAATCAGCTTGCATATCTCTTTATGGACGCACTCGACATCAGGCGCCGGTTTATCGCAGCGGGTGGGCTGTCGCCGAATCTCGCCCGGTATAGCGGCACAGTCCTCCGAATCCTCATAGAGCGTCAAGGAATCTGGGAACACCTATTGTTCAGCGAAGCACTTCAATTCGAGTTGAACACCCTCCGTGAACACAGGTTGGATTGGTCGCACGGGATAGCGTTTGGACGCGCTGAGGCCGTTTCACCGCGTCAGTTTGTTCCTTGGGTCAAACTTAAGCTCAGCGAAGTATCCCGTTTATCCGGCATAGCTACGCACATCGTCACTGAAGCATTGCCGGTGGCATTTGGCGCACCAGGTGTCGCGGGAGACGCCACGTTGATTCTTCATGCCGCTGCCAAGCTCGCTGGCGTCTACAAACAGTTACTAGGGTGGAAGTTAGACTTTTTGCGGCTTGACATGCACCCGAAGATGCAGAATTTGAATTGCATCGCATCGAAGTGGTGTGACACTCTCGTAGAAGATATTGAACGATTTAGCCAGGAATTCCATAGTCAGATCTACAGCGCTGCTGACGCAATCAAGCGTGGTGAAAAAGGAAATGTCCACGTAATACTGACTTTGAGGAGTTCGGGGGTAGTTGATGCTATGTCCGAAGAGATGGACCGGGTGACCGAACTGTTTGAGTCGGGCGAAATTAGTCTCGACTGAGCCGTTGCTTCAGGTGTATGACGGAATCACGCGGCCACGGGTATTTCCCCCTGCATCCGGACAGCGGAATACGTTCGGCGCTCGACTACACTCGAATCGCAGAACCGATCTTGCTCAAAATCCAACGGCGCGACCAGGAGATTTTGGAACACCTGTTCACCGCCCTGGACCACCCGAGCGCGAGCTAGCCGCCCACGACTACCGGCACAAGTAATCACCGCTCCAGCCGTATACTGAGTGAAGGAGCAATAATTGCCGGCCCCTACCAAACACCGACGGCGCCCCGTTGCGGTGCCAAGCGGAAAGAACGGCTCGAAACCGCGCGCCGCCGTGGAGTTCGCCGCCGGCTCGCTCGAGACGGAGCTGGCAGCCATCGGCAAGTCCGTGCCGGCGGGCGAATGGGAACGAATCCCCGTCGACTACTTCGCTAACCTCGATCACTACCTCCACGGCTCGCAGAAAAAGAAGTGAGGGCGGTCTTTGCCGACACACTCTACTGGGGCGCGATCCTCCACCCAATGGACCAGTACCGCGCTCAGGTCGTCCGCGTGCCCGAAGCGCTCGGGGACATCCGCTTGGTCACAACGGACGAGGTCCTGACCGAACTGCTGGACGGCTTAGCCGAGCGCGGCCCCCACCTACGGAACGCGGCCGCCCGAGCGATACTCACCGACCGGCGCGTGACGGTTCATCCGCAATCGCGTGCGTCGTTTCTGGCGGGCTTGCGCCTGTTCCAGCAACGCAATGAAAAGGGCTACAGTCTGGTCGACTGCATCTCGATGACGACCATGCGGCGGCACCCTGGAATCCTGGCCAACAGCCACCCCTTCATCCAAGAATGTTCTAAGCCCATCCTCCGCCGATCGCCCCGATCGCGAACGCTCGTTCGAATCCCCACCGATCCACTCCGGACGGCCCGCATTCTCGGGCTGACGCGTACAGAACCTCGGACCGCAACCCAAGTTCGAAGCGACAAGAATGAAATAATGTGCGCATGCGTTTCCCTCGCCTCAAGCTACTCCCGGGAGCGATGGTCCTTACCGTAGCTCTTTGCGCATACGCCCAGCAATCCCCCAAAAAAAGCCCCGTCAAGTCCGCTGCTTCCGAAGGGACTCAGCCGAAATTCAAAGCAATCTGGGAGCCGGTGAACGTAAAGGAAGACCTCGAATTGGCGTCCGCATATTTCGTCAGCCCAGAGGAGGGTTGGGTCGCCGGTGGCCGTACGGGCATGGAGGGCGGCGTGATTCTTCACACGAAGGATGCCGGCGCGAATTGGGAGGTCCAACTGGGGGACCCGCAGTCGAGCGATCGTGCTTACCGCGATCTCCAATTCCGCGGACCATCTCTTGGGTGGGCAGTTCAAAGCACGGGGGTCGGCGATCATAAGTTGTTGCGCACAACCGATGGAAAGGACTGGAAAGACGCCGGCACAGTTGCCCAACACCGGGGCGATTATCGGTTCACCTCGGCCGAAACCGGATTTGTGACTACCAGCGCCGGCATCCTGCGAACTAAGGATGGAGGCCGCAAGTGGCAGCCCGTCTATCCGTGCCAGATGAAAGTCGAGGTGCAAGGCCTGGTCCGCAATCTAAAGTGCGAGTTTGCGAAATTGTTCTTCCTGAACGAGCGCATGGGTTGGGCGATCAGCAATGCAGGCGCAGCGAATGCGGGCTTCACGGTAGCGAGAACTCAGGATGGTGGCGACACGTGGGAATCCTGGGTGGCGCTTCCCGGCGAAGATCCCAGAGAGGGCTCGATCTATTTCACCGACGAGAATCACGGCGCTCTTCTCACCGGCGGAAAGTTCTTCTCTACCGCGGACGGTGGTAAGACATGGACCGGCGCCACCGGTCAGGCTGGGGGCAAGCCGAATATCCAATTCGCGAACGATCGAGTCGGCTGGGCGATTCGTTACCGCACCATGACCTATACCGTTGACGGCGGCTCGCATTGGGTATCCCGCGACATTGCCTTTCCGGCAAGCGTCGAGGCGTCTTCCATCAGCCGCCCGGATAGCGGGTATGCCGTGGGAGAACACGGAATGGTGTATCGCTACCGCGTCGTGCCGATTGAGTACACCGCCAAGGGGATGCTGGCCGCTCCGTCGCTGTCTCCGAAATAAAACAGCGCATCCAGGAAGAACAGTTCCTTCCCATCCTTGCGCCACAAGGGAGTCGATCCTCCCTGCAGCGAGACCTGACGCTTTTCGCCGAACGAAGAAAAGGCCGCAACGAACACTTCGCGCCGGCTCGCCGTAACAGAGCCGCGACAGTAATGGAGCGGTTGCCGGCGCGCCGTTGGACGTCTCGTCACGCAGGACCCCTGCCGATCGCAATCACAGGTCATGAGGCTGAAGGCCCGTCTTCCTCCCGATTTTCGCGAGGATGGCTGGTCCGAGTTCCTCGGAATCGTGGAACGAAAACGGATAGTCAGCCCAACCGTCCTTTTTCATGATTTTGTGGGAGCCCACTGTGCGGTCGTGACGCCACCCGATTCGCTTCAGCGCGCCGAAGACTCTACGAGCCTTAGCCGCCGGCCAAGCGCTCATGCAGCGACGTCGAATACCGCATTCGCCGAATCGGCAGGCAGATCGCCGTGAGCGATTCGGTCGAGGACAATCTCCCGAGCGGCCGTCTGCGCTCGCTGAATCGCATCCGATTTAGAGTCCCCGTACAGGAGCACATTCAACTCGGGCACTTCCGCAATCCAGCGGCCGTCAACCTCGCGGTCGAGCTCAATCGTGAGCTTCATAGCCATACCTTATCATCTCTAAAAAGTGCGCCTCGGAGTGCGAGTCAAGCGCCGGCAAAATAGGGCGCCCGATAAAACGCTCCCTACCGCTTCAACCCCTCCGCCCAGTTCACCATCACCATAGTCCGGACATTGTCCCGCAGGTGTTCCAGAACCAGGAACCGTTGTCCGTCGCCGCTCACAGCGTAGCTCTGAAGATTAGCATTCGACGACGGCAACTCGTCGGCACATGCCTATATTGGCATACTGCCGGCGCGTCATGCTACCGCTTGCGCTTACTTTGCCGCTTCCCCTTCACCGGACGACGCCGCACCACCCGAGCCGCCGGCGTACATCGCGCAATATTCGAAAACGCCACCGACGAGGCGTTACTCTCGAACGAATCCCCGCTCGCAATGATGCACAGCCTCGCGGTCCCCGGCTGCAGAAACTCGCTCATCGACGCTTCCGTCTTCCCGTTGAACTGCGAAAGGGCCGCGTACATATCGGCGCCGACGTGCACCTCGAATCCGCCCTCGTCCGAGAACTTCAAGTTGTCTTTATTCGATAACTGCACGATCGGCATCGCGGCGCTCGGCGCTGCCACGAAGATCAGCGAGCTGAACGCATCGTCGGCGTCATAGTCTGTGCCGAACGTGGAGCCCGGGACCCACACGATATTCTCCAGATCGCGTTCGGCGTCTTCCGCCCGGAACTGCACGTGCGGCTGTGCCGCCACCGCGGCGCTCAACAGTTGAATCCCCAGCAGAAAATTGGCGAAGTTCGCAAACTGGCTCAGCGCCGACACCTGGTTCTGCAGCGGGTTCAACACCGCGTTCAGATCCTGCACGCTTCGCAGCGGAGAGCTCGCCGGGACCATCACGAACACCGAATGCGCATTGAAGTTGGCGTCATCGAAATAGGCCGCCACCGTCGGAATCGCCAACGCCGGCAGCGTCAACGGAACTTCCGGCAGATCGATCGCGGGCGTGGTAACTCCCTGCGCCGAGAGCGTCACCTGCGCATGCACATACAGCGTCTTCACCGGCAGCGCCATGTTAGTGGTTAACTCCACCACCGGCGCGTGGAACGCCAGGCTGATCTCCGGAGCCTTCAGCCCGTCCGGAGCCAGGAAGTCCGTGCCCAGTGTGAGCGCATTGCCTTGCGGCGTGAGATCGGCGGCCTGCGGCGCATCCTGTACGCTCCACGTGATCGTCACGCTCACCGGAACTTGCAGCGGGATCGGAATCGTCCCGGCGATCTGCCCCAGCACGCCCTGCACGCCCGCGATCGTCCCGCTCAACGTGACGATCGGCATTCCGCCGAGCAGGTCCAGGTGCTGATCGAGCGGCGCCGCGACGGGTTGAAAATCGCCGAAGCGCACATCCTTCGTCAGCCACAGGAGATTGATATCGCCGGGGAGCAGCGCGGGAACGGTGAGTTGAGTGGTCGTGGGAATCAGCCGGAAGCCCACCACTTGCCCCGGCGCAACCGGGCCGCTTCCATCACGAGCGATTCGGAATCCCTTGCCCAGGTCGGTCAACGTCTGCAGCAGGTCCATAATTCAGCCCCCGCTGATTATATGTCTCCGCGGAATCCGAACCTCACGGCGCTGCGCGATAACTGTATCGCTGGACCCACAAATCCCGCCTCAACGTCCTAACCCGGCGAGAAAGCGCATCAGCCGCTCCACGGAATACCCTCGGAACTGACCCGCGAGCATTGCCGACACCGATGACCGATCGATACCCATGAGTTCTGCCGCGGCCGCCTGCGTCAATTTCCGTTCCTGGATAATCCGGTTGATCCGAACCACCAACCCCGCCTTAATCAGATGTTCACTGGCATCGGTCAACCCGAGGTCGGCGAATACGTTGCCCGTGCTCGGCTCCATTTCAATCGCTCGCTGATTTGCCATTCTCAACCCGCTCCGCGGAGACCCGTGCTCACCCAACCGTGACCTCGCAGAGCTTCGCGTCCTCCGGCAAATCGATGTCTCCCGGTGTCAGGTAGAGTTCGATAGCCTCTGAGATTCGCCGTTGCCTCCGCCTCGGATACGCGGTCTCGGGATCCCGCTCCAGGAAGACGCTGAATGTCATATTCACAGTGTAGTGCCGGCCACGGAAGGGCGGCAGCGATGGCGTCACCTCGACGGGAGGCCGAATGCTCCAGGAGGGTGCGCCATCCGCGCACCCTGGGCTCGATGGCGCTACACTACGGACAGGACAATCTCTCATGGATGCCTTGGCGGAGAAGCTGAATGCTCGGCTGCGCGAGTGGAAGCCGGAAACGGCGACGGAAGCCAGAGAGCGCATCAGCGAGGTGATCGAACTCGCCGATCACGACCTCCTCGATCTCGCGCGCTCGCGCGCTGCCGAACAGGAGGTCATCGACCTGCTCGATGAGCCCCCAACCCGGTGAGATCTGGCTGGCCGACTTAGGACTCGCCGCTAAGACGCGTCCGGTTGTGATCGTTTCCCGTCAAGACCCGGACCCGCCCCGATCGCTCGTCTTGTACGTGCCTCTCACCACCCAGCGAAGAGACAGTCCGTATGAGGTTCCGCTACCGCGCCTTTCGCTTCTGGATCGCGAATCCGTAGCCATGTTCAAGGATTGGGCTCTCTCCCAATCGTCCGTCTGGAACGCGAGCTCGGCAAGGTCTCCCCGGAGAGCGCGCGCGAACTGGGCGCGGCGCCATTCATCGCCCCCAAAATCCATCGTCACAACTATTTTCAACTTTCGTCGCCCTGAAATCAGCCACTTACCGACCCACCTGGCAGGAACGCCATTTCGGCGTGCTAATTTCTCATGCGAAAAGAACCTGCTCGCTGGCCGAGCGCAGGTCTATCCGGGGCCGCGTTCCGATCAAAGTTCTCGAGACACGATCGGGTAGGAAAACGTGGAGCGTAGGGTCTCAGGCCGCCACAGTGGCTTGTACTCCACCAAGAGTGGAGACAGGGAGCGCTCCTTGCAGTCCCGGTCCTCAAAAAGGACCGCAAACGACACGAATTTGAACGAAAATCACCTTCACTCGTCACGGTGACGAACCATGAGCTTGACGCCCTTCACCTCTTCTTTACTCGGTGCGCGCTTGCCTCGCCCCATCGTCAACCGGATCGACAGCCCGCCCTTCACAACCGCGTCATTCGGGATCGGCACGAGGTACGTCCCTGCCTCCCGGCCGCGCGGCACCCCCACCGTCGACACCGCTCCGAGCAGCCTCCCCGTCGCCGTCCGCACCTCGATCGGCTCGCGCGTCGTGAGCCGACCGAGTGTCACTTCGAGAATCGCCGTCTCCCCTTCCCGCAGTTCGTGCGGCAGCGTCAAATGGAACAACCTGCCCTCCGCCCCGCGGACCGGGAGCGCAAACAGCGCCGCCACGACCAGGATGGCTGCCGGCGCGCGCATATCAGGAGCGAGTCCGGATCGCGATGGCTTTGACCACCGGCGCTTCCGTCGTGCCGTTCGCCGCCACCACCCGTATGTTCACCGCCGACGTGTTCCCCGACGCGTGGAACGCCGCCGCCTGCTGCGGCAACGGGATCAGGAACGTCTGCGTGTCGGGCGCCATATTCATATGACCGCCGTGCGCCGAGTGCCCGAAGAACGAGATCGTCCCCGCGAAGAACGGACTCCCCGCCGTCGCATGCGTAACATCGGCCGGAGCGCCCACCAGCACCTGGAACAGATGACCCGCGGGACGCGACGGCCGCTCCACCGTGATCTCCGCGAACAGCAGCGGAGTCGAGTTTGCCTGCACGTGCTGCCTCACCGCCGCCGCACTGACATTCGCGGACGCCGCCTGGCCTTGCAGCGTCGCCGTGATCGGCGGAGTCGCCGTGAGAATCGGCCGCGCGGGCACGATCAGGTCCTCGCCGAACCCGGGCTGATAGTCATAGTCCCAACGCTCGATCCCGGTGAGGTCGCCGGCGCGCGTCGCCGGAACGGCCTTGCCGTTCGCGTCCATATAGAAAAGGAACAGCTCTTCGTTGAACGGCTGCGCGTCGGCGCCGGCGGGCAGGTACGGCTTCCCCTGCTTCTGCTGCTTCCGCGTCCAGACATCCCACAGACGGTCCATGTTGCCGTGGTGCAGGAAGAAGATCGGGTCCACCGGCGACAGGTTGTTCGTCATGTTCCCGTACGGTCCCGGATCGATGTGCCCCGCCCCGCCGATCGAGTTGTGGACCATGTTGTGCGGCTGCCCTTCGATGATCGACGAGAAGCTCCCCGCGCCTCCCGGAGCCGTGTGGTGCGAGGGCGTCTTGACGCTGTTGAAGCTGTTGATCTTGCCCGCGGGGTCATAGAACAGGTGGGCGCCGAGCCCGCCGCGAACCACCGAAGCCGCGACGTTCGCCGACGCGTTCTCGTCGAGCTTGCGGTTCGACGCCGTGTACCAACGAGCGATCTTCGTCTCCGCGAACGGACGGTCGCCCGGATCGTCCGGCAGCGCGACGGCGGCCCACAAATCGGCCGTATTGTTCAAGCCGCGAATCTGAAGCTGCGCGAGCTGGTCCTTATTGAGCGTCTTCCAGTAGGCGTCCAGCGCCGGCTGGATGTACTTGGAGAAGGTGTCGATATTCCGCGTGAACGGAAGATAGAAGTTGGAGGTCGGATCCAGCGGGCCCTGGAACATGCCCGCGGGCAGCTCCGGATAGGTCGTCCAATCCCAGTACGGGATGGCGAAGTTTTGATCCTTGCTCAGCACTCGGATCGTCTGCTCGAAGTACCCGAGATAGCCGCGGTGCCAGACGTAGAACCACCAGTTGCCGTGCGGGCAGTCCATGAAATGCACGAAGGCGTTGCGGAACCAGTTGTGCGGATGGTCGGGCTTCAGCGCGAGCATCGCCTGGACGCCTTTGGAGTAGCTGGCGAGCGCCGCCTGTCCCTCCTTGCTCATCACGTTATGTCGGCGGTACCGGGCGGGCTTGGCGGCGGAGAGCGCGGGCAGCGCGGCGGCAGCGGCGGTGGTCTTCAGGAATGCGCGGCGGTTCATGATTTTACCCTCGGTAGGGGGCAGTATACCCGCACGTCTTCCAGATAGGAACAGGGAACTTACCTGACCCACTCGAGGACGCGCATCGCCCGCAGCGTATTCCACCGGCTGGGACGGCCGGCCTCCTCGAGGTCGAAGTGGACCGCTCCGGAGTGAACGTGATCCAGCAGCCACGTTCCATCCGCCTGCTGCTTCGATCGGACCAGCGCGATCGCTTCGTCCAGCCGCGGGTCCGGCGCGTCCCCCGTCGACCGGAAATAATCGAGCGCGCGCAGCACGTCGTAATGCCAGTGCACCGGAAACGAGAATTGCAGCCACACCGGGTCCACGACCTCGCCCGTGCTCTTCCGCCGGAACAGCTTCCGCTCCAGCAGATATTCCTCGCCCCGCCGCCGCGCCGCGGTCGATTCAGCCGACCCGCCGGTCGCGCGCTCATGCGCCAGCAACCCCTCCACGACGTTGAGTGTGGTGTGGAACGACGACCGCACCGACCCGTTCTCCGCCTCGCAATTCCACCCGCCGTCCTCGAGCTGCTCGCCGAGCAAACGCGCGACGATACCCTCGACGTTCACTCCGAAATATACCCCGAGAGCGACGGTCCGCGCATTGATGCACGGCTCGACTTCACCGCTGAAAAATGGCTGCCCGGCATGCTCCCAACGGCAATGACGATGTACCGCCGCCACGGCCCGCCGCACCCGCTCCGACGAGGGGTCGACTCCGAAATCCATCAGCAACTGGAGCGACGGCAAAGTCGACGTCCAAGGCTGCCCCACCGTCACCGACTTCCAGGAGAAGTTCGCAGGAAAACACGCGCCGCCCGCCCACTGCCCGTCGTGGCCTTGCAGTGAGAGGAGCCTGCCGCCCCAGCCCTCCTCCGCGACCCGGGCGCGCTCCGCCGCGACCTCCTCAGGCGGAGCATGCACCAAGGCCCGCAACACCTGCCACCGGATCGCCGGGTCGGAATCGAGCAGCCAATCGAGGACAGTCACCTACCGCCAGTATCCGCCATACCAGCGACTGCGGTAGTATCGCGGCGCCACCCAGTACGCGCGCGGATGCGGACGGCGAGCCCAGTATCCGGCGCGCCACGCATAGCGCGGGCCGACCGGGTAGTAGTAGCCGTTGATCCATGTGTAATCCGGACCGGGAGCGACGTAGCGAACCGGCGGCGCGTAATAAACGGGCGGCGGAGCGGCCAGGTAGACCGGGGCCGGCGGATAGTAGCCGCCGAAACCGAACCCGATCGAGATGTGGGTCCTGGCGAACAAGGAGCTGCCCGCGAGCAACAGAATTGCGAATAATTTCGTCTTCATGACGACTCCTCCTACACCGAAAAACGCCGCAAATCAGGCGCCGGTTTCGCGGTTCACGAGGGCTTAATGTGCGAGGCCTGTGCGATTTTTCACAGCCCTTGCGCAGCGCCGCACCGCGGGCAGAAGGCGGCATCCATCGCGACCCCGGCGCCGCACTGCGGGCACGGCCGTTGCACCGGTTTGCGCACGATGAAGTAGAGTATGAACCCGATCGCGTTCGGCGCGAGCACGGCCAGCAGCGTCCAGGGTATGCGCGGCATGCCGCGGCGCGGCGCGTCGCCGTAGATGTAGCCGGCCAGCAGCGCCGACCCGGCGAACATCACCCCCACGAAGATGCCGAAGAACGACTCCGGCGCCAAGCCGAAGTACGCGGGGATCAGGATCGCCGGCGCCAGGAACATGATGCCCGCGACGATCCACGCGCCCACCGGGATCAGGGCCAACCCGTCGCGCTGGGTCATCGCGCCTCGTGCGTCCGGAGCGGATTCCGCATCAGGAAGTAGATGAGGAAGCCGATCCCGTTAGGAGCCAGGATGGCCAGCGCGGTCCAGGGAACGCGCGGCATACCGCGGCGAGGAGCATCGCCGTAGATGTAGCCGGCCAGCAGAATGCTCACCGCGAAGGTGACCCCCATCGCGAGGCCCACCACCGCGCCGAAGCCGCCGCCGGCCAGCCAATACAGCACGGCGGGTGGGACCACGAAGGCGATCGCCGCCGTGACGCGGGCAGCCGCGGGAATCAGTGCAAAACCGGTTCGTTCGTTCATGAGAGTTCTCCTTCCCCGAGGTTGGCCAGAAGCCGCCCTCGGAACAACAGCACACCGTCGAGCAGCAGGGACGGCAGAATCCAAAAAAGCGTCAGGGCCGGCTGCCAGACGGAGGCCGAAACATGCGCCTGGCGCGCCCACCAATCGACTGCGGTCCAGATGCCGAGCGAGCCGGTGAAGGTCAGGGCGAGCGCCGCGAAGGCCGCTTTGCGCACGCGCCGCTCGTCGAATTCCGACGCCGCAAGCCGGTCGACCTGCGCGCGGACGGCGGCATTGACGCGGAGCGCCGCAGCGGGGTCGACGTCGAAGGCGAAGGCGCGCAGCGCGCCGAATGTGCGGAGGGAAACGTCGGCGTGCCGGGCGCAATCCGGACAGGCCGCGAGATGCTCGTCGAGCCAGCGGCGGTCGCCACCTGAGCCGCTCTCGACCCCGTCCAGCAGCCGCCGTGCTCTCTCGTGCGAATCACTCGCCATGGGCGTCTCCTTCCAATTGCGTCCGCAGAATGGCGAGGCCGCGCTGGATGCGGGAGGATACGGTGGAGACTGGCGCGCCTGCGACGGCGGCGATCTCGTCGAGCGAGAGTTCTTCCTGGAACCGGAGCAGCAGCGCCTCACGGTAGGCGGGCGGAAGAGCTTCCATCGCCGCGGCGATTCGGCCGGCGTCCTCGCTACGCGCCGCGGCCGCGAACGGTGAGTCCGCCGCGTCGGACAATCCATCGAGTTCGGAGACCATGTCTCGCCCTTCCCGCCGCAGATGATCGATCGCGAGATTGCGCGCGACCGAGAAGAGCCAGGGCTCGAAGCGGCTGCGGCCGTCGTATTGGCGGGCGCGGTCGAGCACGCGCATCCAGGTATCCTGGACGAGGTCCTCCGCGGAATCGCGGCGGCCCGTCAGGTAGACCAGGTAGCGAAGCAGGCGATAGTGGTACCGGTCGACGATGCGGCCGATCTCTCCGGAGTCTCTCCGGCGCAGAGCGGCCGCGATGGCCCGCGGCTCCGTTTCCGCCACGCCCGCGAATTCCATGATCACAGCCACCATACACCGTGTATACGAAGACGATGGGCGGAATTACGCAACCGCCGCTCTGTTACCCTGGAATTTCGCATGAAACTCCGTGAAATCGCCGCCGCGCTGGGCCGTTCGGTCGTGGGCGACGGCGAGATCGAGATTACCGGCGTGGCGGGCATGGAGCACGCCGGCGCGGGACACCTGACCTTCCTCGCCAATCCGAAATACGCGCACAAGGTGAAGCAGACCCACGCCTCCGCGATCCTCGTATCGCAGGCGCTCGACCTGCCGATCGCGTGCATCGTCTCGGACAATCCATACCTCGACTTCGCCCGTGCGCTCGCCCTGTTCTATCAGCCTCCGCGGCCGGCGCAGGGCGTGCACCGGCTGGCGTACGTCGCGCCGTCGGCGGAGGTCGGGGAGAACTGCTCGATCGGCCCGTACGCCGTGGTCGGCGAGCGGGTGCGGATCGGGAACAATGCGGTGCTGCACCCGCACGTCGTGATTTACGAAGGCGCGGAAATCGGCGACGATTTCCTGGCGCATTCGCACGCCGCGGTCCGAGAGTTTTGCCGCATCGGCAATCGTGTCACGCTGCAAAACGGCGTCGTCGTGGGCGGCGACGGTTTCGGCTTCGCCAAGCGCGATGACGGTTCGCATTTCAAGATCGTGCAGTCCGGCGTGACCGTAATCGAGGACGATGTCGAGGTGCAAAGCCTCACATCCGTCGACCGCGCGACGGTCGGCGAAACTCGTGTGAAGCGCGGCGCCAAGATCGACAGTCTGGTGCAGGTGGGGCATGCGTGCGTCGTGGGCGAAGACAACATCATTTGCGCACAAACCGGACTGGCCGGGAGCACCGTACTGGAGCGTAACGTGCTGCTCGCGGGACAGGTCGGATCGGCCGGGCACCTCACGGTGCACGAGGGCGCGATCGTCTACGCGCAGAGCGGAATCGGCGGCGATGTGGCGGCGGGGGCGCGGATTTCGGGCTCCCCGGCGTTCGCGGCGAACGAGTGGCTGCGCGCCGCGATGTCGTTCAACAAGCTGCCGGAGATCCTCAAGACCCTGCGGGAATTGAAGAAAAAGGTCGATGAGTTAGAGAAGCATGCCCAACCAACCGAGTGACACACCGCCGCCGCTGGGCCGACGCCCGGTAGCCTACCTGAACGAACAGTTCCTGAACAGTCCGGACGCGCGCGTGCTGCGGATGCTCGCGGAGTTCCTGGAGCCGCTGGCGCATTTCCGCCGCGAGAAGGTCCGCGACACAGTGGTGTTCTTCGGCTCGGCGCGACTGCGCGAGGACGGGCCGCTCGCCGAGTATTACGACGGCGCGCGCACCCTGGCGCGGATGCTCACCGAATGGTCGGAGCAGTTCACCAATCACACGTACCGCTTCGTGGTCTGTTCGGGCGGCGGTCCCGGGATCATGGAGGCGGCGAACCGCGGCGCGTACGACGCCAAAGGCAAGACCGTCGGGCTGAATATCGGTCTGCCGTTCGAACAGTTCCCGAACCCGTACATCACGCCGGAGCTCTCTTTCGAGTTCCACTACTTCTTCATGCGGAAGTTCTGGTTCGCGTACCTGGCGAAGGCGCTGGTCGTGTTTCCCGGAGGCTTCGGCACGCTCGACGAGTTGATGGAGTTGCTCACCCTGACGCAGACCCAGAAGCTCGCCAAGAAGATGGCGATCGTGCTGTACGGGTCGAAGTACTGGAAAGAGATCATCAACTTCGACGCGCTGCTGAAGTACGGGATGATCTCGGCGGACGACCTGAATCTGTTCCAGTACGCGGACGATCCGCAGACGGCGTTCGACCTTCTGAAGGAATCGCTGATGACGTACGCGGCGCAGCCGGACACGCCGGAAACGCCGTCGATTTCGAAGTCGCGCAATCCGCAGAAGCCGTCCGGCACCACATGATCTCCGCGCCGGGCACGGAGTTCCACATCGGGCGCATCGACATGGTGGCGAACACCGGCACGTACGCCGTGGTGGAGGATTGATGTTTCATCGAGTGGTCGCGCCGGGACTCGAGATCCGGCAGTTCCAATTGGAGGATGCGGAAGAGACGTTCGCGGCGGCGGACCGCGATCGCGAATATCTGCGAGCGTGGCTGCCGTGGGTCGACCATACGCACTCCGCGGCCGACGTGCGGACGTTTATCGAAGGCGCGCTCGAGCAGCACGACGCGGGACTGGGTCCGAACTGCGCGATCCTGCTTGAAGGGATGATCGTGGGCTCCATGGGCTCGCACCGCTTCGACCTCGCCGACCGCAATTGCAGCATCGGCTACTGGATCGCCGCCGCCGCTCAAGGTCAGGGCCTCATCACGCGTTGCTCGGCCACGCTGCTCGACTACCTCTTCGGAGAAGTCGGAATGCACCGGGTCGAGATCCGTTGCGGAACAGGGAATCTCAGAAGTTGCGCGGTCCCGGAAAGACTGGGCTTCACGCGCGAAGGGGTCCTGCGAGGCGCGCAATGGTGCTCGGGACGTTGGATCGATCTGGTCGTCTGGGGAATGCTGGACGAGGAGTGGAAAGGGCGATAGGCCCTTCACAAAACACTTGCAGTGTAGCATTACTGTGATACACTTGCCTTCGTGATCATTCGACTGAATCCGTCCTCGGGGGTTCCGATTTATCTGCAAATCGTCGAACAGATCCGGCACGCGATCGAAGTCGGCGCTTTGGTCGAGGGAGATCAGCTACCTGCGCTTCGCACGCTGGCGGAGGAGCTTGTCGTCAGCCCGAATACCGTGGTGAAGGCGTATGCCGAGCTCGAAGGGGAGGGCGTGATCCGCCTTCGGCATGGGGCGGGCGCGTACGTCGAAAAGAGCAGCCTCGCGAAATCGCGGCTCCGCAGGTTTCGGGAAGGCTCGGTGGTCGTGAAGGAAACCGTCCGAGAGTTGAGGAGCATGGGCCTCAGCGACGACGAGAGCCGCCGCCTGTTCGAAGCGGAATGGATCGAGGAGGCCTCGAAGCGATGAATGCCGTCGTCGAAACACGAGACCTCACCAAGCGATTCGGAGATCATCATGCGCTCGCAGGCCTGACGATGACCGTCCCGCAAGGGCATATCGTGGGCTTCCTCGGGCGGAACGGTTCCGGCAAAACCACGACGATCAAGATTCTCTTGGACGTGATCCGTCGCACCTCCGGCGAGGCAACGGTCCTGGGCGAGCCGGCCGGGTCGGTCGCCGTTCGCAGCCGCATCGGATTTCTCGGCGAGGACAAGCGGCTTTACTCGTACATGACTGTGCGCGAGATGATTGCCTTCACCCGTCCGTTCTTTCCGGCGTGGCGTATCGAGACCGAGACGCGTCTGCTCGCGGAATTCGAGCTTCCCCTCGGCCGCAAGGTCGGCGCTCTCTCGAAGGGGATGAGGACGAAGCTCGGACTGCTGCTCAACCTTTGCCGCCATGCGGAGCTCCTGATCCTCGACGAGCCAAGCGAGGGTCTCGACCCGGTAATGACCGAGCAGATGTTACAGAGCCTGGTCCGTCAGGCGGCTGACGGCGCCACGATATTCTTTTCCTCGCATCAGGTCGCGGAGGTGGAGCAAATCGCCGATCACATCATCGCCATCGAAAAAGGGCGAGCGATTCTCGATGGTTCTCTAGACGATCTCAGGCAGAGGTTCCGCCGCATCCATCTAGTCTTCGACGATCCACCTCCGGCGGACGCATTCAGAAGGGACGGCGTGGAGCAGGTCACCGTGCAAGGGAGAACCATCAGCATCCTGGCCAGCCGCAACGTCGACGAGATTGCCGCACTGGGACCGCTGCTGGCTGCGAAGTCCGTCGACGTGCAGCCCGTCGGCCTGAAAGAGCTGTTTCTGGAGAAGGTGAAGACAGACCATGCCCCTTCATAAAGTCTGGCGCGAATCGCGGTCGCGCTTTTTCTTCATTCTGGCGGCGCTGCTGCTCGTGACCGCCGCCACGGTGTTTACAATGCCAAAGCCGAGAAGGTCGTGATTGAGTCGAAGGACTTTCACGCGGCCGGCGAGCGAACCATCTCGGGTATGCTCTTTTTGTTCTGGAGTTTCTCCGCATTGTTTCTCGGACTCGGCGGTCTTCTCCGCGAGCGGGCCGTCGGGACAGTGGACTATACGCTATCCCTGCCGGTCAGCAGAACCCGGTGGTTTCTGTGCCGTTCTCTGAATGGCGCGGTTCAAGCGATGGCGGCCGCGCTGCTCCCTGCGCTCTCGATTCCGCTCATCGCCGCACTGTCCGGCGGCGACTTTCCCGTCGGCGACGCGCTCCTGCTTGGCCTCCGCATGGGACTCGGGGGAATGTTGTTTTACGCGATCGGGCTATTGCTCTCCACGCTCTTCGCCGGAGATTTTACGAGCGCCGGAATCGGAATCGCGCTGATCTATGCGATCACGATCGGCACACGCGTCGTTGAGTCCATCAAGGGGCTGAATCTGCAGGACGCGATCTTTCTTCCCCTGCATCTGAGGATCGACCCCGCCACCCACCTGATTCGCAGGCCCATGCCGTGGAGCGGAATCGCTTTCAGCTTTGCGCTATGCCTCGCCTTGTCGGCGTGTGCCTGGAAGATCACGACGACCCGGGACTACTGAACTCTACGCCTCCGCCTCATCCCACGCCCCCGCAGGAGTGACGTGCGCGTAGCTCCAGGTCGATTCCATGGGCTCGCGTTCGCGCACCAGTCTGTCGCGGAATTGGAGGCCTAGGACGTGGCCGGTTTCTGTCGTGCGGCAGTGGCGGACCCAGGCGAAGCCGGCGAGGCCGTGATTCGGGATGCGGAGGAACAGGAGCGCGCCGACTTCGACCGGGACCACCGCTTCGACCGCCATGCCGCGGGCGGTGAGGTCGAGGCAGCGGCCTCGTGCGGCGCCCAGGGAACCCGAGAGGTAGACCGGGAAGTCCGCGGGAAGGCGCGCGTCGCGGCGACCGTCCGTCAGGTGCATCAGCGTCGCGAGCTTGGTCATCCACTTCATGTTTCCATGATGCGGAAAGCGCGGCCGGAGTTGAAGTCCTACAGGTTCGGTGGGCCCTCTAGTCGTCCGGGGTCCTAGGACTCACTTAGCCGTACGCATGACGTCGCTCAAACCGCGATGGCCGGCCATCAGCTTCTCGATATCGGCCATCTCGACCGGCACGAAAGCCGACAGATTCTCGTACCCCGATTCGGTGATCAGGATCATGTCCTCGAGACGGATCCCGAGGTGGAGATCGGGCAGCAGCAGAGCGGGCTCGATGGTAAAGATCTGACCCGGTTCGAGCGTCGGCGTGGGGTTGCGGACGTCGTGGACCTCCATCCCGACGGTGTGGCCCAGAGTCGAGTTGGGCCGTGGATTCCGATAGTTATCGGCGAATTTCACGGCCGCGGCCTTGATCCGGTCGTCGGTGAAATGGAATTTGGCGATCTCCGCGTCCATCTTCGCGGCGGCCTTTTTCATGATGTCGGAGGGGCGTTGGTGGACCTCGATCGACGTCATCAGCGCCTGGTACAGCTTGAGGTAAATGCCGTAGTATTCGCGCTGCCAGGGCGTGAACTTGCCGTTCGCCGGGAAGACGCGGGTCACGTCCGAGGTGTAGTTCTTGTAGTCGGGCGCGTAGTCGAGCTGGACCAGGTCGCCGTCCTTCAGTACTGCTGTGTCCTTGTGGTAATGCGAGTACCAGGTGTTGGGACCGGTGGCGATCAGGGCGAAGTACGCCGCGCCATACGACCCGAATTTCTTGAAAACGAACTCGCAGTCGGCCTGCAGCTCGTACTCCTTCATGCCGGGACGGGCGTCACGCATTGCCTCGACGATGCCGAGCCCGGTGGCGCGGGTCGCCTCGCGCAGGATCTGAATCTCGCGCGCGTCCTTCGTGCCGCGGAGCGTGTCGAGAATCGGATCGAGGTCCTTGATTTCGGACGCCGGTGCGAACTCCTTGAGCTTGGCGCGGAACGCCTCCTCGCGAGAAATGCGGCCGTCCCAGGGATCGTTCTTCGTGGCGATGGCGAGGGCGCGCGGATCGCTCGCCGACGCCGACCCGAGCACTTCGGGACGGAACGGCGTGAAGATCGCGCGGCCCGCCTTCCCGATCGCTTCGAGCGCGTCCTTGAAGTCGGCGCGCGGCAGCACCGAGTCGATGCCGGTCGCCTTCGCCGCTTCCTCGCCGGGGTAGAGGCCCGGACCGTACATGCGAGTCTCGCGGGCCTCGTTGCGCGGATTCAGGAACAGCGTGGTGCGCTTCGATTTTCCGTCGACGATCAGAATGGCGCGCGGCTCGACGACGCCGCACACGTAGAAGAACTGATTGCTCTGGCGCAGCGGCTGCTCGCCGGGACGCTCCGTGGTGCCTTGCAGAATCGCGACGCCGTCCCCGATGGCCTGCATGATCTTGGCGCGGCGCGCGGCGTACTCCTCCGGCGGGAAGACGTCGGTGAAGACGGGCTGGGCGACCGCGGCCGAAGCGGCGAGCAGAAGCGCGGAAAGGAAGCGCATGGGCTCTATTATCGACGACAGCCGGGCACGCCGAAGGCGCCGATCCGCGTCGAGTAGCTGGCGGCGTCCTTCTTGATGTAATCGCCGACGTACCAGAAGGTGCAGTCGTCGCTCGGGTCCATCGCGGTGGTCGTGTAGTCTTCCCAGCGGAGCGTGTTCGTCTGCGCCGCCTTGCCCTCTACCAAGACGCTCTCATGGAAGGTGAGCTCGCCGCGCTTATCGCCGGCGAGCCGCGCCGCAAAGCGTTGCCCGGCGAAGTTCGGCGCGCCTCCGAACGAGTAGGCGAACGCGATGTTGCCCTGCCGATCCATTCCGCCACTGGCCATCCAGCGATAGAGGCCGTCGGGCGCGTACGTGCTCTGCTGGTAGAGGACGGGGTCGCCCTTCTTGTCGAGGCGGAACTCGTACCAGCGGACGCCGCCACCGCCGGCCGCCGTGTTCACCGAATGCTGCACGACGAGCGACTGGCGTCCGCGAATATTCCGGTAGACCAGGCGCTGCATGATCTTGTCGCCCTGCGCGTCGAGGCGGCGCTCGGTGCCGGGCTGCGAGACGCAGTTGGTGAGCTGGCCGTCGCAGAGATAGTGGTACGGCGCGACGGGGAGCTTGGTAGGCCCGTCCGCCTTCGTCTTCGCCGGGTTCTCCCAATCGACGTGGACCTTCCAGAAGTAGATGCCGTCGTCCTCGAACACCTTCTTCAGTTGCGTGCCGCCCGCGGCCATCATGATGTTCGGCGCGCCGGCGGGCGGCAGGCCGGGACCGTCGATATCGGCGTTGTTGAGGAAGTTCACGCCGTCGATCACGATGCATTGCTCGGTGGCTTTGCCGCCCGTCAGCATCTTGGCGCGCTCGGCGATGCAGACGTGCTTCTGGATCACCTCGTCGCCGGTGCTGGTGGGGACGTAGTAGCCGTCGGGCCAGATGGCGGGGCGCGGATAGTCGGGAAAGAGCTTGCGGCGGAACTCGTAGTGGTAATACGGGCCGAGCGGATCGGCGCCCTGGCTCACGGCGTAGCACATCGAGTACGGCGTCTCGGGACGGTCGGCGATCTTCGTGAAGATCGGCATCAGGTAGAGCCAGCGGCCGGCGAGCTGGTCGTAGCGGACCACCGCGTCGCCATTGTTGCGCTGCTCGCAGACGCCGCCGAAGCCCTTGAACAGCGTGTTGGTGGGGACGGCGCCGTAGAGGACCTTGCCCTGCTTGTCGAAGACCGCCATGCGCGAGTTGACGATCTGGACGACGTGGTTCGGTCCGACCGCGAGGCTGTTGTCGGAGGGATTGCGGCCGGTCGACGGCCCCTGCGGTCCGTTGAAGCCTACGCCGAGACCGTCGAAACTCACGGCGGGCGGGATCGCCGGACGTTTGCCCTGCGAGCGCTGCTCGACAGAGGCGGTCTGGCTCAGGAGACAACAGGCGATGAGGACGAGGAGTGCGGCTGCGCGCATCTCAACAGGGTACATCGGAGGATTGTGAGGCGGGACTGAAGTCCCGCGCAGACTGAAGTCTGCCCCACCTCCTATTCGTTGCGGAGGGCCTCCATCGGGTCGAGGCGCGCGGCGCGGCGCGCGGGGAGCCACGCGGCTAGGATCGCGGCGGCAGACAGGACGAGCGGCACGGCGACGTACGTTTCGACATCACGGGGGCCGACTCCGAAGAGCATCCCTTTCAGGAGACCCGAGAGTGCTAACGCGCCGCCGATCCCGAGCACCGTTCCGGCCGCGACCAGCCGCGCGCCGCCCGCGACGATCATGGCGACGATGCTGCCCGGGGTCGCGCCGAGCGCGGTGCGCAGGCCGATCTCGCGCGTCCGCTCCGCGACCGAGTACGCGAGCACACCGTAGATTCCGATCGCTGCGAGGAGCAGCGAGGCGAGCGAGAAGCCGGAGAGGAGGACCGCGCTGAAGCGCTGGCGCGAGAAGGTCTCGGCGATGACGTCGTCCATCGTCTTCACGTCGGCGATGGGCTGCGCGGCATCGAGAGTCGCGATGGCGCGGCGCGCCGGATCGACGAGCCCGAGCGGATTGCCCGCGGTGCGCGCCACGATCACCATGGCGTTATACGAGAGCTTGGCGTGGACGTAGTAGGCCGTCGGCGCAGGCTCGTGATCGAGCGAGTCTTCCTTCACGTCGCCGACTACTCCGACGATCTCGGCGAAAGGATTGTCCTTGGCCATCAGGACCCTGATCGTCTTACCGATCGGCTGGCCCTCCCCGAGATACCGGCGCACGAAGGACTGGTTGACGACGAAGCGGAGCGGGGCGGCGGGGTCGTTATCGGCAGCGGTGAAATCGCGACCGGTCTCCAGCGGAATACCCATCGTGCGAAAGTAGCCGGGCAGAACGGTGCGGACGATGGTGACGAGTTCCTCGCCGGGCCGGGCCGGCGGGCGGCCTCCGATATCGACCCAGGTGCCCGCGGCGTCCCCGTTGAAGGGGAGATAGCTGATCGCGCTCGCGGACTGCACACCGGGAAGCGCGCCGATCTTCTCGACGGCGCGCGCGTAGAACCGGACGCGATCGGCGTCGCCCTTGTACTTCGAGGTGGGGATCGAAACGCGGAAGGTGAGAACGTTCGCGGGGTCGAGCCCCGGCTTTACACTCTGCAATCCAGTGAAGCTGCGGAACAGCAGCATGCCGCCGATCAACAGCATCACGGAGAGTGCGACCTCGGCCGCGACGAGGACGGCGCGGAGGCGGCCCGAGCCGCCGATGCCCGACCGGCCGCCTTCGAGCAGCGTCGCGGAGAGACCGGCGCGCGCGCTGGTGAGCGCGGGCGCGAGTCCGAAGACGATGCCGGTGAGGACGGAGAGGCCGAACGCGAAGGCGGCGATGCGTCCATCGAGGACGATCTCGACGCCGCGCGCGACATCGGGGGGAGCGAAGGCGACGAGTCCAAGGATGGCGCCTTTGGCCGCGAGCAATCCGACCGCCCCACCGGCGACGCCGAGGAGCACGCTTTCCGTGAGCAACTGGCGAATCAGTCGGCCGCGCTCCGCGCCCATCGACATGCGCACCGCGAGCTCGCGGCGCCGCGCCGTGTAGCGCGCCAACAGGAGGTTCGCGACGTTGGCGCAGGCCACCGCGAGCAGCAGGCCGACGGCGCCGAGCAGGACCAGCAGCGACGTCTTCACGTCACGGACCATGGAGTCGCGTAAGGGTTCGACGGTGACGCTCCAGTTGGCGTCGAACTGCGGATACTGCGCTTCGAAGCGTTTCGCGAGACCGGCCATGTGGGACTGCGCGGTCGCGGTCGACACACCGGGCTTGAGGCGCGCCAGGCACAGCATCCAACGGCCTGACGCCTTGCGATAATCGCGCGCCGGATTGAGCCCGAGCGGCTCCCACACGTCGACCTGGCGATCGCGCACGAAGAATCCCGGAGGCATCACGCCGACGATGCGGGCGGGCGCGGAGTCCATCACGACGGAGCGGCCAATCACATTCGGGTCGCCGTTGAACCAGCTCTGCCACAGGCGATAGCTGATGATCTGGACATGCTCGGCGCCGGGGAGATCTTCGGCGGCAGTGAAGAAGCGGCCGCGCAGCGGCTGCACGCCGAGCATCGGAAAGAGGTCGGCAGTGACGAACTGCTTGGGGACCTCTTCGATTCGATTGCCGACGGTGAGGACCGCGCGCGTGTCGTAGTAACCCGCCATCGATTCGAAGACGTCGTTCTGCTTGCGCCAGTCGACGAAATTACCGGGGGCGACGACATTGTGGTCGGCCTTCTCGCGACGCATGTTCTTTTCCCAGACCATGACGAGGCGGCCGGAGTTGGGAAACGGCAGCGGCCGCAGCAACAGATTGTCCGCGACCGTGAAGATCGCGACGCTGGCGCCGATGCCGAGCACCAGCGAGAGGATTGCAGTGGCGGTGAACCCGGGATTGCGCAGCAGGCCGCGCAACCCGAAACGGAGGTCCTGACGGATACTGTCGAGCGCCATACGGGTTAGACTCCTTCAAAGGGCCCTGGTTTGGAATTGTATGAAACTCCTGCTGATTTTTCTCGCGTTGACGGCGCAGGCGGCTACGCTGCGGTATTGGATTGAACCCTGTCCCGCGGGGTCGGCAGGCTGCCGCAGCGGCGATCCCGAGCTGGCGCAATGGGCGATGCAGGCGTGGCAGGCGGGGTCCGGCGGCAAGCTGACGCTGGAGAAGGCGGAGTCGCGCGAGCGGGCGCAGATCCGTATCAACTGGTCGGGCGGGAGGCCGGGTTTGTATGGGGAGGCGCAGCCTATCGTGGTCGACGGACTGCGCGGCGCGGAGGTGTACGTCGTGACGCCGGCGGAGCGGATCGACGACGAACTGCTGCGTGACACGATCGTGTACCTGACGTGTGTCCACGAGACGGGACACGCGCTCGGGTTAGCGCACACGGCGGAGTTCGCGGACATCATGTACAGCTTCCAGTACGGCGGCGATATCGCGGAGTACTTCGGACGGTATCGGAGGAAGCTCTCGACGCGCGGGGATATTCGGAAAAATGCGGGGATGTCGGACGAGGATCGGCGGAGGGTGGGGGAAATGTTTCGGAGCCGCTGAGCGAGCGGGACGAGAGATGGCAGCGACGCCTGAATACGACGCGGGAAAGATGCTAGTCTGGAGATCCGTTGATCTGAACCCTGCGTTCTTGGCTGCCTTCGGGTGTGGGCGAATGGGCTGAAACTACGGTCGTGGCATGTTCAAACAACGAGTACACCACCAAAGCAGTACTTCGGTAGATATGGAGCAGCCAAATGCCTAAGACTGCCCGGTGGACGAACGAATCCGTCATTCGTTTGGCCGGTGATCAAGATCCCGTCAGTGTTATTACTACCCGTGCTCGCGAACTGGTTATGCGAGCGATGGATGCAGGTTGGGCAGGCCCGCCATTCGACCCTATTATTCTGGCAAACGAATTCCTCAGCATAGAGGTTATCGCCAGCGACGACGTTTCAGACGCTAAGACAGTGGCAACCAGGGCCGGGGCTCGGATTGAATTCAATCCTAACCGTCCCCGCGAGCGCCGTCGATATTCAGTAGCGCACGAAATCGCGCATACCCTCTTTCCAGATTACGCTGAACGAGTGCGTCACCGCGGTTCGCACCATGCAGAAGTGCAACCACAGGACTGGCAACTAGAGACGCTCTGCAACATTGCGGCTGCGGAAATTCTCATGCCGATCGGCAGCCTACCCCCACCAAATCCTGACGGGTTCGCGATTGATGTACTGACCCGCGTTCGACCGCGATTTGACGTATCGATGGAGGCCGTGCTGATCCGTACGGCGCATATCGCGGGGTTCCCGTGCGCGGTTTTTGCGGCCTCGCGCAGGGAAACAGGCAGTGGCAGCGGAGTGTACACCGTAGACTACGCGATTGCCTCGCAAGATTGGCGGCCACCCGCCGCACGCGGCCAGACTTTATCGACGGATTCCGTCGTCAACCAATGCACTGCGATTGGATTTACGGCTAAGGGCGAGGAAACCTGGATAGCAAACGGCGAACGCGTACGCGTAGAATGCGTTGGGATTCCAGCATTCCCTGGATCAACGTACCCGCGCGTGGCCGGAATCCTCATCCCAGCTAGGTTTCGTGCTGGGGATCAACACAGTATCAAGTACCTCAAAGGGGATGCACTCGACCCGCGTGGAGGCGGCCCTAAGGTACTGGTCCACGTGGTCAACGATGCCACACCGAATTGGGGCGGGCGCGGGGTGGCGCTGGCTATCCGCAAGCGGTGGCCGCAAGTCCAAGAGGATTTTCGGGAGTGGGCTGCGGCCTCGCGAAACAATCTTAAGCTTGGGCGAGTCCGTTTCTTCGATCTCGATGAGCTAACAGCCATAGCGTCGGTCGTCGCCCAACACGGTTACGGTGAATCGGCCAGTCCTCGAATTCGATACAGCGCAATCGAAAGTGGATTGCAGCAGGTCGCAACAGCGGCTTTCCAGCGTGGCGCTTCGGTGCACATGCCTCGTATTGGGACTGGGTATGGTGGAGGAGTTTGGCTCGTGATTCAAGAACTCATCACCAACGTCCTCTGTTCCGCCGGCGTTCCGGTTACGGTCTACGATCTGCCGACTCGCGTTCCATCGGCTCAGCCCTCATTGTTTGAAGAGCCGTAACCGGGTTACTCTTAAGCTTCCGTCTATGTTGAGGCGCCTTATAGTCCTATCGGGGCCGATATCGGCCGGAAAGACAACGCTCGCGAAGTCTTTGGCGAAGGACTTCGGAGTCCGTCAAATTAAGACGCGACTGCTCGTCATGGCGCAGAGCGAGTGCGCTGGCGACCGACTCACCCTACAGGCAGCCGGTGAGGAACTCGATGCGCAAACCGGGGGCAAATGGCTTGCCGACGCAATTAGCCGTGAATCGGAAACGTTCGATGATAGTGACGAAGCGGTAGTCGACTCCGTCCGAATAGCGGGACAGATTAGTGCAATTCGGTCGCAGTTCGGGCCTCGGGTTCTGCACGTGCACATCACCGGGCGAGACACCGAGCTGAGTGCGCGGTATGAGGATCGCAAACGCGCGGGGGCGACTGGCGAGTTGCCGTCGTACTCGCAAGCTCGCAGCAATCCAACAGAACAGCAGGTTGAGGATCTCGCGGCTATTGCGGACATCGTCGTGGACACCGACCGCTGTTCGCCGGATGACGTTTTGGTGCGGGTAGCTAGCCACCTTGGGTACTATGGACGCGGTACTCAGCGCCTTGTGGACGTACTCGTGGGCGGTCAATGGGGCAGCGAAGGCAAAGGCCACATTGCCTCGTACTTAGCACCTGAATATTCCGTTCTCGTCCGGGTTGGCGGCCCCAACGCTGGCCACAAGGTTTACCGTCACGATGACCAGATCCATGCTTTCTTCCATCTGCCGTCCGGCACGCTGCACGCGCCAGAAACAGATCTGGTTCTCTCTCCCGGCAGCGTGCTTTACGTCCCGAAGCTACTGAAGGAGATTGCGGAAGCGAAGATCACGGCCGACCGACTCTCGATCGATCCTCAAGCTATGATTATCGAGGACTCAGATCGCGATTTCGAGAGTGATACCCTCAAAGACAGCATCGCATCGACAGCTCAAGGCGTCGGTGTCGCCACTGCGAGGAAGGTGATGCGAGGGGCCTATCCCGGTGGCCCGCCCGTGCGACTAGCGATCGATATTCCGGAACTCAGACCTTATGTCAAACCCACGCGTCCGATCCTCGAGTCAGCCTTCCGACAGGGCAAACGTGTTTTTCTCGAAGGAACGCAGGGCGCGGGATTGAGCCTACATCACGGGGCGTATCGTTGGGTTACATCTCGCGACACCACGGTGAGCGGCTGTCTCTCGGATGCGGGGATCGCGCCAAGCCGCGTCCGGAGGATCGTCATGGTCTGTCGTACCTATCCAATTCGCGTACAGAACCCCGATAAAGAGGGCGAACAGTCGGGGCCCATGGGTCGGGAGCTTACTCTGGAAATCATTTCTGAGCGTTCAAGAATCCCAATAGAGGAACTGAGGAAGACCGAGACAACGACCACTACAAAGCGGCGACGGCGTATCGCGGAGTTTAGTTGGGCATTACTCCGCCACGCCACATCGCTGAATGGGCCGACCGATATAGCTCTGTCCTTTGCAGACTACATCGACAAGGAGAACAAAGACGCCCGCCGTTTTGAGCAACTAACCCAACCGACGATTCAATTCATTGAGGAAATTGAACGAGTGGCATCGGCTCCTGTTGCCCTGATTTCGACCCGGTTTGAGAAGCGGAGCATTATCGATCGTCGTCGCTGGTGAACAATGACTCCCAAAGATCTCACTCGGCGGCACCCTGCCCTCTTCCACATGGCTGTGACAGGCAGTTGGTCAAGCATCAAGCGGCATGGGTTGTTGAGCACGGAATCTCTCCTAAATCTTTTCGAGATTGGGGGCCGTCAGCGAGCAGAAATCTTGACGCGTCGGCGGCCAAATCCGATCTTAATTGAGCATCCTAAGTATGGACGGGCCGTTATCCGAGACCAAAAGACGCTCAACGAAGCGAAACTGGCTGCGTGCTTGCAAAACGGGCTTACAACTAGTCAGTGGTTGCGGATGCTGAACTCAAAGGTGTTCTTTTGGGTGGATTCGAAACGGTTGACTGGGCTCCGTGATGCGCGAGAATACCGCCATGCGCGGCAACTCGTCCTGGTGGTCAACACGGCAGAGTTCGTCGAGGCCTATGCTGATCGCATCATGCTCAGTGATCGCAATACTGGGACCACGAGTCCAATGGCACATCCACGCGGCCGGGATACGTTCCAGCCGCTACGACGAGACACGCGTAGCCGCGTCGTAGAACTGACAGTCGATGGCGGCGTTCCCGATGTCTGTAGATTTGTTACTACTGCCATGGAAATCGGTGGTGGGGAACCTGACACGGTACTTTACACGCGCTCGTAGCGACGAGCGCCAAATTGAATTCGACGACCATAATTTATGAACAGTGGAATTTCGTCTACGCCTGGAATGCCCCACATGTGATTGAAATGTTGGTCGGGCGGCGATGCGACCCAAGTCAAGTGGCCGGCCGCAGCCACCTCAGTTTGAGGAGCCTTTACTCTTCTGCTAAACCGCCCTAAAATCGGCCTCCTCGCGAAGCAACCAACAGGCACTTGGTATTGGGCTGCCAGATGTGTCAGTGAGGGTGAATACTGAAATGTGCCCCACGAGTTACTTCAGAATTGCGATGAAGCCGTCGGTGCTTCCGGCGGGGCCTTGGTTGGCGTTGTCCGTCATCGGGAGACCGCTGTTGGCGTAGCCGACGACGTACACCGACCCATCGCTGCCCACCGACAGGCCGGTCGGAACATACGTGCCGGTGCCTCCGAGGTAGGTCGAGTAGTTGAGCGCGCCGCGGCCGATGACTCCGGGGGTGATGCTGGCGACGAAGACGTCGACGCCCTTGCCCCAATCGCCCTGCGGCACGGAGCCCGTGATCGGCATATCCGGCGAGAGCGTGTAGCCCGTCAGGTAAATGTTGCCCTTCGCGTCGCCGCCGACTCCGTAGGCGACTTCGCCGTGCGAGCCGCCGAAGTACGTGCCGTAGACGAGACCTTGCGCGAACGGCTTCGACGGATCGATCACCGCGACGAACGCGTCGCCATTACCGCCCGGGCTATTCTGCATCGCGTCGGGAGTAACGGCGAGATCGGTCGAGAGCGTGTAGCCGGTGAGGATGATGCGGCCCTTCGAATCGAACGCCATGGCGCGGACCTCGTCGATGCCCGTGCCTCCGTAGAAAGTCGAGTAGATGAGCCCCTTGTCGGCAGCTTTGGTCAAATCCATGACGCCGGCCGTCACGTTCTGAGTGCCGAGGCGGCTGCCGAAAATCTGGAAGCCGGCCATCGGGAAATTGTCGGAACGAGTCGACGCGGCGAAGTACACGAGGCCCGTCGGCCCGACGAGGATCGTGCGCCCGTCGTCATTGCCCTCGCCGCCGAGGTAGGTCGAGTACACGAACTTGCCCGCGACCGGGTCGATCTTGGTGATGAACGCGTCGGACGGGCCCCACTGGCTCGCCTGATAGGCGTCGCCGGTAACCGGGAAGTCGCTCGACTTCGTGGTGCCGATGACGTACGCCATGCCGTCCGGACCGACCGCGATGCCGTTCACGACGTCGTCGCCGGTGGAGCCGCCGAGATAAGTTCCGAAGAGCAGCGCGTCCTTACCGCCGACGTCGGGGAAGAGTTGGAGGACAAAGCCATCGACGGTGGTCGCCGCGCCGTTGACCTGCGGCACCGCGCCGCCGAGCGGGAAATTCGTCGAAGTCGTGCTGCCGCCGAGGTAGACGACGCCTTTGGGATCGACGTCCATGGCGAGCGGGATGTCGATGCCGCTGCCGCCGAGATACGTGAAGTACTGAAGCGGGAAGCCCGCGCCCGGCGTCACGTCGATCACCGCGACGAAAATATCGGTGAAGCCGCCGCTGGTGTTCGCGTAGGAATTGTCGGTGGCGGGGAGGTCGGCGTTGGCGGTCTGGCCCGCGATGAAGAGACGGTTGCCGACGACTTTCGCGCAGTTGATGCGGTCGGTCGAACTGCCGCCGAAGTAGCTGAGGTACGTCAAAACGGGGTCGATGACGAGTTGGCGGGAGCGGTCGTACGGACCGACTTTCACGCCCACGGTGTTGCGTCCGAGCAGGACGTAGCTGCCGGCGATCTCGCGACGCGGGGCGTCCTGATAGATGACGGGACGCTTCTGGACCATGCCGTCGACGATGAGGTCGCCGTCTTGCGAGATGCGGACGTCTTCGGCGCCGCGGAAACGCATGCGGATGGCGCGCGGATCGGCGCCGGGGGCGAGTACGAAGTCGTATTCCAACTGGCTGCGATTGCCGTAATAGACGAGGTCGACACCGGGATAGACGCCGTTGTAGCGCACGCGGGAAAAGGTCGGGACGTTGGCGCGCCAGCGGTCACGGGCGCCGATGTAATAGTCGGTGCGCATCGGGACGGGGTCGACGCCTTCGAGGCGCGGAGCGGTGCGAGCGCCGAGCAGCGACATCTCAACGGTGTGGCTGCCGAGGGTGAGCGACGATCCGCGCGGGGTCAGGCGCAGCGAGTAGGGGCCGGAGTGCGCGGCGAATTGCACGTCGCCGCTCCACTGGCCCTGGTTGGCTTCGAAGCGCAGCGGGAGGCGGCCCAGAATAGTAGCCGCCTGCCGGTCGGCCGAAGGCGCCGCGGCCAGACAGGATACGGACCAGACGATGAGTCCAAAAAGAGACAAACGGGACATATGGATTATCACTATTAGAACATGCGTGCAAGGCCGGATGAACTGGGCGGCGGGTTCACAGGCGTGGCGGGGAAGGCCCAACCTGGACCTCGACCAGCCCCAACTGGAAGAGGCTACCCGCCTGAAAGTTCACGGGATAGCGTCCGGGCGGGAGGTCGGGGACCTGGATTTCGATGCGCAGGCCGTCGGTGGAGAGGACGGTCGCTTCGACCGAGTTCAGGAAAATGCGGATCGGAGAAGCGGGGCCGAAGCCGGTTCCGAAGAGTGTCAGGCGTGTGCCGGGAGCGGCAGGGCTCAGGGGGCTGTTCGCCGATCCGTCGCCGTTCAGTGCGGCGGCGAAGTACGTCGTGTACCAGCGGAAGAGGCCGGGGACGGTGTCGGCGGTTGGGGCGTCGATCGCGCCCGCGCCGTCGACCTCGATGTGGAGCAGTCCCGTGCGCGCGAGCGGGGGGACGAGGATGTTGACCTGCGCGGGGGACGAGTAGAGGATCTCGGCCGCGACGCCGTTGACGAGGACGCTGCGCGGCGCGAGGCCGGAGCCGAAGATGGTGACGTACTCGCCGTCCCAGGTTAGAAAGCGGTCGAACCCGGCGGAGCCGACAGCGCAGAGGCGCGAGGGCGGCAGCGTCTTCGCGAGTGTGAGTTCGGCGAGCGAGTCGCCGCCGGCGATGGCGATGCGGTCGGCCGGCATCGAGGCGTACTGCGCGATGGCCAGGCCGGGGATGGTGAGGAACGAGGCGTAGCGGATGGCGGTCCCGTCCGGCGCGAGGCGGGCGACGAACATCGCGGCGGGGCAGCGCTCGACGGCGTCGGAGGTGACGGGGAAGAAATTGAACTGCGTGTTGCCGTAGAGGACGATCGTGCCGTCGGGCTGCGGGAGCACGGCGCCGATTGTGGTGTAGATCTCGAGGAGCGTCGAGAAGATCGGGGCGGAGAGGTTCGAAGGGAGGCGCACGACCCATGCGGCGTTTCCGGCGAAGTTCTCGGACTGGAGCGCGCCGGGCGTGGTAGGGAACTGACGGGAGAGCGTGGTCCCGGCGAGCAGGACGTCGCCGTTCGGCGCGACGGCGATGCGGTCGAGGTAGTCCGCCGATTCGCCGCCGAAGACCGCGGAGGCGAGAATGCGGGCGCCGTCGGCGCTCACCTGCGTGACGAAGATGGTGGACTGGAGCGGAGTCGGCGGGGCGACGGAGTGGAAGGCCGTCACCGGAAAATCGGCGGACTGCGTCGTCCCGGCGACGTAGGCGTTTCCCGCCGCGTCCACCGCGAGCGCGGAGACATAGTCGAAGCTGCTGCCGCCGAAGGGTTTCGTGAAGATGTCCGCGCCCGTAGCGGCGTCGAACTTCTTCAGGAACGCGTCGCCGGCGGTCTGTCCCGCGACGAAGACGCTCGTGCCGGAGACCGCGACGGCGATCGCGATGGCATCGGGATCGGTCCCGAGTGCGCGCACGAAAGCGGCGGACCCGTCGGCGCGGATTTGCATGAAGAACGGGCCGCGACCCGTTTGGAAATCGGTGCTGCCGCTGTGTCCGAGCAGGAACGTGTCGCCGGTGGGGCCAAGTGAGATGCTGTCCAAGCCGTCGGAGCCGGAGCCACCAATGTACGCGCCGTAAAGCAATGTGCCCGTCGCGCTGAAGCGCGCGAAGTAGCCGTCGCCGCAGGGGTTCGGGATGAGGCCGGGCCCGGGCGTGACGCCACACGTCGAGGGGTTGAATGCGGCACCGGTCGTGGTGGGCAGGCCCGCCTGACGCGCGGCGCCCGCAACGAGAATCGAGCCATCGGAGGCCGTCACCATCGCGCGGATCTCGAGGCCGGTGAGCGTGCGGGCGAATGCCACGTCGCCCGCGACCGGCTGCGCCAACGCGGACGCCACGGACCAGAACGCGAGCGTGAGGAGAATGCCGTGCCGCCTGAAAGGCGGCTGCGGGCACGATTGCCCGCCCCACGAAGGATGTGGACGGCGCATGAGGCTATTTGCTCATGTCGGCTTTGGGCAGCGGCTTGTCGTCGCCGTAATTCGCGACGAGGTATTCGAGGAGCGCCTCGCGGTCATTCATCTTGGTGCCCCAGCCCGCCATTTTGTCGAGCTCCTTCGTCCACGTGGCGCGGGAGAGGCGCTGCGAGTGAATGAGACGAAGGCTGTGGCACGGAGTGCAGGCGGTGGCCTCGTCCTTCTTGCCGCGATCGAGTACGGCCTGGTCGGCGCACCACGCGGCGGCGGCGACGAGCAACGCGAGGATGGCGGTCTTCATGCTTTCTCCACGAGAACGCCGACGCGGTCGATGGCGTTCCACAAGTAGCCCGAGGGATTCCACGCCGAGACGATCGGCTGCACGCGGCCCGCGGTGTCGGTGGCGCGCGAGAGGATCGAGTAGTAGCCCTGCTCCGTGGGCTTCCAATCGAGATGCCAGAGGCGCCACGCGAACGGGAGCTTGGCGCCGGTGAGGACGGCGGGGGTCCAGCGGCTGCCGCCGTCGGTCGAGACGTCGACGCGGTCGATGGCGTTCTCGCCGGCCCACGCGAAGCCGCGGATCGTCATCGGACCGAGCGGCGCCTTGGACTGATCCTCAGGCACCGTGATGGACGATTTCACGGGCATGCCTTCGATCACTTCGAGCTCGGCGGGCTTCGAGGGCGAGCCCGGCGCGAGCGCGTACTTCGGATAGCGATAGCCGGGGTTCATGAAGAAGCCGGCGGTCTGTTGCGCGGCGGCGGTGATGCGCACGACCCACTTCACCGAGCTCGTGCCGTCCCAGCCGGGGACGATCAGGCGCGCGGGCGCACCGTGAATATCGGGGAGCGGCTGGCCGTTCATTTTGAGCGCCAGCAACGTCGCGGGATGGAGCGCCTTCTTCATCGGCATGGACCGGATGAAGTCGGGAGTGGAGGCGACGCCGCGATCGGCGCCATCGATCTCGAGCCATGAGGCGGAGTCGGACAGCCCCGCGAGTTTCAGGACATCCGAGAGGCGAGGTCCCGACCACTCGGCGTTGCCGATGGCGCCGCGTCCCCACTGAATCCCGGGGACTTTCGGCGAGTAGAAGCCGCGTCCGTTGCCGGTGCATTCGATCACGGCGGGCACGGTCTGTTGCGGCAGGCGCTGCAGGTCCGCGAGCGTGACCTCGACGGGCTTCGACACCATGCCGTTCAGGGTGAGGCGGTACGCCGCGCGGTCGATGGGCGCGGGTCGCGGCAGATGCTGGCGGACGAAGAACGCGTCGGTCGGCGTGAGGTACTGATCGAAGTAGCGGACGGGAGTTTCGAGGTCCTCGGGACGGTCGTTATGGAGGATCATCGGCCGCTTGCCGGGGATGGCGACGGGATCGTCGGCGGCGCGCGCTACGGCGGCCGCGGCTAAAGCAAGAAAGAGTTCTCGCCGGTTGGGAGTCACGCTGTAAAGCCTAGGGGAGTCGGAAGTCAGAAGTCAAGGAGCGGGCGCGGGCGACCCCGCGTATCCGCGAATCGTGTTCCATCGAGGCGCCGCGACGCAGGATTTTCGGAGCATCCGGCCAATCGGGGCCGACAGCACTTCTCTCACGTACCCTGTCCTGCCATTCGACCCCGCCGTCCGGCTATTCGTTCCTCCCGACGGCATCCGGCGAATTCAGATCCTGAGATACGCCACCGGATTCGAGACAAAGGCGAGCGTGGAGAAGACGCTGCGACAGCTGTGGGACTCACGCGCAGAAGGCCCCTCCGACCGAATCACCTGGGCCGAAGGGGAGCACTGGAGCATCGACGCGCAGATCGAATATCGCAACGGCAGAAAAGGGCGGCTCGTGACCGACGGCGCACACACCTGCATCGAGGACGCGGCCGGTCGAGTCTGGTTCTTCCGCCGCCATACCGACCACTAATCCCGATGCTATAAAGGACAACGAGGAGACTACGTTGAACTACCGCCCCTTCGGCCGCATCGGTTGGAATGTCTCGGAGATCAGTTTCGGCGCATGGGCCGTCGGCGGATCGTGGGGCGCTGTCGACGACGAGCAGTCGATCGCCGCGATGAAGATGGCGCTCGATCTCGGCGTCAACTTCTTCGACACCGCCGACGTGTACGGCGACGGACGCTCCGAGCGTCTCATCCAACGCCTTCGTCGCGAAACGAACACGCCGTTCTACGTCGCTACCAAGGCCGGCCGCCGCCTGAACCCGCACACCGCCGGCGGATACAACAAGGCAAACCTCTCCGCCTTCATCGATCGCTCGCTCCAGAATCTCGGCGTCGAGTCGCTCGACCTCGTCCAACTCCACTGCCCGCCGACCGACGTCTACTACCGGCCCGAAACTTTCGCGGCGATGGACGATCTGGTGAACGCGGGCAAGGTCCGCCACTACGGTGTCAGCGTCGAGAAGGTCGAGGAGGCGATGAAGGCAATGGAGTTCCCCGGCGTCGCCTCCGTGCAGATCATCTTCAACATGTTCCGCCAGCGTCCGGCCGAGCAGTTCCTCGCCGAGGCCAAACGCCGCGGCGTCGCGACCATCATCCGCGTACCGCTCGCCTCCGGCATGCTCACCGGCAAACTGACCGCCGCCTCCACGTTCGCGCCCGACGATCACCGCAACTTCAACCGCCACGGTGAGGCGTTCGACGTCGGGGAGACCTTCTCCGGCGTGCCGTACGACGCCGGGTTGCAGGCCATCGACGAACTCAAGGCGCTCGTGCCCGAGGGCGCGACCCTCGCGCAGTTGGCCCTGCGCTGGATTCTCATGTTCGACGGCGTCTCGACCGTGATCCCCGGCGCGAAGAACGTCGGGCAGGTGGAAGACAACACCGCCGCGGGGCGCGTGCCGCCGCTCACTCCTCCGCAGATGGAAACCGTGCGCGCCGTCTACGATCGCCACGTCCGCGCCGCCGTTCACCAGCGCTGGTGAAGTAGTTACGACCGCCAGCGATTGCCGAGATCGAGTTGCTTCTTGCCGTACTCGACGCTGCGCTCCATGTGGTCCTTCTGCTGGAACTGGAGGGCGGCGGCGTAGGTCTCGGGCGGGGTGCGGCCGGCGATGTCCTCGATCACCATCTCTTTTTCGTACGGGTGGCCGTTCTTCGCGAGCGCGATGAAGCGCGCGAGGGTCGAGGCCTTGAGGTCCTGCCAGTTGCGCATGAACTCGGGGTCGAGATACGCCATCGTGACGGGCGGACGTCCCGTGATGGGCTTGATGTAGACGCTGACGTTGGGGCAGAGCTCGCGGCCGCGCGCGACGATCTTGTGAAAGTCCACGACGCCTTCGCCGAGCGGCACCCACTGGACGGCGGCGCCGTGGCGTGTCTCGTAGATGACGGAGTCGCGGAGGTGGAACGTGACGGCGAGGGGGCCGAGAGTCTCGACGGTCTCCATCGGGTCCTCCATGCAGAAGACGGGATTGCCGGTGTCGAGATAGGAGCCGACGAACTCCTTCCCTGCCCCTTCGATGACCTGGCGGGTCTCCCAGCAGAGGAGGTCCTTGTGGTTCTCGATGGCGATCTTGAGATTCGCGTCCATCGCCTCGGAGCGTACGGCGCGCAGGACCTTGATCATGACGTCCTGGATCCGCTGGATCGGCGCTTTCGGGAGGTGCTCGCGATCGCCGGCGATGAGCGTGCGGACGAGCGGCGAGCCCATGGCGGAAGCGCGCTTGATGGCGGAGCGCAGCAGGGTGACGGCGGGCTGAATGTCGCTGAGGTCGCGCGGCAGGGAGGCGCCGGTGCCGGTCTCGAGGTGGAGGTTGAGGCGCTTGGCGGCGTCGCGGACCTCGGTCCAATGGGCGGGGTCGTTGGTGCGCGGGTCGAGCGAGTCCTGGAGGAAGATCGAGTCGAGCTTCAGGGACGCGGCGTAGTCGAGGAGCTTGAGGTCGGGCCAGCGGAAGGCGCGTAGGCAGTAGGTGTTGAGGCCAAGCGGGTAGCGGTCCACAGGGCGATGCTATCACGCGGCGGTTGCCGCGAGAGTCGTCAAAGCCGAGGACAGACGGGGCTGTCCACGCGGCCAAATGCGGGCCTTGGGACAGTCTCGTCTGTCCCCGGCGCGCCACGGCGGTGTAGGTCGAGGGTTACGGCAAGCGCGCGAGGGCGGCTGCTGCCGCGCGGTCGGCGCGGTGGTCGAGGTAGAGGCGGAGCATCTGGCGGGCTTGAGGCCACGCCTGGTTGCGAATCCAGTAGTCGGCTAGGGTGCGGGCGCACTGCGGCGTTTCGGGCGAGTGGTCGATGTAGAACTTGCACTCGTTGTTGAGATGGCGGAGGACGCGTCCGAATTTGTTCGGGAGTCCAGTGCCGTGCCGGACGAAGATCAGCTCCTGGGTGTCTTCGTAGGCGAGCTGCCATTCGGTGTCGTCGGGATTGCCGAGGGCGATGGCGAGCGGGTAGAGGGCGCCGGAGACGGGCTCGATCGCGTTCATCGCGACGACGTCGATGCCGTAGCGGTCGAGGAGTTCCTTGCGGGGGCCTACGACGGCGTCGGCGGCAGACCCGTCGTTGAACAGGATTTGCTGTGCGTCCTTGTAGGCGGAGTCGCTGAGGGCGCGGCCGTCCTGGAAGACGCGCTGGCCGCGCCAGATCCAGTAGCCGCCCTGCTCCCAGGTGTTGAAGATCTTCGCTTGCGGCGGGAGGAAATCGGCGGCGGCGCGGGGCACGGTCCACTCCGCGACGGTGGGGTCGGGCGCGCGCCACTCGACTACCCCGGCGAGGGCGGCGACGGCCAGCACGGGGATCGCGAAGCGGGGTGCGCCGTAGGTGGCGATCACGATCGGCGCGACGATCGCGAGCAGCGGCAGATTGCGGAAGGCGAGGAGGGAGGCGAGGGCGAAGGCGCCGAAGAGAATCCAGTGCTCGACGCGCACGCGCCGCCACGTCACGAGCATCGCCGCCGCTCCGAAGATCAGGAGCAGTCCGAACCCGTAGGGGTGAGCCCAGAGCGTTGGCCGCTGCCATTCGATCAGGCTCGCGGTCATCGGACTGGCTCGGTACGCGGCGAGGGTCGACAGCACACGGGGTCCGTTCGGATTGATGAGCGACGCCGCGAAGGCGCATGCCGCGGGCTTCCAGAGTTCGCGGTCGCGGACGACATACGCGGCGAGTACGATCCAGCCGAGGAAGAAGCCGCCGTGGCAGTTGGCCCAGACCAGCGCGATCGCCGGCAGCGCCCAGAGCCAGCGCCGCGATTCGAGAATCGCGATGAATGCAGCGACGCCTAGGAAGGTCGCGATCGCGGGACGGTCGGCGGTGAATGCGACTAGCACGGAGGCGGTCGCGAGCGAGGCCACGACTCCGCGCCAGAAGTGTTTGGAACTGCGCGCGGCCGTCCAGCCGACGAGGCCGCAGACTGCCGCCAGCAGCATCGCACGCAGCACCGCGACGGCCGTGAAGCCCCCCGCCGCGTACACGAGGTAGAGCACGGTCTGCGCCAGCCACTCGTGGGTGAGGTTGAAGCGCGCGACGGCGTCGGTCGGCGCCGTGTACGAGAACGGGTCCGGCACGGGCAGGCGATGCTGCTGGACGATGAACTGTCCCGTTTTGAGGTGCCACCAGAAATCGGTGTCGTCGATCGGGACAGCGAAGATCGCCAGCAGCGCCAGCGCGGCGGCTAGGAGAGCGAGTTTGCGGAGCATCACGCGCTCATGCGGAGCGACTTCACGCGGTCGCGAAGCTGCGCCGCCTTCTCGAACTCGAACTTGCGCGCGGCCTCGCGCATACGCTCTTCGAGCTCGGCGATGAACTTGGCGCGCTGCTCGGGCGTGAGGTTCTCGACCTCTTCGTCGGCCTCGATGGGTACGGTGACGTAGTCGCCCTCGGCTACCGCGACCAGGCTCATGTCGATCGGCTTGACGATCGACTGCGGCGTGATGTGGTTGCGCTCGTTGTACTCCAACTGCGTCTGGCGTCGGCGGGCCGTCTCGTCGAGCGCTTTCCGCATGCTGTCCGTCATCACGTCCGCATACAGAATCGCGTGGCCATTGATGTGTCGCGCCGCGCGCCCGATGGTCTGAATCAGCGACCCGGCGGAGCGGAGGAAGCCTTCCTTATCCGCATCGAGGATGGCGACCAGCGAGACCTCGGGCAGGTCGAGGCCTTCGCGCAGCAGGTTGATCCCGATCAGCACGTCGAACTCGCCGCGCCGCAGGTCGCGCAGGATCTTGATGCGGTCGAGCGTGCTCACCTCGGAGTGCAGGTAGTTGCAGCGCACGCCGACCTCGGAGTAATACTCGGCGAGGTCCTCCGCCATGCGCTTCGTGAGGGTGGTGACGAGGATGCGCTCGTTCGCCTCGGTGCGGCGGCGGATCTCGCCGAGCAGGTCGTCGACCTGTCCCTTGACGGGACGAATCTCGACGCTCGGGTCGAGGAGGCCGGTCGGCCGAATGATCTGCTCGATTACGACGCCGGCGGATTTCGTGAGCTCGTATGGCCCCGGCGTCGCCGACACGTACACCAGTTGGCTCACGCGATGCTCGAACTCCTCGAATGTCAGCGGGCGATTGTCGAGGGCGCTCGGCATGCGGAAGCCGTGCGATACGAGGACCTCTTTCCGCGACCGATCGCCATGATACATGCCGTGCAGTTGCGGGATCGTCTGGTGGCTCTCGTCGATGTAGAGGACGGAATCGTGCGGCAGATAGTCGAGCAGCGTGGGCGGCGCCTCGCCCGGCAGGCGGCCGGAGAAGTGGCGCGAATAATTCTCGATGCCGTGACAGTAGCCGATCTCCTTGATCATTTCGAGATCGAACATGGTCCGCTGCCAGAGCCGCTGCGCCTCGACGAGCTTGCCCTGTTTTTCGAGCTCCTTGTGCCACCATTCGAGCTCGTTGCGGATGCTCTGCATCGCCTCGTCTTTCGTCTCCCGCGACATGACGTAGTGCGTCTTGGGATAGATCGGAAGGCGGATGTACGTTTGCTTGACCTGGCCGAGCAGCGGGTCGATCTGGGAGAGCGATTCGACCTCGTCGCCCCAGAGCTCGATGCGATACGCGTTGTCGTCGTAGGTGGGGAAGACTTCGATGACGTCGCCGCGGACGCGGAAGGTGCCGCGCCGGAAATCACCGTCGTGGCGCTCGTAAAGGATCTCGACGAGCTTCGACAGAATGTCGTTGCGCGAGATCTTCTGGCCCTTCTCGAGCATGAGCAGCATGCCGTAATACGCCTCGGGAGAGCCGAGGCCGTAGATGCAGCTCACGCTGGCGACGATGATGCAATCGCGGCGTTCGAAGAGGGATTTGGTGGCGGCGAGGCGGAGCTTGTCGAGCTCGTCGTTGATGGTCGCTTCCTTCTCGATGTAGACGTCGCTCGAAGGGATGTACGCTTCGGGTTGATAGTAGTCGTAATAGCTGACGAAGTACTCGACGGCATTCGACGGGAAGAACGTTTTGAACTCGTGATAGAGCTGCGCGGCGAGGGTCTTATTGTGCGCGAGTACGAGGGCGGGCCGTCCGATGTTCTCGATCACTTTCGCGACGGTGAACGTCTTGCCCGACCCAGTGACGCCGAGTAAAACCTGGTGCTGTTCTCCGTCGCGAACGCCGCGGATGAGCTCGGCGATGGCGTTCTCCTGATCGCCCTTGGGCGAGTAGTTGATCTCCAGCTTGAAAGACACTCATTTCAGGGTAACGCACAACCGTTTTTGGCCACGAATACACACGAATGGACACGAATAAGGCAAAAGCATGCAGCGTTTAGGCCTTTCTTTTATTCGTGTTCATTCGTGTTCATACGTGGCCAAAAAGCCTTTCTGTAAAGCCTTCGTTAAGCCTCCCGCCTTCCGGTAACGCCTGGCCTTCCGCGGACGCTTTCCTATGTGAGAGAAGGAGATCCTCAAACATGAAAGCTCTTACGATGTCCTGCGCTGTCGTCCTTTGCCTTTGCTGGGCGGCGTTCGCTTCCCCTGCCGATCTGGTCACGGTTCATTTCGCGAATCCTGTGGCCGTCGGCGAAACCACTCTTCCCGCCGGTAACGTCTCGATCGAGATTCACCGCGGCACGCCGAACGTGATGATCACGTTCCGCTCGGAATCCGGCGTGACCTCGACCGTCACCGCCTCGCGCATCACCGATGTCGTCCTCGATCACCCCGATACGCAAGTGATTTTGAACCACGAAGGCAACACTTTCAAAGTCGACCGCATCTGGCTCGGCGACCACAACGGCTTCGCGCTCGCGCAGTAAATCGTCCCACCCTCCCCGTCGAGGTCTCCCTACCCCAAAAAGAGGATCGACCGATGCACCGCGGCCGCAGGTGTGCCCGCTCATCGTGCCGATCCTCTTAGCGAGCACCGGGAGGCGTTTGTTATCGCACGGCTCATTTCCCCTTCGTTCCCTTTTTCGCAGAGCCGCCGGAAACTCGCGTGATACGCTCCGGCCCATGACCCTTCGAACCTTGACGCTGCTCGCGCTCGCGGCGGCCGCCGTCGCTTCGCCGCAGGCGAGGAAGCGCGCGAACGATCCCGATATGCGCGAGATCCGCGACTACCGGCTCAGCCTCGACAAGATCCAGCATTACATCGACGCATCGAAAGCGATGCAGAAGGACCCGGCGGCGGCCGCCTGTTTCAAGGACAAGCCACCGGGGAATCAGGCAACCATCGACCTCGGCCAGAAGCAGATCGAAGGCTGCCCGGCCGCTGTCGCCGACCTGAAGGCGGCGGGCCTGACGCCGCGCGAGTTCCTAGTGCTCACCGGGTCGCTGATCGGCAGCGTCTTCGCGATGGAGATGAAGCGGCAGGGCACGATCAAGCAGTATCCGGATTCCGTCTCGCCCGAGAATGCCGCGTTTCTCGACCAGAATTACGAGAAGATCAAGGCGATGGTCGCGCCGCTGATGGGTCAGGGCGGCCCCGATAAGTGATCAGGGGAGCGCGCGGCGGAAGAGGAAGAGGCCGGATTTGCCGCCCACGATCACTTCCGGATAGGCCTTCCCCTCCACGCTTGCCACCGTTACCTGCATGCCGCCACCCGCGCGCGACCCGTAATCGATGATGTGCTTCACCCACTCGATCGCGCCCGCGCCGTTGCGGATCTGCTCATACCAGTAGATGCCGAGCGGCTCGCGCTCACCGGGGTCCTTGCCGTTGTGCGCCATGTAGCGCTTGCCGGTGACGAGGTCGAGCTTGCCGTCGCCGTTGATGTCGGCGAGCACCAGCGAATGGGACTGCGACCAACTGTCGTCGATCATGTGCTTGGTCCACGTGCCCTGCGCGGTTTGCTCCATCCAGAAGATGCCGTAATTGTGGGCCATCGATGTGACCAGGTCCGGACGTCCGTCGCCGTTGACGTCCATCACGTGGATGAAGCCGACCTCGCCGAGTTGGAAGTCGGGATGGAATTTCCAGTCGGGGGCTTCGAACCAGCCCTGCGGAGTGATGATGTCGTTGCGTCCATCCTTATTGATGTCGCCGGCGCCGATGCCGTGACCGAATGATTTCTCGGCGACGACGTGAGGCACGAAGGTCCCACCCTTCGCCTCGTACCAGGTCAGCGGGGCGTTGGCGTTGCCGAACTCGGGCAGGATCTCGCGCGCTTTGCCGTCGTTATCGAGATCGACGAGGAAAGCGAACTCGACGTTGAAGCGCGTCTCGATCGGATGATCCTTCCAGAGGCCACCGGCCTTGCCGGGATTCTCGCTCCACCACACGCGCTTCGAAAACCACGAGCAGCTCACGACGTCGACGCGGCCGTCGCCGTTGACGTCCATCGGCAGGTCGCTGAAATCGTCGACGTAGTTGTTGGTGAAGTCGATCTCGCGGAAGCGGTGTTTCGTCCAGTTCGGCGCCTCGTACCAGAACTCGCCGGAGACGATGTCGAGCTTGCCGTCGCCATTGATATCCGCGACCGCGGCGGGTTCGCTGGCTCCGGGGTCGATCATGCGCCGCTCGAAAGCGATATCCGCGGGACGGGTCGCCGCCCATCCCAGGATCAGGCCGCCGAGCAGCAGCGGGACGAAGAGTTTCATGAGGCCTCCAGCGCTATAATACTGCCGTGCCGGTGAAGGGTCGAATCAAACAATCGCTCGCGTACTGGTGCCTCAACGCGACCCACTGCCAGTGGGACATCCACCGCGTCTGCCGTACGGCGCGCGAACTTGGATGCGCCGCCGTCGAGTTGGCCCCCGTCGAGGATTGGCCGACTGTCCGCGAATACGGTCTCGAAATGCCGCTGTCGCACAACGGCATGGCGGACCCGGTCTTCGCGAAAGGCCTGAATAATCCGCGCTATCAGGAGGAGGTCATCGCCACTACCAAGAAGATGATGGACCTCTGCTCCGAGCACGGCGTCCCGAACGTGATCGCGTTTACGGGGTATCAGTGGCGCGATGCCGACGACCCCGCGAGCGGCGTGATTCCGCGCGACGAGGGCGCCGCGAATACGGTGCGCGGCCTGCGCGAGCTGGCGCGCTATGGGGAAGCGAAGGGCGTGACGGTCGTGATGGAGCACCTGAACACGCGCGACGATTCGCACCCGATGAAGGGCCATCCCGGCTATCAGGGCGACGATATCGATTACTGCGCGGAGATCATCCGCGCCGTCGGGTCGCCGCGGGCTAAGCTGCTGTTCGACGTCTACCACGTCGCGATTATGAACGGCGATGTGATCCGACGGTTGAAGCAGTATCGCGATTTGCTGGGGCACGTGCATGTGGCGGGCGTGCCGGGCCGCGCGGAGCTCGACGACACGCAGGAGATCCACTACCCCGCCGTGATGCGGACGCTGGTGGAGATCGGGTACACGGGTTACGTCGGGCTGGAGTTTATTCCGACGGGCGAGCCGGACCGGTCGCTGGCCCAGGCCTTTGCGGCCTGCGACGTGTAGCTACTTCACGGCGACGCGGAAACGCTCGCGCGCTTCGAGGCCGGCCGTTCCCGAGGCAATCAGCGTGAAGTCGGTCGTGGACTTGGGATAGAAGCGGACGCAATTTTTGGCGCCGGCGGCCGGCAGGCGCCAGCCGATCGGGTGCAGGATCACTCCGGTCGCATGGTCGACGCCGTAGCAGACGGTCACGACTTCGCCCGCCGGGATCGACTTGTCGCTGACGGCCATCAGGCGGAACTGCGGCGGGGCGGGTCGCACTCGGATGGCAAACGTGGCCTCGTCGCGGCTGCCGTCGAGCCCCTCGGCGAAGAGCGTGTACGACGTGTCCCACTTCGGCTCGACCGAGAAGCAGCGGACCAGTGCGGGCGAGACGTTGGCGACGGGTGGGTCGAGCTTTAGCGAGCGGACGTTCTCGACGCCGTAGCAAACGACGTCGGTCTCGCCTTCGACGATCTCGGCGGCGCGGGCGTAGAACTGGACGATGCGGGCGGAGGTACCGGTCGAGCGGGAGTCGGCGGGCCGTGACTGACGGCCGGCGAGGAGGCGGCGCAGTTTGAGGTCCGAGTCGTGGCGCTCGATCCATGTCCACGCCAACTGGGCCAGCACGACCGCCAGCACCAGGCGCAACAAAACCCCGAAGCGTCTCATCACCCATTGGAAACCATTTCGGACGATTTGGTTTCAAACGGACCGCCGCACGGACATACAATCGGGACTCATGCGACGCAAACTCCTGCTTTGCCTTTCGCTCGTGACGATCTCCTGCCAGGCGGCCGTCTGGCAGTATCGGGTTCCGTATGAGGGCAAATCGCAGACGGGCGACGTCCTGTTCTGGCTTCCGGCCCAAGCGAAGACGCTGCGCGGAGTCATCGTCATGGGGCAGATCGTCATCGAGTCCGAATTCGCGGCGGATGCGGCAATTCGGGACGTCTGCCGGCGCGAGTCGCTCGGGATGGTTTACTTTCGACCGCACCTGGACGGTGTATTTCACTACTGGGAGCCGGGCAATACGTCCGGCGCGCGTCTGCTGAAGGCGTTGGACGACCTCGCCGCGATCTCCGGGCATCCCGAGGTGAGACGTGTTCCGTGGATTCCGGTGGGACACTCGACCGCCGGCATCTTCGCGCGCAATGTCGCGTATTGGAAGCCGGACCGGGTCGCCGCCGTCATCCATATTAAGAGCGGCAACTTCCACCAGAACGAACATCTGCCGCCCGAGGGGTCGCTGGCCGGCATCCCGCTACTGGCGTTGAACGGGCAATTCGAAGTCTTCGGTCCGGAGGGCGGAATTCGGGCGGAGTATGGCCGCGAGACGCAGTGGCGGTTCGTGCGCGCCGATCTGCTGAAGTTTCGCGAGCGGGATCCGGAGCAGTTGATGTCGCTGGCGGTGGAACCGGGCGCGGATCATTACCATCTCGGTCCGGCCGATATCCCGGTGTTGGCGTTGTTCCTGTCCAAGACGGCGGCGCGGCGACTGCCGCGGGAACTGCCCGCGGGCGATGGGCCTGTGGCGCCACTCCCGGTTGCGGCGCAATCCGGATTTGTGGATGACGGGCTCTGGCATTACGACCGCGATATGGCCGCCGCCGTCGCGCGCCTGCAGGCCAATCTCGATAGTCCCCTCGCATTGGGCGTTCCGGCGTTCGAATGGGTGAGTGGCGGCGACGGCTGGACCTTCCGCGCCCGGTCCGAATGGCTGGATCGCATGCCCGATGAGTACGGCGGGAGATTCGGCGGGCGTCCCGTGCCGAAACCGGCGAGGGCCGAGATCGACTATTTCGCGCTGGCGGGCGAGCCGGTAATGCGCGTCGGCGCCGGTTTGTTTCGAGTGCTGCGGCCGGTGAAAGCGGTGAACGTCGGGGCCTACCGTGCCGGGGTGGTCCGCTTCGGCGAGTGGAAGGCGGAGACGGTCGCCCGTGCTGCGCCCCAGACCATCCAGTTCACACCGCCGTCGGCGATCGTTGCGGGAACGCGCGTCCGGCTCGGCGCCCACGCCAGTTCCGGCTTGCCGATTTATTACGAGGTGGAATTCGGTCCGCTGACGATCGCGTCCGACGGCACGGCGGAGGTGGCGGAGTTGCCGCGCGATGCCCGTCTGCCGATGACCTGCCGGGTGACGGCGTGGCAGATCGGGCGACGCACCAGCGCTGCGATCGCTCCAGCGGCGCCTGTCACGGTTGAGATTCAAATCGTCCGCGGACCGGCGTAGCGTGGGGCTGTACTCCGAAATTCCGATTCGGACATCCGAATCCGGTATAATCGGAGGGAAAGGCCAAGCCCTCATGAAGATACGTCCTGAAGATGCCCTGGAGTACCACTCCTCATCTCCGGCAGGCAAAATTTCGGTTACCCCGACGAAGCCCTGCCGTACGCAGTGGGACCTCAGTCTCGCCTATACTCCCGGTGTCGCCGTCCCATGCCTGGAAATCGAGCGCGATCCCAGCCTCGCCTATGCCTACACCGCCAAAGGAAACCTGGTCGGTGTGGTCAGCAACGGCACCGCGGTGCTGGGGCTCGGAAACATCGGCGCGCTGGCGGGAAAGCCGGTGATGGAAGGCAAGGGCGTCCTGTTTAAACGCTTCGCCGACATCGACGTTTTCGATATCGAGCTGGACACGTTGGACCCCGATGAGATCATCCGCACGTGCCAGATCCTCGAGCCGACGTTCGGCGGGATCAACCTCGAAGACATCAAGGCGCCGGAGTGCTTCTACATCGAGGAGACGCTGCGCAAGACGATGAAGATCCCGGTGTTCCACGACGATCAGCACGGCACCGCCATCATCTCCGGCGCCGGACTGTTGAATGCGATCGAACTGGTGGGCAAGAAAATCGACGAGATTAAGGTGGTCTTCAACGGCGCGGGCGCGAGCGCGATCTCGTGCGCGACGCACTACTGCAATCTCGGCGTCCGCCGCGAAAACATCGTCATGTGCGACACGAAGGGCGTGATCTTCGAAGGCCGCACGGAGGGCATGAACGCGTATAAGGCTCGCTTCGCGTCGAAGACCGCCGCGCGCAACCTCAGCGAAGCTCTGGTGGGCGCGGACGTGTTCTTCGGGCTTTCGAGCGCCGGCGCGTGCACTCCAGCAATGGTCATGGGGATGGCGCCGAATCCGGTCATCTTCGCGCTGGCCAATCCCGATCCGGAGATTTCGTACGACGCCGCGCTGGCGGCGCGTCCCGACGCGATCGTGGCGACCGGACGCTCGGACTATCCGAATCAGGTCAACAACGTCCTAGGGTTCCCGTTCATCTTCCGCGGCGCGCTCGACGTGCGCGCGACCACGATCAACGACGAGATGAAGCTGGCGGCCACGAAGGCGCTGGCGGCGCTGGCGAAAGAGGATGTGCCGGATTCCGTGCTGCGCGCTTACGGCGTCGACCGGCTGGAGTTCGGGCGTGAGTACATCATCCCGAAGCCGTTCGATCCGCGCGTCCTGATCTGGGAAGCGTCGGCAGTGGCGCAGGCGGCGATGGAGACCGGCGTGGCGCAAAAGCCCGTCGAACTCAAACAGTATCGCGAGGATCTCGAGAAGCGCCTCGGCAAGGCCAACATGGTCATGCGGGGCATGATCAACAAGGCGAAGAAGGCGCCGAAGCGCATTGTCTTCACCGAAGGCGAGGAGCCCAAGATCCTGCGCGCGTGCCAGATTCTGCTCGACGAGAAGATCGCCGAGCCGATCCTGCTGGGCCGCGAGGACGTGATCCGCGCGCGCGCCACGGAACTGCGCCTGCACCTCGATGGCGTCCAGATCGTGGAGCCGGCGAAGTTCGCGCGTCTTGCCGAATACACGGAGGAGTTCTACAGCCTCCGGCAGCGCAAGGGCGTCGCGCGCAATGAGGCGGAGCGCCTGGTCACCAGCCCGGTCACGTTCGGCAGCCTGATGGTGCGGCTCGGCGATGCGGACGGACTGGTCGGCGGTCTCACGACGCACTATCCGGAGACGATTCGTCCGGCGCTCGAAGTCATCGAGGTCCGGCGCGAAATGCGGAAGGTGGCCGGCGTCTACGTCCTGATCACGCCGAAGGGCGACATCTACTTCCTCGGGGACGCGACGGTCAACATCGAGCCGACGTCCGAGGATCTGGCGGAGATCGCGATCATGGCGGCGGAGAAGGCGCGCCGCTTCAGCATCGAGCCGCGCGTGGCGATGCTTTCGTTCTCGAACTTCGGCAGCACGCGGCATCCGCTGTCGGACAAGGTGCGGAAGGCGGTCGAGCTGGTGCGCCAGCGCGCGCCGGGGCTGATGATCGATGGCGAGATGCAGGCGGACACCGCCGTCGTGCCGCAGATCATCGACGAAGTCTACCCCTTCAGCACGTTGAAGGGCGGCGCGAATGTCCTGATCTTCCCGAATTTGGAAGCGGGCAACATCGCGTACAAATTGCTGCAGCGGATCGGCGGGGCGGAGCTCATCGGACCGCTGCTGACCGGGCTGTCGAAGCCGGTGCATGTGTTGCAGCGCGGGTCGGAGGTCAACGATATCGTGCACGTCGCCGCGGTCGCGGTGGTGGACGCGCAGGAGATCGGGAAGCCTTATAAGACGCTGTTGACCGTTTAGTGCGATAAGATCGCGGCATGAGGCGGCGATTTCTCCTGGGGGCGCTCGCCGCGGCGGGCGCCCTTTTTGCGCAGTCCCCCGCCCCGATTCGGGGCGAAATATCCGGAGTGGTGTTGGAGCCTGGCGTGGCGGGCGCGCCCGTCGCCGAGGCCGAGGTGACGCTCGATTATTACGGGCCGACGCAGCCCCGGATCATGCCGTCGCCGCCGCAGAAATCGTCGACCACGACGGCGAGCGCGACCGGAACGTTCGTATTCCATGTCGACGAGCCCGGCTATTACGGTGTCCGCTCGAAGAAGGACGGTTTCAACGAAGCCGGCGGCAGCGCGACGCTACCGACGCGGCTGAACTTCAACCTGACGGAGCGGTCGCCATCGAAGGAAGTGAAGTTGTATCTCGCGCGGCCGGTGACCGTGACCGGGACCGCGATCGACGCAGAAACGGGCAAGCCGCTGGCGGATCAGACGATCGGCGGCGGCGCCGTGATGCTCTTCGCCGGACGCCGCATGGCGCCGACGCGATCGGCGAAGACAGATGCGGAAGGGCGATTCTCGATCCCGGGTAGTCCTGGAGATTGGCTGGTCCAAGTGCTGCCGCAGGGAGTCACGAAGAATCGGGTACTGAGGTCGTTCACCGACGAGGATGCGCAGAAAGTCGACACCGATGTGGAGCGCACCTACTGGCCGGGCGGGTTCGGTGAAGAAGCGGCGATGCCGATGCCGGTGTCTTCGGGCGCGACGGTCGACGTCGGACGGGTGCGGGTGAAGCGCGTCTCCTATTACCGGGTGCATCTGAAGGTTCCGAAGTCCGGCTGCGAGGGGAACGACACGCTGACCGTTTACGAGACCGTCCGCGGGCCGCAGTTCGAGACACGCACCAACGCTTTGGCGGCCGATCTGCCGTGCGGGACGGATCTGCTGGTGACGGGCTTTTCTCCCGGGTATTACCGTTTGACGCTCGCGACGAAGGTGTCGCCGCGGGCCACAGTAACCGTGCCGGTCACGATCACGAGTAAGAACGTCGAAGTGGTCGCGGCGCTGTCGCGCGGAGTTGCGGTCGAGGGGAAGGTCGTGATGGAAGACGGAGCGACGGCGCCCGACTTCGGCAAGATCACGATCGGACTCGATCCCGTTTGGGGCGTGCGATTCGCGGATTCGATGAGTCCGCTGAAGCCGGGCGAGAAGGGCGAGTTCCGCGCCGAAAACGTCGCCGAGGCGGAGCATCGAGTGCTGGTGAACGGCGTTCCGGCGACGCATTACGTGAAGGAGATCCGGCACAACGGCATCGCCGTGCCCGAGCGGATCGTGCCGCTCGATCAGCCGGCGATGGGGCACGCGGTGACGATCGTGCTCGACGACAAGCCCGCGTCGATCACGGGCACGGCGGCGGGCGCCGCGACGATCCTGGTGTATCGTTGGCCGCTGGCGGCGAACCAGGTGATCCAACCGGCGGGTCGCGGGACGCCGGACGATCAGGGGCGTTTCCAGGTCGGCGGACTGGCTCCGGGCGAGTATCGCGCGGTCGCGCTGCTCACGACCGAAGACGAGTATTCGCGGCAGCCGCAGTCGCTCGAGCGCGCGCTCGACGCGGCGAAGAAGATCGAGGTGGGTCCGCGGGAGACGAAGACGGTCGAACTGGGGGCGGTCAGGCTGCGGTAGTGGGGACACGCACAAGCGGGCGCGCTTATTCAGGGAGCGGACCTGCGCGCCGCCCCATATTGTTCACGTGAAAGACCGTGCGGCAATGTGGCTATTGCCGAAATGTAGGTTCGAATCGTACCTGGGGAGCAATCGAGTGGAAGTCGTCACTCTGCGAATACTTCTTGTTGCGTCGTTAGCGTGGCGGTGAGCGTCTTTGCCGAGACTGCTCCAAGTTTCTTCGCCAGCCGGGACTTGTCCACGGCACGGAGCTGATCGAGCAGGATTAAGCCCTTCCGATCGGCATGAGTGGCAGCGACTCGAAAGGGCGCCTCGCGCCCCGCCGTGATCATCGGCGCAACAGGGCGGTCCGAAGATGATCGTGCATTTCGGCCGGAGACACTATGACACACGGACGAGCCTTCTTGATTTCACTCCCGACAGTCGGATCGAGATTGACGAGCCAAATCTCACCGCGCGTCACCAAACCAGCTCCTGGTCGTCCGCGTTACCGAATTCGCCCATTACGAGTTCGTCATCGCCAGCCTCGGCGATGCGCTTGGCAGCCTGGGCCCAACCGGTGCGCGCCGGATCTGCCGGCCTGCGCAAGACCAGTGCGCCATCTTCGATCGTCATTTCCCCTCCCGCCTTGCTGTCGAGCCCCAGTTGTGCGAGTACCGCATTGTAATAGTAATGTTATTCCTGCGACACTGCGCGCTTCAAGCCAACCTGCGAACGGAACCAGACGTACACGCACAAGCCGACGAACATCGCCGCCGAGACCGATTGCGAGATCGCGTCGCGGGCGTAGAACGGCGTGTGGACCCACTCCTCCGTGTAGCCGGGGATCAGGCGGCACGCCGCTCCGATCACTCCGCCGAGCGCTCCTCCGGCCATCAGTCCCGAGGCGATGATGACGCCGCGCTCGCGAGCCGTCGCGCCTCGCTTGTTCAGGAAGTGGACCAGGACGCCTCCGACTAGCGCTGGCGTGTTCAGTTCGAGCGGCAAGTACATGCCGAGGGCGAAAATCAGCGCCGGCACGCCGAGCATCTCCATCACTACCGCGATCGCGGCGCCCGAACCGAAGAGCAGATACGCTACCGGCTGGCGGCTCATGAAGCCTTCGACCAGCGCCTTCATGATCGACGCCTGCGGGGATGCGAGTACGGCACGCGTGTCGCCGGGGGCGGCCTCGCCGAATTGGAAGGCGCGGGCGAGCATCACGATCGTCAGCCCGACGGCGAGGGACGCGACGATCACGCCGAGGAACTTGGCCTTCTGCTGCGCGGCGGGGGTCGAGCCGAGCCAATAGCCCGCTTTGAAATCGGTGATCGCCTGTCCGGAAACGGAGAGCGCGGTGCAGACCATGCCGGCGATCGCCATCACGAAGAACATGCCGGTGGTGCCGGAGACGCCGAAGCGGAGCAGCACGACCGAGCTGATGATGATCGTCAGCATCGTCATACCGGAGACGGGATTGCGCGCCGTGGTCGCGATGGCGTTGGCTGCGACGGAGGTGAAGAAGAAGGAGAAGATCAGAGTCAGGGCGAGGCCCATCAGGATGACGGCGGGGGCCGAGGTCAGGCGTCCGAGGAAGATGCCGACGCAGACGGAACTGACGGCGATGCCGGCGAGAATCGACATCACGGAGATGTCGCGGTCGGTGCGGGCGCCCTCGCCTTCGCCGCGGCGGAAGGCTCGGACCGCGACGCTGAAGGCGCCGACCACCACGCGGGCCGATTTCAGGATGCCGAAGATGCCGGCGGTGGCGATCGCGCCGACACCGATGAAACGCACGTAGCCGCGGAAGATCTGCGCCGCGCTCATGTTCGCGATCGGGATCGTGCCGGGGTAGACGGCGGCGTCGGGGAGGTGGCTGCCGATCATCCAGATGAGCGGAACGAGGACGAGGTTCGCGAGCACTCCACCGGCGCACAGGATCATCGAGCTGCGCAGTCCCATGACGTAGCCGAGGCCGAGGATGAAGCCGATAGCGTCGAAGCTCATGAGGACGCGCGCGCGATCGTTGAGGGCGCGGACGGAGTGTAGGAACTGGAAGTCGAGACTCTCTTTCCAGACGTGGAACGTGGTGACGAAGAAGTCGTAGACGCCGGCGATGGCGGTGGCCTCGAGCAGGAGTTTGGCCTGGGAGCCGCCCTTTTCGCCGGTGACGAGGACCTCTGTGATCGCGGTGGCTTCGGGGTACGGCAGGAGGCCGTGCATCTCGCGGACGAAGTAGCGGCGCAGCGGGATGAGGAAGAGAACGCCGAGGCAGCCGCCCGCGACGCAGATGAAGGTGGTCTGGACGGGGTGCGGGTCGAGCTTGAGGATGTAGAGCGCGGGGAGAGTAAAGACGGCGCCGGCGACGACGGAGCCGGCGAGGCCGCCGATCCCGGTGATGATGACATTCTCGAGGACGGTCGAACGGCGGCGGAAGAGGCGGGCGAGCCCGATGGCGAGGATCGAGATCGGGATGGCGGCGTCGAGCACCTGTCCGACTTTCAGTCCCGAGTAGGCCGCGGCGATCGTGAAGATGAGGCAGAGGAAGAGTCCCCAGCCGATCGAGCGCGCGGTCAATTCGGGGACGGCCTCCCGGGCGGCGACGAGCGGCTGGTACGTCTCGCCGGGCGGGAGCGGAGTGTAAGCGTTGTCGGGTACTGCCTTGGTTGCCGGGGCGGCCATATTCAGACCTCGGAGACTGAAATCGGACACCACATGGTACTCCGCGGCGGGCCGCGTTAAAATCTCTGGATCATGCGGCGGACGATTTTTCTTTGGATGGCGGTGGGCGCGACCGGATCATGGGCGCAGGGCACTCTGGCGGACTACGAGCGTGCGCAGGGCTTACAAGCGAAAGCGCGGGGCCTGGTGGTGAACACGCCGGGGGCGCCGACGTGGATCGGGTCGTCCGACCATTTCTGGTATTCGCGGCCGGTGACGGGCGGGACGGAGTTCCTGCTGGTGGATGCGACGGCGGGGACGAAGAAGCTCGCGTTCGATCACGAGAAATTGGCGGCGGCGATTTCCGCGGTCGCGGGGAAGAAGTACACGGGGCTGGCGCTGCCGTTCGCGCCGTCGCCGGGCGGCCGTGGCGGAGCGGGTCGTGGCGCGGCGGGGGCAGCGCCGCAGACGGCGCCGTTGACATTCGCCGATGACGAACAGTCGATCCAGTTCGGCGCGGGCGGGTCGATGTACAAGTGCAATCTTGGCGACTATACGTGCACGAAAGGCGGCGCGATCCCGGTTACGGCGGGCGGCCGCGGCGGCGCCGGCACTCCCGAGGACGAGAGTCTGAATCCCGAGGGTCCGGGCGGCGATCCGGTGGACGGGCTCGAGTATGAGCCACCGGCTCCGCAGGCGGGCGCGACGGGGGCGGGCTTTGGGCGCGGACAGCGCGGCTGCGCTCCGCGTCCGCAGAATCGGACGCAGACGGCGCAGACGGCCGGGCGCGGCGGACGTCCCGGAGTCGGCTTCCAATTCCCCGGCGCGCAGGCTCCGGCGGAAGTTTGCGCGTCGTTCGACGGCAAGTGGGAAGCGATCATCCAAAACTTCAACGTGTTCCTGAAGCCGACAGGGAACAACGAGCCCGCGACGGCGCTGAGCCAGGACGGATCGGAGGGGAACTATTACACATTCCGCTCGATCGCGTGGTCGCCGGATTCGAAGAAGCTGGTGGCGTATCACACGCGGCCGGGCTACGAGCGCGAGGTCCACTATATCGAGTCGTCGCCGGCGGATCAGCTCCAGCCGAAGCACACGACGATCTCGTATCGGAAGCCGGGGGACGCGGTCGATATCGCGTATCCGGCGCTGTTCGATGTCGCAACGAAGAAGGAAATCGAGATCGACCACGCGCTGTTTCCGAACGCGTACGACATCACGACGCCGGTGTGGTGGAAGGACGGGCGCGGGTTCACGTTCGAATACAACGAGCGCGGGCATCAGGTGTACCGCGTGATCGAGGTCGAGGCGCAGACCGGGAAGGCGCGGGCGCTGATCGACGAGAAAACGAAGACGTTTTTCTATTACAACCAGCTCGGGCCGGGGCTCTCGGCGGGACGGCGGTATCGCCACGATGTCGACGACGGGAAAGAGATCATCTGGGCGTCGGAACGCGACGGCTGGGAGCACCTGTACCTGTACGACGGCATCACGGGACAGGTGAAGCATCCGATCACGAAGGGCAATTGGCTGGTCCGCAACGTGACGTCGGTTGACGACGGGAAGCGGCAAATCTGGTTCGAAGCGGCGGGCGTCGACGCGGACCAGGACCCGTACTTCACGCACCTCTTTAGGGTCAACTTCGACGGGACGGGGTTGACGCGATTCACGGAGGCGAACGGGACGCACTCGGTGATCTTCTCGCCCGACCAGAAGTATTACGTCGATCGCTGGGAGCGCGTCGATCTGCCGCCGGTGGCGCAGTTGCGGCGTACCGAGGATCGCAAGGTCGTGATGGATGTCGATAAGGGAGACGCGTCGGCGCTGCTCGCGGCGGGCGTGCGGTTCCCGGAGGTGTTTGTCGCGAAGGGCCGCGACGGGAAGACCGACATCTGGGGCGTGATCGTGCGGCCGACGAATTTCGATCCGTCGAAGAAGTATCCGGTGATCGAGAATATTTACGCGGGTCCGCAGGGATCGTTCGTGCCGAAGACGTTCAGCGCGGTGTCGGCAGACCAGGCGCTGGCGGAGCTCGGGTTCATCGTGGTCCACATCGACGGGATGGGGACGAGCAACCGGTCGAAGGCGTTCCACGACGTGGCGTGGAAGAACCTCGGCGACGCGGGATTCCCGGACCGCATCCTGTGGCATAGGGCCGCGGCGGCGAAGTACCCGTCGTACGACATCAGCCGCGTCGGGATCTTCGGGACGTCGGCGGGCGGGCAGAGTTCGCTGGGCGGCGTGCTGTTCCATCCGGAGTTCTATAAGGTGGTGGTGACGAACAGCGGGTGCCACGACAATCGCATGGACAAGATCTGGTGGAACGAGCAGTGGATGAGCTGGCCGCTCGGACCGCAGTACGCCGCGTCGTCGAACGTCGACAATGCGTACCGGCTGCAGGGGAAGGCGCTGATTATCGTGGGCGAGATGGACAGCAACGTGGACCCGGCGTCGTCGCTGCAGGTGGTGAACGCGCTGGTGAAGGCGCACAAGCATTTCGACATGCTGTATATTCCGGGGCAGAATCACGGGGTCACGGTGCTGGGGGCCGAGCACTATCGCGACGATTATTTCGTCCACCATTTGTTGGGGGTCGAGCCGCCGGATTGGAATCAGGTGTCGCTGCCGAGAGTGGCGGAGGAAGCGCAGTAGGGATTTGACTCGCGGGGGCGGGTCTGTTTTAATGGAAAGACACCTTGCTCCTCAGTAGCTCAATGGTAGAGCATTCGGCTGTTAACCGAAGGGTTGTAGGTTCGAGTCCTACCTGAGGAGCCAATTTAAGTCCCGCCTTTTCAACGTACCCCCTGCATAACGCGCCACTTGCCGTGGTGTGCCTCGACTCCGTCTCCGAAAGCGAATTCCTCGTCCTTACCCGAATTTCCTATATCGTGGACGTCGGGGTACCCCCAGTTTCCCCCCAGTGAAGTCGCGCGACAGGGGCGCGCCCGTTGCGCCGGAGCCCCGACGTGGCAGAACGGGCCGTCTCGCCCTGCCCGGGCGCAACGTGGGCCAACTGTGCGCTAACAGCGGCGGACGAGCGCGAAGAACTGGCGCACGGAAAGCTGATGAGGCGGACGCCGCCGAGTGTAAGGAACGAAAAACCGATAGAATGAGGCTGCGAATGGGACCGTATCTACGCCGCAATCCATCCTCCGGGTTGACGAGTTCGAAGAATGACCGCTTGAGCTGACCGCGGTTTCAGGGCTGCTCTGCAACGGCTTACCGGCGTTTTGCCAACGGGACATTCTCTCCGAACAGCTTACAGATTTTCGCCAGTGCCAGATGATGCTCCGGCGCCGCGGAAAGCAGAAATTCCCGAACCCCACCGATGGCGTCATACACCACGGCCATCCACAGCAATGAGCTCGCGTTAAGCGCTTCCTGCATGATCATCGTGGCAACCAGGATGGAATTCGAGAGCACAACGATTCCTCCAGAAGGAACGTCCGGCCGCTGCTCAAGGCGCGTAATCGTGTAGAAGTCGTCCTGGCCGTCATTGGCCATCGGGTGGACATAGCGGGAAGCGAAGTCGTAGCCGTACCGATAAAGAAACATGACGCCCATGCCTTTCGCGGCATCCTCGGCTCTAGGCCGCCGCCAGTCAGGAGGGTCTTTCACCAGTCGGTGATATCGGCTCTTCCGCTCGTCGGTCAGCTCTTCCACGAGCCCGTCGATTTGTCCTTTCAGGGACGGATCGCTTCGAAGCCTGCCGGCCGCCTCGTAAAGTAGCTTGAAAGACCAGTCATTGAAAACATCGAAGCCATCTTTGTGGTTCAGGTCATTCAGGTGAAACAGCCGGTCGAGCAGGGCGCGGTAGAGTATCCAGCAGTCTGTCTGGTCCCCGAGTTCCCAGAGCCTGACTATGCCGCGCACCATAGTATCGGCGCGGGCGATGAAATTTCGCGCGATCTGGTCGCGTGCCGCTGCGACTTGGTCACGGCGGATAAACTCGAACAGGAGGATGCCCGCCAAGACGTGAAGCGCCTCGGCCGCCTGCGTGTATTGTTCGAATGACAAGCGCTGATCGGACGAGTTGGCCATTAACAAGCTCCGAGGCGGCCACCGTTGCCATCGGCCATCAGGAGCCGCTCATGAAGACGGAGGATTTCGTTAGCCAGCGGTTCGATTTCGTAACGCTTGCCAAGGGTCTCAAAAAGCCCGACATCGAGGTAATACGCGCGAAAAATGTGGGCAGGAACGCCATCGCTTTCCGGTAGCGGGCCGACGAATTCAGGGAAGATGTACCCGGTGATCCCATCAGAGACATAGGCATCAAGCCTTTCATCGAAGTGCTCAATTTCGTTCCGCAGGTCCCGGTTCTTCAAAGGGTTGTCGTCGACGATGTCGAAGGCGGCCCGGAGTTGCCTCCCGCGGGCCTCGTGACCGTCCCGTACCGGCCAGAAATACCGAGAAAGCGCAGCGGCCTGCAAGATGATGTTCTGAAGCTCGGTCAGCAGGGCGCTTCTATCCGACTGGGTGAGCGTATTGCCCGATAGACCGCCGGAAATCTGTTGAAGCGCAGTGCTGATCACCTCGATGGAGACTACCGCCGAGCCGGTATTGAACAGCATTGCCCGAATATAGAACGCCTCGTAAGGTGGCCAGATCCCTGTGTCGCTACTCTTTTTCAATGGAGCTGTCTCCTTTGCCGTCTCTCCATGTCCGTTTTGCAAGTCGTCCGCGAGTTCGACTCGGATCGCTCATAATAGCGCTTTCTCCGTCGACCTCACGTCAGCCCGAGGTAAGCGCGTAAGGCCGGTGTCGTCGAACCGCAGCTTCGTGGTAAGGCGACGCACCTGGAGCCGGGCGGCCGGGCGCAACGTGGGCCAACAGTGCGCGAACTGTGCCGTACTCAGCGTCGACGTCCCGAACGCCGTGTCAACCACCTTGCCTTCGCAACTCGCCCGAGTGAGGAATGTCATGACCGCGGCCGCGCCGCGCTCGGAGATTCCACCATGACATCAAGCGGAGAAGCATCAGACGAAATGCAAGCGACAGCGAAGGGCAGCCGGGCGGAACGGCTCGAAGCATGAAGTTGCCAGTCTACAAGCACCTGCTGGACATTAACGCCGGCTTCGATCAAGTGATTCGCGGATTGGCGGCTATTCGAAGGTGCGACGGCTTCCTGGTACGGGAGCTTGATCACTACAGTGCACTCGCGAAGGAGGCCCGCACGGCAACAAACTCCTACTTGGCGGGCGTTATCGAAAGCGCCGAATCAGTGGAAGCTGGCCGCCGCTTCGGGAAACGACGGGAACGGGAACAACGAGAAGAATAGCGCCGAGCTACCGCAATCCGCCGGCATTTCCGAGCATCAGCCGGCTGGCCGGTTCACTGACGCCGTATCGATTGCGTCGCTGGCTTCGTGCGGGAGCGTTTTGGCTGGCGATCCGTTTTCGTGGGCAGATTCTCCAACGCCAAAATCGTCCGGTTCATTTCCGCGTGCTGGAGCTTCAACCGTCTGACCAGCTTTCGCGCTTCGATCTCCAAATGGGCCCCGTCTTTGCGTGCGCCTGCCACTGGAGGCGATTTCACGTTCGCGGCGCTGCCGGTCTCAAGCCCTTCAAACAGCGCCGACAGGTTCATCCCGAGCGCACCCGCGACCCGCGACAGGTTATCGAAGCTGATGTTCTTCTCGCCGCGTTCAATCTGTCCGACGTACGTTCGGTGAAGTCCACTGACGTGGGCAAATTCCTCCTGCGACCACTTCCGGCCTGTCCGAAGCTCGCGCACCCGATTGCCGAGATGTACCAGTAGGTCTTTCACCTACCAAGAGTCTGAGAGTTCTGACGGCCCCACTGCTACAGCCAGTAAGCGGCACCGCCTTTAAGTCGCTACCGGTGGTAAGCTGTTGGGGCCATGACGATGAAATCCCGGCTGCTTATTCTGTCCGGCGCGATTCTCATTGCGGCGCGCCTGCACCCGCAAAGTACCACCTCAGGAATAGTCATCAGCCAAATATATGGCGGCGGTGGAAATTCCGGGGCCACGCTACGGAACGACTTCGTCGAATTGTTCAACCGAAGCGATAAGGCGGTCACGATCAACGGCTGGTCAATCCAATACGCTTCCGCATCAGGAACCAGTTGGGACCGGACGCTGCTCAGCGGTACGATCCAGCCCGGCCAGTATTTTCTGGTTGAGGAGGCGCAGGGCAATAGCGGATCGGCATCGTTGCCATCAGCCGATTCTGCGGGCGGAATAAACCTTAGCGCCACGGACGGCAAGCTTGTCCTGGTGAACAATTCGACTGGCCTCAGCGGAGCCGCTCCGTCAGGCTCGGCAATCGTCGACTTCGTCGGCTACGGCAGCGCCAATGCTTCAGAAGGAAGTCCGGGACCAGCGCTTACCAACACGACTGCGGCCTTCCGTGGATCGTCAGGATGCACCGATACGAATAACAACCGATCCGACTTCAGTTCGGGTTCGCCGGCTCCGCGGAACAGCCATTCTGCAGTACATCTCTGCGCACCCATAGCCCCCGCGTCCAAGCCGGACCTCGTGATCACGAATCTGACGGCGCCCACGAGCGGTGTTGTTGGCGCCACATTGCCCGGAACGTCGGCCGTAGTAAAGAACCAAGGTGCAGCGGCTGCTGGAGCGTTCCGCGTTGGATTTTATTTGTCGCCGACGGCAGGGGTGACGGCATCATCCGTTTCGACTGGGACGTCCTGTATCAGCAGCGGCTTGGCGTCGGGAGGCACATTCAACTGCACCGCCAGCGTTGCGATTCCCCCGAATCTCTCTTCCGGGACCTGGTATCTGCTAGCGCTCGCAGATGATCAGAATCAGGTGGACGAATCGGACGAGAGCAACAACGCTCGCGCCGCCGATAGTGGGCCTGCAATCCTGAGCGGCGGAACGAATCCGACTGGGGCCTGCGGGGTGGAGCGCTGGCCAGTAAAGACCGGCACCGATGCCGACGCGAATTTGGTGAATCTCAATAACCCCAGCGTCGTCACGATCGCGGGTCTCGTCGCGCTGGCTGCGCCCGCCAATAAACCGGAGAACAATCGCGTTGCACCCACGGAGACGACGGTGTTCGCATTGAATGCCACGCTGACCCAGTACAAGCTGGAGTCCGACGATTCCGATTACCACCTCGTCCTTATAGATTCCGCCGGTCGCACCGTGATCGCCGAGATCCCCCTTCCGGGATGCGTTGGCTCTGGCAGCCCGTTCACCAGCGCGATCGCTAACGCCCGCTCCGCCTTCAATGCGCAATTGACCGCCACGACAACATTCAAGACGGCGAACATCCCCGTCCTGGTCCGCGGCGTGGGATTTTTCGACGTCCTTCACGGGCAAACGGGTGTCGCACCGAACGGGATCGAGTTGCACCCGGTTTTGGATATCGCGTTCAACCCGACTCCAACGATTACGTCGGTCACTACCGCCGGCGGCTTCCAAGGGATCGCCCAGAACGACTGGATCGAGATCAAAGGCAGCAACCTTGTGCCACCAGATGTCGGTCCGAATGGCGCGACCTGGAGCAGCGCACCGGAATTTGCGGCTGGCAGGATGCCCACGCAGCTCAACAACGTGAGCGTCAAGGTAAATGGCAAGGCGGCGTACGTCTATTACATCAGCGACAAGCAGATCAATGTCCTCACGCCTCTCGATGACACCTTCGGGGCGGCTCCGATCGTCGTGACGAACGGCGCTGTGTCGAGCGCCGCATTCACAGCGACGATGCGCGCTGAAGCGCCCTCGCTCCTTCTGTTCGGAGCCTCCAAGTACGTGGTTGCGACCCATGCTGACGGGTCTTTGCTGGGGCCAACGGCATTGTCAGTACCGGGGTACACCTTCACGCCCGCGCGACCGGGAGAAACGATTGTCCTCTGGGGCGTTGGATTTGGCCTGCCGGCCACAACCCTAGTTGAGGGGTCCGCCACACAATTCGGCGCGTTGCCCACTCCTCCGCTTTTCCAGATTGATGGGGCGACGGTCCAACTCCTATCTGCTGCCGTGGTCAGCCCGGGCCTCTACCAGTTCAATGTCGTTGTTCCCGATGCAACCGGCAGCGGCGACAAAATGCTGGCCGTGAACTACCGTGGCCTAGCCGCCCCAAATGGCTTGCTGATATCAGTCGGCGCTCGATAGTCCAGGAAGAAAACATGCCTGAATGCCCCTCTTGCCGAAGTCCCCACACCAAACGGCCGAGATTCTGTTCCCATTGCGGTTATCAGTTCGCAACTGATCCGAGGGCGAACATCAACCCACCACGCAAGATATTCACCCCGATTGTGATCGTGGGGCTCTGCGTAATCGGGGCCACTGTGCTGGTCGTGGTGTCCAACAACAGTGACACTTCCGCCGTCGCAACGGCTTCCTCTAAGCCAAGCGCCGGCAGTTCCACGCAACCGGCGCCGAAGTCCCAGTCCTCCCGCCGCAGTGGCAGCGAATTCGCTCACACTGGCGAGGTCGTGATGGTAAACCACGGCCCATACGCTTGCGCATCGTCGAAAGCTGCGCTGGATGAAATCACGAAATGGGCAGTGCGGAACGATCGACAAGAGATGCTCCTCACGATGCAGCGTACCCGCTCGTTCATGCTGGCACCGGATGGTTATCAGGTCAAGATCCTGGACAGCACGTTCGCTACGCGGAAAGTCCGGGTCCTTGGCTGGCTCGATCCAGACGACGGAAAGATCCACGCGTACCCCGAGGACAACCACATCGGGCGAGAATGCTGGACACCGGTTGAAGCCGTGCGATAGTTCAGCACACGAGAGGACGTAAGGGGTTGCTGCCCGGCAGCCGCTACGCTGCCGTATCAGTGAACTGGTGCGCCGTGCGAGAATCGGCGGAGGCGGACATCGTAGTAGATAGTGGACCCTAAAGCGTAACCCGGAGCTTGATCCCATCATTCGGTGCGTGAACGAGGTCCTGCTTCGTCCCTAGATATCGCTCCGTCGTCTGGACCGACGCATGCCCGAGCAGCAACTGGATCTGTTCAAGCTCGCCGCCGGCGGCTCGGCACATCTTCGCGCAACTGCGCCGGAGGTCATGGGGCGCAATACCGGGAACGCCAGCCGTGGCCGCGTATCCCTGGAGCAGTTGCCAGACCACCTTCTCGCTCAGGGCGACGGCCTGCACCTGACCGCCTCGGTTGACGGGCCGGAAAACGTGACCGTCCGCAACGCTGGCCTCCGACGTCCATGCCTCCATCGCGACCTTCACCCAAGTCGGCATCGGCACGGTCCGGACCCGCCCATGCTTCCCAACGAGGTCGACGATGCACCAACGCCCATCCCGCTGCTGTACGTGGTTCATCGTGAGCGCCGCCACCTCCGACCGTCGTAATCCGCAGCCAAGGAGCACCGCGAGGATGGCGCGGTCGCGGAGCCCCTTCATCGTCGTCGTGTCCGGCGCGTTCAGCAGCTTTTGCGCCTGCTGGACGGAGAGCCAGTTCCCGAGGCGGATGCCCTTGGAAGCGACGCCTTTCACTCGCGCGATCCCGCTGGCCAGTTCGGGCGCCAGCAATCCGTTATCGGCTGCTTCCACCGCCAGTTTCCGAACCGCGGTGATCCGGACATTGATCGAGACAGTACCCAGCCCGCGGGCTTCCAAAGCAACGCGCCATGAGCACACCGTCGCTTTCGTGAAGCCGGGGCGGGGTTCGAGCGCGTACCAAGCGATGAATTCGTCAAGGCCAAGGTTGTACACGCGGCGTGTGATCGGGGAGGAGACGCTGTCCAGCACGAGCGCCTTCAGTTTGTGCCACTGCGTGGCTTGGGGAACAACAACCAAATCAGTCATTTAGGTCCTCTTAATGGGCATTATCGGTAGCCATGTGGACCTTACCTCGCGAGTCAACGCACATCAAGGCGAATCGAAGCAGCGGCCTAACCAGGCGCGCTGGGGCGTGCGCCGGCGATCTCAGATTCTAGAGAACCGCCGCCACCCGACCACAACGCGTGGTACTTTCCGGTAACGCCGTCTACCGACCGGAACCGACCACTTCTCACCAACGGGGACGTTCGGTCGAGTGGATATGCGGACCCACCCCTCCCTGGCGGCGCAAACGTCGGAGCAGTTTTGAGACAGAGTTCTGCAACGGTCCGGGCAGCAAAACGGAGGCTCGAGACAACCCCATTTTGCTCTGTGTTGAGACTGAACTTCGAGGCGCTGAGAACCCTGATTCCAGGAAGATACAGAGCCGTTGCTCCCCGAAGGTCCCGTTTCCACCTCGTTTAGCTGGCTTTCTCCAAACTGCTCCGCGAACGAGGTCAGGGCCGCCGAGCGGTTGTACCGCGTATCTAAGAAGTACCGGGAAAAAGGGATCGTTAAGGAGAGTATCGCGGCGATGCCGGAGCACGGTACGCATAGAACCATGTCACGCATAAAGGGGCCTGTCATGTACGGCGGACGGATAAATCCGGTCTTAACCCTAGCGGGAAAGACCCGCCGCGGCGCCATAACGCGGCTCCGTGAAAATAACTGAAAATAACTGAAAATAACTGTGGCTGTCGCTGTGGTTCTCAGCTATACTCGCGTGATTCAGGATGCCATGGGTTGCATCTTTCCCAGAGCGGGCTTGTCGGAGGGGCGAGACAGCCTTAAGGAGGGCGTGGTGCGAGCGCCAGAAGAGCACTCTAATGATCGATGGGCGCGTGGGTTCCCCAACTCAGCTAATTGCGGAGGCGTCCTATTCCGGCATCTGCCCCTAACTGACCCGATTCCCCAGCAAGAGCGGAAGGTTCCCAAATGGCATTTATGAGAAGCACTTGGGGCCGTATCAGGTTGTTCGTTTTATGCTTTTCCCTGCCGCTGGTTACCAGCGCGGCGACAAGCTACAACCTTGGCGTGATCACATTGGATTCCCTGATTCTCGGGAATGGGTTAGCCGCTCCTGGGATTACCGTGTTCAACATCGTCAATCTGACCGGCGACCCGGTTTCAGGCGGAGCGGCGCTGCCGCAGGACTTTCCCGTCGTCACACCCGTCACCTTCTCCAACGCTCAATTGACCGTGGTAGTCGGCGGCACGCCTTCGGTCATTTCGTTGGGATCGATCGCGCCAGGGGTGTTCACGCCTTCTACTAGCCTCCAGTTTCCCGATACGACTCAGTTCGACTCCGCCACCTTCACCGCGACGATGAACACTACTTCGCTGTCGTTATCCGGTGGCGGAACGACCGTGATCAACTCGGCGCAAGTCACGGCCACGATCACACCCTCAGCACCTCACCTGCAGCGTGGCGTCGATTTCGCGGTCCTGCAGACGTCTGCCGGTGTTACGGTTACGAAGACGCACAGCGGCAACTTCGCGCTGGGGCAGACTGGTGCGACCTACATCATTACGGTGTCCAACGCGGCGGGGTCTACCAGTACGAGCGGGACCGTTACCGTGACAGAGACCATACCATCCGGGCTGACCCTCGTTTCGATGGCGGGAACCGGCTGGACATGTCCCAACTCAGGCAACACGTGCTCCCGATCTGATGCATTGGCCGGCGGCGCGAGTTACCCTCCCATCACGGCCACGGTGAATGTGGCGGCCAACGCCACGTCCCCTCAAGTCAACCAAGTATCGGTTTCGGTCGGGGGCACGACGGCCAGCAGTGCAACGGATTCCACCACGGTCGGCTCGGGTTCACCCGTATCGGTGACGCTCGCCACCAATCCCACAGGGCTCGCGATGGTCATTGACGGATCTTCCGTTACGGCTCCTCAGACCGTGAGTTGGGTGCCAGGCTCCAACCACACGGTGAATGTCACTTCGCCGCAGGGCGCCGGCGGCACTCGGTACGTGTTTTCGAATTGGAGCGACGCGGGCGCCCAATCTCACACGATCGTTGGTCCCGCAACGGGCACAACCTACATCGCGAATTTTTCCGCTCAGTATCTTCTGACGGCCAATGCGAGCCCTGCCAATGGTGGGACCGTGGTCGCCAACCCGGCCGGCAGCAGCGGTTACTACGATTCCGGGACCACAGTGCAACTCACCGCAACACCTGCCACGGGCTATGCCTTCACCCAGTTTAGCGGCGATATCGTCGGCGCGACGAATTCGCAGCCGATCGTGATGTCCGCGCCCCATACGGTAACGGCTGCGTTCACGTCCGTCGGGACGGCGCCCTCGATCATTTCGGTTTCGCCCAGCAGCGGCACCGGCGCAACCCAGAGTTTCACCGGCGCCTATGCGGCGGCCAACGGGTACCACGATCTGCAATGGGTGCAGATGCTGTTCGCCGTGGCGTCCGACGGCGGCGGCCAATCCTACTGCTTTGTTCACTATGACGTCCAGGGCAACGGATTCTGGGTGTATGGCGACGGTGGATTCTTCGTGGGTCCGATTACGCCCGGGACGGCATCCAACCGCCTGCAAAATTCCTTATGCGCGCTGAACACTTTGGGCTCGACGGTAACCGGTTCCGGCGCCACTCTCACGATCAACCCCAGCCTCATCTTCAAACAGAGTGGTGCGCGGAACATCTATATGCGAGCGATGAACGAGGCGCAAGTAGATTCCGGATGGGTGCAGCGTGGAACGTGGAGCGTGGGACCGGCCGGTGTCGGGACGCTGTCGGTGGTCCCGGCATCCGGAACAGGCGCAACTCAGACGTTCACCTTGACCTATCCGGATCCGCCTGGATTCGCTGGCGCTGCCTTCGGCTGGGTGCAGTTCCTGGTGGCCGCGGCCTCCGACGGCGGCGGCCAGCCCTTCTGCTACCTGCACTATGACCGGGCCGGTAACGGACTCTGGATGTATTCCAGCGACGTGGGGTTCTTCCTCGGCCCCATCACGCCAGGCACAACTTCGAACGCGCTGAGCAGCAGCGCGTGTTCCATTAACACCGCAGGAACTACGGTGACCAATAGCGGCGGCAACCTGGTGATCGCGGCGCCGATCACGCTGAAGGGCCCGATGTCCGGTTCGAAGAAGCTGTTCCAGCGGACCTTGGATGTCCTGAATCGCGATACAGGCTGGCAGCAGACGGGAACGTGGATTATTCCGTAGCGTCCGGCACTGCGACGGCCGGGAATTGACGAATGGAGTATCCGACAGGGGCGTTGCGATGATTTGGAATTGTCGAACAGATCGGCGTGCAGGCAGACGGTTAGGAAGTTCGTGGCCCATTCCGGCTGTTCTGCTGCTTCTCGGCATGCTGGGTCTTCCAGGGCTGTCTGTACTGAAGGCGCAGGGGACGGCTGTGCTGTTGTCGACAAGCGCGGTACCCGCGATCGGACAGGCCGGAGTGACTACGGTTTCCGTCATCGGGTCCGGTTTTCCTGTCGGCACAATTGCCGCAGCGAATACGACCGTGCAGTTCGAACTCGCCACCGGAGGCGGCGTCGTATTCACGACTGCTTCCTCGGTAACCGCACTCACGGGCACTACGAAACGAATTACGTTTCAGCTCCCCGGATCCATCATTGTCTCGAGTCCCTCCGGGTATCTGGTCTCGATTTCCGGGACCATTCCGCCGAGTGGTTCATTCTCGAGTTCGAACAAGGCGGCGCTGACGGTCACCCCGCCCCCAGCAATCTCTTCCATTGGAACCACGTCGGCGCAAGCCGGGCAGAACCTGCAAGTCACGATCGCGGGGCAGTACACGAACCTCCTGCAAGGCGCGACCACGGCGATGTTCGGCCCCGGCATATCGGTAGGCGGTGCGGCGCAGGGCGCCCCCGGACCGGTGGCGGTCACCAGTTCCACTTCTGCGACGGCGCAGATCGCGATCGATCCGGCGGCGGTCGCGGGTCCGCGCAACGTGGTGCTCACCACGGGCCTCCAGCAGCCGATTCTGGCCAGCGGGTTCACCGTCAACGCGGGTGCGCCACCAACGATTTCGGATTTCAACCCGAAGTCCGCGCCGATCGGCACTTCGGTCACACTGTCGGGAACCGCGCTCATGTCGCCAGCGGGAGTTCCAGCGGACGTGCGGCTGATCAAGTTGGGGGGCGGCTCAGTCTCGGCGCCGATTACGGCGTCGACATCCAACAGTCTCACCTTTGTAATCCCGTCGACTGCTGCCACTGGAATCATTACCGTCGCCGGCGCGGGCGGCACGGCGACTTCGACGACGGCCCTCACCGTAATTCCATCGAGCACTTTCACGGTAGGGGCGGCGCCCACGAGCCTCGCCCTGATCGCGGGACAGACCGCGACATACACCGTCACACTTTCCAGTTCCAACGGTTTTAATGGCTTGGCGCAACTGGGCAGGACGGGCGTGCCGAACGGCGTCACCGCTACATTCAGCCCGACCCAGATTTCGGCAGGGCAGCAGTCCACACTCACCGTGACTGCCCCTGCAAATCAGGGCGCTTCGAATTCCACGATTGTCATTACCGCTTCGGGCACGGTGGACGGCCTTACCGTCAGCGCCACCGCCAGTCCCACGCTGAGTATCAGCCCGATCACGACTTCGTTCGTCGGCCGGACGGTGGTCGACGACACGAATCACGCCAGTCTCGCCGGTATCACGGTGAAGATGCTCGGTAAGGACGGCGCGGGTGGAACCACTGGATGCACGGGGCAGACTGTGTCGGACGCTTCGGGCAATTTCGCATTGACGAATCTGCCGCAAAGCTGCACCGGGCCGCAACTGGTGGGGTTCGATGGCTCCACGGCAACCGCGCCGCCGGGCAAGTATGCCGGCGTCGACCTGGTGTTCTCCCTGGTGTCGAACCAGGTGGTCGCGTCGCCGGTGCTGGTGCACCTGCCGCGCATCGATAACGTCGAGACGTTCCTGGTGCAGCAGAATTCGAACGTCGACCAGACGCACACGTTCACGTCAATTCCGGGACTTTCGGTGACCGTCTATGCGGGAACCACGTTCACGAACGCCGACGGGACGCAGCCGAATCCATTCCCGCTGGCCGCGATCGTGGTGCCGGTCGACCGCCTGCCGGACGCGATTCCGCTGACTACGGCGAGCGTGAACGCGTTCATCGTAGCCTTTCAGCCTGCGAACACGACGGCCAGCAAAGCGGTCGCTGTATATTTTCCGAACACGCTGAACACGCCGCCGGGGACCAATGTCCCCCTGACAACGCTGGACCCGACACGCGGGCGCATGGTGCCGTATGGGACCGGGACCGTATCGAGCGACGGGACGACGATCATACCGGATATCGATCCGACGACTGGGTCAGCACAGCATCGTTATGGGATCGTGCATTTCGACTGGCACGGCCCCGCGGTCGTACCGCCGCCGACGGTGAATCCCACGTGCGCTTCGGATTCACCGTGTGCGGGGAAACCTGTAGATCTGGCATCTGGCCTGGAAGTGATGACCTCCCAGGACCTGACGTTAAATGGAAACCGCGGCTCTCTTACCATCACCAGGACCTACCGGAGTCTGAGCGCGCAACCACGCGCATTCGGAATCGGGTCCAGCTTCAACTACGACTATCGGCTGGACACGCTGACTCCACAGAGCGCGGCGGTAGTGAACCTGGAATTCCCGAATGGAATGCGGGTTCCCTTCAATCAACAGCCCGGCGGAACGCTGGTCAACTCGACCGCTCCGCCCATGAGTGGCGCCATCATGACCGCGAATCCCGATGGCACGGCGGTTTTGCGGTTTAAGACCGGCGCTTACTTTTCCTTTGCGCCCGGGAACTTTTTGACGGGTTCGGTCCTAACGGGAATCGGCGATCCCAACGGGAACGTGATCAAGATCGTCCGCGACCCGGCGACGCCGCAGCAGATCACCGAGATCGACGATCCAGTCGGCCGCAAGCTGACATTCACATGGAACGCCAACAACTACATCACCTCGATCACGGACCCGATCGGGCGCGCCGTACAGTACACGTATGACGGCGCAGGCAATCTCTCGACCTTCACGAACGTGCTCGGCGGCGTCACAATCTACACCTACGACTCGCAGAACCGTCTCTTGACCGTGAAAGATCCGCGCGGCGTCTTTCTGGCGAAGAACACGTACGACGCCAACGGCCGCGTCAGCAGCCAGATCGCGCCGAGCAGTGGAACGATACAGTTCGCGTACACGACTACGAATCCCCTCGTGCCGACGAGTCCCATCGTGCAGACAGTGGTAACCGATCCGCTCGGGAACGTCACTACGTATCGGTTCAACACACAGGGCTACATAATCAGCGCCACCGATGCTACGGGGCAGACCCGGAGTATCAACCGGCAGGCGGGCACAAATTCCGTGCTGTCGATCACGGGGGCGGGAACTTGCGCTGTTTGCGGCGATACCACCAGCGGCGACGTGACGTTCACCTACGATGCGAGCGGCAACGTCCTGACCCGAACCGATGCGCTCGGCAATACATGGGCCTCCACCTACGATTCAGTATTCAATAACGTCACGTCCATGACCGACCCCGTGGGTAACGTGACGCATCGCTTCTACGATGCCCACGGCAACCTCACCAAGGTCACCGACGCCCGTGGCAATAACACGACGTTCACGCGCGATGCCACAGGGCTGGTGACGGCCGCACAGGACACGGCCGGCAACATCACGAAGTTCACGTACGACGCACTCGGCAACCTGATCGCGGTTTCCAATCCACTGAATCAGAAGACGCAATTCAGTTACGACGGCGCTTCGCGGCTGGTGGGCCAGATGGACCCGCTCGGCAGGACGTCGAGCGTAATCTATAACGGCGGCGACGAGGCGCTGTCGCTGGTCGACGGCAATGGCCATACCGTGCAATTCACGTACGACACCGCCGGCGTTCTCCAGACGTACACGGATCCGAATGGCGGCAAAACGTCGCTCGCCTACGATACGGCGGGCCGGGTGAGTTCCAAGACCGATCCGCTCAAGCGCGTGAAGTCCTATCAGTACGATCTCGACGACAATCTCACCACGTTTGCGAACCGGCGCGGGCAGAACGCGACCTTTGCTTACGATGCACTGAACCGGGTGACGACGGAGACGTACGCGGACGCTACCGTCCAGCGCACCTACGATTCCAATGGGCGTCTGGTCCGCGTGGTCGATTCGCAGGCAGGGACCTTCAATTTGACCTACGATTCGGCGGGGCGGCTGGTCAAAGTCGTAGGACCGAATGGAACGATCGCATACTCGCGCGATGCAGATGGACGGGTGACCGCGCGGCAGGTCCAAGGCCAGACCGCGGTGGCATATACATATGACGCCAACGGCAACGTGACCGGGATTTCCATGGGAGGCGCGTCTGTGGCGCGCACGTATGACGTCCGCAACCTGCTGACGGCCAACACGCGGTCGAACAGCGTAGGCGGCACGTACGCGTACGACGCGGTCGGCCGGATCCTTTCGATCACGGAGAAGTCGGGGGCGAACACGCTGTTCTCGCGCGCGTTCACCTACGATGCGGCAGGGCAGATCACGGCGAATGCCGTCGATACCGGGTTGCCGCTTTCGACTCCAAGCGCGACCGGCGCCTTCGATGCCGCGAACCAGATCACCGCATTCGGCGCCACGACCTACACCAGCGATTCGGATGGCAACCGGCTGACCGAGACGGGACCGAACGGCACGACCAGGTACACGTGGGATGCCCGCGGCCGGCTGCAGTCGATGTCGTCTCCCGGAGGCGTGACGACCGCGTTCGTGTACGACCCTGCCGGGCAGATGATTCAGAAGCGGGTGACTTCGCCTGGCCAGGATGATACCCAAAAGTACGTACTCGACGACGCTTTGAATATTGTGTCGGTCCAGCAGGGTTCGCTGGCACCCGTCTCAATTCTGGACGGCCGTGGACCTGATGACATCGTGGCGACCGTGCAGGGCGGTGCTCCGGTTTTCCCGTTGGCGGATCAGATCGGGAGCGAGGGGGCATTCACGGACGGTGCCGGAACGGTAGTGGGTAGAGAATTCTACGAACCCTATGGAGCACCGACGACCTCAGGCACGGTTGGGATGTTCCAGTTCACGGGTCGGCCGCTGATCAATGCAGGACTGTTCTACTACCGCGCGCGATTCTATGACAGTGGGACGGGAAGGTTTCTTAGCGAAGACCCGCTTGGAATGCCGGCCTCGGGCAAGTCCTACCCTTACGCATCTGGTAATCCAATCACCGTATCCGATCCGACCGGCCGATACAGTTGGACCGACGCAGGTGAGGATGCATTGATCGCCGGGGTTGGCAGCGGTCTTAACTGCGACAATCATGCGGGCGACATCGCCCGTGATGCTGCCATTGGGGTGGGCGGCGGCCTTCTGGGTGACGTGCTAGGCGAAAGAGCTGGCATTTACGTGGGCGGCGAGGTCTTCGTTGCTGCTCTGTTCGCTCCGGAAGAGGCTGTTGCAGTGAGCGCTGTTGCACTCGGGGTGGGTGCGTACTTGGGTACGAAGTTCATAGTTAACGCGGTCATTGGTGGCGTAGGAGATGTCATTAGCCAACGGTTACATGGCGGCGAGTATAGTTTCACGGACACTGTGGCGGCTGCAGGTGAGTCAGGTCTGAGTGGGCTGACGGATGGCCTAGGCCCATTAGCTAAATTCGCGGCGAAGTTCGGCTTGGGTACGGCATACAGTGCTGGAAAACGCTTGGGAAGTGGGGGCTGTGGTTGTGCTAAGTAGTAGATTACCAGCTACTCTAACAAAAGACGTACCGCCCTCGGCCGTCGGAGAGAGGATGCGGACGCGATGATGGCGCGAAAGTGGTGTCGAAGGGCATGGACGGTAAGTGCCGTCTTGAGTTCTGTAATATCGCTGTCTGCCCAATCCCCCACGACCTACCAATACTTCTACGACTCCGCCGGCCAACTCACGCGTGTCCTCGACTCCACCGGGATCAGTGTCCAGTACACCTACGACGCTGCCGGAAATATCAGTGGCATCGTCCGCTCGAATCTCACTGGACTTTCGATCGTTAGTTTCTCTCCGACCCAGGCGGCTGTGGGCACAACCGTAACGGTCCAGGGACAGGGATTTAGCACCACTCCGGCAAACAACACCGTCAGATTCAACGGTGTCGTCGCAACCGTCTCGGCCGCTACCGCCACCACCCTCACCGTCACCGTTCCGAATACCGCCACTACCGGCCCGATCTCGGTCAATGTCGGGGTGAATGCCGCGACTTCGTCCACGAACTTCACCGTGCTGGCGGCGCCGGTGCTGACGACCACGATTCCAAAGTACCTTCTGGCGGGCCAGTCCGGCCAGACCGTGAACGTCAGCGGCGTAAACCTCGCGGGGGCAACCTTCTCTTTCACTCCCGCCACGACACCGCCTGCCGTAGTGATCACCAATACCGCCACCAGCGCGAACGGCGCGACCCTTACGGTCTCCACCGCGAACTTGTCCGCGAGCCTCGTGCTCGTCGCCACCAATGCGGCTGGAAGCACCACCTCGTTTGGGAACGCGACGAATTCTATTACGGTCCTTTTACCTAACAGCGATGCGGATGGTGACGGTTTGACCAACGCCCAAGAACTGGCTCTTGGCACCGATCCGCTGAATCCCGACACCGACGGCGACGGACTGCCCGACGGCTGGGAGAATGTATACGGCCTCAACCCGCTCGATCCGACCGATGCCGGCAAGCCGTCCAAGGCCAATGACGGACTGACGAACCTGCAGGAGTATCAGGGCGGGACCGATCCCACGAACTCGAACCGGACCGTCCCCAGCATCACGGCAGTCGTTCCGTCCAACGCGGCGACGGGCCAGGCCATCAACACGGCGGTTTCTTTCACGTTCAATGAGGCCGTCCTCAATCCGAGCCAGATCACCACGCTCGGCAAGCTCAACCCGAACGTTAGCAGCGGGTCCGTCAGCCTCACGGCGGCCGGCGTCCCGGTGAACGGCACGGCCAGCTTATCCGGCGACGGTCTGCACCTCATCTTCACGCCATCCGCCAACCTGGCGATCACCACCACCTATTCGCTGACTGTGACCGGCTACCGCGCTCTTTCCGGCGTGCCGATGTCCACCACGTTTACCAGCACGTTCACGACGAACAATCAGCCGGACGTCACGCCACCGACGATCCTGCGCTACAGCCCGTCGAGCGGATTGACGGGAGTCCCGATCAACTCCAGCTTCTCCGTGGAGTTCAGCAAGCCCATCGACACCACCACTCTGAACACCACCACGACGTTCCGGCTTTTTGACACCATCGCGGGTTTCGTGGCCGGCCGAATTGTCGCGGATGGATCCGGCCGGATCGCGACGTTTGTGCCGACGAATCCGCTGGCGGTCGGCCGTCAATTTTACGCCTACGTCAGCTACTTCGGGTCGATCAAGGATCTCGCGGGCAATACGCTCAACAGCGCGACGCCGACGTTCACGACCGGGTTCGCCGCCGATACCACACCGCCTTCGGTGATTGGGAATAACCCGATTAACGGAGATATCGGGATCACGGTGAACACGCAGGTGATGGTCGATTTCAGCGAGCCGATCAATCAAATCACGGCTGTCCGCGGCCTCACCATCACATTCAACGGGGTCGCCGTCCCCGGCGCCTTCTCGTTCCAGAACAACGACCGGCGAATGATCTTTACGCCCACCGCACCGTACTTACCAGGCCTGACAACCGTGACCACTACCCAGGGCGTCACGGACGTTGCCGGGAATCCAATCTCGAATACGGTCACCTACTCTTTTACGGTGGATACTCCCGCCGATACGACCAATGCATTCGTGACCGTGGTCAGTCCGCCCAGCGGCGCCACGAATATCGGGCGCAACGTGGTGATGCAGGCCCGGTTCGGCGAGCGGATCAATCCGCTCACAGTGACAGCGGCGACGACGTACCTCTACGATAATCATACGAACCTGACGATTAACGGAACCAATACGGTTTCTCCCGACCGCATGGGCCTGTCGTTCGCCCCGAGCGCTCCTCTGGGCGCCAATAGTCAATACTGCTGGTATCTGAGCCCGGGAATACTGGACCTTTCAGGGAACGTCCTGAGCGGTTACGGCTACTGCTTCATCACCGGTCCGGCAAATGATACGATCGCGCCCTTCGTGACCGGCGTCAATCCGCCCAACGCCGCAACGGGCGTGCCGCTAAACGCGGGAATCGTGGCGCAAATAAGCGAGCCGGTGAATCCCATCTCGTTCCAACTGGTCCCGCAACGCTCATTTGCCGTGCCGCTCACCACGGGAAGCGCCAACAAGCTGGACATGGGCCTGTTCGCCGGCAGCACGTCTTTGAACCTGACGGTGATTGGGCATGGAGACATCGCCAACTCCAACTACCAGGTCAACCCCGATGGTTCTCTCTTTGCTCCTTTTCCATCCCCGTGGCTGTACGCCAACGTCGGCGCTACGGGGTATCCTACCGTGGACGGAGGCGACGGAATTAACCATTTTGCGGGCGGAGGGCTCAACTATGACGCCGGATCTGCCGCCTATGGCTTCGCCGGGAAGCAAACCACTGTCACGACCGACGCAGCCATTATCAGGATCGGCGCGCTGGTCGGCACTTTTTCTTCCAATCCTGCCAGAACCGACTGGTTCCTGATTGGCTCCGGCAAGAACATCGTGATTCCGCCGAGCGGCGCACACCTTTACGTCGCAGTAAATGACAACTACAACCCGGACGATCATGGCTCTTATTATGTAAATGGCGCTTTCCCCAGCGCCACAGGTCCAATCACTCTTACGGCCAACGGTCAGCTCGTGACCGGGGCTGGTTCGCTCAGCAACGATGGATTGACGGTCACATTCACACCTGCGGTGCAGCTTTCCGCCAGCACTACCTATGCGATCGGGATCGGTGGGTTCAAGGACTACTCCGGCAACAGCGTTACGCCATTCACGTCCTCGTTTACTACCGGGACAACGGCCGACACGTCCTCGCCGTTCGTCATCAGCTACAGTCCCGCAAACAGTGCCACGGGAATTTCTGTGACAGCGCCCGTCGTCATTACATTTAGCAAGCCGATCAATCCGCTCACAGTGACCTCGGCTACTGTTGTGATTTACCAGCAATCCACAGGCACTCACCTGCCCGGCGCGTACACGGTCAACAACAGCGGACCCGGGGGCGTGGTCACCTTCACGCCGTCGGCGCCGTATCCGGGCGGGTCGGTGATTCAGGTCAGTGCCACCGGCGTACAGGATTTCGCCGGCAATAACAACCAGGGATCCAGTGAGAGCTTTACGACCGCGGGGACATCCGACACAACGGCTCCGGTGGTCACGTCGGTTACGCCGACGAATGGATCGACGGATCTCGGTCTGAACACCTTGGTTTCGTTGACCTTCTCAAAGCCACTGAATCCCAACACGGTCAACCAGAACACGTTCGCCCTGTTCAATGGGACACAGCGTATGGGGATCGGAATCGGCTATTCGGGCGACCTGCGGACGGTGACACTCAACACCGGCCTTCCGAACAACGCCACCATTACGGTGATTGCGACCAGCGGAGTAACGGATCTATCCGGCAACCAACTGGCCGATTTCCGTAGCAGTTTCACCACCGTCAAAGTATCGGATGGAACGCGGCCCTCGGTGGTAGGGCAGCGACCCGCCAACGGCACTTCGCAGGTGACCACCTCCGCACCGGTGATTCTGTTCATCAACAAGGCGCTCGATCCCGCTACGGTCAACGGAGCCTTGCACGTTTCGCAGAACGGTGTGTTGCTCGCCGGGACTGTGCAGTTGTCGGGCAGCGGCCAATCGCTGAACTTCACGCCGTCAGCGCCGTTTGCAGCCAACGCGTACATCCAGGTCTTTCTGGATTCGACTGCTCTCGACACCTTCGGGAACGCGCTCAACAACTACCAGGGGTCCTTCACAACCGCCTCCGATCTGACCACCACGGCGCCGACCATCACGCGGACAACGCCGGGCAATGCCACGGCGGCCACTTCCAACCCGGCAATCGACATTGAGTTCAGCAAACCCCTGGACCCGACTACCGTCAACGCCACCACCGTCACACTGAATTTCCAGCAGAATGGCCAGGTCATCCCTTCTACCGTCACTCTGCGGACACCGCAGGTGATTCGGATTACGCCGACTTCCGGGCTGTTCCCGAACTTCCCGTACTACTATCAGGTCACCACCGGGGTGAAGGACACGACGGGACTGTCGTTGGCCAACAACACCAATTTCTATTTTACGACCGGCGCTAGCGCGGATACGGCGCAGCCTCGGGTAACCGCGGTAACGCCGCCCGATACGTCGTCCAACGTCGGAGTGAATGCCCCGATCGAAGTGATGCTCAACAAGGCGCTCAACCCGCTCACGGTCTCAACCGCCACCATTCAGGTGACCGCGGGCGGCGTCGCCATCGCGCCGATGAGCATCAACTACGCCAACAACAATCCTCCCGACATTATCCTGACGCCGGTCAATGTGCTGCCGGACGCCACCGTCATCACGGTCGTCATCAGTGGCCTGCAGGACCTGTCGGGGAACAACGTAGTGCCGCTGACTACCACGTTCACAACCAAGCCGGGCCTGGACCTCACGAACGCCAATGTCGTGCTTACGAATCCCTTCGCGGGCGCCACGAACGTCCCGATCAACACGAACCTGACCTTGCAGTTCGACGAGCCGGTGGATCCGATTTCGGTAAACAGCACCAGCATCACTGTGTATGACGACGTGACCGGTCGCCAGCTTACCGGCACATATTCCGTGGCTTCGAACGCTTTGAGCGCCAGCTTCGCACCGGACGCCGCCCTGGCGGTAGGACGCAGCTATCACATGTATTGGGGCAGCTACGTCCATGACCTTTCCGGCAACTACCTCAATAGCGGCTCCATTAACTTCAACACAGCATTTAGCCCGTCGAATACCGCTCCCACGGTGCTACTGACCAATCCAGAAAATGCGCAGACGGCTGTTGCCATCAACTCTTTGATTCAGATTCTGTTTAATGAGCCCGTACAGTCCACCAGTGTCAAGGACGTGAGTCTGAGCTTGAACGGTTCGGTGGTAAGCGGAGTAGTGAACAGCCTCAGCAGCGGCAACACGATCCTGACCATGACTCCGCCCGCTTTGCTGCTTGGCGCCTCCAGCTATTCCTTGAGCATCGCCGGCATCAAGGATCTGGCGGGGAACGTCCTGTCCCCGACCGTCACGCGCTCCTTCACGACGGCCCCCGGAGCCGATCTCATCGGTCCATCGGTCGTGGGCAGCAACCCGCCGTCCGGAATTCGCGGGATCGGGACGAACGTCGCCCCGACCGTCGTCTTCAACAAGCGGATGAATCCGATCTCCATCAATCCGTCGACGTTCCTGATGTACGATCAGACGACTGGTCAATATCTACCGAGCTCGGTAACGATATCGGCCGATCGGAAGAGCGCGATGCTAACACCTAGCTCTCCGCTGAAGACAAATACGCAGTACCAGTTCTACATCTCGGGCATGACCGACACCACCGGCAACCCGGCGTCCAACTCCTCTTCCTTTTTCACCGGCCTCGGTCCCGACACGACTCCGCCTGTAATTACGACGCCGATGAATCCTCCGAACAATTCGACGGGAATCGCGGTGAACGTCACTCTGCAATTTCTGGCCAGCAAACCCATCAGCCCGGTCAGCTTTTCGAACAGCTCCGTCGTGCTGAAGACTGGGAGCACCGTGATCCCGGGCGCCGCGACTCTCGCGACTGATCTACAGACCATCACCTTCAAGCCCGCGGCCAACCTTGCCCCCAGCACCACTTATACGGTGACGCTAAGCGGATTCACCGATCTCCAGGGGAACCTGCTGACCACCTTCACCGGGGCGTTCCAAACCGCCCCCTCGTCTTCCCCCGATACGACCAGTCCGATCGTTCTTTCAGCCAACCCTGCGAACAACGCCACCGGCATCGCGGTCAACTCGCCGGTCACGATTACTCTAAGCAAGGCGATCAATCAACAGAGTGTGACTCCGAACACCTTCTACGTCACGGTATATTCAACGGGCGCCCGCATCTCCGGCTCGTACACGGTAAGCGGCGCGGTGCTGACCTTCACGCCCACCTCTCAGATGCCGGGGAGCACGCAGATGTTCGTAGGGATCAACGGCGTTCAGGATTACACGGGTAACGTAAACCAATATTACCAGTACGTATTCACGACCGCCGCCACCGTGGACACCACGCAGCCGACCGTAACGTCGGTTACGCCGGCCAATAATTCGACGAACCTCGGCCTGAACACCGTCGTTACGCTGACGTTCTCGAAATCGATCAATCCCTCAACCCTCAGCTACAACACCGTGTCGCTGTTTGCCGGAGTTTTGCGCCTCTTTCCCAGTGTCAGCTACTCCCAAGACCAGCACGCCGTTACACTCTCGTACGGCACCCTGCCGGAAAACAGCACGATCTTCGTGAGCGCGACCGCGGACGTTATGGATCTCTCGGGCAACCACCTGGTTCCCTTCCAGAGCCAGTTCACCACCGTCCCTCACGCCGATGCGAACCGGCCGTCGGTCACGGGACAGCGCCCCGCCAACGGCGCAACCGGAATTCCGGCGAACACGCCAGTCTCTCTCTTCCTGAATAAGGTCATGTCGGCCGGCTCCATCAATGGGGCGCTGAACGTCTCGCAGAACGGCGTGCTTGTAAGCGGCGCCACAGCAATGTCGGGGAATAACCAAGTCCTGACCTTTACTCCTTCGTCCCCCTTTGCAGCGGGCGCGTTGATCCAGGTATTCCTGGGATCGGCGGCGCTGGATTCCTTCGGCAATCAGTTGAATCCGTACGCCGGGTCGTTCACGATCGCTCCAGACCTCTCCACCACTCAGCCTACAGCCACTGCGACGATTCCCGGATACGCTAACGGTGTCGTGCTCAATCCGGTGATTGAGATTCAGTACAACAAGCCGCTGGATGCCACCACCGTCAACTCCGCCAATGTGGGACTGTTCTTCAGCCAGAACAGCCAACCGGTTGCGGCAGCAGTTACGCTTCGCGGAGATCGCACCATTCGGATTGTTCCCGCGTCCGCGCTTCTCCAGAACTTCGGCTACTTCTACCAGGTGAAGACGGCGCTCAAAGATACCGACGGCTTGTCGCCCACAAACGTCTACTCCGCGTTCTTTACTACAGGCAGCACAACAGATACGGCGCAGCCCCGCGTTTCCACGGTGACTCCGCCCGACACCGCCGCAGGCGTCGGAGTCAACGCGCCGGTGTACCTGCACTTCACGGAGGCGCTCAATCCGCTGACGGTATCCGTGGGAGCTGCGGGCAGCGTTCAGTTGAGCGCCGGAGGAGCGTCCATCGCGCCGGCTTCTGTCAACTTCGGTTCGTCGCAGGACGTAACCATCACGCCCTACGGAACCTTCCCCGACAATACGCAGATCTCGATTTCCGTCTCCGGCGTGGAAGATCCGTCCGGCAACACCGTGATGCCGTTCACGTCCAGTTTCACTACGCAGACCGGGCTCTACTTGAACCCGGCGAATGTGACCAGCGCCAGTCCACCGGATGGCGCGCCGAATATCCCGTTGAACACTGTGATCACGCTGCTGACGGACGACGCGATTGATCCGACTACATTGAATGTCAATTCGCTAGCCCTATACGACAACACTGCCGGTGGCAATGCGCTCCTTGGAACTTACTCCGTCTCAGCGAACGGTAAGGTGATAACGTTCGCGCCTGGCGCGCCTTTGGTGGCGGCGCACAGTTATCGGTTTTACTGGAATGGCGCCATGCACGACATCAGTGGAAACTACCTGAACGGCGGCAGTTCGGGATTCGTAACTTCATCGTCCACGGTGACGGCTGCCCCGACAGTGGTTGCGACGAATCCGCCCAACGGCTTCACCAACGTAGCACCCAATCTGGTGCTCCAGGTGTTGTTCGATGGGGCGATCCAGGGCTCGACCGTCGGCGGCGTGACGCTTTCCACGGGCGGAAATCAGGTGAACGTGCTGCGCACGTTGAGCAATGGAAATCGGACGCTTACGCTGACTCCGCCGGGCCTGCTCAAGCCCTCCACGCTGTACACGCTCACGATCGCGGCTGTCGCCGACGTGGCTGGCAATGTGCTGGCCGCGCCCGTTACGGTGACATTCACTACCGGCCCAGGGGCGGACCTTCAGGGTCCGACGGCGACCGCGACGACCCCTGAAGCAAATGCGACCGGCGTGTCCCGATCCGCCACGGTGCTCGCGATGTTCAGTGAGCCAATCAATCCAATCGCGTTGAACACCGACAATTTCTATGTCTACGTCGAGAACACCGGGGTCCGTGTGGACGGCAGCGTGTCGCTATCCGCCGATGGCCTAACGGCTACCTTCCTGCCATCGACTACGCTCACCGCAAACACGGCATATCGTATAGTAGTAAATTCGTTGACCGATCTAGCCGGGAATACCGTCCAGGGGATCAACGTTCGCTTCACAACAGGACCTTAATCGTGCTCGACTGGGACAACCGGCGGACTTTTTTCCGCCACATCGCGCAATTGGGAACGCTGGTCTTCACATTGGGAGCGCGCGCATCGCGGGCGACGCTGGCCTATCCGTCGAGCCTGGGCCAACGGTTGCAGCAGGCGCTCAAAATCCGGCAAGGGACCGCCGCATTTCAAAGTGCCTACCCTGCGGGCGACCAGACCACCAATGGTGATGAGAGCCTCTATCCCAATCTCGTCGGCACGTTCACCAAGGCGCTGCCGCACAATGCGCTGGGAGAGGTCGATCTGAATGCCTACGGCACCTTTATTCAGGCCATGCAGTCGGGCCGGCACGCGGATTTCGAGAATATCACCATCGGCTATGGCCGCAAACTCGTGAACCCCCAGGGCGCGTACGCGTATGCCCTGGAAGGAAACGACCCGGTGAACTCGTCGCTCCCGCCACCTCCGGCTCTATCGAGCGCCGAGGCCGCGGCAGATATGGTGGAACTCTATTGGCAGGCGGCTGCACGGGATATCGCATTCTCGGATTATGCGACCTCTCCTGTAATCCAGCGTGCTGCAGCGGAATTGAGCGCCCTGCGCGGGTATTCCGGACCGCGTGACGTCAATGGTCAGGTAACTCCCGGCACTATCTTCCGCGGGCCGGGCGCGGGAAATCTGATCGGGCCGTATGTCTCCCAATATCTCCTCAAACCGGTGCCCTTTTTTTCGGGCCTGATGGAGCAACAGTACCGCACCGGAATGCCTGCTGTCGATTATGTGAAGGTCTATTCCGAGTGGCTCGATACGCAGTCCGGAATCGCGCCGTACAATTCCGAGTACTTCGATTCGACACCCCGCTATTTGCGCAACGGGCGCGACCTGGCACAGGCCGTGCATTACGACCATACGTATCAGTTCTACACACAAGCCGCTCTCATCATTCTGGACATCCGGCCCGAGACGCTGCTCGACGCCACCCCGCCGTCGGCGCGCCCTCTCTACGTGCTGAGCGACACCAACCCCTACAAGAGATCGCGCATTCAAACCGGGTTCGTGACGTTCGGGCCGGCGCACGTCTGCAGTTGGTTGGGGAACGTCACTGCCGCGGCACTGCGGGCCTGTTGGTTCCAGAAGTGGTGCCTTCATCGCCGGCTTCGCCCCGACACGTTCGGCGGCCGCGTGCACAACGTACTCACAGGCGCCGCGGCCTATCCTATCCATCCCGATCTCATGCAATCGGAGGCGGTACAACTGACCGTGCGGCAGAATGGGAGCGCTTTGCTGTCGCAGGCGTACCTCGAAAGCAGCCCGATTCATCCGTCGTATCCGGCGGGCCACGCGGCCATCGGCGGCGCTTGCGTCAGCGTGCTCAAAGCCCTCTTCAATGAAGACGCCGTCGTGCCCTCGTGCTACGTTCCCGCTTCCGACGGTCTGTCGCTGATCCCCGCGGACGGTCTGGGTCTGACACTCGGCAATGAGTTGGACAAAATGGCATTCAATATCGGGATGGGACGCGATTTCGCCGGCATCCACTATCGCAGTGACGTGCTTGCCGGTCTGCAACTCGGAGAAGCGGTCGCTACTGCTTTCCTGCAGGACCAGGTCAACACGTTTACAGAGGAGTTCCCGGGGTTCCACTTCACTGGCTTTAGCGGCAACAAGGTGACTATCCTGCCGAACCTATCGTGAGGGCACTGTATTCGCACGGTCGCGCTGCCAAGCTGGACCACGCTCGCATTTGCGCAAGCTGGTTTGCAGTTGCACGTCATCGACGTCGGTCAGGTCGACGGTGCCGTGATGCTGACGCCGGCTGCAAGACAATCCTCTTTGAAACTTTGAAAACTGGCGAGCCGGTTCGTGAGCAGCGTTAACTACCATTATCGGTAACGATCCCGGCGCACATCGGTCCAACTTCCGGTAGGTGGGTATTCCGGCCAGGGCTCAATCCTGCGAAGTGGACTCCGGCCCCGTGGGCGACTGGTCCGTCTCAACTGCGGGAACCACGCGATCACGACGTTATTTCGCGACGCTATGTCCTCGCGGGGCAGCGTTGGCGGGACCTTGATCTGTTCGAGCGGTAAGGGTTGGTTGCTTCTCCGAATGGATAGGGCAATGCGCCGTTAGTCTACACCGGTGGGGTAGCCCCCGCTGCCCGTGACTCAAAGTTCGTCATCCCTCTGTATAGTTCGGCCACGGCACGTTCAAGCGCATGATGTAAGCCGTCATGGGAAAAGGCGATAACGTTATCGCCAGAAGGTCGCAACGGGAGAGGCACGTCTTCGTCAACTAGCCACTGGCCCGGAATTCCAAGCTGTCTAGCGACGTTAAATTCCCAAAGGAGGTTCACGGAAGGGCCATGTTTCGGGCGGTTAGGTATGAGCCCCAGCACGCCGGACACTCGCTTCATTTTACTCAAAACCCGCTTGTGCCAATCTTTGCCGCGGCAGTGGCCCGTTACGATTAGGAGATCTCGGAGTTCATTTAAGATTGCTCGAGAAATTTCCAGTTCCGAAAAATCATAGGCGACGAAGACCCTCAAAGACTGATCGTCAACCTTCTTATCGCCCTTATCGCCGATCTTCAGATGCCGCACAGCCGGCTTGGAAAGCAGCATGCGGACCAGTCGAGCGTGTTCGCGGACCGCATCTCTGTGGAAGTTCTCGGTAATAATTTCGAGCTCCGCCGTCTCTGCTTCACCTCGCCGCCTCAAAAGACTAGAGAGAATTGTATATTTGCATCCCGCTAGAACGCTCATTACCTGACGAATACTTCCGGGGCGATCATGGAGAACAACCCGCGTACTCGTTACGCGCTGTCCGTTATGCGTCGGGAAAAGCGCTGAGAGCACCTTGTCCATTGAATCCGCCACTTCCGAGTCCCTTATACTATCAGATCGGTTAAGAGGGACTGCTTCGGATACTCGCGCTGGCGTTCTGGGAAGTAGCCGACCAGTTCTGGGCGGATCGTCGGTGGTCCGGCGCTGATAGTGGGATTCTCCGAAGACTGAGCGTTATTCGTTATTATCGGTAGCCAAGCTGCGGCCCACACCAACTCGGGTGTCTCCTTGTTGAGCCCCATATCGATTGACGAAAGCGGGGCCCAGCGGGTCGTATTCGTATGGACCGGCGTCAACCACGATACTACGGGATGTACACTCGGCTCCGGCTCCGACTGTCCGGGCACGCCTGATACAGGCGGGTCGAATTAACAACCATAAACTACCTCGAGGGCTGCATGGTTTCCCCTGTCCTCTGGTCACTCCCTCTACGCCATTTCCCCTGTTCTGAAGGTGGCGACAAGTGTTCCAGAACACACGACTATGGGTCTGACCGCGCTGAGTGGGGTGTTCCTTCTCCTCGTCCGGAGACGTACACAGCAAGCGGCCTAATGGAGAGCTGGCGAAGTGCGTGTCACCGACCGAACCACGGCAGACAGTTTGGATCCTCGAAGCGAGCGTACCTGGCCACCTCTATGGCTGCTAACGACTAACAGCGGCAAGGGGCTTCAATCGGCGCCTTCGTTCTGCGGACTGCCACGCCAGTTCACGCAGCCTCCAGATCCCCGCATCGCGTGCGCGGTTGGCAATTCGGTCCTGAAGCTGGTGAATGAATTCCTGACGGAGGGTCGGGTACTCATACGCTGCCGTCTCGGCGTCGAGGCACTTGACGATGTGGTCGAAAACACCTTCGTACTCATCACGGGCTACAGGAGACTCGTAGACGGCAGCTTCCAGGTCCTCCAGGATATGGACGGCAGCCATCAAGGGCAACAGCGTGCCCGCAGCCTTCGGATCATCGGAATAGAGGTCGTAAACCCAGACCCACGCAGGCGACAGGCGTTGAGGGGACATATCCCCTTCTTCAAACGCCTCGTACACACTCAGCGCATGCCTAATGAAATGATGATTCAAAAAGAGGATGTCGGGGCTGTTGGCACTTCCGGACACCCGCGCAGCGATACAAGAGTGGATCTTGATGAAGAGACTTATGGCATCGCTTCCGAACCGCCTCTCGTGGTCCAAGGCAGCCTTCTGAAGCGTCCTGCTGGATTCGTTCGCGAGTTCCCTAGCAGCGCGCAGTCTGTTTTCTAATGAGGCTTGCTCGTCCAACGGCATCGAGGAGATTGCGTATCACCGGTAAGAACTCCGGCTTCCTTTCGTGAGCATTATCGATCTCGATGGCGAGGGTAGATCGAAGCTCGTCGCCAGCTGCAGGTAGGCGATCCGGGTTCGATCCGCACAAAGCGAGCAGATACGGCCAAATCGTGCGCACGTCTTCGTCCTTCAGCCGTTGGATAGCAAACCGAATCTCTCCAAGGAGGCGATCCGCCTCCAAGCGGTGCTCCGAGAGTGTAGTAATGGGGCTACTCATAGCTAATTTAGGCTCATCCGCACAACTTCTCGACCGCTGCCCTCGCTTAAGTGCCGCATCTTATCACACACGGGTTTCGGCCGCAAAGGCTGCAGATAAGCCATCCCTCCTTTCCGCTGCAACATCCGACTCGCAACAGCAGGCGTTGTTGCAATCCCCCGGCCACGTTGCCGCGGGACGGGCCAGATCCGGGTTCAACCTCACGTTTCTGGTCTCCACTCTATACGACGCGCCGTCGGTCCGGCGGTTGCCTCGCAAATACAAGATTTATAAGATTTAACGCTTACGAAACCTTTAAGCACCTTTACAGTTATTTACGGTCACGTTGTTGTCCACCAGACAGCCGGGCGTCGAATCACTGAAACGAGTGCGGTTTATGCACTTCGTCGCGCGGCGTGATGTCCGACACCTTACCTTCGCCTCCGGCTCCCGGGCGTCGCGAAGGCCGTCACAGACCGGCCCCAACGGTCCAAGGCCACAACAGCACCGCGTCGATTCGCGCCGTCGTGCCCGTATCGAGCGACCTCGCCCGGAGCCAATGGGAGCGTTAAGGGCTATTATCGGTAGCTCTTCCAGGAGCTGTCGTCTCGAATCCGCCCTCAGTGCGGCGGCGGGCCTAATCGCTTTCTGACGTCCGCGCGGTCCGTTCCTCTGCCGTCTCCGGCAAAGCTGCCGCCCAACCGCGACACCCGACGTTCTACGCGACAAGGCAGTACCGCGTACCGCCAGCGGCAGTGCGCAGCAACACATTTTCTTTAAACCTCTTCTGGCAACAGCTGGACGACCGACCAACCGGCCAACGAGAACACCTCAACAAAGACGGACGCGTGCGAGGGAGACCACATCAAGTTCACCTCCGTCGACCCTTTCGCCGTTTCGCCGGCGATTTCCCTCTCACGCCGGAAGCTTCAGAAAATGTCCAAACATCTGGTCGTCGATAAGTTGCTGATGCGCCGGCGAATTCTTGATATTTGAATTTAGCGGCGGCGAAGCGTGGATATCGCTATCGTTCCAGATTCATCTGCGCTCAGCAGACTATCGCCCGATGCAGAGAAGGTTACACGCATAACTGGGGCATTGTGACGATATGCTACGGCCGGTACCTGACCAGGGGCCGCCCACAAGTACACCGCATTATCTTCACCGGCGGCGGCTGCTATTGAAAGCGAGTTCGGGGACAAGGCCACCGCCTTCAGCCTCGCCTTGCCGTTGAACGACCCTACTTTTCGACCAGTCGCACAATCGTATAGTGCGAGGGTCTTTCCAACCGCGACGAGCATGCGCGAGCCATCGCCGGATAGCTCAAGGTCTTCCGCGCCTGCACCCACATCCAGAGAACTCTGACCGGTCCGAATCGACGAGCCTTCGAAGACTCTTACCGTTCCGTCGCGCGAGAGGATAGCACCGCGGGAACCGTTCCTAGCAAACGACAATGCAACGAGACCATCCACAACCTTGTCGCCCAAATCCGCAATCGGCGCGGTGGCCCAAAAGCGGATGATTGCCGTACTGCCCGATGCACTATCAAGTACGGCGGCTCGATGTCCGTAGCCGTTCAGATATACCGCCCGTCCTTGGTGTTTCGCGCCCAGGCTTTGCACCCTCACGATCGCGCCACTCTTCGCGTTCCAAGAGTAGAACCCTCCTTCTGCGCCAAGGCCAAAGAGCGTCCTTCCGTCTACATCAAATGCGATGCGGCGTACTTGTTCGAGAACGGTCGCGACAGGAATCGGACGAGAGGCATCGGAAGACCACAGCGCGACATTCCCTTGCTCATAGGCTGCAGCAATGAGAGTTCCGTCAGGACTGACAGCAGCATCAACCAGAACTCCGCCGACCTTGACAATGTGTGTTTGAAGTTGTGTCGAATCCAGTGTCTGAGTGTGTATATCGGTCGGATATAACTTGAAGGGTGTCGAGTTGAGACCGAGGGCATACCAAAGGCCGTACCAAGCATCTTTTTCTGCCTTAAAAGTGACTGTTAGTTGCGTATTCGGAGTTCGTGGCAGTGCCACTGGCTTGGAGGTGCCGGCGGCTCCCACGATTCGAAAAACAGTTGCTGCCTCGGGAACTGCCATATGGATATCGCCTCCCTTGAACGTGAGCGTTTCGCGGGATTCTGATGCGTCGAATGCTATCGATAGAGCCGTATCCTTGAGTTCCGGTGGTGGGAGGACTACGAGGATTCGGTTTGGCGTTCCATTGCTCGCTGCGTGGGAAATCAAAATGAGACTCGGACCATGCCCTGATGGGTAAAGCGCGCCAGTTGCATTTGCACGTGAGACATTGGTTGTGGCGACCGTCAGCAGTGAAGGCAGTCCGATACCGAGGAGGACAGCTCGCTTCGGACTTGTCTCTTCGAAAAAGGCTGCCACTCCACAGCCCAGAACAGCAAAGATAAACAGACCCACAACTACGGATACATTCATGTGGTCGACGGTGCTCATCTGGTACGACAAATCGATTGCTAGCCGGAGCAACGTCGGCGCTGTTCCTCCAAATGCACCTGCGATGCAAATAAGGATGACTCGGTGGCGACTGGCGTTATCACGCATCGCGCTGGATTATGACAAATTGAGCCGGAGTTGTCTAGCAGGTCGAAAAGCTCAGGTCGAAAAGTCCAGACTGAAATACATATGCCTGAAATGTTCCTGGCGAGAAGATCGCAGCTGGCGACAAAGGTGACAACGTCCACCCCTTAGCTTGGGGTGAATGACATCCGATGATCAATTGAGAGATCTCGGTTCCTGCGCTGCCGCGGGGATCTTTATGAAGTGGTCCTGGCGCGAACGTGACGTACGAGTAGCCGCGTCATTGAGGAGCTCTGATGCCCGCTCTCGGTGGGTGGCATTCCCGCTCCGTCTTTGTCGCCTCCAGGTTTCGCGATATGAAGGCGGAGCGGACTACTGGACTACTTGCGCGGGCGCGTCTTCCCTGAGTTGGAGGAGTGCCTTCGCCGTCGATTCCACGCCCTGGACCCATTGATCTGGGCTGGGGTGTTGAAACCGTCTCGAGAGGGCGAGCGCTTTCGCAGGTCTCGGATGACAGGAGGACACGTCGGTCTATCACCATACCGAGGGAAGTGGGGAGCATCCAGATTTGCCAAGAACTCGGTTCCGTCGTTTCTTATCCTTCCGTCCGCGGTAGGGGCGGCGTTAACAGCTAATATCGGCAGCTAACGACGCGCCAACAGCAGGCCGTGGTCGTCCGCGAGCTTCGTGCGAGTGGCGCGTTATCCGACCGGAACCAAAGACGGGGCTCTCGGCTGCGGGCGAAAAACCGGGAATACGGGCAGAGCCAACGAATCTCGAAAACGCCAGCCGCCAGCCGATGCTTGCGATTGCCCGGCCCGGAAATGTAGACACGGTGTTGTCGTTAGGATTCATCGTCTGAGGGTTTGTGAATCCTGCAGTCGTCAATGTCGCAAACGTCGCCCTTCTCCATACCGAGGAGAAAGCAGTGATTGCACCCCTCGCATCGGAGGTGAACGTTGCCAACGCTGGAGTCGCAGCCTTCGGGGCTGTAAGCCGCGATGTGGCCGCAGTGGCCGCACATAACGTGAAACTCGCCGCAGTCGCTGCAGTGTCCGATTCTGCTGCCGGTCTCGCTGTATTCCCAATTTATGGAACCCCAGCAGTTCCCCCAACTGCAGCAGCCGTTGTCAAGGTAATCGGCCCAATCCAGGTCCTCGGCGTCCTCCAGCGGCATGACTCGCAAATCTATGTCGGCACCCTTTGCCCGCTTCTCCGCCCCGGATGTAAAGCCAGCCGTCGTCACGAGTACACCCTTGTTTGCGCTGACATCGTCCAGGAAGCCGCAGAACGCATCCATATCCTTGATTCCGATCTTGCGGCCGTAGCACCTGCATTCGATGGCGAGCTTGACCTCGTGGCCCGCGATATTGGCGGTCACCCAAACGTCAACCTGCCGCCGGACCGTGCTCCGCCTTCCCACAATAAAGTGGTTTCGCGTCACCTCGCAGTCCGGATACTTCGACTTACAGTCAGCGACAACCTTCTCGTAGATTCGCCACTTCGGATCTTGCTCGGGCGAACCAACATCCGGCGTCCAGTCGGGCTCCTCCGAGAATGTCATCGGTCGAAGAATCGCCACGTTTAAGGCCCTGTCAGACCAAGTATAACGTCCAACCAGACCGACGAGCTCACCATCCGTTGGCTCCGGGTGAATCGTCGCCCGCTCGGAGAATGTCCGTCGTGAGGGAGACCGCGGGGGCTTCCCCCACGGCGTTAAGAGTAAATATCGGTAGCTATTCCTGCGGGGTTCGGGCCGGGATGCCGCCACAGCCATGGTCGCCGCGGGACCGTCATCCAACCATGTCTTCGTCTTCGTCGTCGTCACCGTCGTCGCTTGTGCCGCTCTGTATCCATGCTCGAACCGCCTGGATCGGAATGCATATGCCCGGCTCGCCTCTCGCGTGGCGGTCAATTTGCTCAAACCAGTGTTCTTCCCATTGACGAGAGCCTGGCGGGAACCCGCTAGAATCGAAGCCGCACGCTTCTTCGAGTCGCTTAACCCGCTTCAGCAGGGTGCTCATCGAGCCACGCTCTCACACCAGCGGGCCAGCCGCTCTTTGACGTCAAGGAACGCCGCATCCGCCAGCGGCCCACTCTCAGGAACTCCACGTCCGTCGGCCCTGATCCTCGTGGCCATTGCCTCAATCCGCTCCTGGAGGATCTCCTTTGCGTTCCATCCTGGCCGGGCTGTCATCCGCG
>Ga0207661_10000046_pt1 | contig 107171 bp, 98 predicted proteins | sample KBSC713LmetaG_FD_184337 | JGI IMG/M metagenome (GOLD analysis project Ga0207661, IMG submission 184337) | Corn rhizosphere microbial communities from Kellogg Biological Station, Michigan, USA - KBS C7.1-3L metaG (SPAdes) (version 2) | ecosystem: Host-associated > Plants > Roots > Rhizosphere ...
GCTGGCGCGCGGGGCGGAGCAAACCGCCCGCTGGGCGCTTACCACCGGAAATGCAGCATGGTTGCGAGCGCGGCATGCCGAAGGAACTCTGGGGCAGCCCATATACGCCGACGAGGGGCTGCTTTCCCTCGCCGTGAGATACGACCGGCGGGAAATGCTGGAATTGCTGCTGGACCTGGGCTTCGATCCGGACGAACGCCGTCGAGTGGACCTCGAACCTCCGGAGTACACGTGGGGCCAGCCACTGCGCCACTGCGCGGAATTCGGCAAACCGGAAATGGCGAAGTTGCTGCTCGCGCGCGGCGCGGATCCAAATGCCCATATCTGGGCCAGCGGCACGCCGGTGTACGCCGCGTATGGCAAAAAGGATCAGGCGATGATCGACCTGCTGGAAAGTCACGGAGCGTACCTTGATGCCGAGTGCGTCGGGGATCTCGGTCTGGCGGAGAAGGCGCGTCAGATGCTCGACGATGAAGCCGCAGGCCAGCTCCGGCCGGGAATCATTCCGGATTGGTTTGCGGCGATGCCAGTGGCGGAAGTACTTCTGGTACATGGCGCCGGCAAACCGCAGATTCTGCAGCTGGCACTGGAGCGGATTGATCGCGCGCGCCAAGATCCGTGGTGGTTTGGGCAGCTATCCAATGCCCGGGGTAATCTGGCCTGCCTGCGCGCCGTGCTGGATCGGTGCGATCCCAACGTCCCCGGACCATTAGGCCGAACGATTCTGCACGATGTGGCGGCTGACTGGTGCAGTTCCGAAGACCGCACAGGGCCAGCGACCATGCTCCTCGATGCCGGCGCGAAACTCGATGCGCGTGACGATCTGCTCAAGAGCACTCCACTCGGTTGGGCGTGTCGCTGGGGTTGCGTCGAACTGGTGAAGCTGTATCTGAGTCGAGGCGCGGATCCGATTGAAGCCGACGCCGAGCCTTGGGCCAGACCATGGGCATGGGCCGAGAAGATGAAGCACGCCGAGGTGCTCGCCGTGCTGCGCGAACACGCTCACTGAAACTACCGCACTCGCGTCCTACTTCGCGCCGACGAACAGCACGCAGACAGGCACCGGAGCATCTTTGACGGGCTGACCGGCGGGCGTCAACTGCCCGCTGTTCGGCTGGACCTTGAAGATCGTGATGTCGCTCGAATCCTGATTGGCGGCGATCAGATACTTTCCCGACGGATCGAGCACGAAGTCGCGCGGAGTCTTCCCCATCACCGGCGTGTCGTCGGCGCGCGTCAGCGTCATCTTCGATGGATCGATGTTGAACAGCGCGATGCTGTCGTGCCCGCGGTTCGATCCGTATACGTGCTTGCCCGCGCGATCCACCGCGATCTCCGCGGTCGAGTTCTGCCCTTTAAACCCGTCCGGCAGCGTCGAGAGGGTCTGGAACGCGTCGAGCGTTCCCTTCGCCGGATCGTAATGGAACGCCGTCACGGAGCTGCCGATCTCATTGATCGAGTACACAGTCCGCCCGTTCGGATGAAATGCGAAGTGCCGAACGCCCGCGCCTGCCGGCACCGACCCCGACGGCGGATCGTTGGGCGTGATCTTCCCCGTCGCGCTATCGAACTTGTAGATGAAGATCTTGTCGAGCCCGAGGTCGGAGAAGAGCAGGAACTTCCCGTCGGGCGAGAACACTGCTTCGTGACCGTGCGGCCCCTTCTGCCGATTGGCATCCGCGCTCGACCCGCTGTGCTTCTCGGTGGTCGCCGCCTCGCCCAACTTCCCGTCCGCGCCGATCGGATAAATCGTCAGCACGCCGTCGCCGTAGTTCGCGACCACGACCCACTTGCCGGTCTTATCGACCGTCAGATGGCACGGCGAGTTCCCGCCCGAGGACACCTTGTTGAGGAACGTCAGCTTCCCGCTCTTCGCATCGATCGCAAACGCGCTGACCTCGCCCGTGCGGCCGGCTTCATTCACCGCGTACAAGAACTTGTGATTGGGATGTTCGGCCAGAAACGACGGGCTTTCCGATTCCGCCGCCAGCCCGACTGACGACAGTTTGCCGCTCGCGGAATTGAAACGGAACGCGTAGATGCCACGGCTGCCGTTCCGCGTGTACGTGCCGACGTAGACCAGAGGGTCCGCGGCGAACGCGAAGGAGCTTGCTAGAAGAAGACCAGCTACAAATCGGAGGTTTCGCACCTCCTCATCCTACTTCACTAAAGCGGCTCGTAGCACGTCCGCGAAGGACTGCACTCGAACTCGTCCACCACGAGTCCGTCCGGCCCCACGCACTTGAAAGTCTGCAAACAAGTCAAGGCGCTATCGTTGCTGAAATGATGTTCGGGATCGAACTGGGAATCGATATACAAACCCTTCCACCGCAAATTCGAGCAGCGATTCTTGAAATTCTTGCGATTAGCTCCGATGGGCTCCATAAAACCTCCGGAAGGAATAGGCCACGAATGAACACGAATGCACACGAATAAAAACTTTTGTCTTATTCGCGTTCATTCGTGTTCATTCGTGGCCCAAATGCCTTTACGCCTTTACCGCCTGTAACAACGCCCTTTTCACCGCGACTTTCACCAGGGTGACCTTATGCGCGTTTTTACTTAACGGCTTTGCACCCGCGACCGCCGCTTTTCCGGCAGCCTCCGCCGTCGCCGCCGTCACGGTTTTCCCGACGAGCGCCTTCTCTGCCGCCGCCGATTCCACGGGTGTCGGACCAACGTGGCCCATCACGATTTTCGCGCTTTTCACCGTCGCGCCGTTCATTTCGAGGACCACCGAGGCCGTCGCCAGAGGCCAGTCGAGCGCCTCTTTCTGCCTTACCTCGTACGTCGCCGTCTTCACGGTCGCGTTCGGCACCACGATTTCCGTCAGGATCTCGTTCGGCTGCAACGCGATCTCCCGCGACGCTTCGTCTTTCGGCGCCAGGAAGAACTTCGCCACCGGAACTTCCCGCGCGCCCTTCGCCGACACGAGCTTCACCCGCGCGTTCAGCGCTACCAATGCCGGACCGAGGCTCGACGCGCTCACGAAGTACGCCGGACCTTCGCCGAAGATCGCGTGATACTGATTTTCGCCGCCGGCCACCAACGACTTCCCGTCCTTCATCGCCAGCAGTCCCATCCCCTGCCGGTAATACCAGCAGCGCGGGCGCTGGCACAGGTCGCCGCCGACCGTTCCCATGTGCCGGATCTGCGGGCTCGGAATTCCCGCCGCCGCGTCCGAGAGCGCCTTGAATGACGCCGCGACGTCGGCGTTCTTCGCCAACTCGTCCATCGTCACCAAGGCGCCGATGCGGAGCCCTGCGGCGGTCTTCGAAATGCCTTCGAGCTCTTTGATGTTCTTGATGTTCACGACCCGTTTGGGCTCGTGCAGGTGGTCCTTCATCAGGCTGATGAGATCCGTGCCGCCTGCCAGCACATCGGCCTGCCCCCACTTCGCGCCCAGCAGCCCGACCGCTTCCTGCACGGTCGCCGGATTGGCGTATTCAAAGGAGTTCATTACGCGTTCCTCCCTTCGAGCGCGGCCAGCACGTGCTCCGGCGTCATCGGGATCGTTGGAACCCGCACGCCGAGCGCGTTCGCCACGGCGTTAGCCACCGCGGCGCAAATCGGAATCGCCGGCGGCTCGCCCAGCCCGATCACGCCCCGGCTATCCATCTCCTTCCGGATATCCATGTGCACCACGATGTTGCCGATGTCCGCGATGCCGGCCAGCTTGTAAAACTCCATGTCCGGATTCAGCGTCTTGCCCGTCACGTCGTCCACGATCCGTTGTTCGTAGAGCGCCGTGCTGATGCCCATGATGATCGCGCCGTACACCTGGCTCTCGGACAATCGCGGATTGACGACCAGACCGCAGTCCTGCACCGCGACGTAGCGGTTGATCTTCACGATGCCCGTCTCGGTGTCCACCGAAAGGTCCGCGATCTGCACGCCCGCCGCGCCCTGCGTCAGCAGGTTCCCGCCATTCCGCCCGTTGAACGCGCCCTCTTCCGAGATCGTTTGCGTTCCGAGCTTCTTGCAGGCCGCCGTCCACGACAGGCTCTTCTTCGGATCGTCCTTCGACCGGATCGTGCCGTCGACCGCTTCCAACTTGTCGGCCTCGACTCCGAGCACCGGTCCCACCACGTCGAACAGCTTCGCCAGCGCGTTCGTCGCCGACATGCGCGTCGAAGTCGACACGCCGCCGACCGTCGTCGAACCGCCCGACCCGCCGTCCGGGGGCAGATCGCTGCGTCCGATCGACAGCTTCACCTGCCCCATCGACAGGCCGAGCGTCTCCGCCGCCACCTGCGTAATAATCGTCCGCGTTCCGGTCCCGAGATCCTGCGTCCCGATCTCGACCGACACCGACCCGTCCGGATGGATCACCGTCCGGCATTTGCTGGCGTGGCCCATGCCGGCCCACGCCGCGATGCCGATGCCGAGTCCGCGACGCACCGCGCCCTTCTGCGACCCGCGCGGCTTCCAGTTCTTCTTCCACTCCGCCAGTTCCGCCGCCTTATCGAGCTGATACCGGTAGGTCGCGACTCGCGATTCCGGCGCGTACTGCGCGTTGACCTTGAACACCTCGATCGGGTCCATCCCGATCTTGGCCGCGAAATCCTCCACCGCGCAGCACGTCAGGTACGACGCCGCCTGGTTGCCCGGCGCGCGCCAGGCCCGCTGCGTCCCGGTATTGGTCGAGACCGGCGTCAGCGTCTGCCGCTGGTGCTGAATCCGCGTCATCACGTAGGGCTGGTTCGGCGGGTTCACGGCGCCGAAACCGCCCGTGCCCCAACTGAACGAGTCGAACACCGTGATCGTGCCGTCCTTCTTCCCGCCGACCTTGATCTTCGAATACGCCGACGGCCGATTGCCGCCGATCAACTGCTCGGTCTGCCGGTCGAGGAACAGGTGGACCGGACGTCCGCCCGCGTTCTTCGACAGGTTCGCGCCCACGATCGCCCACGCGTCCGGGTTGAACTTGCTGCCGAACCCGCCGCCGACGTACTGCATATCGACGGTGATGTTGGTGGCCGGCACTTTCAGCCGCGTCCCGAGATCGCCCGCGTACTGCGGCACGTTCTGGGTGGACGGCCACACCATGATCTTGTCGGACTTGCCGTCCGCATCCGGACCGGGCATCCACTGAATCACCTGGCCGTGCGGCTCCAGGCAGGAGTGATAGACCACCGGAAAGCCGTACTGCCCTTCCGACACGGCGTCCGCTTCTTTGAGCGCTTTATCGGGGTCGCCGACGACCTTCTCTCCGCCCTGCTTGGCGCGCGACGCTGCCTTTCCCAGGTCCGCCTCGTTCACCAGGTGCGGCAGCACTTCGTACTCCACCTTGATCTTGCGGGCGGCGTCGCGCGCGATCTCTTCCGTTGTCGCCGCCACCGCCGCGACCTCCCAGCCCTGATACTGCAACTCCGTCCCGGCCGGAGCCGCGACGTAGACGGACTTCACGCCGGGCGTCTTCTCGGCGGCCGACGTGTCGACGCCGATCACCTTCGCATGCGCGTGCGGGTTGGTCAGGTATGCGCCGAAGAGCATATCCTTCGGCCGTGTATCGGAAGCATATTTGGCGCGTCCCGCGGACTTTTGCGGACCGTCCAGCCGCTTAAAGCGCTGACCGATAATCTTCCGCTTTTCCATCGGCGGCCAGCTATAGTCGGGCGTGTTAGCCATTCTTTTTGCCTCCTTTCATTTCGTTCGCCGCCTGCAGCGCGGCCTTGCGAATCCCCATATACGTGCCGCAGCGGCAGAGATTGCCGCCCAGCCCGTGCAGCACATCGTGTTCGGTCGGATTCGGATGCTCGTCGAGGAAGCCCTTGCAGGCCATCACGAACCCCGGCGTGCAGTAGCCGCACTGCTGCGCGTCGTTGTCCACGAACGCCTTCGAGATCGGGTGCAACTGGTTCCCCGTGGAGAGCCCTTCGATGGTCTCGATGTTCTTGCCCTGCGCGTCGATCGCCAGCACCGAGCAGGCGTACACGGTCTTCCCGTTCATGATGACCGTGCAGGCGCCGCAAGTGCCGCGGTCGCACACGCGCTTCGCGCCGGTCATATTGATGTAGTTGCGCAGCGCATCGACCAGGGTCACGCGCGGCTCTACCGTCACCTTTACCGGCTTGCCATTGACGGTCAGGGTAATCGGAACCGCGCCGGGCCCGGTCACGCCGGCGGCCCCTGCCGCCTGCGCCTCCTGTTCCAGCAAGCCCGCGCCCAACGCGCCGCCGCCCAGTCCTACGCCGCCGATGAAGCCGCGGCGGGACACCCCGGCCTTCGGCTTGACCGGGAGTTCGGAGTCTTTTGGGGAATTCAACAGACACCTTCCTTTCGTGTCGGTTCCGGATAATGAGAGCCGGAATTCCCGCTCAGTATATCACCGCGATGGGCCAGGCTAGACGAGCTGTTCCATCAGGCTGATCAGGTATTCTTGCCCGAATTCCCCGGAACGGTACGTGCGAGCATCGAAGAACCGCCACATGGCGCGCTGTTTTTCGATCGTATAGAACAGCAGTTGCTCCTCGATCAGGTCCTTGTCGAGCAGCGCCTGGTTGAACGCGCGCACCGCTCCTGAGAGCGTATAGGGGACGCGGAAGTCCTCGGTCGAGATCAACTCCGGGGTGGTCTCGAACTCGATCTGCAGGATCCGCCCGCGCACGTTCATCTGGATCAGATTCGGCGCGTCGTCGTGGAAGGAATCGGCGCCGAACTGCGGGGGATCGAGCGTAAGCTCCGGTTGCGGCAGCAGACTATTAATCGCGTCCACGAAGCCCGCGCAGACGTTGTATAACTCGGCGGCCGCGCGCCGCCGCAGGTCGCCGATCTCCTGCGTCCGCCGCAGTGAGGTCTTGTCCTTCTGCGCCAGCGCTTCGATGTCGCGCGCCAGCCGCTTCAGACGGGCCTCCAGGATCGATTCCGAACTCGCCAAGCTGTCTCCCCCGCCCTATTTCATCACAGTCGTGGCGGCACGCCCTATTGCTTGCCGTTTTCCTCCGCTTCGATGATCTCCATCAGGTCCAACCGCAGCACGTGCAGGATCGTGTCCGCCAGTTCCGTCGACATCGCCCGTTTTCCTTTCAGAACATTATGCACGTGCGGCTGCGAGATCCCGCTCAGCCGCGCCAACTGGCGTTCGGTCATTTCACCGCTGCGGATGCGTCGCCGCAGGTGTTCCAGGAACCGCCCTTCCAGATCCCGAAAGTTCATCAGAGCCTATTTCTCATAGCTATAGAGGAGTATTACTTAGGGTTCCGCCCCTTAAGGATTTCCCTGATATTCTAACGGACCTCACTGTCCGAAACAAACCATTTAAATGCTACTAATAAAATATCTTACCGCCGGGCACATGGGTACTAGGCGGCCCGGTATTGGGGAACTGCCTGATTTGAATAGTTGACGTTTTTTCGGAGCGGGCTAGTCTGGAACGCAGTTATGCAGAGGCGAGCCGGAGCCACATCGGCCGCCGAAAGGAATCCAACAATGAAGTGGAATCGATCCAACGCGATCGGACTCGCACTGGCGTCGTGCACGTTTTGCGAGGGCCACGGCATGGTGGAAGCGGACCGCGAGAACGCGGAAAGACCATGCGCTTGCGTACTACGGGCCATTTTTCGTGCCTGTTATCGTCGCTTTCGGGACTGCGCTCTGCGCGGTACCCAATATGGGACGGTGTCCCTCGAAAACACCCCCGGTCCTATCGGCCGGACGTGTTATGGCCGGAAACGCGAAGAGTTCGCCGCCGACTTCTGTCTGGTCGCCCGGCGGGTGTTGACTGACGAGGAATACACCATCTTCCGTTTCACTTACCTCCTCGGCGCGGATTGGCAACTTTTGGCCTCCCGCTTCGGTCTCGAACGCGGCGAGTATTACCACACCCTTTACCGCCTTCAGGAGAAACTCGGCCGCGTCTTTGCCGACGTCAAGCCGTACGCGCTGTACCCTGTCGACGAGTATTTCGGCGGCCCCGTAAGAGGCCGCCGAATCCCGTTCCACGCGACGCATCGCATCCGTCCGGCCGACCAGGACCGATTCCCGATGACGCCGCGGATTCCCCCCACCACGGAGCGTCTGACGGTCGACAAGCGGTCGATTCCCAGAACCGCCGCCTGATCCACCCGATTCGGGGCCGTCCGGCTGCGGCGGCCCCGTACAATAGGGTTTCAGCGATGGACCCCCTCACTCACACCGCGACCGGCCTCTTCCTCAGCCGCATCGGACTCCGTAAATGGTCGCCGCTCGCCACTCCCATCCTCCTCCTCGCGGCCAACGCTCCCGATATCGACATCGTTACCTTAACCGGCGGCAGTCTCGACTACCTCCACTTTCATCGCCACCTCACCCATTCGCTCGTCGCAATCCCGGCGATGGCGATCCTCCCGGTCCTCCTCGTCCGGCTCATCGCACGCAAGCCGGTCCGCTGGCTCGGCGCTTTTGCTGCCGCGGCGATCGCCGTCCTCACGCACCTCCTGCTCGACCTCACCAACATCTACGGCATACGCCTCCTGCTCCCCTTCTCGCCACGCTGGTTCCGTCTCGACCTCACCGGCGTAATCGATGTCTGGATCTGGGCGGTCCTGCTGCTCGCCGTCGCGGCTCCGTTCATCGCCAAACTGGTCGGCTCTGAGATCGGCGGCGCGCACAAGCAGCACCGCCATGGCCGTGGCTTCGCCTGGTTCGCGCTCGCCTTCCTGCTCCTCTATAACTGCGGACGCGCCGTACTCCACTCCCGCGCCGTCGCCGTCGTCGAATCGCGCATCTACCAGGACGAGCCGCCCGGACGCGTCATGGTCGCCCCCGACGGCATCGACCCCTGGAATTGGAAAGGCGTCGTCGAAACCGGCGACTTTTACGCGGTCGCGCCCCTACGCCTTGGCCGCGAGTTCGACCCCGCCCGCGCCGCCATCTTCCACAAGCCCGATCCCGACCCGGCCATCGACGCGGCCCGCCAATCCCCAGCCGTCGCCCGCTTCCTCGAGTTCTCCCAATTCCCGCTCTGGCGCGTCTCCCCCGCCCCCCAACCCGAAGGAGCCAAGCTCGTCGAGATCTTCGATATGCGCTTCGGGACCCCCAACGCGCCCGGCTTCATGGTCAGCGCCCTCGTCACGAACCGGCTCCAGGTCATCGATACCCAATTCGTCTACGGCCGCCCGCCCCGCCCCTAAACACCCGGGCCCCGGCTTCCCCGCCGAACCTTATGCTAGAATTGTCCAGCCTTGGATAAGTACTCATGACGCCTGAGTTACAGCATTCCTTCTGCTCCGAGTGCGGCCGCCCGGCCTCTCCCGACGAAATGGTCCGCTTCGGCGACCGTTTGATCTGCCCCTACTGCAAAGACGCTTACGCACAGAAACTGCGCGAAGGCGTTGCCACCGCCGGCTTCGTCCAGTACGGTGGCTTCTGGCTCCGCTTCCTGGCCGTCATCATCGACGGCATCATCACCGCGGTTCCGGTCGGCATCATCCAGGCGCTACTCTTCGGGACGCTCGGTTTCTCGTTCGCCCAGAATGCGCCCGGTCCGAACGCCGCCCCGGAAGAGGTCTTCCGGCTGATGGGACCCATGTTCGCCGCCATCGGCTTCTCTGCGTTCATCGCCATGATCATCTCGTGCACGTACGAGACCTTCTTCCTGGTCAAATTCGCCGCGACCCCCGGGAAGATGGCAGTCGGCGTCAAGGTGCTCCGTCCCGACGGCTCGAAGCTCGGCGTCGGACGCGCCATCGGACGGCATTTCGCGAAGATGCTCAGCGCCATCATCCTCTACATCGGCTACATCATGGCGGGCTTCGATTCGCAAAAGCGCGCTCTGCACGACATGATCTGCGACACGCGAGTGATCAAGAGCCGAACCTAGCGGACTCCCGATGCCCGTCCCCTGCGCGCGTTGCAGCATGCCCCTATCGAAATGGGAACTGCTGCGCGGCCACGACGCCTCGTGTCCCTCCTGCGGCGCCGAGAACGACGTCCGGCTCTTCCCCGCCGCCCTGGCACGCGCCGCCGCGCCGCAGGCCGAAACCGCGCTCGAGGGCGAGGCCGCATGCTTCGACCATCCCGCCAAACGCGCCGTCGCGGTATGCCGCCACTGCGGACGCTTCGTCTGCGGCTTGTGCGCCATCGAACTCGGCGACGGAGTCTCGTGCCCGACGTGCCTCGTCAAGCCGCGCAGCAAGCAGCCGCAGGCGAATTCCGCCGAAGCGCGCATGCTGTACGACACCTGGACCCTGACCATTCCGTTCGCGTTGCTGATCTTCTGGCCGCTGACCGTCCTCTCCGCGCCCGCGGCCCTGGCGCTGACCGTCATGAAATGGAAGCAGCCTCTCAGTCTCGTCCGCCGCAACCGCTGGCGCTTCGTCGCCGGCCTCGGACTCTCGCTGGCACAGGGAGGGCTGTGGCTGTGGTTGGGCTGGTACCTCGTGGCGAAAGCCCGGGCGGGAGCCTGACCATGGAAGCCACCCGCATCCGCTACCGGAAACTCCCCGGCCGCCGTCGCGGCTTCGTCGTCGGCTCCAGTGTCTGGCTTGCCGAGGACCACCTCCTGCTGGTCAAGTCCTACCGCTTCCGGGAGGAATACCGCAGATTCTACTTCGCCGATATTCAAGCGATCGTCTCCGCCGCCGCCCCGCGCTTCCATATCTCGACCCGGTCCGCGGCGATCGGCGCGGTGTGGTCATTTGCATGCCTGCTCGCGTTCGTCAACGCGCGATTCACGGCGTTCGAGACCGTTGTCTCAGTCGTCGGCGTCCTGCTGGTGGTCGCCTGGATCGGCGTATCGCTCTTCCGCAGTTGCCGCTGCCGCATCTACACCGCCGTGAGCTCCGAGGAACTTCCGTCGCTGTATCGCGTTTGGACGCTCCGGAAGTTCCGCGACCAGGTCGAACCGCTCATCACCCAAGCCCAGGGCGCTCTCGAAGCCGACTACGCCCAAGTCCTCGAAGACCTTGACGTCGGCCCGCTGCCCGAGGGAAGGGTCGGACTGGCGATGCCCAGTCCGCTCGCGCCGCCAGTCGCGGGACCGCCGCCGCTTGCGGCGCGGACGCCGATCTCGATCCTCTTCATCGCCAGTCTCCTTCTTGGCGGACTGGCGGACTTTGCCGCTCTCGGCGCGCGCCCGGCGCTCGCCCGCTGGGTCCTCGTCGGCTTCCTCGTGCTCCAGGTCGCGACGGCGGTCGCCGTCATGGTCCAGAACTACACCGGGAAGTTGCGCGCGTCGCTGCGCAATCTCGCGATCGTCACCGCCGTCGCCATCGGCGGCTGGTATTATGCGGTCCAAATGGGCGCAGGCATGGCGATCGCCTACCGGAATGCGAGGGAACGGCCCGCCAGGCCGCAGTTCGCCGTGGCCCAGCCTATGGCTTTTCTCGAATATCCGATGGCGCGCGGGATTGCCGGGGGAATCGGACTGCTCGGCGGCCTGGCCGGCCTGCTGCTGCTGTCCCGTGGCGACCGTCCGCCCGAGGAGAAGGTCTCGTTGAATGTCTGACGAACGCCTCCTCCGCCAACGCTGCGCCAACCACGAACTGCGCGAGGCCGTCTGCCGCTGCCCGCAATGCCGCCGCAGCCTCTGCCGCGAGTGCGTCACCGACCACGAGGGCCGGCTGATCTGCGCCTCGTGTCTGCGGATCGAGGCGCGCAACGCCGTCACCCCGCGCCGTCGCGGACGCCGCCTCAAGGAGATCGGGATTGGCGTGGCCGGCGTCTTCCTCGCCTGGGCGCTCTACTTCGGAGCCGCCCAAAGCCTGATCACCATCACCGAGCGCTCGGAGCGCGCCGCATGGCCAGACCGGTAGAACCGCCCGGCCCGATCGCTCTGCTGGAGGACGGCGCGCAACTTTTGCGCAGCGCCTCGCTCGATACCCTGCTCTGCCATTGGATCGGCAGCGCGCCCCTCGCGCTCTTCCTCCTCTTCTTCTGGAACGACGTCACCCATCCTCCGGTCTCCGACCTCGCCTGCGCCGCCGAGTCGCTCGCCGCCGCCCTGCTGCTCATCTGGATGAACTGCTGGCGCAGCGTCTTCGCCGGCCGGTTGCACGCTTTGCTGAGCGGCTCCTCACAGCCCCGCCGCACCACGCGCGAGGTCTGGAACCTCGTCGCCAGCCAGGCCGCGCTCGCCTCCACCAAGCCGTTCCTCCTGCCGCTCTCGTTGATCGCCGTCTTCCCCTTCATCGGCACGATCTCGTTCTATCGGACCGCCTCCGTCCTCGCGGGACGCGGCGGTCTCGACCCCCTTGCCGTCATCGCCAAAGCGCGTAGCCTCTCGCGAGGCGACGTATTCCAGGGATGGCTGCTGCAAGCCCTCCTGCTTTTGCTCTCGCTCGCGGCCATGCTCAACCTCGCGCTGTCCTGCGTCATCCTCCCCCATCTCGTTCGGATGCTCACCGGATACGAATCCGCGTTCACTCGCGGCGGCGAGAGCTTCTTCCTCAACCGGCTCTTCCTCCTCTTCGTCCTGGCCGCCACCTGGCTCCTGATGGACCCCTTCGTTCAGGCCGTCTATTGCGTCCGCTGTTTCGATCGCGAATCGGTCGAGACCGGCGAGGATCTGCGCGCCGGACTGCGCCGCATCCGCGCCACCATCGCGAAATCGGGGACTGCCGCGGCGCTTGTCGTCGCGGTGGCGCTCTCCGCGCTCCCGATGCGCGCCGCCGATCCCGTCTCGACGCGCGACCTTCAAGACGCGATCGGCCGCACCATGCAGGCGCCCGAATACAACTGGCGCATCCCGCCGCCTGCGTCCGCGGCCTCGTCGACCCCGTGGATCATCGCCGCCACCGATCGCGCGATCACCGCCGTCCGCTCCGCCCTCAAGTGGATGGGCCGCATGCTCGACCGCCTGCTCCGCTGGATCTTCGGCGGCATGGGAAATTCGCCCTCCGCGGGAGGTGGACAGGCTCCCGCGACCGCGTTGCACTGGAGCGTCTGGGCGTTGATTGCAGTCGCCGCAGGGCTGGTCGGGTGGGTCGCGTGGCGCGCTTTCGCCCTGAACCGGAAGCCGCGCGCCGCCGCCGCGCCCCCGATCGCGCCCATCCACCTCGACGACGATAGCCTCACCGCCGACCGCCTCCCCGAGGACGGCTGGCTCGAACTCGCGGAAACCTGTCTGCGCGACGGCAATCTGCGCCTGGCGCTCCGCGCCTTCTATCTCGCCAATCTCGCGTGGCTCGGGTACGAGCAGTTTCTGACCATCCACGCCGGCAAGACCAATCGCGAATTCGAGCTCGACCTCCGCCGCCGCGCGCCCCAAGCGGCCGACGCGCGCGCTCTCTTCTCCGACAACGTCCTCGCCTTCGAACGCGTCTGGTATGGGCTCCACGACCTTGACGAACAGGACGCGCTCGCAGTCCGCCGCCGTGCCGAAGAGATGAAGTCGCTGCTGCGCGCGGGAGTTGCCGCGTGAGATCGTCCCGCTACCTCGCCCTCGCCGTGGTGGTCGCTGCTGCGTTCGGTTGGGGCGCGATCCGGCTGTTCAACCGCCAGTTCGCGTCTGGCGAAGTCTACCCCGACTTTTCCAGCCTCCGCACCGATCGCATGGGAACCAAGCTGCTTTACGACAGCCTGCGCTCGCTGCCGGGCGTCGCTGTGGAGCGCAACTTCGTGCCGCTCGAGCTTCTCCCCCAGGACGGCGCGACGCTGCTGCTCCTCGGCATCCCCCCATTGAAGGTGAACTGGAACGATGGCCTGCTGCTCCGCTCCGTGGAAGCGACCGCGATGCGTGGCAATCGCGTCGTCCTCGCGATGCACTACGACCCCGAGGGGTCGCCGCTGACGCAGCAGCAGCTCGAAGTTCGCGAGGAGCCAACGCCCACCGGCGTCAAGAAGTCGTCCGCGCCGCCCGAGCTCAAGACGCGATGGGGCGTGACCCTGCAGAGCAACGTCGCGACGGCCAACGGTCATCCCCTCTCGTTCCGCGAGGCGACCGGCTGGAAGGTCCTCGAAAACGACGACACCGAGATCCTGACGATCGAGCGCCCCTTCGGCAAAGGCAGCGTGGTCCTGATGGCGGAGAGCGCCGCCTTCACCAACGCCGCGACGGTCAACCTGGACGGCGTCGAGAACGTGACCGAAGTTCTCGGCCCGTACCGGCGCATCGTCTTCGACGAGCAGCACCTGGGCATTGCGGAATCGGGCAGCATCGTCGGAATGGCACGGCAGTTCCGGCTCATGGGTCTCGCGCTCGGACTGGCCATTTGCGCCGCGCTTTTCATCTGGCGCAATGCATCGTCGTTTCCCCCGCGCACCGCCCGCGCCGCTGCCGACCGCTTCTCCGGCCGGACCTCGCACGCCGGACTGCTCACCCTCTTGAAACGTCACATCCCGCCCGCCGAACTCGCCGCCGTCTGCTGGCGGGAATGGCTGGCCACCAGCCGCGGCCAGGCGAAGCCCGAAGTCCGCGAGCGAGCCGAAACCATCGTCGCCACGGCCGCCGCGCGCCCCGTCGAAGCCACACGCGAAATCCAGGCACTGCTGCACGCGAAAGGAAGACTTTGAACTTCGATCAGTTTCAAGCCGTCATGGAGTCCGCCGTCTCCGGCATCCGCAAGGTCATCATCGGACAGGATGAGGCCGTTCGCTTCTCGCTCGTGGCGGTGCTCTGCAACCAGCACGCGCTCATCGAGGGCGTCCCCGGACTCGGCAAGACCCTGCTCGCCCGCACCCTCGCCGCCGTGCTCGGCTCCGAATTCAAGCGCATCCAGTTCACCCCCGACCTGATGCCCGCCGACATCACCGGCACCAACATCTTCAACCTCCAGCGCAACGAGTTCACGCTCGTCAAAGGTCCGCTGTTCACCACCTTCCTGCTCGCCGACGAGATCAATCGCGCCCCTGCCAAGACGCAGTCCGCGCTCCTCGAGGCCATGCAGGAACGCACCGTCACCATCGACCGCGAGAGCTACCGCCTGTCGCCCAGCTTCACCGTCTTCGCCACCGAGAATCCGATCGAAAGCGAGGGCACCTATCCGCTCCCCGAGGCGCAGAAGGACCGCTTCATGCTCAAAATCAACATGACGTGGCCCGGCAACGACGAGGAGCTTTCGTTGGGCCGCCGCTCGCTCGGCGGTGAAGCGCCCGAGGCCGTCCTCGCGCGCGGCGACGTCCAACCCTGCCTCGCCGAGGCCGACCTCGCCGCCGTCCGCGACGTCCTGAACACCGTACAGGTCAGCGACCAGTTGGTCGACTACGCCGTCCAGGTGGTGCGCCGCACTCGCACCGACGACGCCGTCCTGGTCGGCGCCGGACCGCGCGCCTCGCAGGCGTTACTCCGCGCCGCACGCGCCTGGGCCGCTCTCTCCGCCCGCGACTTCGTGAGTCCCGACGATATTCGCGCCGTCGCCCTTCCGGCGCTGGAGCATCGCCTCCTGCTCCGTCCCGAATCCGAGCTCGAAGGCGTCCGCGCCGCCGAAGTGTTGGAACGAATTCTGCACGACGTCCCCGTGCCCAGATGACCGCATGCCAGTCCCTTCTCCACGTCTGCTGATCGCGTCCTTCGCCGTGGCGCTGCCGATCGCGGCACTTGGCGGGATGTTCCCCGCCTTGATGGCGGCGTGTGCCGTGGCCCTCGCCATCTGCGTCGCGATCGCAGCCCTCGACGCGCTCTCGGCGATCCGCCGGATGGAAGGAGTGACGCTGCGAACCCCGCCGTTTCTCCGCTTTACCAAGGACGTCGCGGCCGTCGTTCCGGTGACGGTGGAGAATCGCGGCGCGTCCTGTCTTCTACGTCTGGGCATCAACCTCCCGACAGGGATCGAAACCGCAGCGCCCACGCTCGACGTCGCCGCGCCGGCCGGCGCCTCTGTCGTCGATTGGCCTTGCACTCCCCGCGCCCGAGGCGACCACCCCCTCCCCGAGTTGTACGTCGAAGGCGGCTCTCCCCTCGGTCTCTGGCTCGTTCGCCGTCCGCGCGCCGTCGACTTCCACTTCCGCGTCTACCCCAACCTACGCGACCGCGCCACCGCCTCGTTGTTCCTCCGCACCGCCAACGCCGGGATGCGCGTGCGCCGCCAAGTCGGCAAGGGCCGCGAGTTCGAAAACCTGCGCCACTATCTGCCCGGCGACAGCTTCGAGGACATTCACTGGAAGGCCACCGCCAAGCGCGGCTTCCCGGCCGTGAAACAGTTCCGCGTCGAGCACGCGCAGGAAGTCTACGCCGTCATCGACTCTTCCCGCCTCTCCGCCCGTGAAGGCATCCTCGACTCCTTCGTCGATGCCGCGCTGCATCTCGCGCTCGTCGCCGAGAAGCAGGGCGACCGCTTCGGCCTCGTCACCTTCAGCAACGTCACCGACCACTTCGTCCGCGCGCGCAACGGTATGGACCACTTCCGCCGCTGCCGCGAGACCATCTACAACCTCGCGCCCCGCCGCGTCAGCCCCGACTTTCGCGACGCCTTCACCAGCCTCCAGCTCAACGTGCGGCGCCGCTCTCTGATCGTCTTCTTCACCTCGCTCGACGATGCGCTGCTCGCCGAGAACTTCGAACGCGACGTCGGCCTGCTCGCCCGCCGCCACGTCGTCCTCGTAAACGGAATCCGCACCGCCGCGCTCCGCCCCCTGTATGCCGGCCCCGACGTCGCGGACCTCGACGAGGTGTACGCCGGCCTCGCCGGCCAGATGCTGTCGAATCGCATGCGCACACTCGAACTGGAACTCGGCAATCGCGGCGTGCGGTTCGCCATCGCTGAGGCCGCCGACCTCAAGCGGCAGGTCACCTCCGGCTACCTCGACGTCAAGCGGAGGCAGCTCCTATGATCATCGATCTCCGCCGGTTCGTCTCCGAGGAGCAGGCCTATTGGGACGAGTTGCAGAGCGTGCTCGCGAAGCTCGAAGCGGACCCCGAAAGCCGCCTCTCGCTCGACGGCATTCAGCGCCTGCACTACCTGTACGAACGCTGCTCCTCGGACCTTTCGCGCCTCGACACCTTCGCGACGGAGCCCAGCCTCCGCGCGTATCTCGACTCGCTCGTTTCCCGCGCCTATTCGCTGATCCACGAGACCCGCGCCCCCGTGAAACTCCGCTGGCGGTCCGTCGTGTTCGCACTGCCGCGCGCCTTCCGCCGCAATTTCGGCGCCTTCCGGCTGGCGGTCGCGGTCACCCTGCTGGGCTGCGCTTTCGGTTGGTTCGCCCTCCACATCGATCCGCGCAACAAGGCGATCCTGATGCCGTTCGGCGGCCTCCTCGTGCCGCCCTCCGAGCGTGTCGCACAGGAAGAGAAGGCGCGCGAGGATCGCCTCAAGGGGGTCAAGGCCTCCTTCGCCGCCCAGTTGATGACCCACAACACGCAGGTCACGATCATGGCGATGGCCATGGGGCTGACCTTCGGCGTCGGAACGCTGGTCCTGCTGTTCTACAACGGAGTCATCCTGGGCGCAGTCGCGACGGACTACATCGCCGGCGGTCAGGGCGTCTTTCTCGCCGGGTGGCTGCTCCCTCACGGCTCGATCGAGATCCCCGCGATCCTCCTCGGCGGACAGGCCGGCTTCATCCTCGCCGGCGCGCTCATCGGCTGGGGCGACCGCACCCCGCGCGCCGACCGCCTGCGTGCCGTGGCCGCGGATCTCGTCGCGATCGTCGGCGGCGCGGGCGTGCTGCTGATCTGGGCGGGGACGGTCGAGTCCTTCGTCTCGCAATACCACCAGCCCGTTCTCCCTTATGGCCTGAAAATCGCCTTCGGCCTCTGCGAACTGGCGGCGCTGTCCTTCTTCCTCGGTTGGGCGGGGCGCGAGTGAGCCGGCGCGCCAGGTCGCTGACCATCGAAACGCCCGAGGGCGTCGAGTTCTCGTACGAACTCGCCTCGCCGGTCCTGCGTGCGCTCGCCTGGATCGTCGACGTCGCCGCCATCAGCGTCCTGACCAAAGGCGCCGGCAAACTGACCGAGCTTCTCGCCCCGTTGAATCAGGACTGGGCCGGCGCCCTCTACGCGATCCTCTACTTCGTCATCTCGATCGGCTACGGAATCGCCCTCGAATGGCGCTGGCGCGGCCAGACCCTCGGCAAGCGAGTCCTCCGCCTGCGAGTCGTCGACGCCCAAGGTCTCCGCCTGCAACTCTCGCAGGTGGTGTTGCGGAACCTCCTACGCGTCGTCGACATGCTGCCGTTGGCGTACTTCGTCGGCGGAATCTCCTGCTTCTGCAGCCGCAACGCGCAGCGCCTCGGCGACCTCGCCGCCGGCACCATCGTCGCCCGCGAGCGCGAACCCTACGTCCCCGATATCGAACGGATCGCCCCCGCGAAGTACAATTCCCTGCTCGCCTACCCGCACCTCGCGGCGAGGCTCCGCACCCTAGCCAGCCCCGACTCGGTGCGGATCGCCGTCCAAGCCCTCTCCCGTCGCGACGGTTACGACCCCGTCGCCCGCCTGGAGCTCTTCGAAGAACTCGCCGCCTACTTCCGCTCCCTGGTCCGCTACCCCGCCGCCGCGGCCGAGACGATCACGGATGAAGAATACGTCCGCAGCGTCCTGCGAGTGATCTACGGGTCCCAATAAACCGGTGACAGACGGAACGTTTCCGGCTATATAGTGAGAGCGTGGATGCGGCCCCGGCAATTTCGGCTTTGCCAATCGAGGATGCCGAGTCCGTCGGCCTGACGAAGAATGAGTTCGCGACAGTGCTGCTCGCCGTCGGCGACAAGTACAACTATGGACTGCCTCCCGGAGTTGCCGCTACGCCCGCACAGATCAGGACCTTCTGGCAATCGCTCCAACTCCGAGATCTCGCGCTGGCGCACGCCTGCGCTCTCGGACGCGATACCGCCTGGCGCCAATTCATCGCCCGCTTTCGGGAGCCCTTGAAACAAACCGCGATTGGCATCACCGGCTCCGCTGCGCTGGGCGCAGAACTGGCCGACTCCCTCTACGCCGAGCTCTTCGGTCTCACGGAACGCGGTGAGCAACGCCGCTCTCCGCTCGCGTATTATTCCGGGCGCGGGTCGCTACAGGGCTTCCTGCGAGCCACTCTCGCGCAGCGGAATGTGGACCGTCATCGCCGCACCAGTCGCGAGACGCCCCTGTCGAATGAGGACGTCGCGGCGGCGCCTCCCGTTGCCGTGCCCTCGGAGGATGTTCTCGTGCGGCTGCGCCAATCGCTATCCGCGATCCTGAGCACCCTGCCGCCGGAGGAGCGTTTTGTGCTTTCCGCCTGGTTCCTCGATCGGCGTACGCTGCTCGAAATCTCCCGCATTCTGCGCGTCCACGAAGCGACGGTGAGCCGCAGGCTGCAGCGCCTCACCGCCAAGCTTCACAAGGAACTGCTCACGCATCTGCAGGCATCCGGCATGAGCAAGGCTGCCGCGGAGGAGGCGTTAGGGACCGACCCTCGTGACATCGACATGAATCTCAGGACCCTGCTGCAAGTTTCTCGATCTGCCGCGTTCCTTCCACAGGGGGTATCCGCGGACTCGGAGCAAACATGAGCGAACATCTACATCCGGATTCGCTCAGCGCCTTCGTCGAAGGTGTGCTGCCCGAACATGAGCGAGCCCAGTGCCTCGCGCACCTGGCGGAATGCGACCACTGCCGGGAAATCGTGTTTCAGGCGCAGGAGCCGATGCCGGTTCCGGCCACAGCGAAGCCGGAGCCTGTCTGGCGCGGCTGGTTCGCCCCCGTCCCCGTGCTGGCCGCAGCGGCAGTCGCGTGCGTCGCGGTGGTCGGCGTCTCCTTGTATCTCCACCATCCGGCCGCCGCGCCGCCGCCCGTTACGGTCGCGCACGTAAACCCGGCGCCGCCTCCGATCCAGCCGCCTCCCGAGCCACCGCCGGTCACGCAGAAGGTGCAGCCTCGCACCACATCACGGCGCCCCGTCCCAAGTCAGCCTTCCACCGACAGCACTCTCGTCGACACGACGGCCCCCAAGCTTGCGCCGCCTCCTACAGTCGATGTCTCCGCGCAAGCGCAGGCCATTCCGACCCCGCTTCCGCCGTCCGTGACCATCAAGGATGATCGCGCCTCGGCAGATGTTCTGTCTGGAATCTCGGGGACGGTCACTGACGCCACAGGAGCAGGTGTTCCCGGAGCCACCATTACCCTGCGGCAGCCCGCAGGCGCGTTCAGCCGCAACGCGCGCACGGATGTGGCGGGGCAGTTCCAGTTGACCGGCGTTCCCCCGGGCCGATACGAATTGCGGATCGAGTCCCAGGGATTTCAAAGCGCCGTCAAACAAGTCGAAGTACCGCCACAGCAGATGGCAGCCGTGAACTCGGTGCTTCAGATTGGTTCCGTATCGGAGACGGTGGAGGTGACGGCGGGAGCCTCCGCGGTCCAAACCTCATCGGCCGAAATGTCCCGCAGCAAATCGCGCAGCAAGAAAGTGTCTCCACCAGAACCTCGCCCGCTTCCCAGCAAACTGCCGGCCGAAATTACCGTGACGAGCGGCCAAGTGACGCTCGCCGTGGATTCCAACGGCGCCCTCTTCCTCAGCCGGAACGCCGGGAAAACCTGGAAGGCCGTAAAGCCCACTTGGAAAGGCAAGGTGGCTGATCTGATTACTCTGCCCGGACCCGATGTATTCCAACTCACGACCGACTCCGATTCCATCTGGCTGAGTCGCGACGGCAATCGCTGGTCTCCGGCTCCAAAATAAATCGCAATTTCTCCCGCAAGATCTCTGGAACACCCCGTTCTTCGGTTGGAGGTTGGTCATGAAGAGATCTTTACCGTTCGTCCTCACGGGTGTTTTAGCCTCAATTGCTCTGTTGACCCTTTCGCTGGCCCAGCCGAAAGATGTTCGCGCGCTGGCCGCCACCTATGCGCATGGCACGCTACGCGTCTCGATCCCGTATGACGCGACCCGCATCGGCGATGGGACTCTGCTCGTGGAGGTCCTCGACCCCGAGGACGGTGTCGCGGCGCGGATCGAGCGCCATGTCATCGCGAACCTGGGAGCCGGCCTTTGGGACCAGGAACTGCCGCTGCGAGACGCCCTTCCGCTGGAAGATCTCGTCTGGCATCGCCTGCGCTACCGCTTCACCTACCGGGACGAAAAGGCCGCCGCCATCGAAGGCATCGCTTCGATTTCACAAGTCCTCCGGCGTCCGGCAGTTCACGTCCTGGGCCAACAGTCGTACCTGAGCGGAAGCATGGCAGCGGTCCGTCTGATCGTCACGGAGGCGGACCGGGAAACCCCGGTGACATCGGGATCCCTGCAAATCGCGTTATTGGGCCCCGGACCAAAGGTCCCGGTCCTCTATATGGGACGACTGAACGAACGCGGCACGACTCAGGCGCACTTTCGCTTCCCCGCCGGCCTGGTGGGGCGCTATTCGTTGCACTACACCGTCGACACCGTGATCGGACAGGCCGACTATACCCAGGACATTCAACTGCAGGACCAGGCTTCGATTCTGCTCACAACCGAGAAACCGCTCTACCAGCCCGGCCAGACTGTCCACGTTCGCGCCCTCGCGCTCGACCGCGGGAGTCACCAGGCGGCCGCCAACCACAAGATGACCTTCGAACTCGACGATTCCCGCGGCAACAAGGTCTTCCGCAAGATCGCGCAGACGGATCTGTACGGCATTGCATCCGCCGAATTCGGGTTGGCCGACGAGGTCAACCTCGGAACCTACCATCTCCGCGCCCTGCTGGGCGACGACGCCGCATCGCCGCAGAGCAAAACCGAAATCGCATTACAGGTCGAACGCTATGTGTTGCCCCGCTTCAAGGTCGCAGTCGACTTGGGCGGCAAGGACGCCCGCTCCAAGCGAGGCTATCGCCCCGGTGACCGCGTGACCGGCACCATCCGCGCCAACTACTTCTTCGGCAAGCCCGTCGATGGCGCGGAAGTCGTCGTCAAAGCCTTGGGCATGGACGTTGCCCGGTTCGATGCCGGGAGCGCTCAAGGGCAAACCGACAGTGACGGCAGCTTCAAGTTCGACCTTCGCCTGCCGGACGTCTTCGCCGGAAGACCCTTGAGCCAGGCCGCGGCTCGTGTACTGGTGGAAGCAACGGTAAAGGACAGCGCCGGGCACAGCGAGACTCACGGCGAACCGGTCATCGTGAGCGAGTCGCCGCTCCTCATCACCGTCGTTCCGGAGAGCGGCGCCCTCGTTCCGGGCCTCGAAAACGAAGTCTTCGTCCTCGCGTCATACGCCGACGGCACGCCGGCTGAGGCGGAGATCCAACTCACAGCTCAGGGGAACGCCGTTCAGACTGCCTCCACGGATCGCGGCGGAATCGCCATCATCCGGCTCCGTGCCGCCGACCCTCCGGCCGTGCGTGTACAGGCCAAGGATCGCGAGGGCAATCGCGCGTCGATTCGCGTTCCACTCCAGTCCCGCCAAGGCTCGGACCAGGTTCTGCTGCGGACCGAGCGCGGCGTCTATCGCGCCGGCGACAGGGTCCGGCTCCAGGTACTCTCGACGAAGCAGCGCGGCTCCGTTTACGTGGACGTCGTCAAAGACGGACAAACGATCGGCACGCACGACCTCGACCTCGCAAATGGCAGGGCCGAGCTCGATCTTCCAGCCACTCCGAACATGGCGGGGACCGTCGAGTTCAACGCGTACCTATTTGGCCGCGACGCGCGCCCGGTGGCGGATCACCGATTGGTGTTCGTGCAGCCCGCCGACGAGCTCAAGATCCAAACCACGCTCGATCGATCGGTCTACAAGCCCGGCGGGGAGGCGCGCATCGGCTTCCGTGTGACGAACAGCCGGGGCGAAGGAGTGCAGGCGGCGTTGGGCCTGGAGATCGTCGACCAGGCCGTCTTTGCGCTGGCCGAGAAACAGCCCGGCTTCGCCAAGGTCTTCTTCTACCTCGAACAGGAAGCGATGAAGCCGCGCTACGAAATCCACTCGCTCAGCTTGTCCGACGCGATCACGTCGGACGCCACGGCCCAGCGGGATCGCGCGGCGCGGGCGTTGTTCTCCGCCACCGAGTTGGTGCGCACGAACAGGCCGACCGTCGAGTTCGGTCGGGATCTGCCGCGGAACAAATACAGCGAGTATGCCGCACGGTATCAGTCGCGATTCCGCGCGCAGGTCGAACGCGAGGCCGCTCATATCGAATACTCGGAACGGTGCGATCAGGAGACCCTCACTGCGCGCTTGCACAAGACAAAGCTGCTCGATGCCTGGGGCAATCCCCTTCACGTCGACGACCGAAACCCAGGAACTCGGACATTCGCGGTGCGCAGTGCCGGCCCGGATGGACACTTCTATACCGGTGACGACTTGGTCCAGTACCGCGCGGATCTCCACTGCACCGAGCCGATCTCATGGGGTACGGGCGGCGCGGTCGAGGTGCGGCTCGAGCGCCTCGGCGGCATAGCGGCAGGTACAGAGATCAGGGGGATCGTGCGGGATGCTTCGGGAGCCGTAATTCCGGGGACGACCATCACGGCACGCGAAATGGTCACCGGCAAGACGCACACGGCGCGCACCGGCGCAGAAGGCCGTTTCAGTTTGGCCGAGTTGCAGGCGGGCCGTTTCGAACTTCGCGCAACAGCCATGGGCTTCAAAACCGCCGCTCGGTCGTTCTCACTGCAGGACGGAGAGCGCGCAGTCCTCTCGATCCTCCTCGACGTCGGCGCGGTGACAGAAACTGTCGAGGTGACGGCGGGAGCAGTCATGCTCAACACGGATGCCGCGGCCGTAAGCGTCCGCCGCTCGGCAAAAAAGAAGGATGCTCCCGATGCGCCGTCTGCGTCGCAGCCGGCCGCGCAGGAGACACACGTGCGCTCGTGGTTCCCCGAAGCCTTGTACGTCACACCGGAGATCGTCACGGACCGGAATGGCCGCGCCAGCGTCACCATTCCGATCGCGGACAACATCACGACTTGGCGCATGGCCATGATGGCCTCCACGAGGCAGGGCGCGCTGGGTAGCGGCACGTCCAGTCTCAAGGTCTTCCAGGATTTCTTCACGGAGTTGGACCTACCCGTCACCCTGACTCAGGGCGATCAGGTCTCTCTTCCCGTCGCGGTCTACAACTACTCCGGCGCCAGCGGCGAGGTCCGCCTCCATTTGCAGCCCAGCGACTGGTTCGGACTTGCAGGCGACGAGCCAGACAAGAGTCTCAGCGTCGAGTCCGGCCGCGTCGCCGGATCGCAGTTCACGATCGAGGCGAAGCGGATCGGCAAATTCAAACTGACACTGAAAGCCGAGCTGGACGGGCCCACCAAGCGCGCCGACATCGTGGTCCGCGAGATCGAAGTCGTGCCCAATGGCCGCGCTCAAACCGTGGCCTTCAACGGGCGTCTCGAAAGCTCAGTCCGGCACACGGTGAGCTTCCCGCCGAACGCGATCCCGGATGCCGGCAAGATCTTCGTCCGCCTCTATCCCGGCCCGTTGAGCCAAGTCATCGAAGGCATGGACGCGATCCTCCGCATGCCCTACGGCTGCTTCGAGCAAACCTCCTCCACGACGTATCCCAACGTGCTGGCGCTCGACTACATGAAGCGAACCAAGAAGGGCACGCCGGAGATTCACGCTAAGGCGGAAGGCTTCATTGCGACCGGCTACCAGCGGCTGCTGACGTTCGAAGTGCGCGGCGGCGGCTTCTCCTGGTTCGGTGAGGCGCCCGCGAACAAGATCCTGACCTCCTACGGCCTGATGGAGTTCGGCGACATGGCGAAGGTCCACGATATGGACCCGAGAGTCATCCAGCGCACCCAACAATGGCTCGCCCGACAGCAACAACCCGATGGAAGCTGGAAGCCGGACACCGGGGGCATCCATGAAGGCGTTACCAACCGGTACACCGCCGATTTGCTGCGCATCACGGCCTACATCGCCTGGGCCCTCGAAAGCACCGGCTATCAGGGACCGGAAATTGAGAAAGCCCGCCAGTTCATTTCGCAGCACAGGAGCGGCAAGCCGGACACCTACACGTTAGCCGTCCTGGCGAACTTCACGCGCCAAGCGGTTCAGCAACTGCTAGACGCACGGACCGAGAAGGACGACCAGGTATGGTGGACCGCCGAAGAAACCGGTCTCTACGGCCGCGGCGCAAGTGCGGCAATCGAGACCACCGGGCTCGCCGTGCAGGCGCTGCTCAAAGCGGGAGTAGCACCCGACGTCGCGCGCAAGGCCCTGAACTACATCGCCGCGAAGAAGGACGCATCCGGCACGTGGGGCACCACCCAAGCCACGATCATGGCCCTACGCGCCCTGCTGCTCGCCGCGGAGAAGGGCGCCGCCGACGCTCGCGGTACGGTCGAGATCACCCTCAACGGCAAGCCCGCCGAGCGCCTCACCCTCACGCCGGACAACAACGACCTCTTCCACCAGTTCGTTCTCAAGGGAGTCGATCCCAGCGCCAACGACGTTGCGATCCGCTTCGACGGCCAGGGCGGTCTGGCCTATCAGGTCGCCGGCCAGTATTTCGTGCCCTGGACCGCGAATCCGGCCGGCGAGCCTCTTTCGATCGACGTCACCTACGACCGAACCCGACTGGCGGAAGGCGACCTTGCCACCGCGGTCGCGACCATCAAGAGTCACCTGCCGAAGACCGCCAACATGGTGATGGTCGACCTCGGCATTCCTCCGGGGTTCGATCTCCTGACCGAAGATCTCGACGATTACCGGGCCAGGAACGCTGGACGCAAAAGCGGCCGCCTGCAGAAATTCAACCTGACCCCAACCCAGGCGATCCTCTACTTCGATTCGATCGCCCCCGGCGACACGTTGACGGTCCGGTATCGCTTGCGCGCCAAGTACCCGATCCGCGCCCGGACGTTCCAGTCCCGCGTGTACGAATACTACGACCCGGAGGTGAGTTCGGTCGCGCGGCCGACTCAACTGGAAGTTCGGAAACGGTAGCTTCGCCTAGGGCGCGTTCGTCCCCCGACTCGGGCTTTCCGCCGATTCCGTCCGGACGACGCGCCCCGCGACAATGAAATCAATGCGGACTACCGAAAACGATCTGGTGTTGGACCGGGAGCAGTTACGCAGCGTGACCCTGGATGACCCGAAGCTGATGCAGGAGATTCTGTTGGCCCTGATCGAGGACACCGGACGCCAATCCGGACTGATCGTGGCCGCTTTCGCCGATGGCGACTCGCAGCGCGCCATCCGCCTCGCCCGCAATTCGGCGCGCGCTTGCGACAATGTCGGCGCGTCCCGCACCGCGGGCGTCCTGCGCTCGCTCGAGCGTGCCGCCGCCGCTTCGGACGTCCCCTCCGGCACGGCCGCCATCGCCAGCCTGGGCGCGGAAATCGACCGCCTCCGCACGGAAGTCTCTAAATTGTAAGGAGTTACTTCGTCTTTCCGATTTCGTAGACGTAGATGCTGTGGTTCATCGCCCCGTTCTTGACGTGGACCACTTCCGTCGGCTTCCAGCCGCGAATCGGAAACTCGTTCGACACGACCCGCGCGCCGGCCTTCAACTGCTTCTCCAGATTGGGTTTAAGCCGGTCGTTCGAGGTCGTCAGGAAGAACATCGTGACCACCGTCGCCGGGCTCAGATCGACGTGGAAGACGCTGTCCTCGATCATCCGCACCCGCTCGTCCAGACCGAGCATCTTGATCCGCTCCGAGGCCTTCCGGCAGAGATCGGGCAGGATCTCGACCCCCACCGCCTTCGCGCCGAACTGCTGCGCCGCCAAGATCACGACTCGGCCGTCGCCGCTACCCAAGTCGTAGACCAAGTCGTCCGGTTTGACGTGAGCTGCCTCCAACATCCGGATCACAATCGGTTCCGGAGTCGGAATATAGGGCGCCAGATTCTCGGCTGCGCCGAATTTCGCCTTCTGGGCAAACAATGGTAAAGCGGTCGTCGAGACGAACAGTAGAGCGATCGATATAGCCCGCATGGTCTATTGAGAAGACGCGCCGTTAGCCGGTAGCGGTTTCCCAAATTTTGACTTTGCGATGCGTCCCACGATATCCGTCCACGAGAAAAACAGGTCCCGGGGTCTGGAAATCGTGTATTCGATGCCCTTTAGGTACTTTACGGCCGTCCCGATGGCGTCCCGCCACGGGCTCACCTGCGGGTTCAGGCTGTAGTTCATGTAGAACACCGGCTGCTTCACGTCCGCCAGCGATTTCAGGGTGTCCTGGGAGATTCCCTCCTCCAGGTTCACCTTGGGGCCCGCGAAGATGACCGCGTCCGTCGGCTCCTTGTCGTCCTTCAGCTCGGTCGTGATCAGACCCGACAGGAATTCGGTGTCGCCGTGCTTCTGCGCCAGCTTCTTCAGGTCGACCGTGCCCAGATTCAGCCCGTTCAGAGCCTTCCCAAGCGCCGGGAAGTCGATCTGCGACGCCGATTCCTGCCGGTACAACACCCGCTGCTCCTGCATATTGAAGGCGACGATCGAGAACTTCGAGATTCGCGGATCGCGAGCGATGTTGCGCAGGATGGACAGCAGCGCATTCACGTCCAGGGGCTGTAGCGTGGCCGACTGCGCGTCCTGCGGCGCGAAGTTCACCACCACCTTCACATTCAGCGGACCCTCGCGCTGCGTGCGCTCCACCGTCGGCTCCTGTTTGAACGGCTGGCCCTCGAACGCCTTCACCTCGGCGGGCTGAATGTCGAGCGCCATCTGCTTGTCCTTCGCCGCCAGCGACGCCTCGATCTCCCAGTTCGACGAGCACACCCGCTCCGCCCGGTCGCGCATCATCCAATCGACGTGATACTTCCCCTCACCGACATCGAAATTCCCGCTCAGGTACGCCGGACCGCCCGCATTCTCCTCGATCGCCGGCACGTTGACTCGCTGCGAAAAATACGCCGGCTCATCCGGGTGCGCCTCGGAAGTCACCTTGAAAACCATCGTGAGCGTGTTTTCCGAGCCCGCGAGCTCCTTCAGCGGGAAGCTCACCTCATAACCCGAGTGGAACTTCAAATCGAACCCGAGTTGCGGCTTGATTTGCGTGACAGTGCAAGGCAGATCTTTGCGCGTTTCGCGCGCTTCCAGAATCGCGGCATCCGACGAGAAGAGGCGGACTCCGCCACCCGGCCCGGCGACCGGCATGAGTTCCTGAGCGGCAAGGACGCTCGATGTGGCAAGGATGAGGCAGCAGAGATTTCTGCTGGTTCCGACTCGACAGCGCCCAATCGATGAGTGCGGCATCGTCATTAGCCGTGAGCACCTGGGTTACCAACGTCCCCCGGTGCACCGTAGGTTCTAACGATTATGGCGCCATTCTCGCCGCGCGCAAGGTCAATTCGATCCACACCCTGTACTGTAGAGAAATACGGGAGGATGAATCGACGTGTTCGAAACGCCCGAAGGCCTACCGCCCGACGTCATCGTCAGCCCTGACACGCGCCGCGCCGTGCGGATCCCGCCCGGCCAGTCGCGCACGAAGAAGTGGCCCGTGCTCGACGCCAGCGGCCCTCCGCAGCTCGATCTAACGTGCTGGACATTCCGAATCGGCGGCCTGGTAGGAAAAGAAGTCGAGTGGAATTGGGACACATTCGTAAAATTTCCGCGATCCAGGGTGTTTAGCGACTTTCACTGCGTCACGGCTTGGTCGCGCCTCGGCAATCTCTGGGAGGGCGTCTCCACCCGAACGTTGCTCGAGATGGCCGGCGGTGCCAAACCCGAAGCGCGCTTCGTCCTCGTCCACGGTCATGATCGTGGCTGGACCACCAATCTCCCGCTCGCCGACTTCCTCGCGGAGGACGCGCTTGTGGCAATTCTCCACGATGGTGAGTCGCTATCTCTGGAGCACGGAGGTCCCGCGCGCCTGATCGTTCCGCGACTCTACGCCTGGAAAAGCGCCAAATGGCTCGCCGGAGTCGAGCTCCTGGCGGAGGATCGTCCCGGCTTCTGGGAAGCCAACGGCTACCACATGCGGGGAGATCCCTGGCAGGAAGAGCGCTACGGCTACTGAATTCACCCGCAACCGTCCACGCCCCCAACAGAGCCGCGACTGATAAGGAGCGGTTGCCCCAAGCGATGCCAAAAGTGCGTCGCCGCGACACGGCGGTCGGAACCTGCGAACGGCGTCCTACGCCAGCAGCCGCCGCTTCAATCGCACCCGCGCCACATACGGGGCCCCGACCGGCGCCACTTCCTCGACCCCCTCCGCGTGGATCTCGTCGAGCATCCCGGTCACATGCACCGACTCCGGATCGAACCCGAACGCCTCGACCGACCGCCGCACTTCGGGCAGCCGATCCTCGTAAGCGGGAAACTCGACCAGCGTAGTCGCCGCCGACTGCTCATGCCCGTCGGCGAACCGGTACACCAACGCCGCGTCGTGATAGATCTGGGGATTAATCGGAAAGTCGAGTTCCGCCAGCGCTTCCAGAAGAGACTCCAGATGCCTGGGATCGACACTGATCGAAACGGAGACTAACGCTCCTTCGCGACCGCAGAGAACCGCTGCACTTGCGCTCATGCCACGCCTTCACCTTCCGGCGAGGAGGGCGGCCCAAAAACAAAAAACCCTGGAGGCCTAAAGGCGTCCAGGGTCGAAATGTTTTCGAACAGACCGACTCACCTTTAGCACTTTTTTTCGTGGTTGCAATTAGTCGGGCTCAACGAACCCTAAATCAATCCACGTCTCCTTCAAAATACCACCGGTTTTCACGACCCGCAATAGTACTTTGCCTTGAAGTCCCCTGCCGCCAATGCTAACCTCAAGCAACTGGAGGTTTTATTCATGAGGAAGCTGTCCCTCGCCGCGTTCGCACTGTGCGCCGCGTCGAGCCTCTTCGGCCAGGCCGTTCAGCCGCCACACACCACTCTCAAGGTCGGCGACGAGGCCCCCGATTTCACGCTCCGCTCCACCGATCGCAAAACGGTGAAGCTCTCCGATTTCCGCGGCAAGAACACCGTCGTCCTGGCGTTCTATCCCGCCGCTTTCACCGGTGGCTGAACCGCCGAATTCAAAGCGTACCAGGCTGGTATCGCAAAATTCGACGAGTCCGGAGCCAAGGTTTTTGGCATCAGCACCGACAATACCCCTTCCCAACAGAAGTTTGCCGAGATCAACGGAATCACCGTCCCCTTCCTGAGCGATTTTTCCAAACGTGAGGTTTCAGCGGCCTATGGAGTCCTGAACAAGGACGCCGGTGTAGCCAACCGCGCCACCTTCGTCATCGACAAGGAAGGCAAGATCATTCACATCGACGAGAACCAGGCAGCCCTCGACCCTACCGGAGCCAACGAGGCTTGCTCCCGTTCGGCCCACAAAGCAGGACAGTAGTCGTCTAGCCGGGGCTGACTTCGGTCAGCTCCAGCTTCAACCAACTCCCACATTTCCCGCACACCACTGCTCCGTCCTCGGTCATCCACACCGACGTCGACGTGCACACTTTGCACTCCGCCGTCGGATCGGCCGCCTCGGGAAGCGGGTCGGGCGGCACGACACCGGTCGTCGCGCCGCCCTTGGCCGCGGTCTCTGTCTCGAACGTCGTCCCGCACTCCGAGCACACGTGATTGAAGCAGCAGTTCGGGGTGCAGCTATAAAACACTTCCCCCGAACCGCATGTCGGACACGCGAGCGTCAGTTTGCGGGTCTGCACGCCTACTTCCCCGTCCCGGGCAGCGGCGACGGAATGTTCACCGAGGGCGCCGGCGGAGCGAAGAACGTAGCATCGTAGTTCACCTTCGTATCCTTCTGCAGCGCGTCGAGAGCCTTCTGCGCCGCCTCGGGACGCATCTTCTTCTCGATGTCGGGCCGCATCTCCTCGAACGTCTTGCTTTCCTTCCCCTCGACCTTGATGATGTGATACCCGAACGGCGACTTCACCGGCTCGCTCAGTTCGCCGACCTTCAGCGAGAACGCAGCCGCCTCGAACGGGGGCACCATCTGGTTGTGTCCGAAGAACCCGAGATCGCCGCCGTTCATTCCCGACGTCGCGTCATCCGAATCCTCGCGCGCGACCGTCTCGAACGAAGCGCCGCCCGCGATCTTCTTCCGCAGTTCCTGTGCCTTCGCCAGGGCCTCGGCGTCCGTCAGTTCCTTCTGTCCCGGCCGCACCGGCATCGGCGCGCCCTGCACCCGCACCAGAATGTGCCGCGCGTGGACCCGCTCGCTCTCTCCCTTGTGCTCCTCGTAATACTTCCGCACCTCGGCTTCGTCGATCTTCGCGTCCTTGCCGATCTGGTCGTAGGTCGTCGACGCCAGCGCGTTCGCGGTCTGCACCTGAAGCTGCGTCTTAAAGGCGGGAGTCTCGTCGAGCTTGCGGCGCTTCCCTTCCTGCGCCAGCACAAACACCTTTACCAGGTTGTCCGCGAACTGCCGGCGATTGGGGCCGCGCGCGCTCGCCTGCACCTGTGGAGGCAAGGTGGAAACGATCTGGTCGAACTGCGCCGCCGTGATCTTCACATCGCCGACGGTCAGCACCACAGTCTCGGGGGGAACGGTGGGAATCATCCCGACCTTCATCTCGTCCGACGAAATCGAAACCGACACCGGAGGAGTCGAGGCTTGGCCCGTTGGGACCGGTCTAGGAGGGGTTTGCGCCAGCAGGCAAACCGCTGGACACACCAATAGCATACTGCGGAAATTCATATATACCTATGGTATCAGGCTTGCCGCGGACCCAAGATCCCGCTAGACTGCACACCAGAGGGTATTCCGATGCCGTTTCGATCGGTTCGCTTCCTGTCCGCTTTCGTCCTCGTCCTCCCGGCCTTTGCCCAGTCGGGGACCGTAGGTTCGACGTCATACTCAAACAGCGCCGGCGTAGCCAGGGGTACGATGCACTTGTCCCCGCGTCCGTTCATGGGCCCGGTCGTCACAGGAGCTCCCTACTCCGCGCAGCGCGTAAACGAGCACGTCCAGGTCGCCGTGGACGGCACGCGCTTTACTACGACCAACCAGCAGGAGACCATCTATCGCGATTCCCAGGGGCGCACTCGCACCGAGCGCCCGATGATGATGGGACCGAACGTCGCCGACTCCCCAGTGCTGGTCGAAATCAGCGACCCGGTAGCGAATGTCGGCTACACGCTCGACACTCAGAACAAGATCGCTCACCGCTATAAGTACGCCGACTTGCCGGGCAGGCAGATGGCAGCAACAGCAGCGGTCCGCAGCGGCAGCTTTTCCGCGACCGCGCCCCCGCCGCCCCCGCCACCGCCGACGGCGGCCGTCCGTCCCCGTCCCGACACCGCGCGCGAAGACCTCGGCCCCCAAATGATCGAGGGCGTCCTGGCGAAAGGACAGCGCTTCGTCCAGACTTGGCCGGTAAACAGCCAAGGCAACGACCGCCCCTTCCAAACCACATCGGAAACCTGGATGTCGACTGAGCTCAATCTCGTTGTGCTCAGCAAGAACATAGATCCCCGCAGCGGCGAAAATTCGACAAAGCTCCTCAACATCAGCCGATCCGATCCGGCTCCCACTCTCTTCGCGCCGCCCCCCGACTACACGATCGTCGACGAAACCGGCCCCTTCGACATCCAGTGGACCAACGCCCGGCCGCAGTAAGACGCTTTGTGTTCATTCGTGCCCATCCGTGGCCCCTATTTCGGCCCCGCGGTCTTATCCTTCGCGTAGCACAGATCATTCAAATCGCACTCCCCGCACTTCGGTGTCCTCGCGGCGCACACCGCCCGCCCATGCAGAATAATCTCGTGCGAGAAGACGATCCACTTCTCTTTCGGGATGATCTTCACCAGATCCTGCTCGATCTTCACCGGATCCGTATTCTTCGTCAAATCCAACCGCGCCGAGATCCGCTGTACGTGCGTGTCGACCACGACCCCCGACGCGATCCCGTACGCCGTCCCGAGCACCACGTTCGCCGTCTTCCGCGCCGCGCCCGGGATCGTCAGCATTTCTTCGATCGTCCGCGGCACCACCCCGCCGAAGTCCGTCAGCACCGTCCGAGCCGCCCCCACGATCGACTTCGCCTTGTTATTGAAGAAGCCCGTGCTGCGAATGTCGCTCGCCAACACCTCGGGACGCGTCGCAGCGAAATCCTGCGGCGTCGGGTATTTCTGAAATAGCCCCGGCGTCACTTCATTCACCCGCTTGTCCGTGCACTGCGCCGAGAGGATCGTCGCCACCAGCAGCTCCCACGGGTTCGTATGGTGCAGCGCGCACGTCGCCGACGGGTACATGCGCTCCAGCCTCTTCAGAATTTCCGCGACCCGTTCCTTCCGCTCGGCTGCGGTCTTGGGACGTTTCACGTAAGCTTTTACAAGATGATCAGGGCGCGTTGGTTTCTGCTCGGCGCCGCGCTTCTCGCGTTTGGCGCCTCGCTCGCTTCGGGTTTTCACTTCGACGATTATTCCATAGCCGTCGATCCGAACCTCACCTCCGAATCGGGCTGGCTCTCGATCTTCACCCTCCGCCAGACGCGCCCGCTGACCTTCCTGACCCTCTGGATCAACTACGCCATCGGCCCCGTCTGGCTCTACCACGCCGTCAATCTCGCCCTCCACCTCGGCGCCGTCGCTCTCGCGTTCGAGTGTCTCCGCCGCCTCCTCCCCGAGCGCGCCGCCATCGCCGCCGCCGCCATCTTCGCCCTCCATCCGATCCAGGCCGAGGCCGTCGACTACATCTGGGCGCGCAGCATCGTCCTCGCGACCCTCTTCTGCCTCGCCGCCCTCCTCGATTGGACCGAGGGCCGCCACTGGACCGCCGTCATCTGGTTCGCCCTCGCGCTCCTCTCCAAAGAAGAGGTCGCCGCCTTTCCGCTGCTGCTTTGGTGGCTGGATCGCAAGAAGCCGCTGCCGGTCGTCGCGATGCTCGCGCTCTCGATCGCCGCCGGAGCGCGCGCCGCCTGGGCCACCGCCGTCATCGCCGGGTCGGGAGCGGGACTCCAGGCCGGCATCACGCCCGCCCACTACCTGCTCGCCGAGGGCCTCGCGATCCTGCGCTACCTCCGCCTGCTGATCGTCCCCTACGGCTTCACGATCGACCCCGACCTGCGCGTCCCGCCCGTCTGGCTCGGCGTACTCGCCTGGGTCGGTGTCCTAGCCCTCGCCGCGCTCGCCTGGCGCTATGCGCGCTGGGCCTTCTTCGGCCTCGTCCTTCTCATCCCGAGCTCGACCCTCTTCCCTGCCGCCGACCTCGCCGTCGACCGCCGCATGTACCTCCCGCTCTTCGCCTTCGCCGCCGCCGCTGGACCGTTCCTGTCCCAAGCCTGGGCCGCCGGAGGAGTCGCCGCAGTCCTCGCCCTCCTCAGCCTCTTGCGAACCGGTGTCTGGATGTCCGACCGCGAGCTCTGGACCGAGGCCGTCGAACGCGCGCCGGAGAAGGTCCGCCCCCGCATCTGGCTCGCTCGCTCCCTGCCCGCCGGGAAAGCTCTGGAAGTCCTGGTGAAGACGCGCGATCTGGCGCCGTACGATCCGTCGATCCCCGCCGCCATCGGCCAGACCTACATGGCCGAGGGGCAGTACGACGCCGCTCTGGAAGAATTCGGCCGGGCCCTCGGGCTCGACCCGCGCGATCCGCGCAATTACAACAATCGCGGCGTCGCGCTCGCCTCACTCGGTCAGCTCGACGCCGCACGCGCCGATTTCGAGCGCGCGCTCCGCATCGACCCCAACTTCGCCGAGGCCCGTCAGAATCTCGACAAGATCGCGCCTACTCCGGCGAAGTGATCTGGACGTCGGTGCTCAGAAGCTGCCAGTCCGGCAGTTCGATGTACTCTTTCTTCGTCGTGAGCTTGACGGTGAGGTCTTTCGATTCGTACCCCTTCAGGTCCGTCTTGAACGCGAACGTGCCCGCCGCATCCTCCTCCGAGGTGCGCGTACGGCCCCAGATCGTCACATTCCCGCCGATCAACGGCAGGTCCGCCGCCGAATGGTTCGTGATGATGAACCGCACCTCGATCGACTTCTTCCCGGCCTCGACGAACCTCACGCCGGAGATCTCGATGTACTTCTGATACGGATTCGTCTTCGCGCCGGGTTTGGCCGCTGGACTTTCGACCATCGTCGTCGGCTTGGCGCTCGCGCCATGCGACGAATTGATCAGCCAGTACACACCCGATCCCAATCCGAGAAAGGCGAAGGCGAACAGCACCGTGAGGGCCCAGGTCGGCAGCCCGCCACGCGGTGGCGCGGGAGGCGCATACACCGGAGTCGCCGCGGCCGCCGGAGAAGGCGCCGGAGCGGTGGGCACTACCGTGGCCTGGGCCGGAGCCGCGTCCTCCTTGGGACAATCGGGGCACTCGTTATACGCAGGAGGAACCTCTCGACCGCAGCGCGGACAGATCCACGTGAACATGAACTCGCCTCTTTCTTAACTCTACCGCTCGGCCGCCGGCCGGATTCCGGCAAACGAGTACAGCCTTCCGGCCGCCTCCCGATCCCGCCGGAAGGAATGAAACTCGTCTGCCTTGCACTGGGTGCACAGGTTCGACGCGAAGATCCGCTCCGCCGTTACCCCCGAATCCAAGAGTTGCCGCCGGTTGAACTCCGGCAAATCCAAAAACACCCGCCCCGCCAACCCAAACTGAGCCGACACCTCCGGCCCCACCTCATAGCAACACTTCCCAATCGAAGGCCCAATGGCGGCATACAAGTTCCGACTGCCAAACCGTTCCCGCATTCCGGCAACCGCCTTGCCGACGATCCCCGCCGCCGTCCCCCGCCAACCGGCATGAACGGCAGCGACCGCCCGATGCTCGTCATCGACCAACAATATCGGAACGCAATCGGCAGTCTTCACCGCGACAACCGACCCCGGCCGATCCTCCAAAAGCGCGTCCCCCTCCCCGAGAATCCCCGACCGCCCGTTAGCAGCCACGCATTCCGAAGAATGAATCTGCTTCAAACTGGCCAACTGAGAAAATATCGATGGAATATCGGAGTGGCGCGTTCCAAACCCATGCAAAAGCCAAGGAAAGGCGTCGAATTCCGAAACGCGGTAAATATGTTGGGAATCGAGATAGAACAAGAAAATATTATCGGCCACGAATGAACACGAATGAACACGAATCAACGCAAAAGCATTCTGTAGGTTTTATTCGTGTTCATTCGTGTTCATTCGTGGCCAAATAGCTTTTTACGCGGGTGTCTGAATTTGCGCGATCCGCACCTGACTTTTAAACTCTTCCAGCATCGATTCATCCAGCCGCACTTCCGTCGGTCTTTTGACCAACGTCGTCATCTGGTCGATCTTGTCTTGCAGCTTCAAAAGTCCGTAGAACAGATTTTCAGGGCGCGGCGGACACCCCGTGATGTACACGTCCACCGGCACGATCTTGTCGACGCCTTGCAGCACCGCGTACGTATTGAACGGGCCGCCGACGCTCGAGCACGCTCCCATCGAGATGCACCATTTCGGGTCCGGCATCTGGTCCCAGATCCGCTTCAGGACCGGCGCCATCTTCAACGTCACCGTCCCCGCCACGATCATCAGGTCGGATTGCCGCGGACTCGGCCGAAACACCTCCGCGCCGAAACGCGCGATATCGAAACGCGAGGTGCTGGACGCGATCATTTCGATCGCGCAGCAGGCCAGCCCAAAGGTCAGCGGCCACAACGCCGATTTCCGCGCCCAATTGAAGACGTAGTCGACCGAGGTCGTAATGACGTTCTGCTCGAATTGGTTCTGAATAAAGGACGACAAGCTCTGCTACCTCGCTTTGAATCGCAATTCTAACACCATCGGGACTTGTGCGCGCCGACCCCGATTCGGACGGCCCGATACGTTCGTTAACGAGCTTTCGTAGTCCCCCCATCCTGTCAGCACCTGATGAAATGCCCGGGTACGGTGCACTAGGCTGGAATCAGGAGAGTCCGGTGAGCGGTTCGGCGCTGAATCTGAACAGTAGCCACGCGTTCCGGTTGGTGCTCGACGCGGTTCCCGTCGCCTGCTGGATTCACCAGGACGGCATCGTTCGTTACGCCAATCCGGTGCTTGCCCGACTCCTGCGTATCCCCGAACCCAATGCCCTCGTCGGACGCGCCGTCCTGGACGTCCTGCCGCCCAACGTCCGGCCGACTTTCGAACTCCGCACAGCCCGTCTCCTCGCCGGCCTCGACGTGCCCCGCTGCGAACAGGAGTTGACCGCTGCCGACGGCACATCCCTCTCCGTCGAAGTCGTGAGCAGCGTGATCGCCTTCGACGGGCGGCGCGCCATCCTCACCTTCTTCCACGATATCTACCAGCAGCGCCGCGCCGAGGCCGCCCTGCGCGCCAGCGACTTCGTCGGCGTTCTCGAGTTCACCGCCGCCGGCATCCTGGAAGCCAACGACGCGTTCCTCAACCTCATCGGCCACACCCGCGACGAACTCCCCTCCGGCCGCCTTTCCTGGCGCGCCGTTTCCCCGCCCGAGGATGCCGAACTCGACAGCCAAAAACTGGCCGACCTCGTCGCCTCCGGCGAATGCAAGCCCTTCGAGAAGGAGTTCCTCCGCCCCGACGGCGTCCGCGTTCCCGTCCTTATCGGCGCCTCACTCCTCGACCCTGCCCCCCAGTGGCGCGCCGTCGCTCTCGTCATCGATCTCACCGACCGCCGCAAGCTCCAGGAGATCCAGCACGAGAGGCTGCGGCTCCAGTCCGTCGGCCTCCTTGCCGCCGGCATGGCGCACAACCTCAACAACATCCTGACCGGCGTGATCGGCAACGCGAGTCTCCTCTCCGACCATCGTCTCGTCCCACCGGGATCGCGTGCGGCTAAGCTCGGCGCTGAGATCGTACACGCCGGACAACGCGCAGCCTCGCTCACGGCCCAGCTCCTCGCCTACTCCGGACGCGGCCGCTTCCTCGTTTCGCCCACCGACGTGGTGGAGCTCATCGATTCCGTCGTCGACCGCATCCGCTGCGGCCTCTCTCCCAACATCCGGCTCGCCGTCGAACTGGCCCCGGATCTCCCGCCCGTGCTCGCCGATCCCGGACAGATTCGTCATGTCATCGAGGCCCTCATCGAGAACGCGATCGAAGCGGTCGACGGACGCGAAAGCGCAACCGTCACCGTCGCCGCCCGCGTGGAATCCGTCCGCGACGGGGCCATCTTCTCCCGTCTCGGCGAGCCCCTCCCCGACGGTCCCTACTGTGTCGTCGAGGTCCGCGACAACGGAGCCGGCATGGACAGCAATACCCTCGCCCAAGCCTTCGACCCCTTCTTCAGCACCAAATTCCCCGGTCGCGGACTGGGACTGGCCGCAGTCTCCGGAATCATCCGTGCCGCCAAAGGAGCGATCCAAGTCAGCACTTCTCCCGGACAGGGAAGCGTGTTCCAGGTCTACCTGCCGTCTTAAAAAGGGGACAGTCACCTTTTCCCCGGGCCCCGGCCGCTATGCGATCATCTACTCCATGGGAGCTTTCTACGAACCGGGGAGTCGTGTATCCGCGCGCCAGGCTCTGACCCAGTCCCTGCAATCCCGGCGCGCCCTCGCCGACGCCTGCGCCGTCGCCACCTCCCGCTCCTCCGTCGCCCTCCTCGACTTACAGAAGCCCGAAGGCTACTGGTGCGGCGACCTGCTCGCCGATACCACCCTCGAGTCCGACTACATCCTGCTCCAACTCTGGCTGTATCCGCCACAGGGCGGCGTCTGGAATCCGCCGAACGCGGAACGCATCCGCAAAGTCCGGCGCGCCATTCTGGAGCGCCAGCTCCCCGACGGTGGCTTCAACATCTACCCAGGCGGCCCAGCCGACGTTTCAGCCTCCGTCAAGGCATACACCGCGCTCAAACTCGCCGGCTTGACGCCCGACGACGAGCCGATGCAGCGCCTGCGCACCGCCATCCTCGACTGTGGCGGCATCCAGGCCGTCAATAGCTACGTCAAGATCAACCTGAGCCTCTTCGGCCTCTACCCCCGCGCCTTCGTCCCGACCATTCCGCCCGAGCTCGTCCTGCTCCCCGGCAACGTGCTCTACGAAATGTCGTCGTGGACCCGCGCCATCGTCGTCCCCCTCTCGATCGTGCAGGCGATCGGCGGAACCCGCGCCGTCCCCGCCGGCTTCCACTTGAACGAAATCGCCGCGCCCGGCAAGGACTTCGGCCTGCCGCGCAAAGACAAGATGTCGCTCATCTTCAACCAGATCGATCGCGCGTTGAAGATGTGGCAGCGCCGCGGACCTCGCGAGGTCCAGCGCGCCGCCGTCCGCGCCGCCGAGAAGTGGCTGCTGGACCATACCCGCTACAGCGAAGGTCTCGGCGCCATCTACCCGTCCATGATGTACCTCATCATGGCCCTCGAATCCCTCGGCTATCCAGAGGATCACCCCGACCGTCGCCAGGCGATCCAGCAATTCGAAAACCTCCTCACCGAACAGGGTGACCAGCTCTATTTCCAGCCCTGTTTCTCGCCCGTTTGGGACACCGCGTACGCCGCCTTCGCGCTCGGCGAATCCGGTAAGGCGCCCGCCGACCGCCTGGCCCGCGCCGCCGACTGGCTGATCGCCCGCGAAGTCCGTCACAAAGGCGACTGGTCCGTGAAGCGTCCCGACCTGCCGCCCTCAGGCTGGGCCTTCGAGTTCGCCAACGAGCACTATCCCGACATCGACGACACGGCGATGGTCCTGCTCGCTCTCCAGCACGCGCAGTCGAACGATCCCGCTGCCCAGGGCCGCTGCGAGGAACGCGCTCTCCACTGGCTCATCAACATGCAATCGCGCGACGGTGGATTTGCCGCCTTCGACGTCGACAACAACTGGGCCATCCTGAACCGCATCCCCTTCGCCGACCACAACGCGATGCTCGACCCGACTTGCCCGGATATCACGGGCCGCGTCCTCGAGTCGCTCTGCCGCCGGAACTACGCTCCGGGCCGCGAGCACATGCGGCAAGCCGTCCAGTATCTCCTCCACACCCAGGAGCGCAACGGCAGTTGGTACGGACGCTGGGGAGTCGACTATCTCTACGGCACCTTCCTGGCGCTCCGCGGCCTGGAGTCGGCGCGTGAGACCGGCACGGCGGCCGCGATGCGCCAAGCCGCCGAGTGGGTCGCCGGGGCCCAGAATCCCGACGGAGGCTGGGGAGAAACCTGCGCCAGCTATGTCCGCAACGACTTCGTCGCCGCCCCCAGTACTCCGTCTCAAACCGCCTGGGGAGTCCTCTCGCTATTAGCGGCGGGCGATCGCGGCTCCGCCGTCCTCGACCGCGGCATGCGCTACCTGATCGACACCCAGCGCGACGACGGCCAATGGGACGAGTCCCACGCCACCGGCACGGGCTTCCCCAATGTCTTCTACTTGCGATACACGCTCTACCGCAACTACTTCCCGTTGATGGCGCTGACGCAAGCACGAGCAGCGCTGGCAGGGTGAAGCACTAAAGCCCCAGTTCAGACTTGACCGCGTCGTAAAGGGCAGTCGCTTTAGCGAGGGCTTCCAGCGCCTCGCCGGCTTCAGGATCGAGCGGCAATCGCAAATAGCGAGCTTCAACGGCAAACGGTGTTAAGGGCTCGCACGCCTCGACGTGCGGCGCCAATGCCGGCAGAATCGTTGTACACGCGATCCCGAGTTCCCGCAGATCATGGGTCTTTCGGAATGCAACGTCGTGAGCGGTGAGGAACGCTTTCGCCGACTTTTCGGCCGCCTGTTGCGAGAAAAACATCGAATTGACCGCTTCTTCGGCAGCCAACAACCGCGCACTGTTCAAGTCACGGGCTGCTTTGCCGAGCAATTCGGCCGCGACCTTACGCCGCAACTCTTCTGGCGTCATAAACGATCCGGCCCTCTTGAACCACGGTTGCCGGTAAGGACGATACGACATGCGCCGCACGCAAGTCGAATTCAGTGGCAGGAAACGGGATGATGTCCATAGCGGTGTAAATACCCCACCTCGACAATGCGGAATGGATCCGGCCCCCATACAGTTCTTTGGGCGCGTCGTCGGGCAGGACCACGCAGAAATCCAGATCGCTGTCCGGACCCGCTTCGCCCCGCGCCACCGACCCGAACAGATAGATCCGCTCCGGCTTGTAGTACTCGACGAGCCGGCGGACGATCTCCGGGATGGCCGCTTCCCGATCCATGCGTCCATTATGCGGCAACTGCGGGCGGCACGCACGATTGCGCGTCGTAGAGCAGGCGGCCTTCCTTCACCACCACAGCGGGTAGGGACGAAGGCACGTGTTCCGCGCGCATCTCAAAGTCGCGGACCTTGATCCGGATAATGTCGGCCGCAGTGAAGATCCCCCACCGCCACAGAGCCGTATGGATCTCCGGTCCCAGTTTCTCCCTCGGCGTATCGTCCGGAAGCACCACGCAGAAGTCCAGATCGCTATCCGGCCCGTCGTCGCCTCGCGCGGCGGAACCAAACAGATAGATTCGCTCCGGATTGTAGTACTCCACCAGCCGGCGCACGATCTCCGGGATGGCCCCTTCCCGATACATGCGTCCATTATGCGGCAACTGCACCACATTGCAACCCCACCGCAACTTTTCAGGATAAGCGGGTATTATTAGTCATGATTCTGGAATCCGAGCTGCTCCAGGCGGCCATCGCGGGCCCGATCGAGAAGCGGGCCATCACCAATCTCGACTGCCTCAACGAGGCCTACGAGTACGCCAAACCGAGCTCCTTCTCGCGCGGCATGCGTATCGACCTGGACGGCGTCGCCATCCTCCTCATCTCCGGGACCGCCAGCATCGACGATGAGGGCGTCAGCGTCCACATCGGCGACTTCCGGGCGCAGTTGCGCCGGACCTACTGGAACATCTCCAAGCTCCTCGAAGCCGAAGGCGCCACCTGGAAGGACATCGTCCGCACCACCTGTTACCTCCGCGATATCGAGCGCGATTACGAGGCCTTCAACGAAGAGCGCACCACCTTTTTCGCCGAGCAGGGACTCGACCCACTCCCCGCCTCCACCGGCATTCAGGCCATTCTTTGCCGCCCCGAACTGCTGATCGAGATCGAGGCCATCGCGATGTTCAAAACTGAGAAACGTGGCTGATCTGCGCGGCGCGGTCGCGCTGGCGCTGCTCACGGCCGTTGCGGGGTCTGGCAAGGACCCCGCCCCCATCTGGATTCAAACCGCCCCCGGCGACTTCGTCCTCACCGGCGCCTGGGCCTCCCAACACATCCTCGTCACCGGGAAAATGCCCGACAGCACGCTCCGCGACCTCACCGCCCAAGCCCGCTTCCAATCCTCGGCGCCGAAAATTGCAACAGTCGACAAAATTGGCTTCGTTTCGTCAAGAAACGATGGCGACGCCGTCGTTACCGTCTCCATCGGCAAGCGGAAGCAGAAACTTCACGTCACCGTCCGCGATGCCCACCGCAAATTGGCTTCGTTTCGTCAAAACGTGGAACCGCTCTTCCAGACCCTCGGCTGCAACTCCGCCCAGTGCCACGGCGCGGCACAGGGCAAAGGCGGCCTCAAGCTCTCTCTTTTCAACGGCGACCCCGACGCCGACTTCGACGCCCTCACCCGCGCAGCCGGCGGTCGACGCATCAACCGAGCCGAGCCCCGCCTGAGTCTCCTTTTCCTGAAAGCCACCGGCGGACTCCCCCACACCGGCAAAATTGCCCGTCCCGGCACGCCCGAGTACGAGAAGCTGGCCGCCTGGCTCGACGCCGGCGCGCCCGGCGCCACCGACCCCGACCCCGACCTCGTCTCCATCCGCCTCTACCCCGACGACCGACTCCTCTCGAAGGGCCAAACCCAGCGCCTCCTCGTCATGGCTTCGTTCTCCGACGGCACGCAGCGCGACGTCACCGCCGACACCGCCTTCCGCTCCAACGCCCCCAAGGTCGTCGCCGTCGACTCCGCCACCGCCCGCGCCGACGACTTCGGCGAGGCCGCCATCGTCGCCACCTATCTCCACCGCTCCGCCGTCCTCCGCGCTGCCGTCCCGCAGCCCCTCGCCAAGGACTTCCCCGCCCTCGCCGCCAACAACAAGGTCGACGAGCTGGTCTACGCGCGCCTGAAGACCCTCGGCATCCCGCCCTCCGGCCCGATCTCCGACGAGGTCTTCCTCCGCCGCGTCTACCTCGACGTCACCGGCCTCCTCCCCACCCCCGACCAGGTCCGCGCCTTCCTCGCCGCGCCCAACCGCGCCGCCCTCATCGACCGCCTCCTGGCCAGCGAGCCCTTCGTCGACTTCTGGTCCCTCAAATGGGGCGACCTTCTCCGGATCAAGAGCGAGTACCCGGTCCGCCTCTGGCCGAAGGCCGTCGCGGTCTATTACCAGTGGCTGCACCAGAGCATCGCCGAGAATAAGCCTTACGACCAGTTCGCCCGTGAGCTTCTCACTGCGTCGGGCAGCAACTTCCGCGTAGGACCCGCCAACTTCGTCCGCGCCGTCTCGAATAAGGACCCCCGGACCACCGGCGAGACCGCCGCCCTTGTCTTCATGGGCGCGCGCATCGGCTGTGCCCGCTGCCACGCCCACCCGGTCGAGAGCTGGACCGCCGACGACGATCTCGGGCTCGGCGCCTGGTTCGCCCGCCTCGGCTACAAATCCACCGGCGAGTGGAAGGAGGAGATCGTCTACCCCGATTTCAAAGCCGTCCTCCGCAATCCCCGCACCCGCCGGCCCGTCGACCCGCGCGTCCCCGGAGCCGTCGCCGTCAAGCCCGGTCTCGAAGAGGATCCCCGCGGTCAATTCGCCGAATGGCTGACCGCGCCGGCCAATCCCTGGTTCGCCCGCAACGCCGCCAATCGTGTCTGGTTCTGGCTGATGGGCGCCGGCATCGTCAACGAACCCGACGACCTACGCCCCACCAATCCCCCGACCAATCCCGAGCTCCTCGCCTACCTCGAAAGCGAACTCGTCGGGCACCGCTACGACCTGAAGCACCTCTATCGACTGATCCTGAACTCGCAGACCTATCAGCGCTCTTCCGAACCGAATGAAGGGAACGCCCGCGACACCCTGCACTTCTCCCATTACGTCGTGAAGCGCCTCGGGGCGGAGCAGATGCTCGACGCGGTCACGCAGTTCACCGGCGTCCCAGAGAAGTTCCGAAGCATCATCCCCGAGCCATACTCCAACTGGCCCTCGGACTTCAAAGCCACCCAACTCGCCGACGGCAATATGGACTGCACCTTCCTCGACCTCTTCGGACGTCCCGGCCGCGACACCCCGTACGAATCAGAGCGCGACTCCGACCTCACCCTCCGTCAAACGCTCTACATGCTGAACTCGGAGCAGCTCGAGAACAAACTCGCCAACAGTCCGAAACTGAAAACGCTACTCACGAAGAAGGACCCCGAAGTCCTCGAAGAGCTCTACCTGACGACGCTCTCCCGTCCTCCGACACCGGACGAACAGAAGCGTCTGACGGCGTACTTAACGACCAAGAAATCGAACCGGACCCAAGCCGTCCAGGACATCGCCTGGGCACTACTCAATTCAAAGGAATTCGAATTCAACCATTGAGGCCACGAATGCACACGAATTCACACGAATCAAAACGCCTTTGTGGTGGTGTTCATTTGTGTCCATTCGTGTTCATTCGTGGCCGAATCGCAGCTTGTTATGCTTGACTTCCTTTCCACACGACGAGGTTTTCTGAGGGTCGGATCCGCCAGCCTTCTCGGCCTGTCTCTCCCGGAGCTCTTCCGCCTACGCGCGGAGCCGGCCAAGGCCAAGTCCGTCATCCAACTCTGGATGGCCGGCGGCCCCACCCAGACCGACACGTTCGACCCCAAGCCGCAGGCCGGCGAGGACTTTAGCGGCCCCTTCCGCGGCGCCCTCGCCACCAACGTCGCCGGCATCCAGATCTCGACGCTCTTGCCGCTGCTCGCCAAGCAGGCCGACAAGTACACCATCCTCCGCGGCATGACGCACGGCAACAACGCCCACGAAACCGCCGCGTACATCATGCAGACCGGCACGATGCCGTCCGCCGAGCTCGTCTATCCCGCGATGGGCGCGATCGTGGCGCTCAAGAAGGAATACACGGGCAAGCTCCCGCCTTACATCACCCTCACCAATCCGCTGGGACGCTTCTCCGAGGCCGGCTTCCTCGGCAACAACTACAAGACCTTCGCGCCCGGCGGCGACCCCAACAACGCGAACTTCCGCGTCCAGGGACTCGTGCCACCGCGCGGCATGACCGAGCAGCGGATCGCCGAGCGCCGCAGCCTGCTCCATGAGGTCGACGCCCTCGCCCGCGCCGCCGACAAGCAGGACGCCTTCCGTGGCATGGACGAGTTCCAGCAGAAAGCCTACAGCCTCATTCTTGGCGATGCGCGCCAAGCCTTCGATCTCGCAAAAGAGTCGGATGCCACGCGCACTCGCTACGGCCGGAACCAGTACGGGCAATCGTGCCTGCTCGCACGGCGTCTGGTCGAAGCGGGTGTCCCGTTCGTCACCGTCAACGATGGCGGATGGGACACCCACAAAGACAACTTCGAAACCATGCGGCGTAAGCTCCCGATTCAGGACGCCGCCGTCGCCGCCCTGCTTTCCGACCTCTCCGAACGCGGTTTGCTCGCAAGCACCATCGTCACCTGGTACGGCGAATTCGGACGCACGCCGCGGATCGCTAACGAAGCCCCTTGGTTCGGCGGACGACACCATTGGGCCGCGGCCTTCTCCGCGATCGTCGCCGGCGGCGGCTTCAAAGGGGGCGCCGTGGTCGGAGCCACCGACGCGCGTGGCGAGAACGTCCGCGACCGGCCCGTCTACCCCTGGGACTTCGCCGCCAGCGTCTACAAACTCCTCGGCATCGACCCCAACGGCAAACTCCCCCACCCGCAGGGCTGCGTCGCGTACGTCAGCCCCGGCACCGGCGGCCAGTTGACGGAGATCATGTGACGCGGTTGCTCCTCATACTCTCCCTCCTCCGCTTCGCCTCCGCCGCGACGCCCATCACCGCCGTCGCGTATTCCCCGGACGGCGCCAGCCTCGTCTCCGGCGGATACAAACAGATCAACGTATGGGACGAGAAGACCGCGAAGCTGGTCCGCCGCGCCGGTCAACTCGAGGGCAACGTCCGAGCCCTCGCCTTCCGGCCGAAGACCCACGTCGTCGCCACAGCCACTGGAGTTCCGGGACGCTCCGGAGCGATCGCGCTCGTCGACCTCGACTCGGGCGAGACCACGCCCATCGCGCAATCGAAGGACGAGATGCTCGCCGTCGCCTGGTCGCCCGACGGCCGACTGCTCGCCTTCGGCGGCACGGACGCCAAGGTCCAGATCTGGGACGCCGTCGCCCAGAAGCTCGTCGACACCGCGATGGCCCACACCGCCTGGGTCAACGGCCTCTCCTTCAGTCCCGACGGCAAGCTCCTCGCCTCCGGCAGCGCCGATAAGACCGTCGCCATCTGGGACACCACGACCTGGAAGAGCATCTACCAACTCCCGCTGAATCCCGCCGACGGCGTCAACGCGCTCGCGTTCAGTCCCGAGGGCGACTTCCTCGCGTGGGCCTCCGAGGAACACGCCATCCGCGTCTGGCGTGTGCAGGGCCCGCTGACCGACGCCGAACTCGCGCGACCTGGACGCCGCAATCAGGTCGTCCAGACTCGGCCGCTCGACACCGGCGCCTGCGTTCCGCTCGCCGTCGCGTGGTATAAGGCGCCGCAGCACTCCCGCATCGCCGCCGCCTGCGACGACAAGACAGTCCGCACCCTCGGACCCCAAGGCAACCAACCCGCGACCTTCACCGGCCACGGCGACTGGGTCTACGCAGTCGCGGCCAGCCCCGACGGTACGCGCATCGCCTCCGGCAGCGCCGACGGCACGATCAAGATCTGGGGACCGGCAGGTCGTCTGCTCGCCACACTCGCCGAGGAGACCAAGTGAGACTCGCGCTCGTCCTGCTTCCGGTCCTGCTGTTCGGACAGACAAAGCCCAAGCCTCTCGAACCGCCCCAACCTGTCCTCGCTTGGATGTACCCTGCCGGGGGCCGGCAAGGCACGACCGTCGAGATCGCGCTATCGGGCACCGGCATTCAGCCGGAACGCGTCCTCGTCTCCGGAACCGGCGCCACCGGCCGCGTGGTCGACGCCGGCGACGGCAAGACCGCCCGCATTGCAGTCTCAATCGACGCCGAAGCCGAGCCGGGCGTCCGCGAGCTCCGCATCCTCAACGCCGGCGGCATCTCCAACCGCTTCCGCTTCACGATCGGCGACCTGCCAGAGATCAAAGAAGTCGAACCCAACAACGACAAGGCCGCGCCACAGACGATCGCCTCTCTGCCTGTCGTCGTCAACGGCCAGATCCTCGACGGCGACCGCGACTACTTCCGCTTTCATGCCATCGCGGGCCAAACGATCGTCGCCGAGGTGCAGGCGCGCGCTCTCCTCCCCTTCATCGCCGACGCCGTCCCCGGCTGGTTCGACCCGATCCTCGCCATCTACGCGCCCGACGGCAAGCAACTCGCCTTCGCCGACGACTTCCGTTTCAATCCCGATCCGATCCTCACCTTCCGCGCGCCGGTCGACGGCGACTACACACTCGAGCTCCGCGACGTGATCTACCGTGGCCGCGGCGACTTCATCTACCGCCTCAAGCTCGGCAGCCCCGAAGCGGTCCATCCCGACCTCGCGCCGATCCACCTGCCGCCCACCGACGCGCCGATCGTCTTCGAAAGCCGCATCGCCAAGCCCGGCGACTCCGCGTATCACCAGTTCCACGCCGAGAAGGGCGCGAAGCTCATCATGGAAGTCCAGGCGCGCCGCTACGGTTCGCCGCTGGATTCCATCCTGACTCTCCAAAACAACCTCGGTGTCACCTTAGCCGAGAACGACGACTGGACCGACCCGCTCTCCACCGCCACGCCGCAGCAGGTCGATTCGCGCATCTCTTACACATTCCCGGCCGCCGGTGACTTCGCGCTGCGCGTCCGCGACATCGCCGGCAAGGGCGGCGACGACTACTGCTATCGCCTCGTCGTAGGACCGCCGAAGCCCGACTTCGCTCTACGCATCACTCCCGACAATCCCCGCCTCGGACAGGGCGACACCGCCGCCATCGCCGTCTACGCCGTCCGCCGCGACGACTTCACCGGCGAGATACAACTCACCGTCGAAGGCCTTCCGGAGGGCTTCCGCGCCAGCGAAGCCGTCATCCCCGCCGGACAGAACGAGGGCCGCCTGACCATCACCTCTCCGCCCGATGCCGCCGCGGGAATCCTCTCGCCGACGATCTTTGGCACGGCGCCGGTCGGACGCCACGCCGCCCAACCCGCCGAAGCGATGATGCAGGCCTTCGCCTACACTCACTACATCCCAACCGACCACCTCTACCTCGCCGTCATTCCGACCGCCGCCTACACGATCTCGACCGACACGGCGCCGCTCGAACTGAAGCCCGCCGACGAGTCGTCCATCACGGTCAAGATCCACCGCATGCCGGGAGTCCAGGCGGCCGTCACCATCCTTCCGCAGAGACTCGCCAACGGCTTGATTCTGACCAAGACCGCCCAGGTCCCGGCAGATAAGGACGAAGTTGCAATCGCTCTTACGATCGATAAGGACGCCAAACCCGGAACGCGTCAGGATCTGATCCTCGGCGCAGTCATGCGGGTCAACGGGCAGACCATCACCCGCTATGCGCCGGCAATCACGATCCGGGTGTTGCAGTAGGCTACTTGCCGAAGGTCACCGACGATTCGGTCGTGAACTTCTGGTAGTCCTTGAACTCGATCGCGTTGCGCATGCACGAGCCGCTGCCACGCCAGCAACCGAGATTCTCGCTGGTGGCGGGGAGGAGGTACGGCTTGCGGTCGATGTTGACGAACGCGTAGGTCAGGGTCGATTCCGCCTTGAGCAACGGGAAATCGCGGGGGATATCGACCGTGCGCTGTTCGATGCGCAGGACGCGGCGCGTCTCCTTGTCGACCCAGATGGCCCCTTCGTACGCCGGGCTGAAGCGGCGGTCGTCGGGCGAGACCAGCGTCCAGTGCGAGTGGGCCTGCTCGACCGAGTAGTCGAAGACCACCGCCGCGCGGCCGGCGATCTTGTCGTCGCCGCGACGCTTGAATTTGGCGGCGGTCGGGTAGGAGAGCACGTCTTCGAGCGTGGTCGAGAACTCGCCGGTAGACCAGGACCCGCTCCGCTCCGGCGGCGTGTTGACGGGCGAACCGTTGACCTGGAAATTCCGGTACTCCTCCTTCCCGCCGACGCACGCGACGTCCGCCGAGACCTCGTCGAGCTTCTGCCAGCGGGCGGGCCATGTCTGGCTGAAATAGCGGGAGGTGATCTGTTTCGCCGTGAAGTCGGGCAGACTCGCCGTGAAATTGGAGGCCGCGGTACGGGCTTCGGTGATGACCTCATCGTCGGTGCCGAGCGGCTTTTTCGACACTGCCGGTTCGGGAGCATCCGGCGTGGACTCTGTCGCCGGCTCGGCATCGGACTTCTCCGCCTGCTGGACCGTCGCCGTGGTGCGCTTCTTCCCGAGATCCGCTTCGCCCGGCGCCCGGACCGTCGACGAATCGAACGGAAGCTCCGCCGCCGCGCGCTCGTTCGACGAGCCGCTCTTCACGAGCGTGACCCGCAGCGCGGTCTCGGGATCCTCGGTGTTGACTTGGACGGAGAGCTGATCGCCGGGATGTAGCAGCGAATCGCGGACAGGCTCGCCGTCCTTATCGCGGAACTGCGTCTTGGCGAGCAGGCGGAATCGAAGCAGCGTCTTCGGCGCGGATTGCAGCACGAGGTCCTTTTCGCCGAGTTTGCGGAGAGACCCGTCGATCGCGGCCATCGTGACCTTCACGTCGCCGTCCGACCCTTTGCCCTTGTCCTTCTCGCCCTTTTTCGGAAGCTTGATTTCCGGGACCGGAATGCCGCCCGGCAAACGAGACGGGTAGGTGTTCGGGTAGCCGCCGCCGGGGTAGCCGCCGCCGGGGTAGGTGTTCGGCGGATAGCTGCCGCCGGGTGGATAGGTGTTGGGAGGATAGCCGCCGGGCGGATACTGCCCCGGGTATTGCGCCGCCGCGACGCCCGCCAAAATCGTGAGCCCCGCCACCAGCCACAACGTTCGCATGCGGCCCTCCTTATCTGGAGATTCTATACGGGTTTTACGTGCGCTGCTGTAGAATCGTTGCGTATGGAAACCACCCGTCGGAGCTTTATATCCACAATCGCCGCCGCGCCCCTCGTGGCCGCGGCCGCACCGGGACGCCTTCCCATCAAAAAGGCGGTGGAATTCAGCATGATCCAGCCGAGGACCGCGACGGCGCTCGAGAAGTTCCAGATCGCCAAAGACGCGGGCTTCGAGGAGATCGAGCTACCCACCATGCCCGAGCAGGCCAAGGCCGAAGAAGCGCTCGCCGCATCGAAGCAGACGGGCGTGCGCATTCATTCGGTGATGAACCAGGAGCATTGGAAGAGCCCGCTTTCGTCGGCGGATCCGGCGGTGGTCGAGAAGTCGATGGAGGGCATGCGGACCAGCCTGCACAACGCCAAGCTGTGGGGCGCGGACACAGTGCTGCTCGTTCCGGCGGTGGTCGACCCTGTGACGCCGTACGCCGCCGCCTACGAACGCAGTCAGAAGCAGATCCGCAAGCTGATCCCGCTGGCCAAAGAGCTGAACGTGATCATCGGGATCGAGGAAGTCTGGAACAAGTTCCTGCTCAGTCCGATCGAATTCGCGAAGTACATCGACGAGTTCCAGTCGCCGTACATCCGCGCGTATTTCGACGTGGGCAACGTGGCGATTCAGGGCTACCCGCACGACTGGATTCGCACCCTCGGCAAGCGCATCGTGAAGCTTCACTTCAAGGACTTCTCCTTCCGCAAGGGCCAGACCGCGTGGAACGACCTGTTGGAGGGCGACATCGACTTCAAAGCGATCCACGCCGCGCTGGCGGACATCGGCTATCACGGCACGGCGACCGTGGAGTTGAACGGCGGCAACGCGGAGTATCTGAAGGACGTGAACCAGCGGTTCGAGAAAATCCTGAGCGGAGTCTAAATGCGGACGAGCGGGAAGTGGATGGCAGTGGGCGCGGCGCTGGCGGCGTCGGCGTTCGGACAAACCGTGCTGCACCCGGCGCGCGTGTTCGACGGCGAGACGATGCACGACGGCTGGTCGGTGCGGGTGCGCGGCAACCGGATCGAGGCCGCTGGGCCGACGGTCGATACCTCCGGCGCGAAGGTCATCGAATTACCGGGCGCGACGCTGTTGCCGGGACTGGTCGAGGGGCACTCGCACATCCTGCTGCACCCGTATAACGAGACGGTGTGGAACGACCAGGTGATGCACGAAGGGCTCGCGCTGCGGGTGGCGCGCGCGGTGAACCACCTCCGCGACACACTGCAAGCGGGCTTCACCACCGTCCGCGATCTCGGCACCGAAGGCGCGGGATATGCCGATGTCGAACTGCGACAGGCGGTAAACGAAGGGATCATTCCGGGTCCGAGAATTCTTGCGTCGACGCGCGCGATCGTGGCGACGGGAGCGTATGGACCGAAGGGTTTCGCGCTGGAATTCCGCGTGCCGCAGGGCGGCGAGGAGGCCGACGGCGTCGACAGCCTGATGCGCGTGGTGCGCGACCAGATCGGCCACGGCGCGGACTGGATCAAGCTGTACGGCGACTATCGCTGGGGCGCGGGACCGGGCGCCCGGCCAACCTTCTCCGAGGCCGAGATGCGGCTCGCGGTGGAGACGGCGAAGAGCGCGGGAATTCCGGTGTCTGTGCACGCCTCGACGCCGGAGGGCATCCGGCGCGCGACCGTGGCGGGTGTCGAGACGATCGAGCACGGCGATGCGGCGGACCTGGCGACGTTCAAACTGATGGCGCAGCACGGCACCGTTCTGTGTCCGACTCTGGCGGCGACGGAAGCCAACGCGCAGTACGCCGGCTGGAAGAAGGGCCAGCAGCCCGCGCCCAACGGCGTGCAGCGGCATAAAGAGAGCTTCAAGGCGGCGCTCGAAGCGGGCGTGACGATCCTCAGCGGCAGCGACGTCGGCGTGTTCACGCACGGGACGAACGCGCGCGAGCTCGACCTGATGGTCGAGTACGGCATGACGCCGGTGGCGGCGCTGAAGTCGGCGACGTCGATCGCGGGCAAGGTCCTGCACATGAACATCGGGCGCGTGCAGCAGGGCATGTTCGCGGACCTGATCGCGGTGGATGGCGATCCGACGAAGGACATCGCCACGCTGCACCAGGAGCACGTCAAGTTCGTGATGAAGGCGGGGACGGTTTACAAGCAGTAAGCCGCGCCGCGACGTCGAGCAGGACTTCGTCTTCGAACGGGTGTCCGAGCAGTTGCACGCCAATCGGCAGACCCGACGCGGTGAAGCCCATCGGCACGGTGACGGCGGGTAGTCCGAAGACGTTCGCGATCACGGACGGCATCATCGCCTGGAAGAGTCCGATCTCCTTGCCCTCGACCGTCCAGCGGCGTTCGCGATGGCGGAAGGCGGGGATGCTCGCGACCGGCATCACGATCACGGGCGTATCGCGCATCTGGCGCAGGAGCGAGGCGCGCATCCGGTCGCGCTGGGCGAGCATGAGGATCACCTCTTCGCCAGTCGGCGGGTCGGCAGGCCCGAGCGATTCCGTGAGGGTCCAGTGCGCCTCCTCTCCCTCGATGGTCTTGCGGACGATCGACGAGGGCCAGCGGTTGAACAGGAACGCCCAGACGTTCGGGGTGCGGTCCATGCCGAAGGGTTTGAACTCGTCGGCCCCGAGGAAGTGAGCGGCGCGGCGGACGGCGTCGCGGATCTCGGGGTCGAGCGGAATGCTGCCGAACTGCTCCCAGACGCCCACGCGCGGGGTCTCCGTCGTCAGGCCGCGCGCGGGGAGGGAGAACGGGTCTTCGGGGTCGTACGCTGCGAGGACGTCGAAGAGCAGGCGGAGATCCTCGACGGTGCGGGCCATCGGGCCTACGACGCCGACCAATCCGCCGGGATAGCCGAGCGAGGGATAGTGGCCGGTCGTGGGGATGCGGCCGGGAGTCGGCTTGAGGCCGGCGATGCCGCAGAAGTGCGCGGGAATGCGGATGGAACCGCCGCCGTCGCTGCCGAGGCCACCGGCGGAGCAGCCCGACGCGATCGCCGCCGCCTCACCGCCGCTCGACCCGCCGGGCGTGCGGTCGAGGTCCCAGGGATTGTTGGTGCGGCCGGTGAGGAAGTTGTCGGTCTCGTAACTGGTCAGCAGTTCGGGAGTATTGGTCTTGCCGATGACGATGGCGCCTGCCGCGCGGAGAGCGGCAACTGCCGAAGCGTCGGCAGCGGCCGGAGTCTCACTGCGAAGCCTGCTGCCGCAGCGGGTCGGAAGGCCGGCGACGTCGAAGCTGTCCTTGACGGTGATCGGGACGCCGCGCAACGGGCCCTCGGGAGCCGTTCGAGCTTCCTCGAGGGCCTGCTCGCGGATGTAGACGAACGCATTCAACTCGGGGCGGATCGCGTCGAGATGCGCGCGCACGACCTCCTCCGGGGAAGCGTCGCCACGACGGACGAGAGCGGCGATGTCACGGAGAGAGTCGGGCACGCGGACAGTGTAGCGCGACCTTGTGTTGGTTCTCCGTCAGTACAATGGGAGTCGTGGCCCCGCTGACATTCCGGCAAGCGCGCGATCTGGTGCTCAATATGGTGCGCGGCAATGCCGCCGTCGAAGAGGTTGGGCTCGATTCGGCCGACGGACGCGTGCTGGCGGAGGACATCGCCGCGGACCGCGATACTCCCGCTCTCGCTCGCTCCGTTCGGGATGGGTTCGCCGTGCGCGCGATCGATCTTCCGGGCACGCTCGACGTGATCGGCGAGGTTCGCGCGGGAGAGCGCTACTCGGGCGCGGTCGGACGCGGACAGGCCGTCGAGATCATGACCGGCGCTCCGATGCCTGACGGCGCGGACGCGGTCGTGATGGTCGAGCATACGAAGCGGGACGGCAATCGCGTGATCATCGACCGTTCCGCCGAGCCGCACCAGTTCATCAATGCCAGGGGCTGCGAGGCTGCGGCGGGTGAGGTGCTGCTGCACTCCGGCGCGCGCCTCGATTACAGCGCGGTCGCGCTGCTCGCCGCGGTCGGACGTCCGCGAGTGAAGGTTTACATCCGGCCGACGGTCGGCATCATCGCTACCGGGGACGAGATTGTGGAGCCGCACGAGGTCCCGGAGGAGTTCCAGATTCGCAATTCGAACGCTTGGTCGCTGGCGGCGCAGGTGGGGCGGGCGGGCGGCATTCCGCAGGTGCTGCCGATCGCGCGCGACACCCTCGACCATACGCGCGGCATCATCGAGCAGGGACTGGCGTGCGACCTTCTACTGCTTTCGGGCGGTGTCTCGGCGGGCAAGCACGACGTCGTTGAGCCGGCGATGGCGGCGCTCGGCGCGGAGTTCTTTTTCGACCGCGTCCTGATCCAACCGGGGCAACCGCTGGTGTTCGGCCGGGCGCGCGGCAAGTTCTTCTTTGGGCTACCCGGCAATCCGGCGTCGACGATGGTGACGTTCGAGATCTTCGCGCGGGCGGCGCTGGAGCGGCTCGGCGGAGAAGAGTCTCCGATGCTGCCGATTACGGCGGCGCGTTTGACGCGCGACTTCCGCCACCGCATCGGCCTGACGCGATTCCTGCCGGCGCGGCTGCATGGCGACGCGACGGTGACGCCGATCGGGTGGCACGGGTCGGGCGACGTGCCGTCACTGGCGAGGGCGAACGGATATCTGGTCGTGGACCCCGACCGGGCGGAGTATGCAGCGGGAGAATGGATCGAGGTGCTGCCGAAGTGAGCAAGCTATCGCATTACGACGCGGCCGGCGAGGCGCGCATGGTGGACGTCTCCGCGAAATCGGAGACGAAGCGGACGGCGCGCGCGCATGCGTTCGTGCGCGTCGCGCGGGCGGCGCTCGACCGGCTGCCGGAGAATCCCAAGGGCAATCCGCTAGAGGTGGCGCGGGTCGCGGGCGTGATGGCGGCGAAGCGGACCTCGGAGCTGATCCCGCTGTGCCATTCCCTGCCCCTCTCGCACGCCGACGTCGATATCGTGGTGGAGGCGGAGGGCATCCGCATCACGACGACGGCGTCGACGGCGGCGCAGACGGGTGTCGAGATGGAGGCGCTGACGGCGGCGTCGGTGGCAGCATTGACGGTGTACGACATGCTGAAGGCGCTCGACAAGCGGATCGAGATTCAGGACGTATACCTGCTCGAGAAAACGGGCGGGAAGAGCGGAGATTTCCGGCGATGATCAATGCGGCGGTGTTGACGATCAGCGATTCGGTGGCGGCGGGCACGCGGACGGACCGGTCCGGTCCGGCGGTGCGGGAACGGTTGGAACAACTGGGCTGGAAAGTCTCAGTGGTCGAGACGATCGCCGATGAGGTCGACGAGATCAGCCGTCGGCTGGCGACACTGGCGGATGGGGGTCAGGTCGCCGCGATCTTCACGACCGGCGGCACGGGGCTGGCGAAGCGCGATGTGACGCCGGAGGCCACGCGGACGGTCCTCGACCGCGAGATCCCGGGTTTCGGTGAGTTGATGCGCCTGAAAGGGCGGGAATCGACCCCGCTGGCGGCGCTTTCGCGCAGTCTGGCGGGGACGCGCGGACGTGTACTGATCGTTAACCTTCCGGGTTCGCCCAAGGGGGCGGTCGAATCCCTCGATGCTATTGTGGAATTGGCCCCGCATGTGCTGGACCTGCTCCAAGGGCAGACGGAGCATGCGGCTGCCCGCCAGGAGTAGCATGCGTCGAATCCTATCCACTGTCCTTCTCTCGGGGTTGCTCGCAGCGCAAACGGCGCCGCAACAGACGCCTCCGAAATCGCCCGCCACTGCCCAAACCGCGACGGAACAACCGGAAAGCATCGGCTCGGTCACGGTTCAGTACGTTTCGACCCCCGCGTGGGTTTACAACCGTGACGGCGACATCGTCAACGGCCTGCGCCCCGAGCAGTTCCGTGTGTTCGACAACGGCAAGGAGCAGAACCCGAAGGTCGACGTGACGTTTACGCCGATTTCGCTGGTGATCTGCATCCAGTCGAATGCGCACGTCGAGCACTTCATGCCGCAGTTGCAGAAACTGGGCAAGCTGATCAAGCCGCTCCTGATCGGCGACCAGGGCGAGGCTGCGATTATCACGTACCACTCGACCATCAAGACGCTGCAGGAGTTCACCTCGGACGCGGACAAGATTAGCCTGGCAACGTCGAAGATCTTCCCGGGGTCGGAGCAGAATCGGCTGATCGATGCGGTTTCGTCGGCGACCCGCATGCTGCGGACGCGGCCGCCGAGCCGGCAGCGCGTAATCCTGGTGATCGGCGAGACACGCGATATTTCGAGCGAGACGCGGCTGCGGTCGGCGCTGATGGACATTCAGGTTTCGAATATCACATTCTTCGCGGTCGACATGTCGCGCTTCATCACGACGTTGACGGCGAAGGCGCAGCCGGGCCGTCCCGACAATCGTCCGGCGCCGATGGCGGGCGCGGCGAGTCTGCCGGCGGGCTATCCGGCGACGCCGACCAGCGTGGCGCAGGCGACCGGCGGCAGCGAAGGCGGCGGGCGCGCGGAGTTCATGCCGATGCTGCTCGAGCTCTATCGCGACGCGAAGGCGATCTTCAAAGACAATCCCGTGGAGGCATTCACGAAGGCCACCGGCGGCAAGGAGTTCGGGTTCTCGACGGCGAGGTCGCTGGAGCAGGCGATCCAGGATCTCGGAGACCTGATGCACAGCGATTACACGATCAGCTACTCGCCGAATAATCGCGAGGAGACCGGCTGGCATGAGATCAAGGTCGACATCCCGGGAAGGCCGGATGTGAAGAGGGTCGTGACGCGGCCGGGATACTGGATCGGCGCGCGATAAGAAATCGCTCTCGCAAAGGCGCAAAGACGCAAAGGAAATTCAAGAACCTGGAACGCCGATGTCTTCGTTCCAGAGTTCCGGATTTTCGCGGATGAACTTTTCCATCAACTGAACGCAGCGCTCCGATTGGCGGACGACTACGGTCGTTCCGTTCTCGCGGAGCCAGTCGATCCCACCGGCGAAGGTCAGAGCGTCTCCTACGATCACCGTTCCAATTCGGAATTGGCGGATCAGGCCGCTGCAATACCAACAGGGCGCGAGCGTCGTGGCGAGGATTTTGTCGTCGTAGCGGGGTTGACGGCCGGCATTACGGAAGGCGTCGGTTTCGCCGTGCGCGGAGGGGTCGCCGTGCTGGACGCGGCGATTGTGACCGCGTCCGAGGAGTTCGCCTGTCGCAGAAAAAAGGGCGGCTCCGATGGGGATGCCGCCCTCTGAAAGTCCAAGCTCAGCTTCTTCGATCGCCACGCGGAGCAGCTTGTCGTAGTCGGGATGCGACATACGGCAAGCATACCGCGGGGAGCGATTAGCGCGACTCGACGCGCAGGTTGTTGGTCACACCGAACACGCCGCCGACGCCGTTCGCCTTCACGCCTGCCAGGTTCTTGTCGGACTCATTGGCGACCACGCCTTCGAGCGTCACCTTGCCATTCTTCACGATGATGTGAATCGGCGGGACGGCCTGCATCGCGTACCGGTCGAGCCCCGGCTGGCTGAAAATGGAGCGGTATTCGGCGATGCGGATCTGGTCGTCCATCGGCGAGAGCGGCAACACTTCGATCTGGTTGTTGACGCGCTCCACACCTTCGATGCCCTTCACCACATGCTCGGCGTCGCTCTTTAGAGTCGGACGCGTGACCTGCCCAAATAAGGTCACGGTATTGCCGTCTACCCGGTACGCCAGATTGTCGAAAACGCCGTAATACGGCAGCATCACGAGTTCGTGTCGAACTTCACGTGTAATGCGATCTTGTGGCTGTCCGCTCCGGTTTCCGGCGCGATCGGCGGACTGCACGCGGTTCTGAGCACCGGCGGCGAGCGCTACGGCGCACAAACAAATCGCTAACTTGTTCATCCCTCAATCCTCCCGGACTGAGGAAGTGCAATCGCGGCGCCAGTGGGCGCTAATCGTTACCCGAAATGTTGAGGAGCTCCGGAGCCGGGGCGATTCCGTTCACGACGGCGGCCGCCTGCTCCGCGGTGAAGCTCTCGACCTTCGCCGAGATATTCATGGAACAGAACTTGGGACCGCACATGGAACAGAAGTGGGCGTCCTTGAACCCGTCCTCGGGGAGCGTCTCATCGTGCATGGAGCGCGCGGTTTCGGGATCGAGCGAGAGCTCGAACTGTTTGTTCCAGTCGAACGTGTAGCGGGCGCGGGAAAGGGCGTCGTCGCGGTCGCGGGCGCCGGGACGCTTGCGCGCGATGTCGGCGGCATGGGCAGCGATCTTGTACGCGATGATACCGACCTTGACGTCCTCGCGATTCGGCAGTCCGAGGTGCTCCTTCGGGGTAACGTAGCAGAGCATCGAGGCTCCGTGCCAGCCGATCATGGCCGCGCCGATCGCGGACGTGATGTGGTCGTAGCCGGGCGCGATATCGGTCACGAGCGGACCGAGGGTGTAGAACGGCGCCTCGAAGCACATCTCGTTTTCCTTCTGCACCTGGAGTTCGATCTCGTCCATCGGGATGTGGCCCGGACCTTCGACCATCACCTGGACGTCGTACTCCCACGCCTTCTTGGTGAGCTCGCCGAGGGTCTTGAGCTCCGCGAACTGCGCTTCGTCGCTGGCGTCCGCGATGCTGCCGGGACGGAGACCGTCGCCGAGCGAGAACGTGACGTCGTGCTTCTGGAAGATCTTGCAGATGTCCTCGAAGCACTCGTAGAGCATGTTCTGCTTGTGATTCTTGACCATCCACTCGGCGAGGATCGACCCGCCGCGGCTGACGATGCCGGTGATGCGTTTGGTGGTGAGCGGGATGTGCTGCACCAGTACGCCGGCGTGGATCGTCATATAGTCGACGCCCTGCTCCGCCTGCTCCTCGATGACTTCGAGCATGACGTTCCGGTTGAGGTCTTCGACGCGGCGGACGCGGGAGAGCGCTTCGTAGATCGGGACGGTGCCGATCGGGACGGGCGAAGCGGCGATAATCGCTTTGCGGATCATCGGAATGTCGCCGCCGGTGGAGAGGTCCATCACGGTATCGGCGCCGTACTTGATGCAGTAGTTGAGCTTGTCGAGCTCACCCTGAACATCCGAAGTGACAGCGGAGTTGCCGATGTTGGCGTTGATCTTGCACTTGGAGGCCACCCCGATGCACATGGGCTCGAGATTCGCGTGGTGGACGTTCGCCGGGATGACCATGCGGCCGCGCGCGACTTCCGCCCGGACGGTGTCCGGATCGACGCGCTCGAGCGCCGCGATGTAGCGCATCTCCTCGGTGACGATGCCCTTGCGGGCGTAATGCATCTGCGTGCGGATACTGTCGTTATTGCGTTTCTCAACCCACTCTGTGCGCATGATGGACTCCTGTGTGCGGTGGGACAGGGCCGCGGACTCCGCCGGCGGCCCATCCCGATTGCAGTGCCTGGGGGAACCTACTTCTTCTTTTTGGGCTTCTTGACTTCTTTTTTGGGGCTTCTATCCTTGGCCACTAGATCCTCCCTATACAGATGAGATTATAACCGCATAGAGAGGAACAACTCCGTTTTGATCGATCTTCATCTGAACTATCCGATTTTGCCCGGGCAGGCGGAAGTGTTGGAAGGGCTGCTGCGGGATGTGCGGCCGCGGCTGGAGCTGCCGCCGTACGGCGGTTGGGACGACCGGCGCGCTCCCGCGGCGCGCTGGCTGAACGGGCAAGGGTACGAGGTCGGGCCGGAGCGAGTCGTGCTCTGCAGCGGCGGACATCATGCCGTGATGGTCACGCTGCTGGCGCTGGGACTGCGGGGAGGGACGATCGCGGTCGGCCCTCTGACATACAGCAACTTCAAGGTGCAGGCGGCGAGTCTTGGCATCGACCTGGTGGCATGCGCGAGCGATGCGCACGGGATGTCGCCGGATTCGCTCGATCAGGTCGCGAAACAGGTAGGGGCGGTGTACCTGATGCCGACGGTCCACAATCCGCTGGGAACGGTGATGCCGGAGCCTCGCCGGCGGCAGATGTGCGACGTGGCTCGCCGGCGCGGGCTCATGATTATCGAGGACGACGCGTACCGGTTCCTGGACGCAGCAGCGCCGCCTCCCTTCGCGGCGCTCGCGCCGGACCTAACGTTCTCGGTTCGGAGCTTCACGAAGGAGTTCGCCCCGTGGATGAAGCTCTCTTACCTCGTCTTTCCGCAGGGCTATGAAGAGAAGCTGACGTTGATGGCTCGGGTGACGTCGAGTGGCGCGGCGGAGCTCTTCGCGGAGACGGCCGCGCGATTGATCGAGAGTGGAGAGCTCGCGAAGCTGGTCGCGGCGAAGCGGGCGGACGCGGCGGAGCGGCAGGTCCTGGCGCGGCGGATTCTCGAAGGGCTGCCGCTGCGCGGGCATGCCACGTCCTATCACGTGTGGGTGGACTTGCCGGCGGGTGTGACGGCGGCGGCGGTCGCGCAGGAACTAAAGGAGCGCGATGGAATTCTGGTGACGCCGTCGGACAATTTCCGGGCGAATGCGAGCGTGGAAGCGAACGGACTGCGGATCGCGTTGGGGACAGTCAGGGATGAGGGGACGTTGAGTGGGGCTTTGAGACGGGTCCGGGAGGCGATTGGGGCGTAGTCGTCGTTCGCAATCTCCTTTTCAACGCGGAGGCGCGGAGAACACGGAGATACGTGGAGGAAATTCAAGCACCTCTTGGATTCTCCGCGTTGACTCCGCGTTCTCCGCGTCTCCGCGTTGAGAAGGAATTCGCAAACCGCCGAGCGATCACGTTTTCGTGATCAAAACTTCCAGCGTGTGAAGCTTCTCCTGACGTCCCATCACGATCAGATGATCGCCGGTCGCGACGGCGCTGTCGGCGGTGGGATTGAAGATCATTTCGCCGTCGGATTTGCGGATGGCCATGACGATGACGCCGAAATCGCGGCCGAGCTGCATGTCCTTGATCGTCTTGCCGACGACCGGGCTGGCTTCGTCGACGCGGATCTGCTCGATCGCGATGTCCATCCCGATGTCTTTGGTGGTGAAGTCGAGGAACTGGACTACGTGCGGACGGAGCAGCGATTGGGCGAGGCGATGCCCGGTGATGGCGTAGGGGGCGAAGACGGAGTCGGCGCCGGCGCGGCGCATCTTCTGTTCCGCTCCCTCTTCGGCGGCGCGCGCGGCGACGTAGATGTTGGGGTTGAGGCCCTTGGCGGAGAGGAGGACGAAGAGGTTGTCGGCGTCGGTGGCGAGGGCGGCGACGAGGCCGCGGGCGCGGTCGATGCCGACTTGGCGAAGCGTCTCGTCTCGCGTGGAATCCGCGACGACGGCCAGCATGCCGGCCAGCATGGCGCGCTCGACGCGTTCCGGGCTGATATCGACGACGAGGAACGGGACGCCCGCGTGTTTCAACTCCGCCGCGGCGCCTCGACCGACGCGTCCGAAACCGCAGACGATGAAGTGATCCTTGAGATTGTCGATCATACGTTTGTTGCGGCGCTTGGCCAGCGCGTCGCCGAATTCGAGCTCGATGATGGTCTGGGTCATCGCGCCGATCGCGATGAAGATGGTGGTGACGCCGAAGGCGATGAGGAACGAGTTGAAGATCCGGCCCGCCCGGTGGAGCTCATGCACCTCCATGTACCCGACCGTCGTCATGGTGGTCAGGGTCATGTAGAACGAGTCGAACACCGGCCAGTGTTCGATTAGGGTGAAGCCGACGGTCCCGATGGTCAGGGTAGTGACGATCGCCAGAACGATGAGCAGCAGGCGCCGCGTCAGGTGCATGGAACGTCAAGTATAGCTGGGTGTAGGGGCCGGGGGCCGGGGGCCAGGGGCCTGTATCAGGGCACGACTTCAGTCGTGCCCTGATACAACGTAAAATAGCGTTCCGTGTGCGGGCGGGTTGCTACCAGGTGTTGGCGCCGGAGAGGACTTCCGGGACCGCTCGGGTGGCGATGCGGAGATAGAGGGCGATCGAGCGGCGACGGACGAATTCGAGGTCCAGGGCGAGGCGCTCGGGGTATGTCAGGCGATTTCGGCCGGAGATCTGCCAGAGGCCGGCTAAGCCCGGTTTTACTCGCAGGACTTCGGTGGCGAACTCGCCGTAATATTCTCGGAGCTCTCGGCGGGTGAGGGGACGCGGTCCGATCAGCGACATCTCGCCGCGGACCACGTGCCAGAGCTGGGGCAATTCGTCGATCGAGTGGCGGCGGCAAAAACGGGCGAAGGCATTGGGAACGCGGGTATCGCCGGGCCGCTTTTGCATGGGGCCGAACCAGTCGTCGATGCGCTCGACCCAGACCGCGGGCGCGCGGTCCGGTCCGCCCCACATGGTGCGAAGCTTCAGCATCCAGAGCTCCGCGCCGCGCCAGCCTACGCGCCGGTGCGCGATCCATGGCGTACGGCCCGAGAGCGCCCACACGACGAGCGCGGCGACCAGCAGAATCGGCAGCGCGGCCACCAACAGCAAGGCGGCTAATACGCGCTCGCACCAACCCACGGCTTGCCAGGCAAGATCGTCGGGCGGCGCGGAATCGTGAACGAGCGAGATGGAGGCCAAGAAGGTTCCTAGGTCGATGCTATCGAGTGCGGCCCCCCGAACCGATTACCGATTTGTAAACGATTTGTGAAATCCTCCGTTCATGCTCTATTCATTCGCGGTCACGCAAAATAGGTAGGAGTGCGGATTCTCCTGGTCGAAGACGAGGCGCGGGTGGCGAACTTCATCGCCCGAGGTCTGCGCGAGGAGGCATACGCGGTCGACGTGGCGGGCGACGGCGAGCAGGCTTTGTACCTCGCGTCGGTGAATCCATACGATCTGGTCGTCCTCGACCTCATGCTCCCGATCAAGGACGGGTATACCGTGTGCCGGGAGTTGCGCGCGGGCGGCTTTCGTGGACCGGTGCTGATGCTGACGGCGCGGGATGCGGTCGACGACCGGGTGGCAGGGCTCGACGCAGGCGCTGACGACTACCTCACCAAGCCGTTCGATTTCAAGGAACTGCTGGCGCGGTTGCGCGCGCTGCTGCGGCGGTCGACGGAATTTCGTGCGCCGGTGACGCGGGTAGCGGATCTCGCGCTCGACACCGTCAGCCACGCCGTTGAGCGCGCCGGGCGTGCGATTCCGCTCACCGCCAAGGAGTACGCGCTGCTCGAATACCTGGTGCGGAACGAAGGCCGGGTGGTCGGACGGGAGCAAATCGCACAGCACGTGTGGGACGAGATGTTCGACCCTATGTCCAACATCATCGATGTCTACGTGAAGCGGCTGCGCGATAAACTCGACACCGGCGGGCGGCAGCGGTTGATCCATACGCGCCGCGGCGAGGGCTATATTTTGACGGCGGAAGCAGGACCGGCCGATGACTAGCACACTGCGGTTCCGGTTGACGGCCTGGCATCTTGGGCTATCGGCGGTGCTGTTGGTGCTGTTCTGCGCGTTCTGCTACCAGTTGCTGGCGCGGTCGCTGGCGGCGCGCATCGACGGCCGGTTGACATCGGAGGCGAATACCGCGGCGTCGTTATTCGCCGACGAGATTCACGAATCGAACGGAGACGTTTTAGCGTCCGCGACGGAAGTCGTGACCGAAATGCGGCTCGAGGGCAGCGCGGTCGCGGTGCTGCGGGACGGCCGGGTCATCGCGGGGACGGTGCTGCCGAACTCGCGGACGGTGCGGCGAGAGATCGCCGGCGGATTGACGATCGTGAGCACGGCGCCGGTCGAGAGTCTCGACGCCAGTTTGCGGACCCTGCGCGACGTGATGGCGATCTCGCTGCCGCTGTTCCTGCTCCTCGCGGGAGTCGGCGGATATTGGCTGACGCGGCGAAATCTCGCGCCGTTGGAGGCGATGGCCGGGCAAGCGCGGCGGATCGGCGACGCCAACCTGGACGCGCGGCTGGCGACAGGCGATGCGGCCGATGAGCTGGCGACGCTCGCGGCGTCGTTCAACGAACTGCTGGGGCGGCTCGACCAGTCGTTCGACGGGATGCGGCGGTTCGTCGCGGACGCGTCGCACGAATTGCGGACGCCGCTGGCCGTGATCCGCGGCGAGGCGGACGTGGCGTTGTCGAGGGACCGCAGCGCGGCGGAATATCGCGAGGCGCTGGCGGTGATCCAGGACGAGTCGCGACGGCTGTCGAGATTGGTCGACGATCTGTTGAATCTGGCGCGCGCCGATGGCGGACGCGTGAAACTCCAGGTGCGCGAGTTCTACTTCGACGAGTTGCTCGGCGACTGCTGCCGGTCGGCGCAGCGGCTGGCGGAGGGGCGCGGGGTCGCGATCGAGTGCCGGGTCGACGCGGGCGTGCCGTTCCACGGAGATGAGGAATTATTGCGGCGGCTCCTGATGAACCTGCTCGATAACGCGGTGCGGTATACGCCGGCGGGCGGCCACGTCACGGCGTCGGTGGAGCGGCGCGGCGACGGAGTACAGGTGCGGATTGCCGATACGGGAATCGGTATTTCGGCGGAGGCGGCGCCGCACGTCTTCGAGCGATTCTTCCGCGCGGATAAGGCCCGATCGCGCGCCGAGGGCGGCTTCGGGCTCGGGCTATCGATCGTGAAATGGATCGCGGAGTCGCATCGCGGCGCGGTGGAAGTGGAATCGCGTCCCAATGCCGGCTCGGCGTTTACGGTAACGTTGCCACAATGATTCATCGTCCTTTCATCTCCGTGCAACTAGACTGGATACGTTCCATGAAGGGTATGACGGTCTTCTTCGCAGCGGCCGCACTGGCGGTCGCGCAGACTCCTCCGACGGGGCAGCAACAGGCCCCAACCGGGACAGGACAGAACGCGCCGGCGCCGCAGCCGGGCAATCGGCCCGTGCCGAATTTGCAGAATCCGCAGTCGCTGCTGCCGCGGAATCCGGGCGCGGGGTCGGCGGCGTCGGCGGAGCCGATTGCGCTGACGCTCGACACGGCGCTGAGTCGCGCGCGCCAGTTCAGCCAACAATTTCTGACCGCGAGCCTCACGGCGAAGATCGCGCACGAGGACACGGTGCAGGCCAAGGCCGCGCTGCTGCCGACGGCCGAGTGGTTCCACCAGATCATCTATACGCAGCCGAACGGGACCGACACCGGCGTGTTCGTCGCCAACAACGGCACGCATGTTTACGCCAATCAGGCGATCGTGCACGGCGAGATCTGGAATCCCGGCAAGCTCGCCGACTACCGCCGGACGATGGCAGCCGAAGCAGTAGCGCGCGCCCAGGCGGACGTCGCGGCGCGAGGGCTGGTGGCGGTGGTGGTGCAGAGCTACTACGGCGTCCTGGTGGCGCAGCGGAAGCTCGCCAACGCGGAGCAGAGTCTCGCCGAGGCCTCCGACTTCCTCGACATCACGCGCAAGCAGGAGGCAGGCGGCGAGGCGGCGCGCGCCGACGTGGTGAAGGCGCAGATCCAGTACGAGCAGCGGCGGCTCGACGTGCAGAACGCGCAGCTCGATCTCGATAAGGCGCGGATCGCGCTCGGGGTGACGATGTTCCCCTCGTACGACCAGCGGTTCACCCTGACCGACGATTTCGAAACCATGACGTCGCTGCCGGCGTTCGGCGACATCCAGGCGCGGGCGACGAATAACAATCCGTCGATCCGCGCGGCGCAGGCGACGGTGACGCAGCAGGGATTCGAGATCACGTCGGCACGGGCGGCCTTCTATCCCACGCTCTCGTTCGACTACTTCTACGGGCTCGACGCGACTCAGTATGCGATCCACAACAGCGCCGGGTACAACCAGCTCGGGTCGGTGGCGCAGGCGCAGTTGACGGTGCCGATCTGGAATTGGGGCGCGACGCGGAGCAAGGTGCGACAGGCGGAGTTCAAGCTGCAACAGGCTCGGACGGATTTGACGTTCGCGCAACGGCAGATGGCGGCGAATCTGAGCTCGTTTTATGCCGAGGCGGGAATCTCCGGGCAGCAACTCGATACTCTGCGGCGGATGGTGGCGCTCGCCGAGGACAGCCTGCGGCTGACGCGGCTCCGGTATCAGGCGGGCGAGGGGACGGCGCAGGAAGTCGTGGACGCGCAGACAACGCTCGCCGGAGCGCGCAACGCGCTCGCGGACGGGCTGCTGCGGTACCGCGTGGCGATCGCCAATTTGCAGACATTGACGGGGGCTTTCTAACGATGAGAAGTTATCAACGTGGGGCGGGCTTCAGCCTGCGCGGGACTTCAGTCCCGCTTTTCACCCTCGACGCTCTTCCGAGGAGCGGGACTGAAGTCCCGCGCAGACTGAAGTCTGCCCCACCGTCCTCTGTCGCGGCTCTGTTCGGAGTGTTGGTCCTTCTCGCCGGATGTTCGAAGAAGGAAGAGAAGGAAGTCGAAGCGCCCGCGCCCGTGCAGGTCGCCGCCGTGGAGCAGGCGACGCTGCATAAGATCGTCGAGGCCGATGCCGTCCTGTGGGCGCGCGATCAGGCGACGGTGATGCCGAAGATCGCGGCGCCGGTGCAGAAGTTCCTCGTCAACCGCGGCGATCACGTGAAGGAGGGTCAGCTCATCGCGGTCCTCGAGAATCGCGATCTGCGCGCGACCGCGTCGGCGAACAAGGGGCAGCTCGATCAGGCCGAAGCCAATCTGCGGACCACCACCGGCGCCACTGTGCCGGAAGCGATCGTAAAGGCGCGGACCGACGTGCAATCCGCGCAGCAACAGGCGGACGCGGCGAAGAAGTTGTTCGAGAGCCGGCAGAATCTGTTCCAGCAGGGCGCGCTGGCGCGGCGACTGGTCGACGAGGCGCAGGTGCAATACGCGGCGGCGCAAGCGGCGCTCTCAACCGCGCAGGAGCATCTGCGGGTGCAGCAATCGGTCGGAAATCAGGAGCAGGTACGGACCGCGCAGGCGCAGGTCGAGACCGCGCGCGGGACGTTGCAGTCATCGGAGGCGCAGGTGGGGTACTCGGAAGTGCGCAGTTCGCTGACCGGAGTCGTCTCGGATCGTCCGTTGTTTCCTGGCGACATGGCGAGCACGGGACAGCCGCTCTTCGTGATCATGGACATCAGCCGGATCGTGGCGCGCGCGAATGTGCCGCAGACCGACGCGACCGCGGTGAAGGTCGGACAGCCGGCCGTCATCAACATCGCGGGACAGGCGGAGGGCATCCCGGGCAAAGTGACGGTGGTGAGTCCGGCGACCGACCCGGCGAGCACGACGGTGCAGGTGTGGGTTGAGGCGCCGAACGCCGGCGAGGTATTGAAGCCCGGGGCAAGCGTGCGCGTGGCCATCACGGTGGCGACGCTGAAGGACGTGACGGTCGTGCCGGCCAACGCGATCGTGCCGGCCGAGGAGGGCGGGTCGGCTGTGGTCACGGTGTCGGGATCGAACACGGCGCACCAGAAGAAGGTCGAGGTGGGGATTCGCGAGGGTGACAAGGTCCAGATCCTCAGCGGCGTTTCGCCCGGCGACCAGGTGATCACGGTCGGCGCGCTCGGGCTCGACGACAAGGCGAAGGTGCGGATCGTCCAGCCCGGCGAAAAGGACGAGGACGAAAAAGATAAGGACGAGAAGGGCGGCAAGGACGAAAAGGGCGGAGAGAAGAAATGAGCGTGGCCACTCCCCCGCCCCCGCCCGTGGTCCGGGAGCCGGATGAGGCGGTCCACTGGACGCACCGGCACGGCAAGCCGATCATCTTCGTCATCCTGACGCTGATCGCGCTGGGCATTTACCTGGCACTCTCGATCCCGGTGGCGGTGTTTCCGGAGACCGACTTCCCGCGCATCGTGGTCGGCGTGGACAACGGCGTCATGCCGATCGACCAGATGCTGGTGACGATCACGCGGCCACTCGAGGACCAGCTCAACGTGGTGCAGGGGCTCGACAAGTTGTGGTCGATCACCAGCCGCGGCAGCGCGGAGATCGACCTGTTCTTCAACTGGAAGGTCGACATGTACCGCACGCTGGAGTTGGTGAACGCGGCAGTCGCGCGCGTGCAATCGACGCTGCCCTCGACGGCGAAGATCACGACCAACCGTCTCACATTCGCGGCGTTCCCGATCATGGGCTACAGCCTGACGTCGGACACCGTGCCGATGACGCGCATTTGGGAGCTGGCGAATTACGATCTGAAGCCGCGGCTCAACCGCATGGCGGGGATTTCGACGGTGGTGGTGCAGGGCGGGCAGCAGCCGGAGTTCCAGGTGCAGCCCGATCCCACGAAGCTCGTGCAGACCGGCGTCACGGTGCCGAATATCCTCGACGCGATCGGACGCAGCAACATGATCGATTCGCCGGGCCTGATCGAGCAGCGGCACCAGCTCGTTTTGAGCCTGGTGAGCGGCCAGACGCGGACACCGTCGGAGATCGCGAGCATCGTGGTGAAGACCACACCCGCGGGTGCGCCGGTGCACATCGGCGACCTCGGGTTGGTCGGTCCATCGGTGATGCCGGTGTACACAGTCGTGACGGCGAACACGAAGCCGGCGGTGCTGCTTAATATTTTCCGGCAGCCGGACAGCAACACGGTCGTGGCCGCCGACGCGGTACACGCCGAGGTGGACAAGATCCGCAAGAGTCTGCCGCCGGGCGTCCAGATGCAGCCGTTCTACGATCAGTCGGAGATCGTCGGCGCGTCGATCTCGAGTGTGCGCGACGCGATCCTGATTGGACTGGTGCTGGCGTCGCTCATCATGGTGCTGTTCCTGCGCGACTGGGGGACGTCGCTGGTGGCGGGGCTGGTGATTCCGGCGACGATCGCGGTCACCTTCATCATCCTGCGGGTGCTGGGGCAGACGTTCAACCTGATGACGCTCGGCGGACTGGCGGCCGCGGTCGGCCTGGTGATCGACGACGCCATCGTGGTGGTCGAGAACATCGTAATGCACCGCGACGCGGGACAATCGCGCGCGGACGCGATCCGCAACGCGATCTCGGAGATTCGCGCGCCGCTGATCGGGTCGACGGTGACGCCGATCGTGGTGTTCCTGCCGCTGATCTCGATCACGGGTGTCACGGGCGTGTTCTTCCGCGCGCTGGCGGTGACGGTCGGCGCGGCGCTGCTGACGTCTCTCGCGCTGGCGATGACGTGGACGCCGACGCTCTCGCACTACTTCATCAAGAGCCGCCGGCGGGAAGCGGGCGAAGCGGCGCCGAGCCACGACAGTCTCCCGGGCTGGGTCCTGCGGCCGTATGAGCGCACGTTGCGGTTCTCGCTGGAGCACCCACTGCTGCTGACTCTTTTCTCGCTGGTGCTGGTCGGGGCGGCATATGTCTGTTACTCGCACACCGGGTCGGACTTGTTGCCGGAAATGGACGAAGGCGGCTTCATCGTCGACTATTTCACTCCTGCGGGCGCGTCGCTCGAGGAGACGAACCGCATCATCTCGCACGTCGAGCAGATCCTGAAGGACACGCCCGAAGTCGCGAGTACGTCCCGGCGTACCGGCCTGCAACTCGGACTGGCGGCCGTGACCGAGGCCAATCGCGGCGACATCTCGGTGAAGCTGAAGGCGGACCGCAAGCGCGGCTCTCCCGAGGTCATCGCGGACCTGCGCGATCGGCTGAAGAAGGCGGAGCCGATCCTCGATCTCGAGTTCCCGCAGATCCTGTCCGACATGATCGGCGACCTCACCAGCGAGCCCGAGCCCTGCGTGATCAAGATGTTCTCGCAGGACCCCGCGGTGCTGCGCGAGTGGGCGCCGAAGGTTGCGGACACGATCAAGAAGATTCCGGAGGTGAAGGACATCCTCAACGGAATCGAGAATACGATCAGCGGACCGGCCATCAGCTTCAATGTCGATCCGGTGGTCGCGGGACGCGCCGGATTCACCGTGCAGGAGGTCGAACAGGACGTGAGCGCGATCCTGCAAGGCGAGCCTGCGACGACGCCGGTCGTGGTGAACGACCGCGCTTATACGATCCGGGTGCGCTTCCCCGATTCCGCGCGCGCCAATCTCGACACGATCCGCAACACGCTGCTGGTGAGCGGCACCGGAAAGACCGCGACGCTCGGAGCGCTGGCGAGCCTGGTCGAGATTCCCGGCCAGACGGAGATCCGCCGCGAGAATCTACAGCGCGACGCGCAGGTGACCGCGCGCTTCGAAGGCATCAGCCTCGGCGAAGGCATGGACAAGGTGCAGGCGGCGATCGCGAAGATGGGACTGCCTCCAACCATCCGTGTGTCGTACGGCGGGCAGTACGAGGAGCAGCAGAAATCGTTCCGCGACCTGGTCGTGGTGCTGATCCTGGCGGTGGTGCTGGTCTTTACCGTGCTGCTGTTCGAGTTCGGCGACTTCGCCGCGCCGGTCGCGATTATCTCCTCGGCGCTGCTCTCGACCGCGGGAGTATTCGTCGCGCTGCTGATCACCGGCAAGACCTTCAACCTGTCTTCGTTCATGGGGCTGATCATGGTGATCGGCATCGTGGCGAAGAACGGCATTCTGCTGCTCGACGCGGACAAGAAGTTTCGCGCCGAAGGCAGGGGCGCCGAAGAAAGCATGCTGCTCGCGGGCGAACGCCGTCTGCGACCCATCATGATGACTGCGCTCGCGACCGTCGCGGGCATGATCCCTCTCTCGCTCGGCCTCGGCGCCGGGTCGCAGATGCTGCAACCTCTGGCCATCGCGGTGATCGGCGGTATCCTCGCCTCGATGGTCCTTTCGCTGGTGGTGACGCCGGCGGTTCACTATTACATTGCCAAGGAGTAACGGAAACATGAAGAAACTGACCATCCTCGCGCTGGTGGCCGTCGCGGTGTTCGCCGCGGAAGGCTACAAAGCGATCAACAAGATCAAAATCGGCGGCACGGGCGGCTGGGACTACGTCGTTTACGACCCGACCACCGACCGCGTGTTCGCGTCGCACGGCAACCAGGTCGAAGTCGTCGATCCGGCGGCCGGAAAGGTCGTCGGCACGGTGACGGACGTCCCCGGCGTGCACGGGATCGCGGTCGCGCCGGAGTTCAATAAGGGTTTCATCAGCAGCCGCGGCAAGAACGCGGCCATCGTCTTCGACCTGAAGACGCTCGCCAAAACCGGCGAGGCGAAGACCGGCAACAACCCCGACGCCATCTGCTACGAAGCGAAGAGCAAGCGCGTCTTCGCGTTCAACCACAGCGCCACGACGGCCACCGCGATCGACGCCAAGACCGGCGACCCGATCTCGACCTTCGAGGTCGGCGAAGCGCCCGAATACTGCGCCAGCGACGATGCGGGCCACATGTTCGCCAACATGGAAGGATCGAGCGAGATCGTCGAGATCGACGCCGCGAAGGCCGCCGTCACGCGTCGCGTGACTATCGAGCCGGGCTGCAAGGGACCGTCAGGTCTCGCGATTGACACAAAGGACCACGTCCTGTTCGCCGTCTGCGGCGACACCAAGACAATGGGCATCGTCGACTACTCCACGATGAAGATGCTGGGCACGGCGGCGATCGGCGCAGGTCCGGATGCGGCGGGTTACGATCCGGGGACGGGTCTCGCGTTCAGTTCGAACGGCGACGGTACGCTGACGATCGTGAAGAAAAACGGCGCCAAGTGGGAAGCGGTCGAGACCGTGCAGACCACGCGCGGCGCGCGGACGATGACGGTCGACACGAAGCGGCATCATGTGTATTTGCTGGCCGCCGAGTACGGCGCGGCGCCCGCGGCGAAGGAAGGCCAGAAGGCGGGTCGCGCGCCGGTGCTGCCGGATAGCTTCCACCTCCTGGTGGTCGGGAAGTAGCCTCTCGTTGTGGGGCAGACTTCAGTCTGCGGAGGACTTTAGTCCGACTCCGCGCGGCGGGACTGAAGTCCCGCGCAGACTGAAGTCTGCCCCACAAGCCCGATTTGACGACCTGCGATAGAATACTCCGCTATGGCCGACGTCGCCGTCCAACCCATAGCGGAGTTACCCCAGATTTCCGAGCCCGTTCGCTGGTCCCTGCCCCAGAAGCTCGCCTTCCGATTCTTCTGCGTTTACTGGCTGCTGTATGCGCTGCCGGAGAGCGGCCGCATCTCCGCTTTCAGCATCCTCAGCGTGATCCCGAAGGCCGGTCCGTGGATGATCTCGCAATACGAGAAGATGTGGCACACGTTGGTGCCCTGGGTCGCGACGCGCTTCTTTCACGTGACCGGGCAGCCCGCCACATACTTTCGCACCGGCAGCGGCGATACCACGCTCCAATACGTCAACAACCTGCTCTACGTGCTGGTCGCGCTTACCGCGCTGGCCGTGTGGTCGGTGCTCGACCGCAAACGTCCGAACTACCGGACGCTCGGGGCGTGGCTGCGCCTGCTGGTGCGCTATAACCTCGCATTCACGCTGTTCGGCTACGGGTTCGCCAAGGTCTTTCCGCTCCAGTTCCAGCCGCCGCGCAACGCCAAACTGATGGAGCCTTACGGCGAGTTCTCGCCGATGGGCGTCCTCTGGAGCTTCATGGGCGCGTCGCTGCCGTATACGGTCTACAGCGGCGCGGCCGAGGTGCTCGGCGGCCTGCTGATGCTCTTCCGCCGTACCACGACGCTCGGCGCGATGGTCGCCGCGGCCGTCATGCTGAACGTCGCCGCGCTCAACTACTGCTACGACACGCCGGTGAAGCTCTACTCGACGAACCTGTTCCTGATGGCGGTGTTCCTGTTCGCATGGGACTCGCGCCGTCTGCTGAACGTGCTCGTCCTTAATCGGCCCGCCGGCCCGTCCGAGCTCCCGCAAGTGACGTTCGAGCGCCGCTGGCTGCGCATCGCGTCGGTGTGTTTCTGGGTGTTATTCGTTGGCTATGAGCTCTACGGAGGGATCCACGGCAGTTGGGAAGGTTACAAGCAGACCTATCGAAATCCGCAGCGTCCGCCACTCTACGGCCTTTACGACGTGGAGTCCGGCGCCACCTGGCGAAAGGTCGCGGTCGACTTTCCCCAGGGCATGACGGTCCGGCTCGCCGACGACAAGGTGATGCCGATGGCGACCGAGTACGCCGGCGACGCCGTCACGATCAACAAGAAGGATACCCTCACGATCTCCCGGCCCGATCCCGATCACGTAGTCCTGACCGGGACGCTCAACGGCGCGCCGGCGACGGTCCGGCTCAAGAAGATCGACACCAGCAAGATGCTGCTCAACAGCCGCGGCTTTCACTGGATCAACGAATTTCCTATGAACCGTTAGGAGCCGATATGGCAACGCTCAACACCATCGCGCCCTTTTTCGTCGTGGACAACCTTCAAGCGAGCCTCGACTTCTATTGCTCGAAGCTGGGTTTCGAAGTCACATACACGAACAACGATTTCTATGGCATTGTGCAGCGCGACCGCGTTATGGTCATGCTCAAGGCCATCACGCCGGAGATTCACCCTCAGCCGAATCACACGCGCCACGATTGGGCGCGCTGGGACGCGTATGTCTACACTCCCGATCCCGACGCGCTGTATGCGGAGTACGTCGCAAAGGCGGTGCCCATGCACCGCCCGCTGGCCGACACCGACGACGGCCTGCGCGCGTTCGAGATCACCGACAACAGCGGCTACGTGATCTGCTTCGGACGGACGCTAGGCGGTTAGCGTTTCGTCCGGCACTTCCTCGAATTCGAGCACGACTTTGCTCTCCACCAGAGCGTCGGTGAACTCCTTCTCGCGGCCCTCCGCGATCTCGTAGACCCACGTCTCGGTGCCGAGGTTCAGGAAGCCGTTGTCGTTGCTCTCCTGCGAGCCGCTGCCCTCGTTCAAGTCCTCTGCGACTCCGAGGCCTTCGGGCTCGATCATCTCGAGCATCTCCTCGTCCTCGATCACGCCATCCATGACGGAGATCAGCGACTTCGGGTCGTCCGCCGGTTCGCCTTCCGCGGAGAACCGCTTGCGAAATGTGACTCTGTATCTCATCGCCCTCAGGGCCGCATTTCGCGCCCCACTGTTAACATGAAGACAAGTGGCCCTGAATCCCTCATCGGTGTCGAGGATTTGTGTGCGCGCGACCAATTGGATCGGCGACGCGGTGATGTCGCTGCCCGCGATCCGCGCCGTCCGCGACATCTTCCCGCACGCGCAGGTGATCGTCCTGGCCAAACCTTGGGTCGCCGACGTGTACGCGCGGGAGTCCGCCATCGACGGGGTGATTCCCTACGCCGGGACGCGCCGCGAGATCGCCGCGCGGCTGCGGGCGCAGCGGTTCGACGCCGCCCTCCTGCTGCAGAACGCGTTTGACGCCGCGCTGGTCGCGTGGATGGCAGGCATCCCGGTCCGTATCGGTTACAATCGCGACGCGCGCGGACTGCTGCTGACACACGCGATCCCCGTGCCTGAGCCCGGCGAGATCCCGCGGCACGAGCGCTTCTACTACCTCGAGCTGCTGCGCCGCGCCGGACTGATGGAGCGCTTCCCCTTCTGCGACGCGATCCGGCTCGACGGCGTCGACGCGGCTCGCGCGGATGGCGCGGCGCATCTGGCGCGGCTCGGCATCGAAGGTCCCGTGATCGGCGTCAGTCCCGGCGCGGCATTCGGCAGCGCCAAGCGCTGGCCGGCCGAGCGCTTCGCCCAGGTGGCCCGCGAGTTCCCGCGCGCGCTGCTGTTCGGGTCGAATGCCGAGCGCGAGCTCTGCGACCGCATTGCCGCAGACGTTCCGGGGGCCGTCAATCTCGCCGGCCAGACCTCACTGCGCGAGTTCATCGACCTGGCCTCCGTCTGCCGCCTGTTCCTGACGAACGACTCGGGCGCGATGCACATTGCGTCGGCAGTCGGGGTCCCAACGGTCACGGTCTTCGGCGCCACGGATGACACCACGACCGGCCCGACCGGCCCCCTTGCCCGCGTCGTACGCGAACACGCGGAGTGCAGCCCGTGCCTGCTGCGCGAGTGTCCGATCGATCACCGCTGCATGACGCGCGTGACGCCGGAGCGCGTCACCGCGGTCGCGCGGGAGCTGTTGGAGCCGTATCGACCACCGCGCAATGGCGGCGTTCTCGCGTGCTAACCTGTGGGATATTTACCCCGGCAAAACCCGCTACCGGCCACATTCTGGTCGTCCGATTGGGGGCAATGGGCGACATCATTCACGCCCTGCCCGCCGTCGCGACGCTGAAACAGAACTACCCCGGCTGGCGGCTCTCGTGGGCAGTCGAACCGCGCTGGGTGCCGCTGCTCGAAGGCAATCCGTTCGTCGACCGGCTGGTGCCGATTCGCCGCGATAGCGCCGCCGCATTCCGGGAAAGCTGGCACGCGCTCCGCTCGGAGCGCTACGATTTCGCGGTCGATTTCCAAGGACTGATCAAGTCCGCCCTCACTGCGACGTTTGCCCGTCCGAAGCAGATCTTCGGATTCCACCAGAGCCAGATCCGCGAGCGCGTCGCCGGACTGTTCTATTCCCGGAAGACGTTCAGTCAGGCGGTGCACGTGGTCGATCGGAATCTCGAGCTCGCTGCTTCCGCCGGCGCTACCGCGGCGCTCAAGAAATTCTGGCTGCCCGCCGGGACTGCGGAGGGCGAGTTGCCGGAGGGCGACTTCGTCCTCGCGTCACCGCTCGCGGGATGGAAATCGAAGCAGTGGCCCATCGAGTATTACCGCACGCTCGGCGCGCGGCTGCGCCAGGAACTCGGCCTCCCGCTGGTGCTGAACGGACCGCCGGGCTCGGGTCTCGACCACATCTCGGGACTTCCCGGCCTACTCGACGCGACCCGCCGCGCCACAGCCGTGATCGGCGTCGATAGCGGTCCGTTACACATGGCCGCGGCGATGGGCAAACCGGGCGTCGCGATCTTCGGCCCCACCGATCCGGCGCGCAACGGCCCATACGGCGACACGTTCCAGGTGCTGCGCACGGCATCCGCGTCGACCACCTACAAGCGGGGCGCGTCGCTCGACCCGGCCATGCTCGCCATCACACCAGACACCGTATTCGACTCGCTCAAGACCGTCCTATGCTCCAGTTCCCCAAGCGCTACGCCGACACGGTAGCGCGGCTGCGCGTCCCCAGCGGCTTCCTCATCGTCGCTGTCTTCGCGCTCCTGTCGCACCCCACCGCCGAGTCGCTCGCCATTGGATTGCCAGTGTCGATTCTCGGGCTCGCTCTGCGTGCGTGGGCCGCCGGCTGTCTCGCCAAGAACCAGAATCTCGCGACCGGCGGGCCGTATGCGCACACGCGCAATCCGCTCTACATCGGGACGCTGCTGGTCGCGGTCGGACTGGTGGTCGCGGCGCGAAACGTGTGGCTCGGGGCGCTCTTCGCCGCCGTCTTCCTGTTCGTTTATCTCCCGGTGATCCAGCTCGAAGAGCAGCACCTGCGCCGGCTCTTCCCCGATTACGCGACTTACGCCGACCACGTCCCCGCGCTGCTGCCGCGCGTCTCGGCGTACCGGGGGAAGAACGCGAGTCCCTTCCGGGCGTCGCTCTACTTGAAGAACCAGGAGTATCAGGCCGGGATCGGCTTCGCCGTCGGGGTGCTCTTCCTCGTGGTTCGGCTGTGGTGGTTCTAATGACAGACCATCGAGCCGAGTGCCGTCTCGCCTTTTGACAACGACACGGCCGCGGCGTCGAAAAGGCGCTGGTCGCGAGTGCGCCAGCCTTCCACGAACGCGAGCCGAGAGACGTCCAGCCATTCGCGGCGTCGCGTCGAGGGAGGGCACGATGTCCCGACATTCACCGACGGGAACGGCGTCGCGTACTTCGTGTAAATCTCGCGGCGGATGCCCGAAGGCCGCGACACTTGGGCGACTCCGCCCTGAAAGGCATCCTCGCGCTCGGCGAGCGGCGCGAGCTTCTCGCGCTGGATCGCGGCGTCGACATTGCCATTAGCGGAGATCCAGTCCGGCCGCGTGATCGTGACGCCGTGCAGGAAGATGAAGTTCGTGCCGGCCTCTCCCGACCCGCCGCCGCTCGAGCTCGGCTCGATGATGTTCCCCACGATCGGGAACGAAAGCTGATTCGAGCACCAACTATAAGCGGTGAGTTGGACCGCGCACGACTCCGCCGCCGGCGTCTTGGCGCACGCGTTCAGGATCCAGTCCGCAACCAAGTCCGGCGGAATCACGGCGAGGCGGACCCAGCCCGGCAATCCGAGTTCCGTATATGTGCAGTCGCGGTACGGGATGCCCGGATAGAGAGGATGATCCGTCCGCTCCGGCGTACAGTCGTGTTCGAAGTACCGCCGGGCGGACAGCCGCACCCGCAGATACGCCGTCAGTCCCTCACGCAGTGGCTTATCGGCGAGCGCCTGTTTGACGCGGCCGGCCGTCAGCGACTCGCACGTGTCCGCCGCCGGCGCTGTCCCGGCCAGCAGCAGCGCAAGCGCGACCGCAACGAAGAAAGGCGAATCTTTTTGGCGGCGCACCATATCCAATGGACCAGAGTACCAAGCCGCCATCGGCAATCGCCTTTGGGGTGCTGTTTCTTCTTTTGGGATGTCGTAGGGCGGGCGCACTCACCTGCCCTACTTCGCTTCCGTCCGTCAATCGCAGCGCAGCGTCACGATCGGATCGATCCGGACCGCGCGTCGCGATGGCGCGAGCGACGCCGCCAACGCCGCACCCACGACCGCAATTACCCCTCCCGCATATGGCAGCAGTTCGTACGGACGAATCGCTTCGAGCTGGTTTGCGACCAACGGAGCCAACGCGAGCGCCACCGCTACCCCGCCCGCCGCTCCGTACCCGGCAAGGCGCGCGGACTGGCGCAGGATCATCCGCACGATCTCCGGCTGCCCTGCCCCGAGCGCCACGCGAATCCCGATCTCCTTCGTTCGCTGGCTGACCACATAGCTCATGACACCGTAGATCCCCGAGATCGTCATCAACAGCGCGACCCCGCCGAGGAATCCCGCGACCCAGAACGTCACCCGAAACGGGTAGACCTGGACTGCCGCGACGTCTTCCATCGGGTTGAGCTGGTCCGCAATGCTCGGCCCAACCTCGTCCAGCGCCGCCTGCAACGCGCGCTGAGCCTCCGCCCGCGGTAGCGTCGTCCGCACCAGTACGGAATCGTTGCCCGCGATCCGCGGACTGGTCGGGAAGTACACGGAGACGGCATCCGCGCCGTTCAGATCGGTTTGGACGTCCTTCACGACACCGACCACCCGCGCCGAATGGAAGGCCGGCATGCGATCGAAGGGGGAGTGCCGCAGCACCGACGCTGGCAGGTCGATCGTTTGCCCCAGCGCTTCTCCGCCGGGCCATAGGCGCCGCGCCGCCGCTTCCGTGACGACGGCCAGGGCCGCCTCGGACTGCGACTCTTCCGTAGTGAACGTCCGCCCGCGCAGCACCGGGATTCGGAAGAGCGAGAAGTACTCTCCCGACACAAAGTCGAAGCCGGCCTCCACCTCGTCCTGTCGGCCAGGCGCGTGAAGCCCGAGCCGCCGCATGGTTCCATAGACCGGCGCGTGCCACGCCGCGGCGACGGTCTCCACGCCTGGCGTCGCCGCCAAGCGGCGCGCCGCCTGGTCCTGAAAGCGGCTGAGCATGCGGATGTCCCAGACCCCGCGCACGTCGATGCCGAGATCGCGGCCGGTCACGCGAGCCTCGCCACGCAGTACGATCGCCGCACAGATCAGGAGCAGCGAACAAACCCAGACTTGCGCCACGACCAACAGGTTCCGCAGCCGCGCCGGGCGGTAATCCGAGCTGAAATCGCCGCGGCTCGCGTCCACAAGGCGGTTGCGCGTCGTGATCAGCGCGGGCGCCAAGCCGAAAAGCAATGCCGTCCCGATCGACGCGGCCAGGAGGTAGCCGAAGACGCGCCAGTCGGCTCGTAGGTCCTCTATTGCCAGCATCTGTCCGAAGGCGGCAGGTACGGTGGCGAACAGCAATCGGCGCGCCGCTTCGAGCGTTACAACCGATATCGCAAAGCCGGCAAGAGAGGACGGAATCGCCAGCAGCAGACTCTCGGTGAGCAACTGCCGGACCAGCCTCGCTCGTCCGGCGCCGAGCGATACGCGGATGGCGATTTCGCGCTGCCGCGCCAGAGCCCGCGCCAGCATCATGTTCGACACATTTGCGCAGGCGATCGCGAGCACGATGCCGAATGCGGCGAAGAGCGGGATGAACGTCAGGATCGCATCGCGATTCAGCGGGACGGCGGTCGCGCGCTGCGTCATGACGACGCCGATCGCATCCGGCCAGCGTCGTCGTGCCCACGTCGTGAGCGCGGCTTTGGCGGTGTCTTCCGACAGCCCCGGCTGCAGGCGGCCGATGAGCCGCAGATGTAGTTCTCCGTTGCCGGCGCCGTCCTTGAACGCCGTGTGCATACTCATCGGAATCCAGATGCCGACCGGCACGCCCTCGACGCCACTAAATCGCCTCGTGGCGACGCCGACGATCTCGAGCGGCTGCCCACGCAAGTAGAGTTTGCGCCCGACAATACCGGGGTCGCCGCCGAACTTGTTCTGCCACGTCTGGTAGCCCATCACCGCCGCGGCCCGGTCACCGGGAACGAGAGGGCGGCCGAGTTCCATCCCGGCGCCCATGAAGTCAAAGTAATTCTCGGTCACGAGCTGCGCGAACATCAGGCGCCCCGAGAGTTCGCCTCCGAAGTTGTCGAAAGCGATCACGTCGGAGAAGACGCGCCGCTCGCCGCGCGCGCTCTCGTAGTCGTCCGACGAGAAGAAATGACCGTTCCCGCTTTTCGCGTACCACGTGAAGCTGTAGAGCGAATACGGATCGCGGACCATGTAAGGCCGGAACGCGTAGGCGTTCACGACCGTGAACAGCGTGGTATTGAGACCGATCCCCAGCCCGATCGCGCCGACCACCGCGAGCGTAAACCCCGGCGAACGTCGCAGGCCGCGGATGGCGTAGCGGATGTCCTGCTTCCACGATTCCAGCCACGTGAAGCCCCAGACATCCCGCGACTGTTCCAGCGCCAGCGCCTCGCTGCCGAATGCCGCCTCGCCGGCCATCTCGCGGTGAATCCGGACCTCCTCGGCGAGGTCCTGCTCGAACCGGCGCCGGTCGCGCCACATCCGCACGCGTTTCCAGAGTTTCATGCTTCCATCACCCTCGCAATCCCCGCCAGCAGGAATTCGAACGACCGCTTCTCCTCCGCCAGTTTCGCCAACCCGGCCTTCGTGATCCGGTAGTAACGCGCCCGCCGATTGTTCTCGGTGACGCCCCACTCGGCCTCCACAAAGTCGTTGAGGAGCAGCCGTTGTAGCGCCGGATAGAGCGAACCCTCCCCGATGCGTAGGGCGTCCTGCGAGACCTGCTGGATGTGCTGCGCGATGCCGAACCCGTGATTCGGAGTGCGGCTCAAGGTCTTCAGCACGAGCATTTCGAGCGTTCCCGGCAGAAAGTCGGCGTCGGCGTTGGTGGTCTTTCGGATTCCCATCGGCTATCGATACTATCGACAATCGAGACGAGCTGCAAGGGGAATCGTTAGCAATTCCCGAAAATATCTGAACGGACGGACACGGCGACCGGTCTTACCTAATGAGCGTGTTCGAAACGGCGCCCAGTATCGCGATCGAGGACCCTGCCGTGGCGGTGTCCTGGGACGAGCAATTCGCCGCCGTGGTCGGGCGGCATTCGCGCTTCGTGTTCCAGGTAGCGTTCGCCGTGCTCCGCAATCTGCACGACGCGGAGGACGCAGTCCAGGACACGTTCCTGAAGCTCTACCGTCTCGGCCGCTGGGATCACGTCGAGAACGAACGAGCGTTCCTGGCGCGCGCGGCATGGCGGGCGGCGATCGAGCGGGCGCCGAAGCGTCGAACGGAACCGGAAGATCCTACCCTGCCGACGCCGGATCGGAATCCGGAGCAGGCAGCGATCGCGGCGGATCGCGCGGCCTTGGTCGCGCGCCTGATCGACGCGCTGCCTGAAGAGTTGCGGCAGCCGCTGGCGCTCTCGACCGTGGATGAGATGACATCGGTTCAAATCGCCTCGGTGATGGAGATTCCAGAAGCGACGGTCCGCGGACGGCTGATGCGGGCGCGGCAGATTCTGAAAGAGAAGTTGGCAAATTATGCAAGATGATCTCGACCGAATGATCGATGGCGCGTTGGCAAGCTACTCGACGGCCGAACCGCTCGCCGGACTCGAACAGCGGGTGCTGCAACGGGTACGCGCCGCCCGCCGACGCCGCCGCTGGTGGGGACTGCTTGCGGCGCCTGTGGCCGCGGCGCTCGTTCTCGCGCTGCTGCCGGCGAAGCGCGTCGAGATTGCGGTCGCGCCGACACCGCGCGCGGAGCAAGAACCCATCGGAGTCGCGACAGTGAGGGAGCGGTCGCCGCAAGCGCCGCGCCGTCCACACCCGATCCAATCGAACCCCAAACGCGAGTCCTTCCCGACGTTCTCGCCTCTGACCCCTGAAGAGCAGGCGCTGGTCGAACTGGCACGTACGAAGCCGCAGCAACTGCCGCCGCCTCCGGCACGGGAACTCGAAATCAAACCGATCGAAATCGCGCCATTGAACCCCGATGGACGCCAATAAAGGAGCCATATGTTCAAAACGAAGAAATTCCTCTTGCCCCTCCTGACCCTCGCGCTGGCCGGGGCGTCCCTCGCCCAATCGCTCGACGGCGCCAAGTTCTATAAGCTCGACTTCGTCGTTCGGGAGGTAGAGGGAGGCAAGCCCGTCAATTCGCGGACGTTCTCCGCGATCCTGCAGGTGCAGACGCAGCAGCGTGACGTCGGGACGGCGAACATTCGCGCCGGCGGCCGTGTTCCCTATACTTCCGGCGCCAGTCTCCAGTTCTTCGACGTCGGTGTCAGCATCGACGCGAAAGACCTGCGGGAGACCAAGAGCGACGTTTCGGTGTTCATCTCGTCCGACGTCAGCTCGGTCGCGCAGGAGACTCCCGGCAATCCACCGGTCGTTCGCCAGAATAAATGGTCGAGCACCGTCGTCGTGCCGGTCAAGAAACCGACGGTCGTCTTCGTCTCCGACGACATGTCCTCGAAACGGCAAATGCAACTCGAGCTGACCGCCACCCCAATTCAGTAGCGCCCCGCACAGAATCGCGGCGCGGGCTCATGCCAGAATCCAACAGGAGTCATCCATGAGCCAATTTCGGATCGCCGTTCTGGTAGGCAGCCTGCGCCGCGAGTCGTATAACCGCCAACTGGCCCACGCAGTCATGCGGCTCGCTCCGCCCGAGCTCTCGTTTCACGAACCCCGCCTCGACGATCTCCCGCTCTACAACCAGGACGACGACGCGAACCAGGCCGAGTCCGTACGCCGCTTCAAAGGCGAGATCGCCGGCTCGCAGGGGCTCCTCTTCGTCACGCCGGAGTACAACCGCTCGGTCCCCGGGGTCCTGAAGAACGCGATCGACAACGCCTCGCGACCGTACGGCCAGAGCGCATGGACGGGCAAGCCCGCCGGCGTCATGGGCGCATCGATCGGCGCGGTCGGGACCGCGCTGGCGCAGCAGCACCTCCGCAACACGCTCGCGTATCTCGACGTCCCCACGCTCGGACAGCCTGAAGTATTCCTTCAAGTGAAAGACGGTTTCTTCACCGACGCCGGTGAGATCGCGAATGCCGGCACGAAGCAGTTTCTGCAAGGCTGGATGGACAAGTACGCCGCGTGGGTGAAACGCTTCGCGGGGTAGAATCGAACCATGTCCATGCCGCCCGAGATCAGCCTCGACGACTTCCGCCAGCTCGTCGAAATGCTCCAAACGGCCATCAGCGGAATGTCCCATCTCGCCGAGCGCGTGCGAGCGCTCGAAGAAGCGAACGAGGCCAGCTACGCGGCCGCTCTCGCGCTCAAGGACAATCAGCAGCAGCTCTTCGAAGCGCAGAAGGCCCAGCAGGAAGTCAACAACCTCCTCAAGGACTCGCTCGACAAGCTCCTGCTCGCCATCGGCTCTACGCGGGTGCAATGACCATGACCAGCCTCTTCGTTTTGCTGGTTGCCGCGGTGTCGCTTTACGCCCAGCCGCCCGGACGCCAGAAGCGCACCGTGACCGACGACGAAGTCCGCCGCGTCCACGAGTCCGCCATCCTGATCGACACCCATAACGACGTCACCAGCGCCACCGTCGCCGGGCTCGACATCGGCAAGCCGAATACCGACCACATGACCGACGTCCCGCGCATGAAGAAGGGCGGGATGGGCGCGCAGTTCTTCGCCGCCTACGTCGCGGCCAGCTACGTCGAAGGCAATCATGCGGCCAACCGCGCGCTGCAGATGATCGACACGGTCAAACACGACATCGTCGCCGCGCATCCCAACGATTTCCTGTTCGCGACGACCGCCGCGGACATCCGCCGCGCCCGCCGCGAGCACAAGATCGCCGCGCTGATCGGAATCGAGGGCGGGCATGCGATCGAGGACAGCCTCCGTCTACTGCGGCGCTTCTACGACGAGGGCGTCCGCTACATGACGCTCACGCACTCGAACGACAACAACTGGGCGGACTCCTCCGGGGCTACGAAGAAGGCGAACAACGGCCTCACACCGTTCGGCAAACAGGTGGTCGCAGAGATGAACCGCCTCGGCATGATCGTCGACATCTCGCATGTTTCCGACAAGACGTTCTGGGATGCGCTCGAGGTCAGCAAGGCCCCGATCTTCGCGTCGCACTCGTCATGCCGCGCGATCTCTCCCGTGCCGCGCAACATGACGGACGAGATGATCGTCGCGCTCGCGAAAAAGGGCGGCGTGATCCAGATCAACTTCTCCTGCGACTTCCTGAATCCCGAAGCGGCGAACGCTAACTCCGCGACTGCCGATAAGGTCCGAGCCCTACGGGACCAGCTCATCCCGAAGTACGCAGGCGATCCCAACGGCCTCCAAAAGGCGATGGCCGAGGCGCGCAGCAAGCTCGGCGTGAGTCAGAGCGGCCCCCGCGCGACCCTCGCCGACGTGGTCAAGCACATCGACCATGTCGTGAAGATCGCGGGTGTGGACGCGGTCGGCCTCGGCAGCGACTTCGACGGCATCGGCTGCGCCCCCGAAGGGCTCGACAGCGTCGACAAATGGCCCAACCTCACCCGTGCGCTACTCGAAGAGGGCTACACAGCGGCGGAGATCCGGAAAATCTACGGGGAGAACACGCTGCGGTTGATGGAAGCGGTGGAAAAAGCAAAACAGTGAGGGCCTGAGCTAAACTGAGTTTTGTCATTCCACTACTCCGAAAATGATTTCTATTGCGAGCAGGTTCCGCTCGCCGATCTCGCCGCGCGCGTCGGCACGCCGGCTTACGTCTACTCCAGCGACGTCATCCTAAAGAACTATCGCGCCTACGACGAGGCCTTCGGCGATCTGCCGCACACGGTTTGCTACGCCGTGAAGGCGAACTCGACGCTCGGCGTGCTCGCGCTGCTCGCGAAGGCCGGCGCAGGGTTCGACATCGTCTCCGGCGGCGAACTGTACCGCGTCCTGCAGGCGGGCGGCGACCCGGGCAAGGTCGTCTTTTCCGGTGTCGGGAAGACGGCCGAAGAGGTCGAGTACGCGCTCGCCAGCGGCATTCACAGCTTCAATTGCGAGTCGGAGGCCGAGCTCGGGCTTATCGATGCGCTGGCCTCGCGCCGCGGCGTCAAGCCGGGGTTCGCGATCCGCGTCAATCCCGACGTCGACGCCTCGACCCACCCCTACATCTCGACCGGCCTCAGCCAGCACAAATTCGGTATTGCGCTCGCCGAGGCGGAAACGGTCTACGCGCGCTCCCGGCAGTTCCACAACCTTGTCGCGACCGGCGTGAGCTGCCACATCGGGTCGCAGATTCTCGACCCGGCTCCGATTCTCGAAGCCATGGACAAGGTGCTGGAGCTGGTGGCGGCGCTGCGCGCGGCGGGCCATCCGATCGATCATCTCGACCTCGGCGGCGGCCTCGGCATCTCGTACCATGCCGGCGAGAAAGCGCCGTCCATTCGCAGCTTCGTCGAGAGCGTTCACGACCGCCTCCGCGCCAGCGGCCTCTCCGTCATGGTCGAGCCGGGCCGCTCCATCGTCGGACCCGCCGGCGTGCTGCTCGCCCGCGTCCTCTATCGCAAGAAAAACGGGCCGAAGGAGTTCGTCGTCGTGGACGCGGCGATGAACGACCTCATTCGGCCCGCCCTCTACCGGGCGCACCACGACATCGTTCCGGTCCGCAAGAATGGGCTGCCGCCGGTCACCGCCGACGTAGTTGGGCCGATCTGCGAAACGGGCGATTTCCTGGCGCGCGATCGGGAGCTCGCGAACGTGATGCCCGGCGACTTCGTAGCCGTCTGCGCCGCCGGGGCCTACGGTTTCGTCCAGGCCTCCAACTACAACTCCCGCCCACGCGCGGTCGAAGTCCTCGTCGAAGGAGACTCGTTCCGCGTGATCCGCAAGCGCGAGACGCTTGCGGATCTCGTGAACGGCGAGACGGTCTGACCCCTACCGCTTCACCGCCGTGTACATCGTCTGCGTGCCTGCCGTCCCGCCCAGCGTGAACGAGAACGGCAGCGCATCGTTGTCCGACACGTTCGGAACGACCACATTGAACTGATACAGCCCGACGAAGTTCGGCGCCAGGCCGCCGTACTGCACGGTCCCGGCCGTCCCGTTGAAGAGGAACGACACGGGCTGCGTCAACTGATTCGCCGCCGTCACGATCTGCCCCGCCGCCATGTTCGGCGTCACCGACCCGAAGCCGACCCCATACAGCAGGATCGTTTCCCCGGGCTGCGCCTGACGGCTCGGGACCCCCGCGATCGCTCCCGGAGGCAGCACGAACGTCCCGTCGAGATGCAGCGCCGCGACGTACTGCTTCCCGTTCACGATGAACGACGCCGGCGCCAGCAATCCTGGGTCGGACGGAGCGATTGTCAGCGGATAGGATGCCGTGTCGCCGTTCGGCGTCGTCACGACGAGATTCTGCGTTCCGGCCGCGATGTTCGACGGGACCTGCACGTTCACCTGCCCCGGCGAGATGTAGCTCACGAAGGCCTTCTGGCCGCCAATCGTGACCAGCGTGCCGTTCAACGAAGTGGGAGCGTTCCCACCGTTGAAATCCGTGCCCGCCCAGCCGCGGGTGTCGGTCGCGAGCGAGCTGCCGTAAATCTCGATCCACGATCCCGGCGCAGCGCTCTTGAACGCGCCGAACGCGCTCGCCGTCACGACTCCGCCCGATTGGATCGACGGCGTCGACCCGGTGCTCGGCGCTGTCAGCACTAGCGACACATCGTCGGCGAGGCCGTCATTATCCGACCCGTCGGTGCGGGTCGAGGTCAGCGTGATGCGGACGTATCGCGTTCCCGAGGGCACGCCGCCCGTCTGCGACTTCTGCACGAGGCCGCTGTTATTCCCGCGATCGGCGGACATCACCGGACCCAGCGTTGTGCTGCCGAGCACCGAGTTCGCCCAATTGCGGAACTCGACCTTCGCGGACATGTTGTCGTTCTGCGAAGAATACCCACCGAGCCAGGCGGAGAAATTGAACGTGGCCTTGCCGGTGTCGATCTGGGTTGTGGCCGCGGACAGGTCGATATCCTGCACCGCCGTGGCGGTAGCGCTGTCCGGGCCACCATAGAAGAAGCTCGCCCCGCGATCGGAAGGGCCGGGATCGGTCGTGGAGAGGTCGTTGTTCGCCGCGTACTGGTCCGCCGTGAAACCGGCGCTTCGCACCCAGCCGAAGAGGTCCAAGGCGAAGGCGCCGACATCGGCGCCGGTCGGCGCTTCGGCATTCCCATTCACGACGATATTCGTGTTGAATAGCGAACTGGCCGGCGCGCCGGAATTCAGAATTAGCGAGAGGTTATCCGCCGAGCCGTCGTTCTCGCTTCCGCTATCGCGGATGAGGTCCAACTCCACGTTGGCAGACCGGGTTCCTGCCGGAAGCAGACCGATCTGACGACGCAGGTAAAGTCCGTGATCGTCCGCCTTATCGGTTTTCCCGACCGGTCCGAGTGTGACGCTCGCGAGCGTGTTGCCGCCGGACCCGAGAAATGTGACGATCATCTGCGCGTTGTCGGCGTCGACGCCGCCGAGATACGCCGACGCGTCATAGCTCACAGTCCCGGCATCGATCGCCGCCGCCCCGGCGCTCACATCGATCTTCTGTGTCAGCACGGCCTTGGCAGTGTCGAGCCCGGTGAAATAGTTCGCGCCGCGCTTGACCGGCCCGATGCTGGTGGTCGCCAGCCGATTGGCCAGACTGTACGGCAGCACATTAGGCGATCCCGAAGCCGTCCAGCCCGGAATCGACGCGACGGCCGCCCCGGCGCTCGGGCTCGCACTTCCCGCCTCCGCATCCCCGTTGACGATCAGGTTTTTCCCGAAGATCGTCTGCGCCTGCGCGGTCTGCGTAAGCAGCAGTAGTATGATTCCAAATCTCACGAATCCCTCCTGTTTGATTACGCCAGAAAAGTGCGCTTCGAGGCTCATGGACCGCGCGGCGATCCGTGAGCAAACTCACGGCGTGTTATACCGTTAAGTAATGGGTAACCAAGTCTCCCGCCGCGCCGTTCTGGCCGGCGCCGCAGCCCTCCTGGCCACGCCGCTTTCCGCGCGCGAAAAGCTCAAGATTTCGATCTTTTCAAAGCATCTGAGCTTCGTACAGGGTGCGGAGTTCGCCAAGGCCGCGTCCGACCTGGGCTTCGACGGCGTCGACATCACCGTCCGCAAGGGCGGCCACATCGCGCCCGAGCGCGTGAAAGAGACACTGCCGGGACTGGTCGGGATCCTCCGCAAGCAGGGCCTCGAAGTCCCGATGATCACCACCGACATCGTCGACTCCGACACGCCATTCGCCGAGGACATCCTGCGCACTGCCTCCACTCTCGGCATCCACAACTACCGCTTCGGCGGCTTCAAATACGCCGCGGATAAGCCCATCCCCGCGCAGCTCGACGAGTTCCGCGTACGCCTTGAGAAGCTCGCCAAGCTCAACGCGAAGTATCAGACCTGTGCGATGTACCACACGCACTCCGGCGTGGGGCTGGTCGGGGCGCCCATCTGGGATTTGTACATCGTCATGAAGGACATCGACCCCAAGCTGGTCGGGATGAATTACGATATCGGCCACGCCACCATCGAGGGCGGCTTCGGCGGCTGGATCGCGAGTTGGCGCGTCGCCGGGCCGCACGTGCGCGGCATCGCGCTCAAGGACTTCGTCTGGACCAAACAGGCGCGCGGCTATCGCGAGCAGTGGACGCCGATCGGTGAGGGCATGGTGCACTTCCCCGAGTTTCTCGGCATGGTCGCGCAATCGAGTTTCAACGGCCCGGTGCAGGTCCACTACGAGTACAAACTGCCGGAAGAGGATCGCGCCGCGACGTACGCGATGATGAAGAAGGACCTCACCACGCTGCGCGGCTACTTCGCGAAGGCAGGGATCTGACCGTGACGCGACGCGAGATTCTGGCGATGCCTGCCTTCCTCGCCGCCGCGCCCGCCACCGACGCTCGCATCGAAGACCTGCGCATCTCGTTCGAGGACTTCCAGTACCGCGCGCCGTACAAGTTCGGCGGCAAGGAGGTGGACCGGGTCACGATGCTCAACGTCCACTGCCGCCTGCGAACGAAGGCGGGCAAGTCCGCCGAGGGCTTCGCGGCGATGTCGATGGGCAATGTCTGGTCGTTCCCCGACCTGCCGTACGACACCACGCTCGGTGCCATGAAGGAGCTCGCCGGCAAGATCGAGCGCATCACGCGCGGGTTCACCGAGTACGCCCACCCGCTCGACGTCAACCACGCGCTCGAGCCCGAATATCTGAAGGCCGCCGCGGAGATCAAGCTAGAAAAACCGGTCCCGAAGCTGTGTACGCTGGTCACGGCCAGCCCCATCGACGCGGCCATTCACGACGCTTATGGACGCCTGCACGGCCGCAACAGCTTCACCGTCTGCGGCAAGGATTTCGTCCACCACGACCTCGCCCACTACCTCGGCCCGGAGTTCCGCGGCGAATACCTCGACAAGTACATCCTCGCGAAGCCGACGCCGCGTATCCGCATGTTCCACTCGGTGGGAGCGTCCGACGCGCTGACCCGCGCGGAGTTGAAGAAGCCGGTCGGCGACGGTCTCCCCGAGACGCTCGAGGAGTGGATTCCGTACAACGGCGTGGTCGCGCTGAAGATCAAGCTGAACGGCTCGGACCTGGCGTGGGACGTCGACCGAGTAGTCGGAATTCATCGCGTCGCGACCGCGGCCCAGGCGAAGCGCGGTGTCCGCGACTGGGTCTACTCGATCGACTTCAACGAGCGCTGTCCGAACGTCCAGTACGTGCTCGATTTCGAGCGGCAGGTGAAGGCGAAGACGCCCGACGCGTTCGAGCGCGTCCAGTACCTGGAACAGCCGACCGCGCGCGACCTCGCCGCGAATCGCGGCAATACGATGTTCGAGGCGGCCAAACTCCGCCCCGTCGTGATCGACGAATCGCTCACCGGACTCGACATGCTGAAACTGGCGCGCGAGATGGGCTACACGGGCGCCGCGCTGAAGGCGTGCAAGGGACAGTCGCAGACGCTGCTGCTCGCCGCCGCCATGCAGAAGTACAAGATGTTCCTCTGCGTCCAGGACCTCACCTGCCCCGGCGCCGCGCTGGTCCACTCGGTCGGGATCGCGTGCCACGTGCCCGGAGTCTCGGGACTGGAGGCGAACGCGCGCGAGTATGTGCCGGTCGCGAATCGCGGCTGGGAGAAGAAATTCCCCGGCATCTTCGAAGTCAAAGACGGCTGGATGCGCACCACGGGCCTCGACGGTCCCGGCCTCTGTACGAGCTGATTCTTGTGGGGCAGACTTGAGTCTGCGGAGGACTTCAGTCCGACTTCGCCGCAGTCGGGCTAAAGCCCTCCGCAGGCTGAAGCCTGCCCCACGCCGCTACTTGATCATCGAAAACGGGAGCGGACGCAGCAGCGTATTGCTGATGTTCGACACGATCTCGGCGTCGCTCAATCCTGGCGTGGCGCGCAGCTTCTGCCAGTCCGGATCGCTACTGAACGCCTTCCATAGCGTGTCGCGCGCCGCCAGATTGTCGTACCCGAGCATGTAAGTCAGGCTCGGCATGTTCTGCCCGGCGATCGTCTTCCCGAACAGCACGGTCTGCATTCCGACCTTCTTGAAGATCGCCGCTTCGCCGCTCTCGAACATCGCGATCTTCTTCGCGCCCGCCTTTTCGTTCATCGACTCGTACGTGCGCAGCTCGAACAGCCGCGCCGGTTTGCCGCTCTCGATGGGCGGGACCTCGATCGTCGGCAGCTTGTCGAACGCGTAGAGCATGCTCACTTCCATCCGCACGTACGCCGGATCGCCGATCGTGTTGTACGCGTCCCATCCCTTCTGGAACTCTTTGTCCTCAGCGAATTTTTGATGCACGGTCTCGATCGCGCCGAACGACGGGTACACTGCCAGCGAGAGGATGTACGGCGACCGCTCTCCGACCACGGGACTGAAGAACCCGACAGTAGGGATTCCGTTCCGCTTGGCGGCCGGCGCGTACGTGTCCCGCAAATAAGCGGTCGTGCGCTCCACCTGCGTGCCGTTCCGCATGTAGAAGTAGTACAGGGCGTAAACGGAGTTCTTCAGCGGAGTCTCCGCCGCCGCGGCGGTAGTCAGGCCGGCGGCGGTCGATGCAGTTATGAACTTGCGTCGGTTCATCGCCGCCTATTGTAACGTCCCTACTCCTGCCGCAGCGCCACCAGCGGGTCGACCTTCGTGGCGCGCCGCGCCGGGATGTACGTGGCGAGGAGCGCCACTGCCGTCAGCACCACCGCGACCGCGGCGTACGTGATCGGATCGAACGGCTTCACGCCGAACAGCATCTTTTCGAGCAGCCGCGTCGCCGCCACCGAGACCGCCAGTCCGATCGCGACCCCGATCGCCGCCATCGCCAACCCCTGCCGCATGACGAGTCCCAGAATGTCCGCCGGACCCGCCCCGAGCGCGACACGCAGTCCGAGCTCGTTCAGCCTCTGCCCGACCACGTACGCCATCACGCCGTACACGCCCGCCATCGCCAGACACAAGGCCACGCCCGCGAATACGCCAAACAGGATCGTGCGGAACCGCGGCGCGCCGACGTTTTCCGACATCACCGCCTCCATGGTCGTGAACTTCACCGGGACGTCGGCGGAGATCTCGCGCGCCTTGCGCCGCAGCGCCTCCGCCATCGCGGTCGGCTCCGCCGTGGTGCGCAGCAGGACGTTCATGTCGCCCGCGCCCCACGGATGCTGGTCGTACGGCATCACAATCTCCGGCCACGGTTCGCGGGCGGGCCCGAACTGCCGCACGTCGCCGATTACGCCGACGATGGTCATCGGCTTGGGCGAATCGAAACCGCAGTAAAGCGTGCGGCCGATCGGGTCCTGCCCCGGGAACGATTTCTTCGCCAACGCCTCATTGATCAGCGCCGTGAATTGGCCATCGGCGGAATCGCGCTCGTCGAACTCGCGGCCGCGGCGCAGGGGAATCCCGAGCGCGCCCAGCGTTCCCGGCGTCGCGATCGTGAACACCGCCTGCGGGGCCGACACCGACGGATTCTCCGGAAAGTGGTCGATCCAGTAGCCGCCATTCGACGCCACATTGCCTGGCGGCATACGGGTTGCGCCCGCCGCCACCACGCCCGGCATCGACCGCGCCTCCGCCAACAGCCGCTTATAGAACTCCTGCGACCGCTTGGTGTCCTTGGGACCCGCCGCCGGCACCGCGGACGGCATCACCAGGACATGCTCGGGATGGAAGCCGAGTTCGACATCCTGGAGCGCAATAAAGCTCCGGATCAGCAGACCCGAGCCTGCCACCAGCACCACCGAGAGCGCGATCTCCGCCACCACCAGCGCCGACCGCATACGCCCCGCGCCGCCGCCCATCACACGCGTCGCGCCCTGCTTCAGCGCGTCATTCAGATCCACCCGCGACGCGTGCAGCGCCGGCGCCAGGCCGAACAGCAGGCAGGAGAGCAGTGACGCCAGCATCGTAAACGCCAGCACCGAGCCATCGATGGCCGTGTCGTGCAGCCGCGGGATGTCCGCCGGCGCTAACGACACCAGAGCGTTGGCGCCCCAGATGGCGAACGTCACGCCGAGCGCGCCGGCCAGCGCCGCCAGCAGCAGACTCTCGGTCGCCAGCAGCCGGACGATGCGTCCGCGGCTCGCGCCCACAGCCGCGCGGATCGCCATCTCGCGCGCCCGTCCCGTCGCCTTCGCCAACAGCAGATTGGCAACGTTGGCGCACGCGATCAGCAGCACCAGCGCCACCGCGCCGAGCAGCACGTAGAGCGTCGTGCGGACGTCCTTCACCATCATGTCGCGCATCTGCTCGGCCAGCATCGACTTGTCCTGGTTCGAGTTCGGATACTGCGTTTCCAAACGCCCCGCGATGGCGGTCAACTGCGCCTGCGCCTCGCCGATCGTCACTCCGGGCTTCAGCCTGGCCACGATTCGATAGTTGTGGGCCGACCGCGACGTGGTCTCCGGGAATAGCGTATTTGCGGGCAGCCAAAGGTCGGTCTTGCCGGGAAACCGGAAGCGCGCCGGCATCACGCCGACGATCGGCAGCGCGTGCCCGCCCACTCGAACCGTTTGCCCCAGCGCTCCGGGATCGGCCGCGAAGTGACTGCGCCAGTAGCCGTCGCTGATCATCACGGCGCCGTCGCTTCCCGGCTTCAAATCGTCCGCGCTGAACGTGCGGCCCAGTTGCGGGCGAAGCTCGAAGACCTGCGGGAAGTCCGCCGTCACTCCGGCGATGCTCGCGTACTCCGCCGTCTTGCCCGGATTGACCGCGGTCTCGAAGCCATAGTAGTAGGCCATCCCGGAGAAGGCCGAGCTCTGGTCGTGCAGGTCGTGGAAGTCGGGCCCGGAGACCTGGAGTCCCCTACCGGTCTTCTTCCAATACGTGCGGATGGTGACGATGCGATCGGGGTCGTGATAGTCCAGCGGCTTCAGCAGGACCGAGTTGACCACGCTGAAGACCGCCGTATTCGCCCCGATCCCGAGCCCCATGACGACGACCGCCAGGATCGTGAAGCCCGGGTTCTTGCCCATCGAACGCAGCGCGTAGCGGAAATCCATGCCGGGGAGTCTACCAGGACCGGCGCCCACCCGGAAGTAAATCGCCCGCTATTTCTTCCCGAGCTGGTCCAGCGCGGCCCGGAATCCCTCGGCGAGTTTCGCCGCCGACCCCTTACCCCAATAATGCAGGAAGATGATCGTGGGACTCGTACCGGTCATGTGATGGTGAATCGCGACCACGTCGAGCCCGTGGCTTCGCAGCGCCTTCAATACCGGCTGCACCTCGCCATCGAGCATCGCGACATCGCCCGCGACGGCCGCGCTCTGGTCGTTACCGACGAACGACGCCCAGGTGTTGAGCCCCATACGCGCGTTGATCGTCGCGCCCATTTCCTTCAGGTTCAGATCGTCGCGCCCGACTGTGATTTTGTACACTTGGCCATTCTGCTCGCCCTGCTTCCCGGTGATGCTCGCAATCTTCGCCGTGTCGAGCGTCCCCGGCTGCAGCGTCGCGGTACCCGGACCGTGCGGACGGCTGCTGTTCACGTGGCCGATCAGGTCCACCGCCGGCTTCGCCTTCTTCGCCAGGTCCGCAGCCGTGCCGTGTCCGTGAACGTGCATGAAGAACAGACGCGGCTCGTCGAAGAAGAAGTGATTATGCAGCGCCGTCACATCGAGGCCGTTATCGAGCAGCGCCGACATCACCGGATTCACCTCGTCCTCCAGCAGCACCAGGTCGCCCATCATGACCTCCATGCCGTGGTCGCCCTTGGTCATCGCGAGCCAGCCGCCGAAGCCGAACGGAGTGGGCGTTGCGACGCCGTCCACCGTCACTTTCAGATCGCTCCGTGGGATGTTCACCTTCAGAACGTTGGCTTTGTAGTCCCCCTGTTTGCCCAGCGATTTCAGAACGCTCTGATATTCCGCGGGCACCTCCTGAGCGTGCAGTGCGGCCGCGCCCGTTAGCGCGGCGATCCAGACAAGTTTCATAGCTACACGATACACTGGACACTCGCCCCATGAGACGTAAAATCCTGGCTGCTGTATTGTTGGCGGCAGTCGCGGAAGGGATCTTCTGGTTCTGGGTTTCCCGCCGTGACGACCCGGCCGTGAAGGTCGCCCTCCAGTCCGTGACCGACGATTACCGCCGCATCATCGTGCTCGTCGACGGCAACGATACCCTCGACGACGCCACCCGCGCCCGCACCGTCGCTGCAGGCCGCCTCATCTTCTACCGCAAGCAGCAGGCGCTGAACGACCTCACCCAGAAGCTCGACACCAATCGCGGCGTCCGCCAACTGGTCCGCTATCTCGACGACGACCCCGCGCTCCACGACGCCGACAAGCTCGCCTTCCTCGACCTGGTCGAGACCCTCGACACGCCCGCGCGCGAGCACCAGTTCAAAGCGGTCCGCGACAATCTCCAGTCGATCCAGCTCACCTATCGTGAGGAGGTCACCCGCATCTTCGCCCAGTTCGCCACCCGTGGCGGCGGCGCTACGCGCGAGAAATGGGACGCCTACGTCGCGGCCATCCGCAAGCAGTTCGACCGCAACCGCGTCCTCGGCGAAATGGGCGACGTGCTGCCGGAGGAGCCGGTCGCCGAATCGCGCGGCGGCGCCCCCAGCACCGAGGTCTTCGGCAACGACTTTTCGCCCAAGACCGTCGCCCTCACCTTCGACGACGGTCCGCACCTGCGGTACACGGAACAGGTCCTCGCGCTGCTCCAGAAGTACGGCATCCGCGCCACCTTCTTCGAGCTCGGCACGAATCTCGGCACGGTCAGCGACACCGGAGTGGTGAAACTTTCGCGCAACGCCGAAGTCGCGCGCAAGGTCCTCGAGGCCGGTCACACGATCGCGAATCACAGCTTCTCGCACCCGGTTTTGCCCAAGCTCTCCCAAGACCAGCGCGTCAGCGAGATCGAGCGCACCAATAAGCTCCTCACCGAGGTCGCAGGCCACAAGCCCGAGCTCTTCCGCGCTCCGTACGGCGCCCGCAACCAGTCCATCATCCAGGAAGTCACCGCCGACGGTCTCAAGTCCGTCATGTGGAATATCGACTCGCTCGATTGGGCCGACCCGATCCCCGAATCGATCGCCATGCGTGTCCTGCACGAGCTGGCGCAGAAACAGAAAGGCATCGTCCTTTTCCACGACATTCACAAGCAGGGCGTCCTCGCCCTCACGCCGGTGATCGAAGAGCTGATGCGGCAGGACTATCAATTCCTCTCCTTCGACAAGGGCCAGCTCATCACGTCGGCCAAGCCGGTCGAGTACAACCGCTCCGACGCCGCGCCCTCGACCGATTCGACGGCGAAGCCCGCGGAGCACAAGAGCTACTACCGCGAGAGTTGGGCGCTCATCGTCGGCATCAACGACTATCAGCACTGGCCCAAGCTCCGCTACGCCGTCAACGACGCCAACGCGATCTCCGAAACGCTCGTCTCCAAGTTCGGGTTCAAGCGCGAGAATATCCGCATGCTGCTCAACGGCGACGCCACGCGCGAGCGCATTCTGGCGACGCTCGGCGACGAGTTCACGGACGGCAAGAAAGTCCAGCGCGAGGACCGCGTCTTCGTCTTCTTCGCCGGCCACGGCGCCACCCGCACGTTCGACGAAAATCGCCAGCTCGGCTTCATCATCCCGGTCGACGCCGACCAGTCGAACTACTACGCCAACGCCATCAGCATGACCAGCCTGCGCGAAGCGGCCGACCTCATCGCCGCCAAGCACGTCTACTTCGTGATGGACTCCTGCTACAGCGGCCTCGCCTTGACGCGCGGCGCCGGCATGTTCTCCAAGGACCGCAGCTATCTCGAGGAGATCAGCCGCCGCGAAGCGCGCCAGATCCTCACCGCCGGCGGCGCCGACCAGCAGGTCGCCGACGATGGTCCGGGCGGCCACTCCGTCTTCACCTGGACGCTTCTCGAAGGCCTGCAGGGCAAGGCCGATCTCGACGGGAACGGTGTGATCACGGCGTCCGAGCTCGGCGCGTACGTGAGTCCGATCGTCGCGTCGTTCGCCAAGCAGACGCCCGCCGTCGGGAATATGGTCGGCAGCGAAGGCGGAGAATTTCTGTTCGAGTTGCAGCCGCAAGCTCTCACCGCGACCACCCCGCAGCTCGACCACAAAGCAGTGCAACTGACCGAGCAGCTCTCGTCTCTCGAAAAGGCGATCGCGGCGAAGCAGGAAGAGTTGCTCAAGCTGCAGCAGAGCGTGCAATCGGAATCGACCAAGCTGGCGGCAGTCCGTGGCGTCGCCCCCGCGGTGCCGGTCGTGAGACCGGTCCGCGCCTTCGACCTCGACCGTCAGGGCCAGCAGCTCTATCGTGAAAAGAAGTACCCGGAAGCGCTCGACAAATTCACTGCCGCGGTCCAACTGAAGCCGAAAGAGGCGGTCCTGCTCAACAATCTCGGCTTCATCTATTACGCGATGGGCCGCTACGACGCCGCCGTCGCCACATTGCAAAAGACGCTCGCGCTCGATCCCAACCGCAAAGAGGCCCACGAGAATCTCGCCGACGCGCTCATGAAACTCGGACGCCGCGACGAAGCGAAGGAACACTACCGAACCTTCCTCGCGCTGCACCCGAACTCCTCGCGCGCCGCGGAGCTCCGAAAGATCCTGCAATGATCACCCGACGCACACTCCTCGCCACCGCCGCCGCTCTACCGCTGCGGTCCGCTACCCAGCCCGTTCCGAGCGAGCGCCAACTCCGTTGGCACGAGCTCGAAACCACAGCGTTCCTCCACTTCACCATCAACACGTTCACCGACAAGGAGTGGGGCTACGGCGACGAGGACCCAAACCTCTTCCAGCCCGCGAAGTTCGACGCGGACGCGATCGTCGCGCCGCTCGCCGACGCCGGCATGAAGGGCGTGATCCTCACCTGCAAGCATCACGATGGCTTCTGCCTCTGGCCCACGAAGACCACCGAACATCGCATTCGCAAAGGCGACATCGTCCGCGACATCTCCGCGGCGGCGCGCCGTAAGGGCCTCCTGTTCGGCGTTTACCTCTCGCCGTGGGACCGCAATGCCGCGTCGTACGGGACGCCCAAGTACGTCGACATGTACCGAGCGCAGCTCACGGAGCTCCTCACGCAATACGGTCCGATCTTCGAGGTCTGGCACGACGGCGCCAACGGCGGCGACGGCTTCTACGGCGGCGCCCGCGAGAAGCGCACCATCGACAAGCGCACGTATTACGACTGGCCGAACACCTGGGCGCTGATCCGCAAGCTTCAGCCCGGCGCGGTGATCTTTAGCGATGTCGGGCCCGACATTCGCTGGGTCGGCAACGAGCGCGGCATCGCCGGCGACCCCTGCTGGGCCACCTACGACCCGGTCGGCGCCGACGGAGGTCCCGCTTCGCCCGGCGACGTCCGCGAAAAGGAATCGCCCGCCGGCCATCGCAATGGCACGCACTGGCTTCCCGCCGAATGCGACGTCTCGATCCGTCCCGGCTGGTTCTGGCACGAGCGCGAAAACGCGCGCGTGAAGACGCCCGCCCAACTCATCGATCTCTATTACAAGTCGGTAGGACGCGGAGCGAATTTACTCCTCAACGTCCCGCCGAATCGCGATGGACTCCTGAGCCCCGAAGACATCGCGTCGCTGAAGGCGTTCGGCCAATGGCGGCGCAAGACCTTCGGCAAGCCGGTCGCGCCCGGCCAGCCGTTCAACGTGATCCGCCTGAAGGAAGACATCCGCCAGGGCCAGCGCATCGACAAAGCGGTAGTCGAGGCTTTTAACAACGGCGAATGGAAAGAGCTCGCCCAGACTACCGGCGTGGGTCCGAGAAAGCTGATCAAACTCGAAAAGCCGGCGACAGCCGAACGGCTACGCGTCCAAGCCGCCGCCCCGGCTGAAGTAGCGACGTTCCTCGACGAAGGTGTCTAGCCTTGAATCTACTGGAACACCGTCCCCACCGGCACGACGGTGATGTTCTCCGCCTTCAACCCGAGCGGATACTTCTCGACGATCTTATCCTCCGCCATGATCGCCTCGGGTTTCGGAGAGTTGTACGTCATGGGCGATGGATCATCGCTGGCCAGGAGCTTCTTGAACGCCTCGCCGTCTTTCGTCACGACCGTGATCACGAAGTGCCGATTCGCCAGCCGCGCCTGGATGTACTGATTCACCTCATCCCGCGTCAACGTGGACATCGACTTCTTGATCTCATCCACATAGTTCGGAGCGCCGTACCAGATGCTGTCGATCGCATACCCGAGCTCCGCGCTCTTCGTCCGCGTCAGGACGTTGACGTACTTCGTCAGGAAGTCGCGAGTCCGCTCGAAGCCGTCCTGTGGGATCCCTTCCTTCACCAGCTTGTCGAACTCGTATAGCGCCAGCCGTAACGCGAACTTCGCGGTCGGGGGTTCCACTGGGCGGATCCAGAGCTGGAACGCCTGCTGATGCCGCGCCACGTTCTGCGGCGGCTCCATCGAGAATCCACCGAAGGGGAAATACTCGATGTAAGCGTAATCGCCGTAGTTCAGACCGCGCTTCTCGCGCATCACATCGTACAACACGCCGCCGCTCATCCGATGCTGTCCGAGATACGACGCCAACAGCAGCATCGCCGGGTACTCCTTCGTCGCGCGCGTGGTCAGCAGCGGGAACCCCAGCGAGAATGCCACCGACCGCGTATCCTTCTCGATGACGATGGCCCGGTTCTCCGTGATCGGCGCCGGAGCCTTATTTCGCGGATGGAACGCCGCGCCCGTCGGCAGGGTCCGGAAATCCTTCTTCATGCCTTCCAGGAACTTCTCCGAGTACCCGCCTGCAATCCCGAGGAACAGGTTCGACTGGCTGTAGTGCATCCGGTAGAACTGCTTCACATCGTCGAGCGTGAGCTTCTCCAGCGACGAAATCGTTCCGCCGGTATAGTGCCCGTACGTGCCCTCCTTGTACAACTCGGCGAACAGCACCTCCTTGCCGAGTTCCTCGTCGTTGTTCCGCAGCCCGACGCGGACGCCGTTGATCGCGTCGTCCTTGATGCGCTGGAAATCGTCCTCGCGCCAGCCCGGCTCGAGCAACTTCGCCCGCAGCAGCTTGTAGTACGCCGTCAGATTGTCGACGTGCGTCTCGCCGATGAACGTCGTCATCTCCTTATCGACCTGCGCGTCGAACGACGCCGCCATCGGGAACATCGCCTCGCCGAACTGCTTGTACGTGAGGTCCTTCGTGCCGCCCTCCGCGATCATCATCGCGGTGAGGTTGGCCAGCCCCGGCTTATCGACCGGGTCCGCCGCCGCGCCGGTCGTGAACACAAGCCGGAACGTCACCAGCGGCGATTTCCCGGGTAGTTGGATCACGCGAATCTGCGCGGTGGCAGCCGCGCTCAAGAGCAGTATGGCAGTGAGGGTCTTCATCGCGCGCCTCCCGGAGTCAACGTCACGGTCGTTCGGCCGCTCTCCACCAGGTACTTCGCCGCCGCCTTCTGCACGTCCTCCGGCGTCAAGGCTGCGTACTGGTCGAACAGCTTGTTCAGCGTGTCCGGCGTCCGCCGTAGAGCCACAAAGCTCGCCAGAACGCCCGCGATCGAGTCGCTCGAATCCATCGAGAGCGCGAGCTGATACCGCAGGTGTTTGCGGACCGCATCGAGCCGCGCCGCATCTACCGGCTTCTCCTGGAACGTCTTCACCGCGGCCAGGATCTGGTCGCGGACGTAGTCCATATCGGCCTGCTTCTTCACCCGCGCCGAGATCGTAAACAGCGTCGGATCGACCCGGTTCGGCATCGACCCGAACAGCGAATCCGCCTTCTGCTCCGTCACCACCAGCTTCTGGTACAGGTCCGAGGTCTGTGAGAACGCGAGATACGCCAGCGCGTCGAGCGCGGCCGAATCCTTCGCCGTGTCCGTATATGCCGGTCCTTTGTACGCGATCGAGATCGTCGGCAGCGCCGCGCCCTGCCAATCGACGTGCGCCGTTCGCGGCTGCTCCTGCGCGGGCTCCTGCGGGATCTCCGGCTTGTATTCGCCGTGCTTCCACTGGCCCCACCCTTTATCGACGAGAGCACGCACTTCCTTCGCCTTCGCGTCGCCCACCACCAGAATCGTCGTGTACTCGGGGCGGTAGTAGCGATCGAAGAACTTGATGCTGTAGTCGTACTGGTTGGGCATGTCCTGGACGTCCTTCAGGAAGCCCATCGTCGTGTGCTTGTACGTGCTGCGGTCGAACGCTGTGTCGACCAGCACCTCGCGCAGCTTCTGCCCGGGGTTCGAGCTGTTCTTGTTGTACTCGCCGAGCACCGCCAGGCTCTCCGTCTTGAATTCCGGCTCCGAGTACTTCAGGTTCTGGAAACGGTCGGCCTCCATCGCCAGCACAGTCGGTAGATCCTCTTTCGAGAAGACGTTGTAAAAGCAGGTGTAGTCGTCGGTAGTGAACGCGTTCGAGGACGCGCCGATGTTGCGTAGCGTCTCTGTGTACTTCTCCTTCGGGTAATTCTTCGTGCCCTTGAACATCAGGTGCTCGAAGAGGTGCGCGAACCCGGTGTGTCCCGCCTCGACCTCGTTGCGCGATCCGGTCTGCACCACGATGTACGTCGCCACGATGTTCGGAAACTCCGTGGGCACCACGATCAGCCGCAGTCCGTTCGGCAGATCCTCCTGTGTGTAGGCGTACGGAAAGACCTTGCCAGGTCCGTTGGCGGCGAACGCTGCAGCCGAGCAGCACGCCAGAAGAAGCCACTTCGCTATCACACCTTTATTGTAGGGAGGCCAACCGCGGAGGTGCGTCACGTCCTCCATAATAGATGGATCAGATGAGACAACTCGACCTGCTGATCCGTGGAGTGTTGGCCGGACTCGCCATCGCCATCCCGGTAGGCCCCGTGAATATCCTCTGCATCTCCCGGACCCTGACCAACGGACGCCTCGCCGGCATCATCTCCGGCCTCGGGGCCGCCGCCGCCGACACGTTCTATGGCGCCATCGCCGGCTTCAGCATCAGTCTGGTGATCGATTTCCTGATCCGCGAAAAGTTCTGGATCCGCCTCGTAGGCGGAGCGCTCCTGGTCGCGATCGGCCTCGTCTACTGGTTCAAGCACCCGAAATCGTTAAAGGAGGAGGCCGAGAAGTCCTCCCACTCCGCCTTCGTCACGACCTTTCTGCTCACCCTGACGAACCCCACGACGGTCCTTTCGTACCTTGCGGTACTGGCGGCGTTGAGGCTAGGAGAATCGCGCCCGTGGACTCTGACGCTATTTCTGGTGCTCGGAATTTTCTGCGGCTCGATGATCTGGTGGATCGTCCTGGCGATCGTCTCCGGCCACTTCCGGGACCGCTTCAACGACAAGGCCGTAGTCTGGATGAACCGCATCGCGGCGGTAGCGATCGGCGGCTTCGGGATCGTGACGATGGCGATCGCGAGGAAATGATCTCGCGCAAAGCCGCCAAGCCGCAAAGGAACGCTAAGAACACCAGGCTGCACGTCGAGGAGGCGGCGTCCGCGGTGAACGTGCCGGGGTCCCACGGCGAACTCGGCCATTGCCGCTCACGCGTGAGCGGTCGACCCTTGTAAGTTGCTGATTGGATGAGGCGATTTTGGCGAGAACCGCTCATCTGAGCGGTCGCGGCAGCAGGAGACTAATTAATTGACGACGACGCGACGCGGATGATCACCAGATTCCAGCCGACCACCGCGACGAACCAGAAGTTGACGAACCGTACCAGGCGCTCCCGGTGGGACATCAGCGCGGCGCAAGCCAGCGAGATGGCCAGGAACTTGGAGAGCACCAGGCCGGTCACAGGACCGAAGCCGAGTAGGGCCGAGATGAACGGACTGCTTTCGCCCGCGCCCACACGGAACCCAATCAAGGTCGTTACGACGTCGAGGATTTGCAGGCAGAGGAAGACGGTCAGGATCTGCCGAATCCGCCGCGTTGCTGTGAGGTCCCGAATGCGCTCTGCCATGGTGGCCCCTTAGTTCTCGAAGGCGATGCAGAGGGTGCGGCGCAGGGCCTGGTTGCAGCGGCGCGTCGTCCGGAACTTCCGGTATTCCGCGCTAGCGTAGGTGGCGGCCCCCGCGATCATCCCGACGCATCCGACAACCTCAATCCAAGCAAGCATGGACCTACTATGAAGGAGCCTGCGAAGGATTCCGAGTCATGCCCGTACCCCCTGTCTACCGGTACCTTTAGTTAACTTCTCTAAGGCAAAGACCCGAGATCATACGACTCGCGGTACCGAAGGTATACGTGCGCACGTTTCGTCTTTACGCCGATCCGGTGCGGTCCGGCGACCGCGCCTTCCGGCACGAGGAAGCCTAAGGTGTATCCCGCGTTCAGGTCATCGAGCGCTTCCCGCACGCCGGTGTCGAGATCGTTGCGAGCGGCGAAATACGTCCCACCAGTGCGCTCGGCGACGGCTTGCTCGGTGTCCCCAAAGCTCCGGCCGGTGGTCGCGAGACCGCGCGTATCCACGACGTGCACCGCGATGTCGTTGCGATTAAGAATCGCCAGGACCCGCTCGAACTCGCCGATGTACGACACCTCGGCGGCATGCGCCCCCGGGATCACGCTGCCGTTCAGGAACAGAGGGAAGCCGGTGGTCATCCATACGATGCTCTTCTTGCCGGGCAGCCGCGACATACGCCCTCCCAGGTCGTTGAGCGCCCGCACGGTGTCCATCACGCGCATATTCCAGTCGTAGATCTGCTCTTCGACTTTGCGATTGCGCGACCCGCTGCCGAAGCGCGCGTCGAACTTGCCGTACTGCTCCGCGATGTCGGGACTGGGCAGCGCCATCGGGTCCGAGATCAGGCCCGCCAGATCCTCGGACGCCTCGCGGAAATTCCACACCATGCGCAAGGGATGCTGAACGTTCGGCGGCTCCGCGCCGAGCACGTAGAGCGCGACAGACTGGCGCGGCTGCATCGCGCGTAGCGCCTTGCGGACGCCGTCGTCGCCCCGGATCCGTTCGGCGACGCCGGAATTCAGCCAGTCGAGCAGGATCGCCGTGTAGCCGTGTTTGCTCTCGGGTGTGCCATCCGCCGGCGCCACCGCCCCTTCCGAAACGGGCGCCGCACCTCCTTCCGGAACGAACAACGCCAGAGGCTGCTGCTTCTTCTCGTCGAAGATCTGGAAGTCCTCGCGACGCAGGTCGGATACAGGCCTGCCCTGCGCGTCCACCGCCACGACGTGCACCTGCACCAGCCGCGTCATGGAACGGATCACGGTCTCCGGCTGCTGCTGCGCCGCCACGCCCGCGATCGCCAACAGGATCGATACCGCCCGCATTGCCAGAGGTTACCCGATGTCCCGGTGCTCTACAATACCCGTGAGCCATGAAAGAGCGCCTCGGCCGTTCCGACTATCGCTTCCTCGCGGTCTGCCTCGTCCTGTTCTCGGCGACCGTCTGGTACTCCGTCCGCAATTTCCATCGGGCATTTCCCGAGGCCTCCATCGACTTCCGCGTCTCGCGCTCGGACGCCGAAACAATCGCCGCCAACTTCCTGCACGCCGACACCGCCGCCTATCGCCGCGCCTCCAGCTTCGCCTTCGACGACGAGGCGAAGACCTTCCTCGAACGCGAAGCCGGTCTCGAAGCGGCCAACCGCATCATGGGCTCGCGCATACGCCTCTGGCGCTGGTCCTACCGCTGGTTCCGGCCGCTGCAGAAGGAGGAGTACCGCGTCGACGTGACGCCCAAGGGCGAGGTCGTCGGCGTCCAGCACGTGTTGGCCGAGGACGCGCCGCGCCCCACGCCGTCCGCTGCCGAGGCCCGCGCCATCGCCGAGAACTTCCTGCGCACCCGTATGCAGCGCGACCCCGCCGGGCTCGAGTTCCTGACGATGTCGGAGACCACGTGGCCGCATCGCACCGACCGCGCCTTCACCTGGCAGGACCCCACCTTCAATCTCCACGACGCCCGCTACCGCATCGAGGTCAACGTGGTCGGCGACGACCCCTCCGGCTACCGCGAGTACCTCAAGATCCCCGACCAGTGGAGCCGCGACTACCAGCGCATGCGCTCGAAGAACGAGGCGGCCTCCGGCGTCGACACGGTCCTCATGATTGCGCTCGTGGTCGGCCTCGTCGTGGTGATCGTGCTGCGCGTTCGCGGCCACGATATCCTGTGGCGCCGCGCCGCGACCGTCGGCCTCATCGGCATGGCGCTCTCCTTCCTGGCCGAGCTCAACCAGATGCCGCTCCAGGAGTTCAACTACCCGACCACGGACTCCTATTCGAGCTTCATGCTCCGGCTCCTGATGAACGCCGCGACCTCCGCGCTCGGCGCGGGCGGGCTGCTGTTCATCCTGACCGCCGGCGCCGAGCCGCTCTACCGCGAGATGTTCCCCGGCCAGATCGCCGTCGGCAATCTCTTCAGCCTGCGCGGAATGCGCACCAGGCGCTTCTTCCTCGGCGCGGTCCTGGGCCTCACGCTGACCGGCATCGCGGTCGCGTACCAAACGGTCTTCTACATCCAGGCGTACAAACTCGGCGCATGGTCGCCCGCCGACGTCCCGTATGACGACATCCTCAATACGCGCCTGCCCTGGGCGTTCGTCCTCTTCGGCGGCTTCTTCCCCGCGGTCTCCGAGGAGTTCCTGTTCCGCATGTTCGCGATCCCGTTCTTGCGGAAGATGCTCCGATCGGTCGTGCTCGCGATCGTGGTGGCGGGCTTCATCTGGGGCTTCGGACACACCGCATACCCGCAGCAGCCGTTCTACATTCGCGGGCTCGAGGTCGGGCTCGACGGTGTGGTGGTCGGCTTCCTCTTCCTCAAGTTCGGCATCCTGCCCGCGCTCATCGAGCACTACTCGATCGACGCCCTGTACACGGCGATGCTACTGCTGCGGTCGCCGAATCTCTACTACCGGCTGTCGGGTGCGGCGAGCGCGGGCATCATTCTGATCCCGATCGCCGCGTGCTTGATCGCCTATTGGCGCAACGGCGGCTTCCAGTCCGAAGAGGGCCTTCTGAATGCGGATGAGCAACCGGGCGTGGAACCTTCGCCTGTTCCTGAACCAGCCCCAACTGATTCGCCGCTCGACTATCGGCCGCTCGGCAACCGAGTACGCATCGCCGCCGTTGCGCTGCTCGCCGCCGGTATTGCCGCCCTGATGGTCCCGATCGACCGCTTCGGCGCGCATCCCAAGTACACGCTCTCGTCGGCCCAGGCGTTGGCGCGCTCCGCGGCCTTCATCGACACTTCAGGGTTCGAGACCGTGACGGTTCCGGCGGTTCACTGGGACGGCGGCGACGACGTGGCGGCCAAGTACTTCCTCGAACGGCTCTCCGTCACCGACGCCTCCGCGAAGTTCGAACAATACCGCCCCGTTCAACATTGGCGCATCCGGTATTTCAAGCCGCTGAACCAGGAGGAGCTGCTCGTAAAAGTCCATCCCGAGTCGGGCAAGGTCCTCGGCTACAGCCACACGCTGCCCGAGGACCAGCCCGGCGCCGACCTCCCCGAGCCCGCCGCGCGCCAGATCGCCGCGGCCTCCGCCGCCACCTTCGGTTGGGACACCACCGCGATGGACCTCAAGGAGAACGGAGCCGACAAGAAGAAGGCGCGCCGCGACTACACCTTCGTCTGGGAAGCGCGGACCGGAGATCCGCGCAACGTCGACCAAGCGCGTTACCGTGTCGCGATCGGCGTCTCCGGCGATAAGCCCGTCGCCGCGCGCGGCTACTGGAAGCTCCCCGAGGACTACCTGCGCTTCCGTGGGCGCAAGAGCTTCCTCTACATCGCGACCCTCGCGGCCCGCATCGCGCTGCTCGCTCTGCTGACGGTCGCGGGCATCTGGACGCTGATCCACCTCATCCGCGACCGCGCCGTGCCGTGGCGCTTCGTGCTGATCCTCGGAGGCGTAGCGGCGGCGCTCGGCGCCATCGAACACGTCCTCGGCTTCCCGCTGCTGATGGAGCAGTATCCGACCGCCATTCCGCTCGAGACCTTCCGCATGACGCTTGTGATCGGCGTCATCGTTTCGCTGATCGCGAGCTTTCTGCTCGCCGCAGCAGCGTCCGCGCTGGTCGCCGGCGCGTTCCCCGATGCGCGACGCGCGTTACGCTCCTCGGCGCGCCGGGTCCTGGCACGCGACGCCACAGTCGCCCTCGCGGCCGCCATCGGACTCTTCCTGCTCCTCCGCCAGTTCGCCGGCGCGTTCATCGACCACTTCCATGCGCAGGCGATCCTCGAGCCCGGCGCCCCGACCCTCATCGCCACCGCGGCCCCCTGGCTCGCCGGGGCGTCCGGCGCGCTCCAGACAATGCTCGTCACGGCCGCCGCGCTGGTGACGATCGTTCTGCTCCTCCGCTATCGCGTCTGGATGGCGTGCGCGGTCGCCGTGCTGCTCCCGGTCTTCGCCATGCCGAGCGACATCCGCACGCCGGGAGAGTGGGCCTTGACCTATACGATCGAGGCGTTGACGCTGGTCGCCGCGGCCGCTTTCTGCCGCTGGTTCGGACGCCGGAACTACCTCGCGTACGCGGTCGTGCTGTGGGTGCTGGCGGTGTCGGGCGAACTCGCGGAACTGTACGGCAACACGGCGCCGGTCCACTTCTGGGTGCTCGTCGCCATCGTGCTCGGCGGCCTAGACTGGGCGCTATTGCCGTGGCGCCGGAGAACTCATGCCTGAGCCCGCGCGCTCCGATCACCGCTCCGCCCTCGTCGCCGGTTATCTCGGCTGGACTCTGGACGCGTTCGACTTCTTCCTCGTCGTCTCGTGCCTCACCGCGATCGGGCGCGAGTTCCACAAGACCGACGCCGAGATGGCGCTCACCCTGACGGTGACGCTGGCCTTCCGCCCCGTCGGCGCGTTCCTCTTCGGCCTCATGGCCGACCGCTACGGCCGCCGACTGCCGCTGATGATCGACCTCATCTTCTACTCGATCGTCGAGGTGCTGTCCGGCCTGGCGCCGAACTTCACGACCTTTATCATCCTGCGCGCCCTGTTCGGGATCGGCATGGGCGGCGAATGGGGCGTCGGCGCGTCGCTGGCCATGGAGAAGGTCCCGCCGCGGCTGCGCGGCCTGCTCTCCGGCTTTCTGCAACAGGGGTACGCGATGGGCTTCCTGCTCGCGTCCGTCGCCAACATCTTCCTCTTCCACCGCTTCGGCTGGCGTCCGCTCTTCTTCCTCGGCGGCCTGCCGGCGCTGCTCGCGGTCTTCGTCCGCATGCGCGTGAAGGAGTCGGAGGTCTGGGAGAAGACGAAACACGAAAGCTGGGGCCAACTCGGCCGCGCCATCGCTTCGCACTGGAAGATCTTCCTCTATATGGTGGCGTTGATGACCGCCATGAACCTCGCGTCGCACGGCACGCAGGACCTCTACCCCACCTTCCTCGAACGTCAATGGGGCTTCACGGTCGAGCGCAAGAACATCTTCAGCGCGTTCTCCATGGTCGGCGCGATTATCGGCGGGACTTTGTGCGGGTCGCTCTCCGACCGCATCGGACGGCGCAAGACGATGATCCTCGCTCTGCTGTGCGGGGTGGCGGCGGTCCCGCTCTGGGCATTCGCGCCGACGATTCCGCTGCTCTTCGTCGGCGGGTTTGTCATGCAGGCGCTGGTGCAAGGCGCGTGGGGCGTGATCCCCGCCCACCTCTCCGAGCTCTCGCCCGACTCGGTCCGCGGGTTCCTCCCGGGCTTCGGCTACCAGATGGGAGTCCTCTTCAGCAGCGCGATTCCGAGGCTCGAGGCGGACATCGCCCACCGCACCAGCTACTCGGTCGCGATGGCCGGAACGGCGGTCACGGTGTTCCTCCTGGCGGCAATCGCGACGGCGTTCGGCCCGGAAAGAAAGGCCGTCACCTTCGGCGAATAACTTGGGGACAGACGGTGGAGTGAGCCCCGAAAGTGAGACACCGAAATAGGGGACAGTTCTACAGTAAATGGAGAACTGAACTCGATGAAGAGACGGATTTTTAGCGCGAAGTTTAAGGCGGAGGCAGTGCGGCGCATGCGG